>PVBE011237439.1_pt1 | contig 10745 bp, 6 predicted proteins | sample 1631181 | NCBI WGS metagenome assembly PVBE01 (sample SAMN08397723, study PRJNA350692) | Marine metagenome, whole genome shotgun sequencing project. | isolation source: water | place: Pacific Ocean | collected 2012-04 | reverse complement strand
TGATAAAATAAAACGAATTAAACTTATTAACTTGTTTTAGTTTACTGAACAACAGGTGAGGAAGAAAAACTATAATCCAAGATCCATCAAAGAGTTTGAAGTAACTACTCTTCGCAGTCCTTACTGTCATCCACATTCATATTTATAAGTATTAACTACAAATTGAATATGTATAGGAGTTACGCAGTTGAGTGCAAAATCATGTATGATGACAAGGATAATTTTTGAATAGGAACACCAATGAATCCACCTAAATGCCAAGCCGAAGACTACATTCAGTGGCTCATCGCCTCACCCAAAGTAGCCTCATGTACTGAAGCTGCTCGAAGTACAACACGCCCAATCGCGCATGACGCCTACACACGTCTGCTTGGGAGACTTGACCCCAACCCTGAAGAGTTGTGGCTTGAAGTGGAGAACCTCGTTAAGTTTGATTCGGGTAATCTTGTTGCTGACGATTCGACACTAGATAAGCCTTATGGTCCTCATATTGAGCTTGTCACACGCCATTGGTCAGGAAAACATCGAGCTGTAGTTGAGGGCATCAATCTGATCACACTGCTGTGGACAGATGGAGATATCTCAATCCCTATCGATTGGCGCGTCTTCGATAAAGAGAGTGACGGACTAAGCAAGAATGACCACCTACGACAGATGCTAGAGACAGCACGAGAGCGTGGTTTTAAACCAGACTGTGTGCTTTGGGACTCTTGGTACTCGTCACTAGCTAATTTAAAGATGCTGCGTACTTGGGGTTGGTCCTTTTGCGTGGGTCTTAAGTCTAATCGTCAAGTCAACCCTGATGGGAGAGGAAATCAAGCGATTAGAGATGTTGAATTCAAGCAACAAGCCCAGAGAACCCACTTAAAAGGGTATGGATGGGTGATCTCCTATCGAATCGATGCTGATCATAGAGATCCACGCTTCTTCATCAGTAACGAGGAGAGCTCCCTAGATGAAGCACAACTCCAACAACGACGAGAAGATGCCCAAAATATCGAAGGTTACCATCGAGGGCTCAAACAAGAGTGCCATATTGAGCGTTGTCAGGCTCGCAAGGCCCGCAAACAGCGTAACCACATCATGTTGGCATTGCGAGCTTTTGTACGCTTGGAGTGGAAACGCTACATCAGTGGCATAAGCCGTTGGGCACTAAAGCAAGATATTATTCGACGTGCAGTTGGAGCTTATCTTCAAGAGCCTCGCTATATTCTTGATTATTCAACTGCGTAAGTCCCATCATTATTTATGCTAATCTTTGTTCCTTTCTCGTAAATCTCAGGTTTAATCTGATTATGACATTGGACTATGCCGTCTGAAACCTTGTTATTAACTAACTTTTTCCCAGCAGACGACACCATCCTGAAAACGGATTTCCCCTCTCAAAATTCCACACAACAACAGAAAAACGAGAAATTATGAGGGTTAGAATGGAGGGTTTTGACATTATGTCATTTTAGGAGCAAGTGTACAGTTTAAGCGCTGACAATGTGTCAACAATCATTCTCTTAACAGAATGATTGAGTTTCTTATGAACCATTCATATTGATGAAGTCTAATAATTTGGTAATCTATCAACATCGCTTCTTTTTCTGTTATAGACCCTAGAAAGGGCTAGAAACAAGAGAAATAGCGCCAATCCGCTGAACAAATATACTGAAAAGACCTGTTTTCATTGGCGGGTAAGAAGGATCTATACGCAAGCTGTAAAGCCCAGACATTCTGTTAAATAATATTAAACATATTTGGAGAAGTAGGAAGTAGGTAGCAGCATGTGAGGTAAATGGACTAAATTTTGACGATGAAAGGTTGTGTTAAATACTTGAGTGGTTACTAAATATATTCGTTAATTTGTGTTTTGATGTCCATCCATCAAAACACAACCACAATAAATTCCCCTTGGGTCCCTTTAGTGGTGGAGATCATTTTTTTCGTACAACAAGACATATTTGTAGTAAAGTTTCAGGTCAATAAGTGAGGCGGAACCTCTTGATCTTCGCGTGTGCGAAGTTGATCTCCATCTCGACGACAAACGCTAGATAGTCAATCATAAGTTCGAAACCGCGCAGATCGACCCTTCTGCCATCAGACCTTCGATCCATCCGAGAACCGGAGTTTCGACACCGATTCTCTGGAGGAAAAGTTTCGTCCCTTTGACTTGATTGTGCGTTCGTCCGCCACCAAGGGAATCTGATTGATCTAGGTTGGGCAGTTGGTCTTCCTTTTTAGGAGCGGATCTTAGGATTAGAAGGAGAAAAGTTGATCTTCAAATGATCGGATATTAGCTCCGCAATCGATGGCTTCATAACATAGGTCAGAACATAAAGTAACGATATCGAAACCGAACTCTTCGTGCGTTTGGATCTGTGTGTCGGCCAACACAGTAATCGCTGACGTAATTGTGACAATTTACACCGGCCAATCGAGCCGCGAAAGTCATACAAACTGGTTGCTCGAGCAATCGATGGACTGGTTTGCAAACAGGTTGATCATGCATTCATAGGAGCTCATTAAAAGCTCCCATTAAGTTGATGTTTGGATCTTCCAAACATTGGATTTCGTCCTTCACTACATCAAGCGATAAACAATTAACAATGGACAGGGGATTAAATTTAATTAACCCTTTACTTCCCTCCACAAGCAAGGTGTAGACCTATTCAGTCAACTCTTCACAACACCTGCAAGCCATCGAAATTACCTTATGATCGGAAGTTGATATTATAATAGGAATTCCTCGAGTTGCTGGGGTTAGCCTCTTCCAGTTCCTGAGTCACAAAGAATCCTTATAGGAGACAAGATGGTTAGATTTGACTGGTTCTCAACCCAGTTGTAAAACACATCCCAACTTTAGTTGTCCCCTACTGTTGGTCGAGTATTTCTTTTAACTCTTGTCTGATAGGGCCACTTTAGGCTGATTTCCGCTGCCAACGGCCTGTATTCGTGTTCCCAAGTAGATCGGCTGGCCATCTTCGGTGGGCGCCTCCCGGTGTTGATGCTCGATTTTTGCCTCAACCTGCTCAGCTCCAGCTCGCTTGGCTTTGTCAATGACGAGCTGCTCCCCATGTTCTACCGCATACCGAAGTGCTAACTTGCGGTCTCTGAAGGTGCGAACTTGGACCGGTGAACGAACTTCGTAACGGTCGATTCCAGCTACGCTGTAGACGGGATGGATGTCAATCTCAACGGTTTCTACAATCCTGCCGACGATCGCCCCCACCGCATTGGCCACTTCCGCATGTTCAGGTATTATCACTTCTGTTCGTAATAGACTGGCAAGTGGTGATAGATGTGCTTGCACCGGTGCTCCAATACCAATCAGAGGCAGATGCATTTTGGTATCGATCGACCAAATATCCTTGACATTTGCTGATTTAACGCCAGCTAAGCTTTGGAGACGGCTGGAATTTTCGTGGGACAGTATCTGCTTGACCAGAAAATCTCTGATGTTTTCGTCGCTATTCTCTTCGGATGAGACACCATCATGATTGAGAAGTACTGTTACTAATTGAGTGATGATTTTTTGGTCAATTGTGGTTTGCAGAATCGAGATTGTCTCCTTTATATTTCGCTGCAAGCGTTTGGCATAAAGTCTTATACCACGTTCTGCTGCTTCAACACACCAATCGGTAAAGACGCCCGTTACGTGTAGCACATCTGTCGGTGTCAATCCGATACGAATCAGGTCACCTTTGGATTCAGATTCCTTCGTATTGAGCAGTGAAGGATGAAGGATTTCTAGTTCATGGGTAAGGTGCCAAAGTGAACGAGGGCCATCGTGCAGTCTCTCTCTCAGGGCGACATCGGTCTGGCTCCGGTTGTCACACTCCTCTGACTGACGGAACATCAAAAAATCGCAGGGCTGTACCAGCGATGAATGCCAACCGGATGATTCCAGTTCCTGTAACTGGTTGAGTAGGTCTGGATACTGAACCGCGGCAAAGGCAAGTGGGATTACCCGTCGGGGGCCGCAAGAAACAGCATCTGTACAGTGAGCGACAGTATACATATACTGTCGCGTCTCGTCTGCTGGCTTGAGTTGTAAATGGCTGTCCCCACCAATTCCCGAGGTGTGAACCTCTGCCGCACGCACGCATGTGCGCCAACCCGCAATGATTGCCCCGTCGGGGACAATGCGGGGTAATCCGTCCTTAAGTACGGCAATATCCGTAGTTGTCCCCCCCATGTCGAGAACGATGCCATCTTGGCAATCGGATAAATGTCGTCCACCGATGAAACTGGCTGACGGTCCCGATAATACGGTTTCGATCGGATGTTCCAGTGCCAGTTCCGCCCGCATCAAATGTCCATTTCCTTTGACAATCATCAGTGGTGCCGAGATGTTTCGGCTGAGCAGCAGATCACTCATGGCAGTGATGAACTGCCGCACTAGCGGTAGCAAACGGGCATTGAGCAAAGCTGTTATTGCCCGTTTAATCGAATTGAGTTCCCGGCTGAATTCGATGCCGCTGACAACCGGCAGAACGGTTTTTTCTCGTACCAATTCGACAAGCCGGATTTCGTGGGAGGGATTGAAAGAGGAGCCTAATGCAGCTACAGCATAGGCTTCGACGCTATCCTTCGTCTCTTCGATGGCCCGTTCAGCTGCTGCCAAGTCAAGTGAGTGCCTTTCTTCACCGTCGGCATTGTGTCCGCCTGCGAGGTGGCGAAGCTCGATGAAAGGGGGTTGATCTAACCCCTTTTTTTCAAGTAGGTTTGGCAACAAGCCGACCGCTAGCAGACAAGCAGATCTGCCCTTGTCTTCAACCATGGCATTGGTTGCTAATGTTGTCGACACGGCCACAAGGGTAATTTCCTGTGGTGAAAACCGGAGTAGTGAGCCACTTTGCTGATCTTTTGCCTCTTGACTTTCGAACATTAATCCGTTGAGTGCGTCGGCGATGCCCACCTCCAAATTGGGGTAGGTGGTCAGTGCTTTCGCCTTACGGATAACTTGCCCCGTTTCCAAATCGAGCAACACGCCGTCCGTATAGGTGCCACCAGTGTCAATACCCAAGCCTATGCGCATCAATTCGCTCCCAATTCAAGAAATGGACTTCTATTTAGTTATTAATCAGTTGACAGATCTCAATCATCACGATTACCCGTTCGTCGAATGGATCAGGTTCAGTCTCCTCGGTGAAACCCATGTTGCAAGGGCCATTCTTTTGAAGATCAACGTTTCCAGTGTTGGCTGAGATAGCCAAAATAAAACTGTGCATTGTCAATTGGCACATTGCTTGGGATGTGATTACCAACAGCAAATACAAACCCCGGACAACTCTTCGCCAAGACAAGTGTGCTATCTATCTCTGCCTGAATTGCCTCATAAGTACCGAAGGTTAATGTTCGGCAATCTACCTTGCTACCGACGATAATGTGTGTTTTACCATATCGCTCGACGATATAATCCAGCGATGTAGTCGGTTCAAAGATGAATCCGTCCGCACCCGCATCCGCGATATCGTCTACAAACTCTGTCCATGTCCCATCCGAGCAGTATAGGATAATCTTGCCAGCCTGATGAAGGACTTCCCAAAGTTTTTGATACCGTGGGAAAATCGATCTCCGGTAGAAGTCAGGATGCATGAACGGTCCCTGCGTCCAAACCATATCGTCGTGGCAGATAAAGACTTCAATCGAGGTTTTTGCCCAGGCGCAGTAATGGTGAAGGGAGAGTTGAAAAAAGCTTTCGATTACCCGGTCGAACCGTTGATGATCGGCGGCGGCTTCAAGCAGCATTTCCCAACCGAAGGTCTGGATTAATCCCGAAACGATGGTCTTGTAGTAACCGCCAGGATAAACTCGCTTCGGATGGCTACTCTGATTGTTTCGATAAGCTTGCTCATAATATGTAATCAGTTCAGTATCGTTGGTCAAGCCGTACTCTTCAACGGCATCAAAGGCGAGTACTTCCTCCACATTTTGAAATGGACAATAGATCGTGTCGCGTCGGTCAATTCCGCCTTCAAGAAACTCGGCATGTCCCATGTCGGTCACCCGTCCACGCTTGCCCCAGGACACGGGTCCGTCGTTGGTACTCCAAAGCAGGTCAATGTCCCACGCATCGTAGAATGCCTGCCATGCACTCCCGCCGGATTGCGGATCCATTCCGGTGATGGCGCGGATAAGGCTATAATTACTGCAATACTCTGTGTGTGCTAGCCGTTCGGTCGGCTCAAGCCTTAATGTTTGGATTCCGATTTCGTAGCTCATTGTCTTCGCAATTGGTCCCTGCTTCTACTTTTGAAAAAATATAACAATCAGAAAATTGGAAAATCCCCGATCAGTACCGGAGACACGCGTCCTCCGGTTTCAAGCGAATCGTTCTACATTGAGCATGGTCAGATCAATCGACGGTTTCTCATGCGTTACCACTTGAGAGACCAGTTTCCCTGTGATGGGGCCCAACGACAACCCAATCGTGGCGTGGCCGGCAGCAACGATGAGATTTTCATACCTGTTTAAACGCCCAAGTAGAGGGAGACCATCCGGTGTACAGGGACGTAAACCACACCAGATCTCGATTAATTCAAGCTGCTCTGGTTTAAGCTGAGGCAGATAGTCAGGCACAGCTCCGAGGATAGCGTCCACCCGGTGGCGATTGAAGGATAGATCGAGTCCGGCCAGTTCAAGTGTACCGGCGAAGCGGAGCGTGTCGCCCATGGGTGTCACCGCCACCTTGGCTTCGGCCAGATTGAATGGTATGGTTGGACATTTTTTCGGACGTTTCACCGTCACACTATATCCTTTGGCCGGTTGAATAAAAAGTTTTATCTGTAAATCGGTTGCTATCCTCGGTGACCATGAACCGCTGGTTAGCACTACTTCATCAGCGACAAAATCGCCCCGGGTAGTCTTGACAACCGTTACTTGATTCCCCGACGTTTCAAAGCCGAGCACCTCGGTGGCAGTATGGATTTCTACGCCCTTTTCTTCTATATACCGAGCCAACCCTTGGACAAATTTATCAGGAATCAGATGAGCGTCTTGTGGATAAAACACGCCGCCGATGATATTTGTTCTGACATTGGGTTCTAGTTCCTGAATCTCTTCCCTGTTCAAGATTTTGACCTCAAGCCCGATTCCTTGCATCAGGTTGGCTTCTTCGATTCCTTCCTTAAGGCCATTCTCGCTTTTGAAGGCCATTAACATCCCCTGTTTCTCGAAACCGAACTCAAGATCATCAAGCGCAGCCAACTCCTCATACAACTGAAGGCTAGCGAGATTGAGATCACGAATGATCGGCATCGCCCTTCGCATATGGCGTTTGTTACAGGCTCCCCGGAATTTCCACAGCCACTTAAACAGTTCGGGGTCGAAACGAGGTCTGATGTAGAAGGGACTCTCTGGATCAAACATCCATCTTAGTCCTTTGGTGAGAATCCCCGGTTCAGCTAAAGGCACACAGTGACTGGGAACGACAAGTCCAGCGTTGCCGTAAGAACTACCTGAACAGACTTCGCCTTTATCAACCACCGTCACTTTTTTTCCCTGCTCGGTGAGGTAGTAAGCGGAACAGATGCCAACCACCCCACCTCCAATGATCAGGACTTCCGATTTATGTTTTATGAGAATCTTATTTCCCTTCCTTTTGCAGTGATTTCTTGATGTTCATTTTTCCTCTTAATTCACATTAGGCGTCTAGTAGTTCTCCACCAGCTCGCGCGCAATGGCTGTCCACTGCGTAAAACGTTCCGGCTGATGTTCACACGTGTGCGTATCCTTGAGAATTATCTCAATTACACAGTCTTGAGACACATCAAGTGTGTGCTCAATATATTTACGCACCTTTCCAGCATCGAACATTCCGACAAGGAAAGCTGGATTGGGTTTCCACGAAAAGATATATTTCCCCTGAAGTTTCTTCGCACAGGCGTCAACATCAGCAAAGGGGGCGATGGAGATGCGCCGGATATTGGGGATCTGGAACGTATCGTCGAGTTTCAGCGTGGGATCCTCGCAACATCCGTATCCATTCAATCCGAACGGTTTGAGCAACCGTTTTTCATACTGACGGATAAATTTCTCGTGCATTTCTGGAGATACGCCATCCATTTCTTGCGCTTCAGCGGATGCCCACATATCACAAGGACGAATCCGATCTGGATCGTAATCCGGTTGAGGGAGCTCGTCCGTGTACCCTACACCGCCGGAAGAATGGTAGGTACTATCATTGTTCAGGCTTAACAGGTTCATCTCTTCATACTGCCTGGTGATTCGGTGATGCCCTTCCTCGAAAAAAGCCATCGCATCGTGGAGCATGGCCGGATTTTCAGACATATCCCACATTACCTGTTCCAGCCCACGAAATTTAGTGTAAATGTTCATCAAGTGAAAGGAGATGCGGCTGACGCCTTTGAGCTTGACATCAAGGATGTCGCCAAAAATATTACCCACGTCCTCAAAGTTTCTTTGGGTTGCCTCCTCGTCATATCGCACTTCAGGGAACTTGAGTTTCTTAAGGTCTTTTGGGGTTTTAATGACCGAATCGAATCCCCAAGCCCCTGTAGGTACCGTGCTTGAAACTTGACTGGCTGTAAGCCCCCAGCCGGTCAGGTTTACAACTTTATGCACAATCCATTCTTTCTCTATCACGGTATCATCGTGCAAATGTTGAGGATAGTATAACCGCATCCGCAAATTCCGCTCGATTCCTCGCGCATTTCCATCTTTGCACTCCAGTGTGGATTCTGGAAGGAGTTCCCGCCATGCGCCCTCCGGGAACACCAGTATCATCGGACGGACGCGCTCGAGGCGATTGTGGCGCTTCCACATTTCCCGTCGTTCAGCCATAATAGGTAAGTCGGCAATCTCTACAACTTGCTTGGCCAAGTCGCGTAGTATTGTTTGATCTTTGTGATTCATAGACATGGTATGTACCTCCTATTTGAATAATACCCTTAGCGACGATGTATAAATACTGTTCTCGCAGTGGAATTTTTAAATGCTCAGTCCATTTTCTATCCAGTAAATCGGCTCACCTAAACTTTGGGTAAAATGGACCATCCCAAATTAGGCAACATGGAATAGCGGTCAGTAACCAGTGACTAGTATGCAATTTTTAGTTTCCAAACATCATTGACTGACTACCGGAATATCACAACTCCATTTCGAGAGCCTGTGAAACAGGCTTGCCCAATTCCTTCTTTATCGGAGTTTTACGCATTTTGAGCATCGACTGTAACTCTGCCTTCAGTTTTGCTTCAACGGATTGGTTAATATACAATGTTGCCAATGCACAACCGTAACAGTCCTCCTCCTGGGGTAATTGATCAAGGTCTGCTATGCCAGACCTTATGGAATCGAATACCTTGCGTTCTGCGATATTGCCGATGGGGTGTTGTCTTCTAACGGCATGAGAGCCACACCTGAATTGATAGCCGTCAGGTGTAAAGTAGGCTTGAGTCGGAGCCACATAGCACTGTCGCGACAACCCTAACTTACCGTATTGCCCTTCTCTGGACACTGCAATGTAGGCTTCTAAACCCCCTTCGTGTTCAATTTTCAAAAAAGGATTTGAGAAATAGCCAAATAATATTCCCCTTTTCCCCTGTGGGACGCCGAGTTTTGCCTGGTAGTTATCCCAGATTTCGCAAACGCGGTTCCAGATCTCAGTATAGAGTCTTCTGAATTCCTCTTCTGATGGCCTTAGCCAATCATTACTGCTACCACCTACAGGAATAATATGTGGGAATAGATCATTGTAAAAGGGATCTTTCCGATCGGCGGTCTGTTTACGCTTTTCCAAGATAAACGCAACTAGTTGTGGGAACTTATCCAGATTCTTCTTCGTCAAAACACAGTTAGTATGGATAGCTGGATAGGAAGTTCCAAGGATGTCGCGAGCTAATTGAATATTGTAAATGCCTTGAAGTACCTGATGGGTGAGATCTGAACTGCTGTTTCCAAACAACTCATTCTGTAATTCCGGGTCAGAGGTGTCGAGCGAGATATGCAAGATCCCCAGCCCTCCTTTGATGAAGCGTAAAGCGACTTCCGGTGTTATCAGTGTAGCGTTAGTATTGACGTTCACTCTCGCGCTACGTTCAGTTGCAAATCGGATCAGCCCATCATCGCCCCATATCTGCTCTCCCAAAACCAACGGCTCGCCACCTGTAATGTAGATATAGGGACCTTCGCCATCACTGTTCGATGTAATTTCTTCAATCATACATTTCCATCCGTCAAGACCGACAGTGGATTCCACTTGAGACTGATTGCAATAGATACACCTCGGAATGAAGTTGCACCTGTATGTCAGATTCATCCCGAAGAATGATATTTTCGGATCTTTGCTTTCCAGAGGCCACCTTGATAACTCGGCAAATAAGTCCTCTTCATCGATATGTCCTTGGGCAATTAGGTTGCCAACTCTTTTCTGGTTAAATTCACGAAGTTGGTCAACAACCGTATCGATAAAGGGTCTCGGTTTGCCAGGCTCAATCCGTTCCTCCTGGACCTCTTCAACCAGCCCGGAGTTTAGTGCTGTTTGCCATCTATGAGACGCAAGCAGTTTTTCGAGTTCTTCTCTATGTTGAGGAGTGTAATGTCTCAAGTTGACTATAGCGTTATCCTCCATGTTTGAGAGTTAGCGACATGTATAGCAAACTAAATTAAGCTTGCATTTTTATCTATTCCCAGCAACGACTCCAATAGCTCTCTTTTTAGTTTATGTTTTCCTCTCAACTTTCTATACCAATATTTAAGCTGAGCCCATTTTTTTTCAATTGGATTAAGGTCAGGAG
>PVBE011865572.1_pt1 | contig 10746 bp, 8 predicted proteins | sample 1631181 | NCBI WGS metagenome assembly PVBE01 (sample SAMN08397723, study PRJNA350692) | Marine metagenome, whole genome shotgun sequencing project. | isolation source: water | place: Pacific Ocean | collected 2012-04 | reverse complement strand
TGCTTGGTTTTCTTTTTAAAATTACATTGCTGATGTTCGCATTGGCAGATTGTCCTGCCGAAACTCGGGCGTATTTGCATGGATCGATCCAAAAAAGCTCAGGCCCGTGTAGAGGTAGAATGGACCCTTGTTTACTTTATGCCAATGCTCAGGTGCGAGTGTGCTTTGCTCGCTCTTTGGGTGTCTGGCTAGTGCGAGGACTTGACTGCATTACAGTGGCGGAAAAAGCGATTGGCAAATCCCCAGGGGCGCTAGTAAACGCCGGTGTATCCACAAAACTCGCCCCTGCCTATTAGCAATACTCGCATAGCATGAATTTGCCTCTGACTTGCTCGCTTTTCTCTTCATGCTCCTCTCAGACGAATCTCGGGAAGTTGCAGCAATGGCAGTTTCTGAGTTGAATGTCCCTCCTGTGTGGGGACTGCTACCTTCTTCTCCATTGCGATATTTCTTAGGCAGTAGGCATACATTGGCAACTAGCCACCTCCAAAAGTATATCAAAGTGGTGCGTTGCGGAACTTCCCCTGCCGTGTGTTCCCTCTGTTCTGCCCCGTGATTTTGCCTGCAATGCTGCATATTTGGTATCCAGTGCTGCTACAACGCTTGTTACACTCCACTTTCAACCTATCTTGAATATCCAGCTCGCCTGGTTGAGTTGTTGGATGCCGCCGATGCGTCTGAAACAGTGTGCATGTCACATGTTCCACTTGGGCATTGTACCAAAACCCCAATTTACAGGGGCTCATAATCTTCACGCTCTCGCATCATTGATTATAACGTCAGGGGCTGCTGTTACCAGTTCTGTGCTTTTCTATGATAGCAGGCACCAGAATAAATTGTAGGTCAATAGTTCATTTCAAGTTGGGAAGCTGATTCAAACCTATGGTGAGTTGTCTACCCGGGTATATGATATGTTAGCGCTTCAGCTCTAGGCAACTGGATTAGTGATAATGATGAAGGCGTCCAGGGCGGCTCTCGGGCAGCCATTCGGGCATTGGGTGCGGTTCTGATTGATCATTCTCCAGCACTCCGTATACTGCTTGACTTTGGAACGCCGCCCTTGGCAGGTCAGACGATTAAATATCTTACCCCGTGCTGACTTCGAACCCATAGCCGTCAGAAATGATAGCTTGGTCAATGTAATCTTGGAACATTTAAGTGAGATGATGACGCTTATTACTGATAAACTCTTTTTCCAACAGGGAGGGTGAGTGCTCGGCGGATAGCCTCTTCTGCAACAACAATGGTCACCTTATTCTGCCACTTGGCAGAGGCCTCTGCTGAACAGCGAGCATCATGCCCCATGCCGTCCAACGCTGATGCTGCAGATATTTGCCTTTGCTACGCCGTGCGGAACCTCCTCCGTCAGTACATCTACAAATGGGGTTTGTTTCACCATGCTGTCGCAGGTTTACGGCTTGAGTTAGATGAACTTGCACTTGCAAAACTCATGCGTAGTCTGCTCCTCCTACCATCATTCACTAGTGCGTTCTTACCAACTTACACGCAAGCAAGCCCAAGTTCCAACTACATGGTGAACCAGAGCCTAGTCATCCTCCTGGCGCATTTTGGTCAATCTTCTCGAGCTGATTTTGTTCAGATTTCTTTTGATGCTGTTATTGGCTTGCTTCCAAAACCAAATCCATGCTATGAGATCCACACTGTGTCATGGCTCCTTTTAAGTGCGCTGGTACATATTTGTCCAGGAGCTGTCGCCTCTGTCTTTGACACCGTCCTAGCTCCAATCCTTTTGGTGCATGTGCACCCATGCTCTAATCCAAATCCAGAAGCGCGAATCAAGGCATTAAGGTAAGGCCCCAAGACTATTGCATAAAGCCTCAAGAATACTTTTAGCCTCCTACACACTTTGATGTGCGCATTGGATGCGCAAGGGAAGTTTAGCGAATTTACCATCGCAACGTTGATCGAAAGTATGTTTCAAAAAGAACACAACACACCCGTGCTTTTAACTCGTGCCTTTGAAATAGGTGCTGTGCTTCCTAATCTAGTTTGGTATACTGGTCGCACCGCAAACTCAACGCGCAACCTGCACAGTCACGTAGGGTGAAAGCCAAGATATATTTTCTAAATTTAGGTAAAGCTGCACTTGCTGTGCTACACGGAGTGCTCCATAGTGCCCTCACCCCCTCAACGGGACTATCAATGGAGCAAACCGGGATTCAACCCATTTTGAGATTACTGCCTGTTCTTGGAACAAGCTTGGATGAGTACGACACTTCATCGCGAGAGATTTCCTTGAGGTGCGTTTACATCTTACTTAGCAGATTTCAGCTTCAATCTGAACTTGCCTTCCCTCGGCCCTGCATCTGGACAGTTGCCTTACCACCTTGCTTAATTGTCTCCCACCAACCAGTCTTCAGCTTAACAGCGTTTTGGAATTATATCCTGCTATCGTGAAACGCCTCGATGATTCGCTAGATGACATTAGATTGGAAGCCTGCGCCACATTTTCTGCGTATGTAAAGTGTATATCTCCCGTTATTGCTCTTATTCTCTTATTCTGCAGATTTGCCAGGGTGACACCGCCAAACGCGCTAACAGAGACAATCCTTGAATACTGTATTGAACACTTTCTAGTTCATCTCGATGATGCAAATGTAAATGTTCAGAGCGCAGTCTTCCAGGCTCTTCTGACTATTGGAAGCGTGGGGCCCTTGGCCAAAGTCATGCTCTCGAGGAAAGTCAGTGAAATTAGTTTCTCCCATCGCGACCCGGCCCTCGCTATTCGACTTCTGAATGTGCTTAATCTAAGCTAACGAGGAGCATGCTTAATCCACGCACGCACTCGAGACCATGCACGTGCCTGTCGCGTTTAGACCACTCCTCCCGATAAGGACGTAATCGAGATTTGAACTCAATTCCAATTGTCCGGCAGCCTCCATGAATCCGAAACAAAAAGAAACAAAAAGTCCTGCGAAGTTCAACGTAAAGTTGAAGTAGAGGCAGGAGGGTAAATTTAGCAAAACCCGCCATCTAGTGTTCTAGAGCGCCCAAAAGCCACAGGGTTAAACGCGCAAAATTAGGCAAAATGTGGTTCCGGCAGGCCTCGGCCTGTGTCTTGGGGGGCCTGGGGGGCTCGCGAGCGCGGCGACTGGCGGCCCGGGAACGCCGCGACTGGCGGCCCGGGAACGCCGCGCGGTTACCAGTACTAAGTCCCGGCGGTTTCAGCCCCGGGCCTGACCCGAAACCAAGGTAGTCCGACCAAAACCAAATTAATTTGAGTTCCCGAAAAGAAGCTAAGTGCTACTCGATTTACGTCCCTGCTTCAAGTTCAGGCTCCGAGTCCCGAGCCCTGGCCCGGGACCGGGCCGCTGACCACTGACGCGGCTAGGTGCCTTGCGACGTATATTCAATTTTAAGTTGTTCCGAGTCACGGTTTCTCGGAGCGGAGGAGTCGTAGACAATGCACTTGCACGGAGTCCGAGTCCGTATATGCCGACTGGGTCAACGTGCTCTATGACTGCATGCTACGATGTGGGGCCGCAATGATCAACGATGTGCCCGGCCCGGGGGGATTTTCTTAACGCTAGTTTCCTGCACAACCCCTGTCCTACTAGCCCGGGCGACGAGCATGACGGGGGGGGAGCGACAGGATAGGGGGCCCGTCGCGCTCGACTCCGACTAGTAGAGGGCCAACCCGCTGCCCATCGCTTGGACCCCCGCCGTCGGAGATTGATTTTGGCACCCTGGTACTGTAGGCCTCCTCGGATCCCCCGGCGAGTTGTGACCGATCACTTGCTTGTTCATTTTAAACCCTTACTTGTTCATTTAAAATATCTCGCGCGCTCCTGAGAGCTTTTAGAGGCCTGCAGCTTGATCTGCACATGCCGCGACATCAAAAGGTGAACGCGGCATGAACCTTAACGGGGAGCCCGCGACGACAAGATTGTCTGGGCTGATGAAGTCTGTCGTACTTTGCACGACGGGACTACCGCCCGGAGAGCGAGAGGAGATATGCGAAATGGCTCGCGCAATGGGAGCGGCCGTGAACGATAACCTGAGCCGTATGACGACTCACCTAGTTTGCGCCACTGTCAAAGGAGCCAAGTACGATGCTACCATGCACTCTCCTTTGAGGGGCCAGATCTATCTGGTGACTCCCGAGTATGTCCGATGCTGTCACACCACTATTGCCCGCCTTGACGAGAGAAAGTATCCAACTCTTGCTTTATCAGGCCTAAGAATTTCCATCTCTGGCTTTGAGAGCGCCTCACGCGAGGTGCTCCGTGAAGCAATTGTCGCTACAGGCGGCGCGTACATACCAACACTAAACGCGGGTACAACCGATGTGCTTGTTGCACGTCGAGCAACAGGTGCCAAGTATCACGCTGCTGCTGCCTGGAACATTCCATGCGTCTCCCGGGGATGGCTCGATGACAGTCTTATATATGGCCATCGACGTGATATGCGTAAATACACACTTAGTGACGTGAAATTGATGGGAAAGCGCAAGCGAGACCTCGGGCTTGAAATAGAAAACAACATCGCCGAGCTGGTTCGTGCCACCCACGACACATGCGTTAGCAGGGCTTTTGACAGCGTTATTGCTTTTGTCGCCGAATGTAGCATCCCTGACACAGTGAGATCTGACATCGACGTACTTCTGAGCTATGGGCAGGGTACGAGGCTTCCGGTTCTTGCAGCTGCAGTTACACATGTCATTGTCCCCCCAAACCTAAGCCCAACGAGCTACCAAATAACACACTGGTCTCAGCATACAAATAGCGCCCACGTTGTCAAGGCTTCCTGGATCGCAGCATCTGCAACATCAGGAAGTCGACAGCCTGAAGTTTTCTTCGCTGTCTGTTGAGTGATCATTTTTAATTTTAGTAATGCAAACAATTACTTACTGCTTCCGACGAGTCTCGCTCGCCAGTGATAACTTGAAAGTTTTAGATAAGCAGCTTGGGGTGTGCCCGGGCCAGTGGTGCGAAAAGACCCCCCTTTACTACATCGTCACGGTCGAATTTTGAAGGTCGATCACCCCCTTCTCCTACTTCGTTCAACGGTCAGGGGTGCTACCTTTACTCTCGCAAAAAGGGCCGCCCGAGCCCGCGGGAGCCGTCCGCGGGCGAGGGCGCGCGCTGCCCGGCCCGCGCCACGGGTGCAACGGCCGCGGCGGCGCGCTCCGATGCGCCGGCGCCCGTCGCGAGCTCCCGCGGCCGGCGCACAGGTCGGCGTTTTTTTCGCGCGAACGCCCAGCCTTCCGGACGGGTTAGGACGAACTAGTATCAGCTGATATCTGTGTTGGCAACCGGGTTAAAAGTTCTACGATTGCGTAGTGGACCGTGCAGCGAACCGATGTCCCTAGCTGGGATAGATGGCGAGCGAAAATCGGGGATCGACATACGTGCCGAGCATGTGACTGTGCGTCGCCGGCGTCGTTTTCCAATTCATAGTTGCATCTATAATACAGGCGACGATGGCAATATCAAACATAGTCAAGTCGTCTCTGGGACCAGTTGGACTGGACAAGATGCTCGTCGATGACATTGGTGATGTCACCATAACCAATGATGGTGAGAGATAAAGCAGTGAACGATGATTAATTAGATTCTGCAGGCGCAACCATTTTACAGCGTTTGGAGGTTGAACACCCAGCTGCCAAGGTGCTTGTGGAGTTGGCTGAGCTTCAGGACAGTGAAGTTGGTGATGGGACTACGTCGGTGGTCATTGTTGCAGCCGAGCTGCTGAAGCGGGGGACTGAACTCGTCAAAAGTGGTATACATCCAACGACAATAATGACTGGGTTTCGTCTTGCTCTTAAAGACGCAGTCAGGTTTGTTAAATCCAGTCTCATGGTGCCCGTTTGCCAACTTGGCGATGATGCAGTAGTTTCTGCAGCTAAGACATCTATGGCCTCCAAGCTTCTCAATGCGGATGAACTCTTTTGGTCTAGATTGGCAGTTGATGCTGTACGTTCGGTCAAAACGCTCACAGCCGCGCCTAAATTCAAAAAAAAAAAAAGTCGGACACACACATTTTGCACAATAGGCTTGCAGCAAATGGCAAGGCTCGCTACCCTGTCTCGGCTATTCATATTCTTAAAGCCCATGGGAAATCTTCAAGAGAGTCTGAACTGGTAAATGGGTTTGCAATCAATATACAACGAGCAGCCCAGGGCATGCCTACCGTGGTGAAAAATGCAAAGATTGCACTGCTTGACTTCCCACTCCAGCGCCACAAAGTACAAATGGGCATTGCTGTCCAGGTTGATGACATTGCCGAGGTGGAAGGAATTCGTCAGCGCGAACTAGACATTACAAAAGAACGCATACAGAAGATATTGCAGTCTGGAGCAAATGTAATCCTCACAACCAAGGGAATAGACGATACCTGCCTCAAATACTTCGTGGAGGCGGGTGCATTGGCAGCCCGGCGAGTCAAGAAAGAGGATCTCACGCGCCTGGCCCGTGCAACTGGTGGTCGCGTTGTTGTGACACTAGCAGATATGGAAGGTAACGAGACGTTTGACTCGGAGTCTCTAGGATCAGCCGAGCTGGTGCAGGAGGAACGTGTTGGGGATGGCGAAATGCTTTATGTCCGTGGTACTTCGTGTTCAAGGGCCACGACGATAGTCCTTCGTGGTGCAAATGACTTTCACCTCGACGAGCTAGACCGTGCGCTGCACGATGTATTGATGGTTGTGAAACGTGTTCTTGAGTCTGCTGCTGTAGTAGCTGGTGGCGGCGCCGTTGAAGCAGCCCTGTCAATCTACCTTGAGAAGCAGGCACATACCCTGGGCACACGCGAACATTTGGCGGTAGCTGAATTTGCACAAGCGCTCCTCGTTATTCCCCGGACACTTTCTGTCAACGCAGCTCAAGACGCAATTGAGCTCGTGGCAAAACTTCGAGCAAGCCACAATGCTGCACAGCAGCACCTCCAGGATGATCTTCAAAAGTTTACTGGGTTAGATTTGACCACTGGAAGTATTCGCAATAATCTCGCAGCAGGTGTCCTTGAGCCTGCTATATCTAAGATCAAGTGCCTCCGCTTTGCAACAGAAGCTGCAATCACCATCTTGCGTATTGATGACATGATCAAGCTCAATCCGATGGCTCAAGAATGATCATTTGGCGCCAATCTAAGCACATAATCCGCTGAACTGTTCAAGAAGATTGATATGATAAAAAAGACAAAAGACGAGTGGCCATCGTTGTCATGATGATTAATCAGGAAGGAAATAAATTAGATACTCTCCAGGCTACCCTACATTTTTAAGTTAGAGAGGAGGTGTTTTAACAATGAAAAAGCATTGGATTTGATGTTGGTCAGAGCTGTCTGATATCATCGCTAGTTGTGGGATGGTTGGGAGGCACAGAGTTCGATGGACTCATAGCGCGGGACAAAAAACGTGTTAGGAGTGCTATGCACCTCGGGAATCATGTGTGCGTCGAGAGGAATTCCCGGCAGCGAAAGAAATTCCCGGCAGCGTCGGCCAACACAAGCATGGCCAATAAACACCGGTGGGGACGTCTTTCTATTCTAAACGCAAAGAGGAAATTAAGAGTACGGGTATGTTCAAGTTTTGCGCCCTTTCAAACCGCGCGCCCGGGCCGCCAAAACTTTCACTGGCATAGCAAAACTTGAAGGCTTCAAGTTCCCGGGGGCCCGCCAACTTCCAATCGATGTGTAAGCACCTTCCCCTTACCCCAATAAACCCATAAAACATCTGTTTTCTGAAGTTCTAGTTCTAGAAGAAAATTACTCCTTTTAAAAGCTCCCAACCGTGACCCGAATGGTGTTGGAACCTTAACCCTCTAGCTCAGGTCACGAATACCTCGAGCTCAGGTGCGAGAAAGAGTTCCAAATAGCTGGTCAACAAATAGTTGGTCAGAAGCGTCGTCCTCCGCCGCTGCGTGTTTCGCCTGGTGTTTCCTAGCTCGCCAAACCACGACAGTTTCTTAGTTTCACACAGGCTGTAAAGACTGCAAACGAGCAAGTAGTTCAGTCAGGTATTTTTCTGTTTTGTATCCATTGGGACTCAAGCAGCTTTGGCATGTCAATCATGCTCTCTTCGTTTGTGCTCAGACCAATCGCATGCCTCGAAATTGAATGAAAAGCAACAACGTAATTTAGCTTGGGAAGTCGAGGCCGCTGATTTGGAAGCATGTTGAGTTTTATGCATGCCTCTAGTTCCTCACGGAGCTGTGCACTTGCAATAGCAAATGAACAGGGTTCAATAAGTACTAGTGCAAGAGCAAGATGAATCGTTTTGGTCATAGTCAGAGAATAATTTGTACGAACATGGACACCCTGCTCGGAAACTTCACGAGGATCCTGAAAGGATGCCTTGATTTGAAGCCAGGCCTTCCACAGCGCACGTGCTTTGCGTGCCTATGGAAGCCATTCAACAAACAAAATCAAGAATACAAACTGCTCCGAGGCTCCGCGCCAAGATTGAGTTCGGGCCATTATAAACCCTACAGTTCTCCACCATAAGTTTGATATCGCACTCAAAAGCGCCAATTGATCTGTAGGGCGCGTGAACACGCAGGATCTTTGATCGCATGGTGCTGAGGTCCATAGGTTCTTTAATTTTTTTTGAATAGCCGGGTGCCTATAAATGAGACATTTTAGTTTATATACTTGCAGACGGTGAATACGACAATAGTGTCAGTGACGGGAAAGGCAAATAAGTCGGTTGAGTCTGCTTCCTGTAATTGTTTCCAACATTCTTCAAGAACCTCTCGAATGTCGCAAGGTGGTACGGAGCTGTTCGCATCAATCATATGCTTCATTCTGGATATCAGGCGGGTCAAAGATGCGTCATCCCAATTGCCGTTCATTGCCACACTGTCCAGAATGGCAGCGATGCGCCTCACACCACCAGTAGTTTGAGGCTTTAAACCAAGCAGAATATCAATAAACAAAATAGGGTAGAGCGAGACTCGATGGTTCAAAAAGTCGTACCTCACACCACGCCATATTACTTCCACGAAGGCTGCAAAAAGAATCCCCTTGCTGTGGCCAATCAACTCGTAAAGAACCAAATAGAGGGATGGATCTAATGCCCGGCGCACAGTGCATCCCCCCTTCATTAGCCGGGAATCACCACTCACTGCTAGGCTTCTGCTTGCACTAGGTGCGACATTAGAAAACCAACGCTCAGCATAGGATGCCAGCATGATACGAAAACGCGCAGAGATTGTTACGCAACACCTACACGTTCAAAAGACTTCATTGGGCATTTAGGATCCACGCAGATGGAGACTTCCAACGCACAAGTTTTGGCAACTTTTTGAAAGCATCTGGGGACAACCTGTGGAGAGCCTCGGCCAGAACACTGGGAATACGTCCTGGCCACGTCTCGAGAAGAGCAAGTGATACAACCCGAAGCTCGGGCACATGTGAGTGCGACCAGGATGCCTCAAGAAGTGCAACCCGCGCGTTGTAACTTATGCGGGGTATTGCCGTCACCAACCGGCGACACCAGGCGTCGATCACAATGGCGTGCCCGGTCTGTATATGCTGAGCCTCCAGTAGCGACAAAGCGGCCTGCATCCTTGTAATCCGAATCTATGCGCTTATGCTCCGTCCCCGCTGTTCACTCACTAGCCACGAGTCCCGCCGTTTGGTCGCCACCCCCCATTCCTCGAAGCCATACGCCCTAACTTAATAAGTACGCGAAGGCAACTTTGAAGAGCCAGTGGCGACCATGGCTAGCGGCGCCGCGCGACGGCCTACGGGCGCCCTCGCGCGCCACGCCACCGCGACGGCAGCCGCCCGTAGGCCCATTTTCGAGCCGTCGACGGACTAGTGTGCGCCCGCCGCACTCGTCGAGGTCTAGTGGGACGCCCTCGGCCGCGCGGGGCAGCTTCGTCGATGGTCGATGGTTCGAATTGGCAGCTCGGACCATCGACCATATCGACCATAGCGCGCTTTGGCTGCCTTCCGCCCCGTCATTTTGTGAGCGCTCCACGGCCGGGGTCTCGAGCATTTTTTAGCAGCAGACGGGCGCCCGCGGCGCCATACGGCACTGCCCCATCAGCACGCACCCTCCGCCGTGTGTCGCCACATGACGTCGTACCATGACCGTCTTTCAAAATGACCTTCACCCAGAACCCACGAACGGCTGACCGCAAGGGATTTGGGGTGCGATGAAATTGACCGTAAACGCGGGCTTCAAACGAGGTGCGTCGATCACCGACACGCGAAGTGCGAAACGGGCTCCACGACCCAAACCTGTTGGCGTGGAGCTTCGAAGGGATCGTGGGGTTGCTCGGGAACCCCTTTTTTACTATAAAATGTCTAGGAAATAGCTATATTCAATTCGGGTTTTACCATTGGGGTACCCAAAAATGTCCAATTCTTATTCTTACTAAATGTCCAATATATTAGCAGGTACATAGCAGGCGAACCGCGCCCCATCACACGCACGCGCACATAATCGGCCTGAAATGAAAAAGGGGCACGGCCATCTCGACCTCAGGCTCGCGTGAAGTAAACTAGCTCGCGTGCGCCTCTCTTCGAAGTTGTCAGAGACACTTCGCCTGTCCTGTAGTCCACGTGTGTGTGGCGTACACGAGGGTGCATCATGACAAGAGAAGCTACGCGTGATGATGCGCGCGATGACGGCGCAACGCCGCGCGCGCGCGCGCGACAAACTTTGCGGTCATCTCGAGCCCTCGTAGTGTCATAGATCGTTGGGCGCAAAGATCGCGATGCACTAGCAGGCGGTGGAGATCTCGCGCAGAGCTGCGGTTTGGGCACTCAGCAGAC
>PVBE010948840.1_pt1 | contig 10746 bp, 7 predicted proteins | sample 1631181 | NCBI WGS metagenome assembly PVBE01 (sample SAMN08397723, study PRJNA350692) | Marine metagenome, whole genome shotgun sequencing project. | isolation source: water | place: Pacific Ocean | collected 2012-04 | reverse complement strand
CCCGTTCCTCGCTCGACAATTGAACCACATAGACCTTTTGCATCAAATCCATCCTTGGATACGTGAAAGAACTTACCGAAGAATCGGTACATACACGGTATCCAAGGATTAGTAAACTCTATGTTGACGCACCACTAGTGCCCCAAGGTGGCTCTGCCGAGTCTACCCAGTTGCGACGATCAATAACTGGTCAGCCCAGTGTATAAGTCACCTGCCCGAGTTTGAACGCGACTTTTTTCTTGCTCGTAATATGAGTTTCGACGGCCGCCTCGTGCCTGTCTTCGACGACTTTCTTGGCGGCTTCCTCGGTAGCATCATTATAATTCACGAGCGCCGCTTTCTGCTTCTTCTTGTCCATCTTCATCATCTTCTTCTTCAAAGCCTTGTCGGGTACATCCGCGACGTCATCGATTTCCTTGTATTTGACCGCGCCCCTTGTCGGCCAACCTGCGTTGATCTGTTTAACGAAACCTTTGTATAGATCCTCCTGCCCATTGTTGTTGTAGGCGGCATTGTCGTGCGGATTCGGGTCCACACCCCACGTCAAGTCGATGCCCGGTCCAATAATCTTCATAGATCGCGGACCGCCGCCGCCGCCGCCCGGGCGCTTCTCGGCCCACGTGTAATTCTTGTCGGTAAACTTGCCCTTGGCATCCGGCATTGCGTTCTCCGATTCTCTTTCAATGAGCAGTGACGGGAATTTCATTGCGGGCTAAGGGCCAGAATTGGCCCGTGCAGGCGCTATTATGGGAACTGGATGCGACGCCTGTCAAACATCTTGACAGACCATTCTGGGGCCTCTGTCGGCATTTCATAGTGAGACGGTTCGGCTGTGACCTGTATCCCGAGAGCATGTGCATTGCGACTCAAACTGGTGAGGTTTTCTTAACCGATGGTGAGTGTTCGGCGCCGCGATCGCCGAATGCAACCATGCGTGGTCCTTTAGGATGCTACCAACCGAACTGAATTCGAGCACCTATCATAACGAAGTTCTCGCAAACAGTAGGACTAAATGCGAAGAACGCATATTATTGAAATGCCACGACGGACGACTTCAATCTGGTTAGAATCAACACCACTCCGGCATCCCACCTACCTTCACAACGGAACCCCACCATGGTTACAACACAGAATCGCCGTTCGTTCATTAAGTCGACCGCAATCGCTGGTACAGCGATCGCTCTCCCTGCGTTTCAGTATTCGCGAGTCTTTGGAGCCAACAGTCGCTTAGGAATCGCCAGTATCGGAACGGGCGGTAAAGGTCGGAGTGATTTGAATGGTGTAGCGGCAAGTCCCAATGTCGAAGTCATCGCGCTGTGCGATATCGACAGCTCAGCCAAGCATCTGGGACAAGCGGCCGAGAAGTACAGTGCGGCGAGACAGTACGCCGACTGGCGGAAGCTGCTTGATGAGTCGAATGACATCCAAGGTGTTCTCGTATCAACCCCAGACTTCATGCACGCACCGATTTCTTTGGCGGCAATGCATTTAGGAAAACACGTGTTCTGTCAAAAGCCGCTCACGCACTCGGTCCACGAGGCGCGGCAAATGAAACTAGCTGCATCGAAGTACAACGCCGTGACTCAGATGTGCAATCAGATTCAATCGCACTCTGCATATCGAACGGCAGTGCACATGGTACACACCGGCATGATCGGCAAGGTAAAAGAAGTCCATTCGTGGCAAGGTGGTAGTCCGCGTTGGCCGAGGCATCTGCCGAGGCCCGAAGGCAATGATCCCGTACCCGCAAACGTGCGTTGGGATCTGTGGCAAGGCGTCGCGCCGGGCCGCCCCTACAAGATTGGCATGTACCATCCCTTCAATTGGCGTGGCTGGCAAGCCTACGGCACTGGGCAACTCGGCGATTTTGGATGCCACATTCTGGACCCAGTTTTCAAATCGCTCAAACTCGGTTCTCCAACCAAGCTCAAAGCCGAAGCACCGACGTTGTTTCCCGAGTCGTGGACAGATCAAGCAACAGTGTATTACGAGTTCCCTGGCACTGAGCACACGCTTGGTCCCACCCTACCAGTCACTTGGTATGACGCCGCTGGTGCGTCGCCGCCACGAGAAAACCTAGGCGACATTCCGGCTAGTTACAAACTGCCCGGCGCAGGCTCGGTTCTCGTCGGTGAAAAGGGTTCCTTGGTAATCCCGCACGTGGCGATGCCGAAGATATTCCCAGAAGAGAAATTCGCGACGAAGGAATTGCCTGTGATCGAAGGCGTCGACCACTACATCCAATGGGCTGACGCGTGTCGGGAAGTCGGTGAAACCACTTCGCATTTCGATTACGCCGGTCCACTGACAGAGACTGTCTTGTTAGGGACGATCGGAATTCGTTTTCCTGGACAAGAACTCGCTTGGGACGCCAAGGCTCTCAAGATCAAAAACAACGCAAAGGCTCAGAATTGGGTTAAGAAGCCTTATCGAAAAGGTTGGGAACCAACTTGGGTTTAGGCTTTTGCTACTTTGGTTGCGGCCGTCGGCAACATTTCCGAACCGGGAACGGCTCAATCCGCACGGCGTGTGACCTTCACGTAGATGGCGCTGCAGAGCGGTCTGCCATCCTTGTTCATGAACAGGGTTTCGAGCCGGGTCGTGCCGGCCTTTAGCGTCGCGGTGAACCTGACAAACGTATCGTCTGGCGCCGTGTCGGCGGAGCGTTCGACGCCGCCGATTTTCAGGCGGGCTTTGGCGATGGGGCGGGCGCCCCTGCCGTCGAACCGCTTGTTCGTCGATGAGACCCCCGCGATCAGCGGAAGGTTGGCCTCGGGGGCCCAGCGGCGCAACTCGAACTCATATTCTCCATCCTGCTCGACGATCACATCCCAATACCCGAGGGTGTTGGCGGCGAACAGGTTGCCGCCGTTGTCGCAATAGCCGCCGACCCAGTCCTGGGCGTAGAGCATCATGGGGTTGGCTTTTTCCGAGCCGAGGATGATGTAGCGGGGCTTGTCGAACAAGGGCCGGGCCTCGGCGTGCCATCGCTCGTAATGCTCGGCCATCGCCTTGGCGATCTTGGGGCGCGTTGCGGCGATGTTGGTTGTCTGAGCGGGGTCGGTCTTCAGGTCGTACAGTTCGTTGGGCCCGACCAGCCGCCACGTGCCCCACATCACCGCGGCGGGGTCCCACTTGGCACCGGAGATGCGGTACTGCACGACGAGTTTGCGGTCGGCGAGTTTCTGCTGCGTGCCGAGAAGCAGTCCGGCGAGGCTGACGCCGTCGAACCGGGCGTCCGGCGCGTCGAGCCCGCACAGTTCGATCAGCGTCGGCAGTAGGTCCTGTACCTGCGTCAGTTCGCCGATATCGGCGCCGTGTTGGAGATCACCGGCGGGCCAACGGACGAAGCATGGCACGCGATGGCCGCCCTCGTACACCTGCGTCTTTTTCCCGCGCATCCCCGCGTTGTACAGTTTCATCGCCTGTGTGCTGCGCGTGCCGTTGTCGGTCATGAAGATCAAAATCGTATCGTCGCGCAGGTTGTTCTTCTTAAGGAACTGTTCGAGCCGGCCAAGGTTGTCGTCGATATTTGCGATCTGTCCGTAGAACGCTGCGTGGACCTGTTTGCCATCGTATTTGCCAATTTTCGTATACGGGGCGGCGTCGGATTCGACCACCATGTCCGGGGCGTGCGGCGTGTTGGTTGGCAGGTAACAGAAGAACGGCTTGCCCGCCGCCCGCTGCCTGCCGATCCAATCCATCGCCTCGTTGAAATAGATATCGGTGCAGTAGCCCTCGTACTTCTTGTCAACGCCGTTGTGGTCGAGCACCGGATCGAAATACGTATTGCCCCAGTGGTCTGCGAGCGAGGTGATGCCCCAGGCGCGGTGGTGTAGCGTCTCGTGAAAGCCACGATCCTGGGGGCGGTGAGGGTGGCTGTCGCCCAGGTGCCACTTGCCGAAGTGCCCTGTGGCATAGCCGGACCGCGCGAAGAAATCGGCCATCGTCGGCAGTTCACGCCGCATCATCGACCGGCCCTGGCAAACGGCGGTGCAGCCGTTGCGCATCGCGTCGATGCCCGTCATCAACTGCCCGCGCGTCGGCGAGCACATCGGAGCCACGTGGAAATCGGTGAACCGCGCCGACTCGATGTGCAGGCGATCCATGTGCGGCGTGCGCAGCACCGGATTGCCGTGCGCCGTCAGGTCGCCGTAACCCTGGTCGTCGGTGATCAGCAGGATCACGTTTGGGTGATCGGCGGCCTGTGGATTGCGTTTGGCGGCCGCAGCAGTGTGGGTGAACAGCAGACTGGTGCATATGCCAAACAGGCAGCTTGATAAAGTGAGTGATGGCTTCATGGGATGAGAATCCTGTGAGTGTCTCTACGAAAAACTCTACCTACGTTGGTCACCAAGGAGTTAGGTCAATTCAGATGCTCAGGTGCTGGAGCTATGATTGCCGGTTTTTGTGGCGGATCATAGTGGGGCAAGGCGATGTTGAAGGCGGCGCTGTTGGTTCTGTTAGCGTTGGTGCCGGCGAGCCGGCTTGTCGCTGGAGTGCAAAACAGCGGCCCCACGGGAGGTCGGGACGCCGTCACGAGATGACAACATTGCCACAGCAGGTCCGTCGATTGGCCCGCCGATGTAGGCGGGCCGCTTGACGTGTTGCTTCGACGGCTGGAGACTAAGAATCCGTGTTATAGAAGAAACCGTAAGGACCGGGGAACGTCGCCAGAACAAACGTACTGAAAGAGGATGACGAGATGAACTCCTACGAACGAGTGATCACCGCCTTAGAGCGGAAGCAGCCCGATCGCGTGCCGTTGTTTGAATGCGTTTTCGATGAGGGAGTGATGGACGCACTGCTGCCTGGGTGCGACTACTACGAGTTCAACGAGTGGATCGGTCTGGACATGGCCGGTCTGAACCGCAGTTCGTGGCGGCGAGACAACGTGGAATACATCGACGAAGAGAAGGGGCTGTTCCGCGACAACTGGGGTGTGATCCGCGCCTTCGGGCCAGAGAGCACACCCTATCCCGTCGAAGGACCGATCCGTACGCCCGAGGATATCAAGACGTACGTGCCGCCCGACCCGGAAGCACCGGATCTATTGGGCGAACTGCCGGAAGTCGTCAAACGCTTCAAGGGTAAGAAGGCAGTCTGCGCGATCTGTCGAGACGGGTTCTTCAATCCCAGCTTTTTGCGTGGGCAGGAAACATTCTTGATGGACATGATCGATCATCCAAAACTCGTGCATGAGCTGATCGACGTGGCGCTGAGTTACGATCTACGAGTGGCTGAACGCATGATTCAAGCAGGCGTGGACGTCGTTGTGCTGGGGGATGACTACGCGGACAAGAATTCGCCGATGATGTCGCCGCGTCACTTCGCGGAGTTCATTCTGCCTGGGTTACAACGGGCGGTCGACAACGCGCATCAGGCGGGAGCCTACGTCGTCAAACACAGTGACGGCAACATCATGCCGCTGATGGATATGATCGTCGCTACTGGCATCGACGCGATCAATCCGCTCGAACCGCCCGCCGGCATGGACATCGGTTACGTCAAGCAGCATTACGGCGACCGCATCGCGATTGTGGGCAACATCGATTGCGGAGAGCTGTTGTGCAACGCGCCGGTTGAAGAAGTCCGACGCGTAACGCGGGAGACGATCGAAGTCGCGGCTCCGGGCGGGGGTTTCTGTTTGTCGAGTTCGAACAGTATCCATTCTTCGGTCAAACCCGAGAATTACATGGCAATGGTCGAGACGCTGCGGGAGTATGGAGAGTATCCGTTAAAGTAGGGTAGAGTGTCAGGTGGTGTTGCGTGTCGAGACGTTCGTTCATTTCAACAGGAAAAGTCTTCGTGATAGAGAGCATTGTTGCAAACACTCGGATGACTGGACGCGAACAGCGGGCGAGCGCGGACAGGCGGGACGCCCACTACGTCCAGGGTAAGAATCTCAATACTCAATTGGTCCTGCTCGCCTCTCTGCTGATCGCCGTAGCCCCGCTTGGCAAAGCGCGATGCGACGAGCTGGCGACGGTGCCGGCTAGCGGCGTGTTCCCCCTCATCTGCTTTCCAGGACCGCCGGCAGAAGACAATGTCTTGGCCCACTGGCAAAAGATCAAGGAGGCAAACTTTACAATCGTACTGCCCGTCCACCGGTATACCGACACCGATCAGCAAAGAATGCTCGATCACTGCGAGCAACTAGGTCTCAAGGCGGTCGTGAACGTCAAAAAGCTGGTCCCACCCTCGGCCGCGGATACGCCACCGCCCGGGTGGCGTGAAGAAGTGCAACGTGCCGCCGGTCTCTTTGGCAACCATCCAGCACTGTTTGGATACATGATCAAGGACGAGCCCGGCGCCGATCTGTTTCCGCAAATGGGCCGCATTGCCCGTGCGTTCCGCGAAGATGACCCGCAGCATGGGGTGTGCGCCAATCTGTTTCCCACTCACGCGACAGTCGAGCAACTCGCTGCGGCGGACTATGCCGAGTATCTTCAGCGGTACATGAAGACCGTGAACCCGCCGTTTCTTTGTTACGATCACTACCCGTTTCTGCTGAGTGGTTGCGACCGGCCGGATTTCTTTTTGAACCTCGAGTTAGCCCGCAGTGCTGCGTTGAGGCACGGCAAACCGCTTTGGACAATTGTTTTGTCGTCATGGTGGCAGCATTTTCGAACTCCCTCAGCTGGTGAGATGCGTTGGCAGGTCTACGGGGCTCTGGCGTACGGCGTGAAAGGTCTGGGCTACTTCACCTACTGGCCCGCTCGCGACGACTACACAGCCGTGGTCGATTACCAAGGCAACGCAACGACTCTGTATAACGTGATTCGCGATCTGAACTCGGAAGTGCTGGCGATGGGTCCCACCCTGCTGCAGTTGGAATCCACGGCCGTCTATCATACCGGTGCGACGATCCCCGACGGATGCAAACGCCTGCCGGCAGACGCTGTGATTCAACTGCCTGCCGAGAAGCCGTTGGTCGCGGGATTCTTCAAGGACGCAAGCCGCGTGCAGTACACGATGATCGTCAATCGCAATTACCACAAATCAGTTAGTGTCGTAGCAGACCTTTCACCACAAATCGATGCGATATCGATGGTGAACAAACAGCGTGGGCAACTTGATCCGGTGGAGATGAACGGCCGTCGCGCGTCGTTTGAATTGCCCGCAGGAGGCGGCGTGTTGTTGCGCCTGGCAAAGTGAAACGACAAGTCGCCGTAGGAGCGCCGCAGTACGCGTGTCTGGAGCCGTTGTTCGCAACCGGTGGATGTTCGCAACTGCCAGAACGAACTGGATTGTGCAATGAAGATTCGCACGCTGCTGACTGAGCTGTCTGGGTGTGGCAGATTCTGCAACATCCCTTTGTCCCCACAAGGTATTCTTGTGTGTGGTATCTCATGGCTGGCGTGTTGCCAGGCCGTGATTGCAGCGGAGGTTCCAGCCACCAAGGTCACTTACGGTCCGCCGGCCCAGGTGAGATTTGAAACAGAACTCATTACCGACAGTGCCGGGAACAAGCAAGCTGGAGGCAGTGGGCGCAGTTGTTGGGGCTTCAACCAGTCGAACATCGTCCGTCACGGAGAGAACGTCTACGCCATGTGCTGGCGCGACGACTTGCACTTGATCGTCTTTCGTCGCATCCGGCCAGGGCGGTGGGAGGCGAGTCAGCCGCTTCCCAAAGTGCCGCAAAATGGCGTCCTGCTGGTCGACTCGCGGGGGCGGATTCACGTGATTGCAGGGGAGAGGGCGCGCTACCACGCGATCTTCGATCCTCCCGGACAAGTTGAGCGATTCAAAGTGCAGCGACTTGCGACTGCGGACACTCGGTTTGGCGCATCCATCGGGACGCGCGGTGACATCCTCGTTGCCGGCGGATTGCCCGCCATGTCCTGGTACTTGCTCTCGGCTGCCGATGGCTACACACCGGCCGTTTCGGGTCGAGTTCCCCATCGTTCATGGCGAGCGTACTACTTCGTCGCGCTGGAAGGGCCTGCTGCCCATACCTTCTGCTACGATGACTATTTTGTCACGGGAATCGGCTACCAAACGCTGAAGACTTACTACTCTTACAACCCGAACGTGCGCGAGAAACCAAATGATTGGAGAACAACTGTCGTCAGCGATGTTTCAGACACGGTCGACGGCAAGGCTCGCGGCGCCACCGAGAACGAGGACTTGATGATCGACCAAGAGGGTCGTGTACATCTGTTGTATCTGAAGAATCCCACACCTTCGACAACTCGGTGGGCATCCCAAGGCCAGGATCGCGCGAAAGACGAGCTTTACCACGCGGTCGGAAAACCAGGAGGTCCCTTCGAGAGATATCTACTGGGCAATTTTTCGCGAGGGCGGCTGTACCAGACCCCAGACGGACGGATCCACTACCTGCTCACTCGAGGAGAATGGTTCAACTTCGACCTGTGGTATGCAGCGGGCGATGAAAACCAATGGGAGGTCATTAGCCAGCCCATCCGGCTGGAGACTCCCAGCACGATTGACCACGTCTTCGTCAGCAGCACCCGTGCCGGCGGCACGTCGTCGGCATTCATCGATTGCTATTTCACCGGCCCTTTCCCCGGCAAGAACAACAACGTGTGGTACGGCCGGTTGTCGTTGGACCGCAGTGAATAGTGTTCGAGCGATTTAGCTCAATGACCAAAGCTTGCGCATGGGGCGACGGCGTTTATAATTGGATCGTCAGCAGAGGCCAGATCTCTTGGTGACGGCCCTGTCCGGCGGAAAGAGCACTCACAACATGCGGAGCAGCTAACATGCAGCGATCTTTGTTGCCGTTGTTCGTCGCGGCGGGATGCCTGAGCGCGACGCTCATTTCGCCACCACTCCGCGCGGGCGATGATGGATCGCTCGTCTTCTTCGCCTTTGACGATCACTCGATCCCCTGGCACCACAACACCAGGGTGACGCTGTTGCAGGCCGAAAAGCACCCAGCCAATCCCGTTGTGCGTTGCGGTCCCCCAGGGGCACCCGATCAGGGGCATGCGATCCTGTATGGCACCGTGATCCACGACGAAGGCAAGTTCCGCATGTGGTATCTCGGCATGATTGAACGAGAACTCAAGGCGGGGCAGGCGCCTGGCTGGTGGCGGCCGATGTGCTACGCCGAGAGTGACGACGGCATTCATTGGGAGAAGCCGGAACTGGGGCTCGTCGAGCTGAATGGCAATAGAGGAAACAACATCTGCCTGATCGAATCCAATCCGCATTCGCTCAGCCGTGTGAACGACTTTCTTTCCGTATTGTACGAGCCGCGCGACCCGGACCCGTCGCGGCGCTACAAGGCAGCGTTCATCGCCCACATGCCGTTCGAGGAAGTAAATGGCGGACGCAGCAGAATTGGGCCGGACGAGCGACGCTGGGCTTCGTTTGTGTGCGCGACCAGCGCGGATGGCCTCAAGTGGCGTGTCGTGGGCGACCGGCCGATGAACGCTGGCGGCGAACGATTCGAAGTGTCCAACCTCTACCGTTTCGGGGACTTCTATTACGCCGGAGGGCAACTCATCTCCCCGTGGGCTTTTCAACGCGACGGGCGTGAAATCGGTCGGGTGATGCTGACGTACCGATCGCCCGATTTCACGCACTGGTCCAGGGCGAAAGCGCTGTCGTTCGCGCGGCCGGGACAGACCATTGCCCAGCCGGTCGAAGGCCAGCAGACCCACATGGGCGCTGGGTTGTGGAATCGAGGCAACGTCCTTGTCGGCTTGTACGGCATGTGGCAGGACGGCCCGAAGGAGAAGCCAAGAGGCGCGAGCCATCTATGGGGCACGCACATCGACCTCGGCCTCATTGTCAGCAACGACGGCATCCACTTCCGCGAACCGGTACCGGACTTCAAGGTCATCGCACGCGGCAAGGAGGGCCAGTGGGATAGCACTGCACTGCTGCAAGGGCACGCGCTGGTGAACGTCGGCGACGAGACGATGATCTGGTATTCACATTGGGACACCAGCGGGAAACTGGAGTCGATGGAAATCGGTCTGGCGACACTCCGCCGGGACGGATTCGGCCACCTGTCTCGCCACGTTCCCGGGCAGGATGCACATTGTATCACCAAGAATATTCCGGCGTCGCCGCACGGATATCGGTTGCGACTGAACGTCGAGGGGGCAACGCCCGAAACGCCGCTGATCGTCGAACTGCTGGACAGATACGGACAGCCGTTGCCGAAGTTTTCCGGAGAGAATGCGGCGCGGGTTGCTGAATCAGGCGTGACGCGTGACGTCGTCTGGCCCTCTCATCCGCGAGTCCCCAGTCCGTTGAACCAACTGTTTGCGGTTCAGGTTGGCTTCCCCGCCTCCGGTACCGTCCGGTTGTACGCAGTGTATGCCGATCCGATCGGCCGGTGAGTTATCATCATTGATTCCTCCGCAGGAGAGGGCGTGTGCAATTGCAATGTGGGTCAGAGCCAGCCAGTCAACAATTGTCGCACTTGTAGGACGGGCACTCCTGCCCGTCGCCAACGATCAGACGGGCAAGAGTGCCCATCCTACAGCCGTTTCGCGACAGTTGTTTCCGGGCTGCTGATCCTTGGCGATGCAAGAGACCCTCTCCCGGCCGCTTCCGCGTCCGACCTCTCCCAGACAGACTTTTTCGCTTTGGACTACGCATCATGCGTGGAGCGCATAGAAAAAGCCGGCAGCGAGTCCCTTCTCCCCTCGCAGACTTTCCGACTTTTGTTGACGAGGCAAAAAAGTGGCCTCACGACGATTGGGCGATTTCGGTAATAAACTGGTTTTGGAGTAACCACCGAACCCAAACGAAGGAGGCCAATCT
>PVBE010600313.1_pt1 | contig 10746 bp, 7 predicted proteins | sample 1631181 | NCBI WGS metagenome assembly PVBE01 (sample SAMN08397723, study PRJNA350692) | Marine metagenome, whole genome shotgun sequencing project. | isolation source: water | place: Pacific Ocean | collected 2012-04 | reverse complement strand
CCGTGTTTCACGCTGGGCAACGGCCCACGAGTCATCACCGGACACTCGCGAAAAGGGGAGAACATCCGGTACGCCGCTCGTCCACGGCGTACAATTCGTGAGAGGATGCCGGGCGCGCGGATCTGTCACCGAGTTCACTTGACCACCACCCGGACAGTCATTTACGAGGCCACCACTTCCTCTGCGCGATCACGTCGACCGTATGTCGATGCGGTGAGAACTGAATGCCCACGATCCTCCAACAGTCCCGCGATCCCGAGACCCAGTAGATCACGATGCTCGAGTCCAAACACCGCGAGGTCTGACATCGTCGACCAGCAGATCATGCGGGCGCTTGCGGAGCTATAGGTCTTCGACACGACCCACCACCCCTGACCCGACCCCACCCGTCCACTGGAGCCCTCGCGTCGACGTCGTAGAGAGCCACCAGCGGCCACGGAGCCAAAGAGATGGCGACCCTCGAACAAGGCAGCCGTGTGAGCATCGTCGGAGGCGGGCCGGCGGGTAGCCTGTTCGCCATCCACTTGCTCATGCAAGCCGAGATGAAGGGCCTTCGCCTGAAGGTGACCATCCACGAAAGGCGCAGCTTCGAGCGGGACGGGGCACCCGGCTGCAACATGTGCGCGGGGATCCTGTCGTCCACGTTCATCCGAGCGCTGGCCCGTGTGGGGCTCACGATCCCTCCGTCGGTGATCGTCAGCCGCATCAGCTCCTACTACCTGCATACCGTCCACGGCACGTTCGAGGTGCCCCAGCCGCATCCCCTCGAGCCGATCTACACCGTGTACCGAGGGGGAGGCCCCAAGCTGGCGGGCAGCGACGAGGTGGCGAGCCTGGACGGCTTCCTCCTTCGAGCCGCCTTGGAGCGCGGCGCCGTCCTCGAGCAAGCTTCGGTCGAGCGTGTCGGGATGCGCAAGGGACGACCGGTGCTGCACACCTGCAACGGCGAGACGGGCTGCGAGCTGCTGGTGATCGCTACGGGAGTCAACGCCAAGCTGACCGCGAAGCTGCCATCGCCCTATCGCCCCCCTGCCACCCGCACGATGAAGCAGATCGAGCTCAAGGGAGACCCGAAAGACATCCGCAAGGCGCTGGGCAGTCACGTACACGTGGTGATGGCTGGGGGCCCCCAGGTGGACTTCGGCACGCTGATCCCAAAAGGTGAGTACGTCACCGCCAGCATGATGACCCGCGGAGCGAACGCTCCTGACATCGACCAGTTCGTCGCGCTCCCGACCGTCCAGCGGATCCTCCCGCCCGGTCTGGTGAAGGTCTGCAGGTGCGAGCCCCGTGTCGCCATGCTTCCTGCGGGCCATCCCTTCGGCGAGCGGATGGTGGTCGTCGGCGACGCGGCCGTCGCGCGCCAGTACAAGGACGGGATCGGATCCGCCTTCGAGACCTCCCTGGTGGCCGCGCGGACCGCCGTGCGGCACGGCATCTCGCGAGCCGACTTCGAGCGCTACTACCTGCCCACCTGCCGCACCATGGCCTGGGACAATCGTGTAGGACGGTTCCTCTTCTCGGCCCACCGGTACTTCAAGGAATCGCGTCGTTTCTTCTTCGTCCAGAGCCAGATGGCGAAGGAAGAACGACTCGCCCCCTACCCAGCACGCCGCATGCACCCGGTCACCTGGGGAATGTTCACGGGCACCCACACCTACCGCCACGTCTTTCGGCGCCTCTTCTCCGTGAAGCTTTGGTGGAGCCTGCTCCGCACCGCGACGCGCTTCCTTCCCAAGGACGCCCCCCAGCCCGGTGCCCTGACTCACCGGGCCCCCGAGCCCAAGACACGGATCCTCGTCCTCGGTGGAGGCTTCGGGGGCGTACACACCACCCTGAAGCTCGAGCGAGCCCTGCGCCGCGATCCGGACGTGGCCATCACCCTGGTCAGCGACGAAAACTTCTTCCTCTTCACGCCCATGCTCCACGAGGTGGCCAGCGGGCGCATCGAGACCCGCCACATCGCCGCCCCCATCCGCAGGCTCAGGGGAGGCAGACACTTCCGGTTCATCCAGGCCCGCGTGCACTCGGTGGACCTGGACCAGTCCGTGGTGCACACCGATCGAGGCGCGATGCCCTACGACCGGCTCGTGCTGGCACTGGGGTCGGTGACCGACACGGACAGCCTGGGGTGCACCCGAGACAGGGTGCTCGGCCTGAAGACCCTGCGAGACGCGGTCAACCTCCGAAATCACGTCATCAGGATGTTCGAGACCGCGTCCGCGGTCCAGGGCGATCCATCCGCATGGCTCACCTTCGTGGTGGTCGGCGCGGGCATCACGGGCGTCCAGACCGCCGCAGAGCTCAACGACTTCGTGCGTCACGCGCTGACCAGGGAGTACGTCCGGATCCACCCCGGCAGCATCCGGGTGCTGCTCATCCAAGACGATCCCCAGCTCCTGCCCGACTTCCACCCGAGCATGGTCAAGGCCGCGACCGAGACCCTCGAAGCCGCCGGCATCGAGGTGCTCCTGGGCTGTTCGGTCACCCGCGTCGGCCACGGACGCGTGGCGCTGACCCGCGGCCAGACCATCGCCACGCAGACGGTGGTGTGGACGCCGGGTATCCGCGCCAACCCCGTCGTCGGGTCCCTGCCCGTGGACAAGGACGAGCTTGGGCGCGTGAAGGTCAACGCCCGGCTCGAGGTCCCGGGGCACCCGGGCGTATACGCATTGGGCGACAACGCGCACCAGCCGCACCACAAGACGAACGCGCCTCTCCCTCCGACCGCCTACGTCGCCATCCGGCAGCCCAAGGCGGTGGCTGCGAACATCGCGGCGTCCCTGGGGCGCGGCCGCAGCCGCAGGTATCGGTACCGCCACAGGGGACAGATGGTTCCCCTCGGCCCCCGCTCCGCCCTGGCGGAGGTCTTCGGCATCCGCTGGGTCGGCCTGCTGGCCAGGTTGTTCTGGCTCGCCGCCTACTCAACCCTCATACACGGTCGGTACAACCGCCTGCGCGTGCTCACGGACTGGCTGCTCGCGTCGATCTTCGGGCTGGACAGCACCCTGGTACAGGGTTTGGATCGAGACGACCTCCCCGTGCTGCCTACGGAAGAGTAGCGCCACCAGGGCGACTCGTTCGCGGCCGGTTCCGCTACCGCCGCGCCGGAGCATCGACGTAGTACCCCCCGCAGCCCGTCACGCAGGCGTCGTGGAACTCGTCGCCGGTGCAGCAGTCCCAGCCGGAGGCGTTCACCGCGCCGCTGTCGCAGGCCCCAGCCGACATCGTGCCGTTGGGCCCCTGGTAGTAGCAGCGCCAGGTGTTGTTCCGACGGGCCAGGCAGTCCTGCACGGCTTGCTCTGCCGCCGCTCGCTCCTCGGCCGTGGGGACCAGGTCCTCGCAACCCTGGGCATCTGGTTCCTCCAGGCAGGAAACGGCGCGCAGTTGATCGCTGGCACCCTCGATTCGGTCGCACTCGTCGTCGAGGGTGGCGGGCAGGTCGTCCTCCCCACAGAGCTGTTCCCAAAACGTCGCCGTGAAGTCGGCGCGTCCCTCGTCCGGGCCCGTGCCTCGGTAGGTCACGGTGATGCAGTCGGCTGGGTCGTCGCCAAAGCAGACCTCGCAGTCCTGGCCGTTTCGGCAGCTCCGCCAGTCACCGGCCTGGGAGCCGGGTGCGTGGAAGCGAGCGCTGCCGTTGGTGGCGTTGTTGGCCACCACGTGGGCGTCACAGTCCCCAGGGCAGGAATCCCCGTCGTCGTAGCAGGTGGCGTGTAGCTCCTCCTGCCGCTCGAGGTCGCGGGCCCGAACCGCGGTGGCGTTCCCGATCTCGAAGTCTCGCTCCGGCGCAAGGGCGTCGAGGGTCTCCGCCAGCTCCACGAGCCCGACGGCCGGCTCGCCAGCCTCGCAGACACCACCTTCTGCAGCTTGCTGCGCCACGACGGGCTCGACGAGCAGCAGGGGGAGTGCCAGGAACGGGATGAAGAAACGCAAGGGGCTCCAGAGCGAGGAACACGTAACAAAGCAAGAGCCATGCCACGCCGAAAGCCACGTCGCACCGATATTCTCGAGGCACCGCGCGCCAGGACGGGGGGACGCTGGGACCCCAAGACCGCGTCACACGGGTCGCAGCACCCAGATCATCTCCTGAGTGTCCTCACTCAGGGGATTGCAGTCGAAGTCGCCGAAGAGAGCCTGCACCTCGAAGCCTGCCTGCGCCACCAACCAACCCATCTCCCGGATGCTCAACCAGCTGCGCACCAAGCGCAGGGCGCTCGTGCCGAGCAGCCGCCCCTGCTCGTCGACCTCGTGCAACAAGTGCTCTTCGTCGATGCGTTGTGCGAGCTCGTCGAAACAGACCGCGCGGTAGTGCACCAGGGAGGTGTCGTCCTCGAAACAATGCCGGGCCACGAGCTGCAGGGATCCGCCGTCGACGCCCCCATGGCGAGCGATGAGCCCGGGGCGTGCGGCCCAGAGGTTGAGCGCCAGCACACCGTCGGGTTCGAGGTGGCGCCGAATGGTGGCCAGGCATTCCAGCTGGTCCTCGGGCTCCAACAGGTGCATGAAGGTGCGATAGGCCATGACGGCAAGGGGGAACCGTCGGCCCAGGTCGAAGCTGCGCATGTCAGCGTTGACCAGTTCCACGTCTCCCTCGACCAGTGGCCCCAAGGCACCGAGCTTCTCGCGGAAGCGGTCGAGCATGGGCTCGGAGTCGTCCAGGCCCACCACATCTATCCCCGACATCGCGGCCGCAAGCGCAATTCTCCCCGTGCCACAGCCGATGTCCAGGAGGGGCCCGCCACAGCGCACGGCCTGACCGACGTAGAACTCGGCCTCCCCCGGCAACCCGGGGTGAACGAGGTCATACCACTCCGCCCATTGATCGAACGCCGCCATGCTCTACTCCGGCTTGTGGGCCACCAGGACCAGGCGGCGGGGAAGTTGGTCGTAGGAGCCACCGTCGAGACCGCCGAAGACCTGAACGGGGCCGAAGCCGACACCTTCGAGCAGGGCCACCAGCTCGCTGGCGGCGTAGATGCGATGGCCGAACGAATACTCGTCCACCGCACCGTCCCGGATGAGCACCCAGCGGCTGTTCACCCAGCTCCAGGCTCGCTCGACCTGGCTCTCCTGGAGGAGGAAGCTGCCGTCGGCAAGCTCGGCCCAGTTGCGCAGCGTCCCGCGGCTGGCGAGCACTTCCTTGCTCATGGTGTCCATGACCAGCGCGCCGCCTGGGACCAGGGCTCGAAACAGGTTGGCGGCCACCACGCGATCGTCCTCCGGATCTTCGAAGTAGCCGAAGGACGTGAACAGGTTCAGGGCCAGATCGAAGGCCTCGAGCCCGCAGGGCTCCCGCATGTCTTGGCGCAGGAAGCTGAGCTCGAGCCCAGCCCGCCGTGCCTTGCGACGCGCCCGCCGGAGGTAGATCTCGGTGCGGTCGATCCCGGTCACCTGCATGCCCCGCCGCGCCAGCTCGATGCAGTGGCGGCCCGGGCCGCAGCACAGATCGAGCACGCGCTGGCGTGGCAACAACCCGGTCAGCTCCACGATGGCGTCCACCTCCGCGCCGGTTCCCGCCAGGCGGTCCGGATCGAACAACGCGGTGGTGACGGCGACCCAGAATTCGTCGTCTTCGTACCAGGGCACGGACATGGGGCGCTCCCTCGAGCGGACGAGGGAACGCGTATCGCGCGAGCCCTCGCCGTTCTACACGCCCTCCATGTCGAGGTCCTCGAGGCGTCAGAGATTGGGATGCACCCCAAGGGGATCGGCGACTTCCCGATCGCTAGCGATGGGATGTCCACGAAACCGGATCAACTCCACCTGGCTGTTGTCACCGCTGCTCGGCATCGGCTCCTGGGCCCTGCAGGTCAGCTCGATGCTAGCGGAGGCCTTGGCGGTGGCGCTGCTGGTGGCGTTGTCCCCACTCGCTGGAAGGGGGCTCTCGGACCATGCACGGTGCGTGCCGGGTGCGGGCCCGAATCGACCACTTCAGCGACGGAGTGGGCCCGAATCGACCACTTCAGCGACGGAGCCCCCGGTTTTCGACCGTTTTCGGTCAGGCATGTGCCCTCATCGGGGTCGGGCGCGCGATAATCGTGGTTCTACCGTGGCTGGTTCGCGAGGATCCGTGCAGGGTGGTCAAAAGGCACGGGCTCCGTCGCTGGATCGGTCGAAACGGGGGGGCTCCGTCGCTGGATCGGTCGAAACGGGGAGGGCTCCGTCGCTCGGCGAGCGGATCGGGATCCCCAACACCAGCGCAGGCCCCCAGGGGCCGTCGACCTCGAGCCCTTCGACATCGTGCGCGGCCAAGCCGCTGGCCCTCTGTGCAGACCGTCATGCCTGACCGGGAACGCGCCCACGACACCGTCCCAGCCCGTCCCGCCTCCACCAACAGGCCTCGAACGAAGCTCGGAGAGCAGCACCTACCCCAAGGCCGCCAGCAGCTCCTCGAGCTCCGCTCGCAGCTGCTTCCGCTCCCGGTCATCCAGCTCCTCCACGACCACCTTGACCGCATCGAACCTGAACACGCCCTTGGCCTTGTCGGTGGCCTTGTCGTTGAAGATGGAGCCAAGGCGCGGTGGAGTCGAAGGCTTGTGGACCTTGTGGATGGCGCGGCGCAGCTGGGTGACGGAGAGCTGGTCGCGGTTGATGGTGGCGACCCAGTGCTGGATGACGAGGTCAGGGTAGCGACGGGCGAGCTGGCCGAGGACGAGGCCATGGGTGGCGCTGCAGTGGTCGTGGGGATCGTCGATGGCAGCCTGGACGGCTTCGGGGAGGGTTAGCAGTCGCTTCAGGTTGTACTTCTGCCGCTCGCGGAGCCCCATGAGGTCGGCCACATCGACGCTGGACCAGCCAGCCTGCTCGTAGCGGAGGATGGCGAGGGCGCGGTCGATGTCGGAGTAGGTCTGGCGCTGCTCGTTCTCGATGATGGCGGCGCGGAAGGCGAGCTCGTCATCGTCGAGGTCGTGGCGGACGATCGCGGCGATGGTGGGGAGGCCAAGCTCGCGCATGGCCGTGGCGCGGCGGAAGCCGGAGATGATCTGGTAGGCCTGACCCGCGAGAGTGGGGCGCACGACGATGGGGATCTGCTGGCCTTCTGCGGCGATGGATGCCTCGAGATCCGCGAGGCGAAGCGTAGCGCGAAACATGAGCGAGCGGTCGTCGTAATCGAGCTTTGTTAGCGGTATATGGACGATTTCCGTAGCGGAGATCATGGTGCTGGCTCGGGGCTGGCGCCGTGAAGAGATATATCGACTGCAATCGATTGCAGTCGACCTACCGGCGGCGGCGCCGTGGGTTACGGCCGGGGCGGTTACGGCCGGGGCGACGAGGGTGGGAGGGATCGCGGGAACCGGGATCGGGCTCGGGGCTGGGTTCGCGGGGCTCGGAGTCGGGTTCGGGCTCGGGCTCTGTGTAGGGCTGGAGGGTGGCGATGGCTTCGGTTGCGAGGGTGGCTTTTTGGGAGGAAGACTGGATCTCGTCGAGGGCCTGGGTGAGGGCGGCGAGGGCCTCGGCGACGGCCTTGGCGCGTTCCTCGGGGGTGGGCTCGACCTCTACCTTCTGGGGGGTGAAGTCGAGGGCGCGGCCGTTGCGCAGGTTCTCGATGGCCCCGGGAACCGAACGCCAGGAGATGTCGCGAACCTCGAGGGGGATGGTGATGCCCTCGGCGATGGCCTGGGAGACGGCGCCGGCGACCCGGAGGGTCTCGCGGACCCAGCGGGTGGACTGGCCCAGTCGCTCGCCGATCGCCGCGTCGTTCTGGCGCTTGCCACCGTGACCGGGGCGCTGCTGTTGGATGGCGATACCCACGAGCAGGCGGTGCTCGAAGCCGTCGTGGGCGGCGGTGCCGATGGTGGCGTTCCAGCCCTCGATCTGCGCGTCGGTGGCCACGAGATCGGAGAGGTCCGCACCAGCAATTCGAGAGAGGCGATCCGCGAGGTCTGTGGTGGACTCGAGGGGTCCGGGAGGGTGCGGGACTGAGTCGCGTTTGGGCACGGCCGTGCCCAAATGACCGGAGCGGTCGTCTGGTGTGGGGCGGGGCACGTGAGGTCCTCCCAGGGGGGTGATGCGGAGATGGTAGCAGAGGACGAGGGAGGAGCAGAAGCCCACCCCACCCCGCGGGGCACAGGCCCCCAGCTTGGTGAGCATGGCGCCTGCCCGGCGGAGCTTGTGCTGGGGAAGCGCTCGGCAGCGGTGCTCTGCAGCCAGCACGTTGGACCCCGGGATCGCTTGCAACTCGGGACCCTTGCCGCAAGGGTCGGTACTTACGAGCGCGTTGGACCCCGGGATCGCGCGGGCTTGGGCTGCGGAGGCTTTGGCGATCTGCTAGCGGCGACTTCTCCTACACGTGGGATCAGGCGCTCGTCGACTATTAGCGCCCGCGCCTTCGCCAAGGCGACCACCCCTGCACCTGCGTGGCCAGCCCTCGACCGCGCCGCTGCCCGGCGGTCTTGACTCCTTTGTTCGGCCCATCCCCCTTGGCCGATCCGATAAGCTTGTCCAAGGAGCCACCACGATGCCCGCTACTCCGCTGCTCTTCCTCTTCCTCGTCTTGCCGGCGTTCACCCAGCAGGCCCCCGAGCCCTTGGCCCTCGAGCGGTTCGGCCAGGAGCGCCTGCTCCGCGAGGACTACGTGCAGGTGGTCGCAGTACACGGCACCATGGAACCCCTCACCGACCAGCCCACGGCCAGCACTCCCCTCGACGAGTACACCCCCGCCTCCCTCGAACGCTGGGGCATCTTCACGGGCCAGGGCGAGCAACTCGACGCCTTCTCCTTCGCCGCGCAGGTCGGCGACACCCCGACCCTCGACCAGCTGCGAGCCGCCACCACACGCACCCGCACCAGAGGCTGGATCGGCGCGGGCATCGGCGCCGCCGCCCTCGGGGGCGGCTTGGGCCTCGTGGCCAGCTCAATGCTGGGCGAGATGTCCGACGACGCCAGGACAGTGCGCTCGGTGGGCGGCGCGGCCCTGGGCTTCGGTGGTCTGGTGGGCGTCACGGCGGGGATCAGGTTCGTCATCGCGCCCGAGGGCCCGCACCGGGCGGTCGAGAAGAGCTGGACCCCGGACAGCGCCGACGAGCTGATCCGGTCGCACAACGAAGACCTGCGGCGGACGCTGGGGCTCACGGAAGAGCAGGTCCGAGGGATCGACAGCTCCGAACCATAGAAGCGGCGCCGAGCCCGGGTGGTAGACTGACCCCTCGCGTACCGAGAGGGAACCATGCGTCCATCCAGCCTTGCGCTCACCGTCCTGCTCGTCCTCGCCGCCTGTCGGAACGACCCGGACAAGCCCGACACGAACACCTCGCTCGACGACACGGCGGTAGAGCCTGTCGACGAAGACGGCGACGGGTGGGACACAAGGCACGACTGCGACGACCAGGATGCGACCGTGTATCCGGGCGCCGAAGAGATCTGCGACGGCCTGGACCAGGACTGCAACGGCGAAATCGACGAGGACGCCACGGACGCGACCAGCTGGTACGCCGATGCGGATGGAGACGGCTACGGCGATCCGGGCGACGCCACCCAGGCCTGCGAGGCCCCGGACGGCTACGTCAGCGACGCCACTGACTGCGACGACGCGGACGCCGAGGTCCACCCCGGAGCCCCCGAACGTTGCGACGACATCGACAACGACTGCGACGGCGACATCGACGAGGACCTGCAGGAGATCTGGTACGCCGACGCGGACGGCGATGGCTTCGGAAACGCGGACAGCACCCTCGAGAGCTGCGATCCCGGTGAGGGCTGGGTGGCGGACGCGACCGACTGCGACGACGCCAACTCCACGGTCAACCCCGGCGCCGAAGAGGTCTGCAACGACGTGGACGACGACTGCGACGAGGCGGTGGACGAGGATCTCGAGGCCACGTGGTACCAGGACGCCGACGGCGATGGCTACGGCGATCCCGAGGTGGAGACCTTCGACTGCGATCTGGGAGCAGGCTGGGTATACAACGCCGCGGACTGCGACGACGCCAACTCGGCCATCCACCCCGACGCCCAAGAGGAATGCAACGGCTACGACGACGACTGCGACGGGTTGGTGGACGACGAGGACGACTCGGTGACCGGCCTGGAGACCTGGTACCTGGACGCCGACGCAGACGGCTATGGAGACGACGCCAGCACCACCACGGCGTGCGACCTGCCCAGCGGCTACGCGGAGTACGGCGGCGACTGCGACGATGGCGACGCCGCCTACAACCCCGGCGCCACCGAAGACGACTGCACGGATCCCGCCGACTACAACTGCGACGGTTCCACCGGCTACACCGACGACGATGGCGATGGCTACGCAGCCTGTGAAGACTGCGACGACACGGACGATGCGGTCAATCCCGACGCGGACGAGGTCTGCAACAACGTGGACGACGACTGCGATGGCACCATCGACGAAGACGACGCCACGGATGCCGGCAGCTGGTACGCCGACACGGACGGCGACGGATACGGCGACGCCGCCAGCACCACCGCCGCGTGCGACCAACCGTCGGGCTACGTCTCCCTGGCCTACGCCACGGACTGCGACGACAGCGACGCCTCGGTCAGCCCGGTGGCCGCGGAGAGCTGCAACGGCGTGGACGACGACTGCGACGGCACCGTGGACGAGGGTGTCACGGACACCTTCTACCTGGACTCCGACGGAGACGGCTACGGGGACGCTGGCTCCACAACGGAAGACTGCGCGCTCCCCAGCGGCTACAGCGCGGACGACACCGACTGCGACGACACGAACCCGGCGATCAACCCCGCGGCCTCCGAGCTGTGCGACGGCGTCGACAACGACTGCGACGG
>PVBE010203343.1_pt1 | contig 10746 bp, 6 predicted proteins | sample 1631181 | NCBI WGS metagenome assembly PVBE01 (sample SAMN08397723, study PRJNA350692) | Marine metagenome, whole genome shotgun sequencing project. | isolation source: water | place: Pacific Ocean | collected 2012-04 | reverse complement strand
TTTGGTCTGACCCTCGAATTCGGGCTCAGGCACCTTGACTGACAACACCGCAGTCAGCCCCTCGCGAATGTTTTCTCCGGCGAGATTGCTGTCAGCCTCTTTACGTTTGCCGCGCTTACGCGCAAAGGTATTGAGTGTGCGTGTAAGAACGGTTTTCAAACCTTCAATATGTGTGCCGCCATCCACTGTACGGATGTTGTTGGCGAAACCAAGGATGCTGTCGGAATAGGCATCAACGCACCACTGCAATGCCGCTTCAATCGAAACGCCATCTTTTTCAGCGTTCACGTAAATGATTTCGGGATGCAATGCATCTTTTTCAGCATTCATATAAGCGACATACTCCTTGATGCCGCCTTCGTAAAAATAGACTTCTTCGTGGGGATTTCCCTCGGCATCCAAAGCCGCTTCACGCTCATCGCGGAACACAATCCGCACTCCTCCATTGAGGTAAGCGAGTTCACGCAATCTTGCTGACAGCGTGGCGTAATCAAAATCGATACCGACAGTGAAAATTTCAATATCGGGCTTGAAGCACACACTGGTGCCTGTGAGGCCATTCTCTGCGGCTGGCTGGTCTTCAGACTGCAGGCTGCCTATGGGCGCACCACGCTCAAAGCGCTGACGGTGCACCTTGGCCTGTCGACGAACGGTGACTTCCACCCATTCACTCAGAGCGTTGACGACAGACACGCCGACACCGTGCAAACCGCCTGAAACCTTGTAACCACCGGCACCGAATTTGCCGCCGGCGTGGAGCACGGTGAGCACAGTTTCAAGAGCACTCTTGCCGGTGCGGGGGTGGACATCGGTGGGAATGCCGCGTCCGTTATCGGAGATGCAAGCGGATCCGTCTTGGGCGAGAACAACCTGGATTTCAGTGCAATGGCCTGCCAGGGCCTCATCCACCGAGTTATCAACAACCTCGTAAACCAGATGATGCAGTCCCCTCGGCCCCGTGGAGCCGATGTACATGCCGGGGCGCTTGCGAACGGGCTCAAGCCCCTCAAGAACCTGGATCTGTTCGGCGCCATAGGCCGCCTGTACTTTCGCGGCTTCGCTCATGCGATCTGGATCGGCCAGGCTTCCTGTCAGGCTGAATCTACCACCGGCTTGCCAGAGGCGCTTGCAGAGGCCTCTGAGACGTCATTCTTTTAGGGGGTGCACCCCCCATCCCGCTCCATGTCTGACCTCAGCCCATCGGCAGCGCCAGTATCAGCACAGCTCCCACCACTGGTGGTGGTGTTGCTCGGGCCCACCGCCAGCGGCAAAACGGCTCTGGCCCTCGAGCTTGCGGAGCGCTTTGAGCTGGAGATTCTCAACATCGACTCACGGCAGCTCTACACGGGAATGGATGTGGGCACCGCGAAACCCACCCCGGAACAGAGAGCGCGGGTGCCGCATCATCTGCTCGATCTGCGCGCGCCTGATCAGCCGATCACCCTGCGCGAATTTCAGGAAGAAGCGCTGGCAGCGATCAACCGCTGCCTGGAACAACGCGGTGCCGCTTTTCTGGTGGGGGGCAGCGGCCTGTATCTCAAGGCGCTGACTGCTGGGTTGCAGCCACCCTCGGTTGCACCTCAGCCGGCATTGCGCGAGCAACTCACAACGATCGGCCAGGAAGCCTGTCATCAGTTGCTGGTGGATGCAGATCCAGAGTCAGGCAGGAAAATCGCAGCAGCCGATGCAGTGCGTACCCAACGCGCTCTGGAGGTTCTCTATGCCACCGGCAGGCCGATGAGCTCTCAGACCAGTGCCAGCCCGCCTCCGTGGCGCGTTCTGGAACTGGGCCTCAATCCAGCGAATCTGCGCCAGCGCATCAACCAGCGCACCCAACTGCTCTATGAGCAAGGGCTCATTGAAGAGACCAAGCGACTGAAGCAGCAGTACGGGGCTGGCCTGCCCATGCTGCAAACCATCGGCTATGGAGAGGCACTGCAGGTGTTGGAAGGCCAGCTAGATCGAGCCAGCGCCACCTCATCTACCACCAAACGCACGCAACAATTCGCCAAGCGCCAGCGCACCTGGTTCAGACGTCAACACCAACCCCACTGGTTGAGTGATATCGATCCGTTCAACGAAGCCAGTCAGCAGATCGAAGCCGGTCTAGGGTGAGTCGTGAAACCCCGCCGGGCCCTGACTGTTCTCCGGCAGCCTCTTCATCACTGAATGCCACCACGTCCCCGTTTTGACCGCCGTGCTCCTGTCAGGGAGCTCCCCAACATCAACGACCGCATCAACTACCCACAGCTTCGCGTGGTCGATGCAGACGGCACCCAGCTTGGAGTGATTGATCGGGAAGAAGCGTTATCAGTGGCCAAAGAACGGGAATTGGATCTTGTTCTGGTGAGCGAAAAAGCTGATCCACCGGTTTGCCGGATCATGGATTACGGCAAATACAAATTCGAACAAGAGAAAAAGGCCAAAGAAGCCAAGAAAAAATCGCATCAGACAGAAGTTAAGGAAGTCAAGATGCGATACAAAATTGATCAGCACGATTACGACGTGCGGATCGGCCAGGCTCAGCGTTTTCTCAAGGCCGGTGACAAGGTGAAATGCACCGTGATCTTCCGAGGCCGAGAGATTCAGCACACCGCTCTGGCTGAGGTACTGCTCAGGCGCATGGCCAAGGATCTCGAAGAGCCAGCCGAGATTCAGCAGCCGCCCAAGCGTGAAGGCCGCAACATGATCATGTTCCTCACGCCGCGCAAAACGCCTCTGGCCAAGCAAGACGAAAAAGAGGAAGCAGCCAACAAAGCGGTTCGCACCATCACTGCACCGCACGAGCCGCGGCCACCAGACAAGTTGGCAAACCGGCTGGTAACGGCTGAGCTTCGACCTTTGGCGACAGGAGTGCTGGGGATCAGGGCAAAGCGAATGCGTTCAAATCATCACGGCTGATCAGACAATCGAGCAAACATTTTGAGCTGAATCTGAATCAAGGACCGATTTTCCGCTGGCTGAAACCACATTCACCCTTCTCTAGTCATCGAGTGCGTGCTTGAAGCCACACCTGGGAGTTGAGAAACATCCGGTAGAAACAATGGAAATGACTGATGCCGCTGTGAGTTACGGCAATTGGCATAGGGACACTGACCAGCAAGGCAATTGTCACCGCACCGCTGAGTCCTTAAGGTGGCCGCATCTTGATCTGACCCCACCGGCGTGCGATTCCACATCCAACAGGAAAGCGACATCCCGGCATCGACCCAGCTTTACAACCAGATCTGTTTTGCGATAGCAGCACGGCATTACCCGCCCGGCCACCGTCTTCCCAGCACCCGTCAACTGGCGATGCAGACCGGCCTGCACCGCAACACGATCAGCAAGGTGTATCGCCAGCTTGAGACGGACGGCGTTGTTGAAGCCATGGCCGGCTCTGGCATTTACGTGCGCGACCAGCAGAAGCCCCGCGAAATCCGAACACCGATCAGCATGCGCAACCGCGGGGTCACTGACCTCGACCGAGAAGTGCGTAAGTGCGTGGACGGTCTCCTGAATGCGGGCTGCACTCTCCACCAGACAAGGGATCTGCTGACCCGCGAAATCGACTGGCGTCTGCGCTGCGGCGCCCGGGTGCTGGTCAGCACACCGAGAGAAGACATCGGAGCCTCAATGCTGATCACAGAGGAGCTTGAGCCGAATCTCGACGTTCCTGTGGAAGTGGTGCCGATGGAGGAACTGGAGAGCGTACTGGAGAGTGCCAGCAACGGCACCGTGGTGACCAGCCGCTACTTCCTTCAGCCCATCGAGGAGCTGGCCAAGAAACACGGCGTGAGAGCCGTTGCCGTGGACCTCAATGATTTCCGAGAAGAGCTGGCCATGCTTAAGGAACTTCGACAGGGCAGCTGTGTGGGCCTCGTCAGCATCAGCCCGGGCATCCTGCGCGCCGCGGAAGTGATCCTGCACAGCATGCGAGGCAACGAGCTGCTGCTGATGACGGCCACTCCCGATGTCGGCAGCCGGCTGCTGGCGCTGCTGCGGGCTTCCAGTCACGTGCTCTGCGACCGCCCGAGCCTGCCTCTGGTGGAACAGAGCCTTCGCCAGAATCGATCTCAACTGATGCGCATGCCGCAGGTGCATTGCGCCGAGAGCTATCTCAGTGGCGACACCATTGAGCTGCTGCGCAAGGAAATCGGCCTGCAAAGCGGCTGATGAAAGCCAACTGTCAAAATGGTGCTCTCACGCGTTGAGGTTGCGGCTCCAAGGCATGTTCAATCACATCCGGGCCGACCTGGCGATCATCCGTGAACGAGACCCGGCAGCACGCGGAGCATTGGAGATCCTGCTCTGCTACCCAGGCTTCCAGGCACTGACCCTGCACAGACTGAGCCATCGGCTCTGGCGCTCACGCCTGCCCCTGAAGCTGCCGGCAAGACTGCTCAGCCAGCTGGGCCGCGGTCTTACCGGTGTGGAGATTCACCCCGGTGCCACCATTGGCCATGGGGTGTTCATCGACCACGGCATGGGCGTGGTCATCGGTGAAACCGCCAAGGTGGGAGACCGTTGTCTGCTTTATCAGGGGGTCACCCTGGGAGGCACAGGCAAGGACCTCGGCAAACGCCACCCAACACTGGGCACCAACGTTGTGATCGGAGCCGGCGCCAAAGTGCTCGGAGCCATTGAAGTGGGCGCCAACACTCGCGTGGGCGCCGGTTCAGTAGTGGTGCGCAATGTGGAAGCTGACTGCACCGTTGTGGGTATCCCTGGACGAGTGATTCATCAAAGCGGTGCACGGATCAACCCATTGGCCCATTCAGCTCTGCCTGATGCGGAAGCCAGCGTGATCCGCAATCTGATGGAGCGGATTGATCAGCTGGAAGGCCAGGTCAGAAGTCTTCAGGAGAATCTCAAGACCGTGGTCGTCTCGAGCGGTCGCTCACTGGGAGAGATCCACAGTGGGGAGGCACAGAATCTCAAGGACCGAGAAATTCTTGAATTCCTCGGCGACTGAAACCGATGAAAAATAAATTTGTATCCCCTGATTCTGCTCAAACCGACTGCGGCTGTTGCTGCGATTGCGGCGGAGCCGGCTGGAACATGAACATGGAATAAATCACATTCCGGCGCATATTGGTCATCATGTCCAGGAACATGTCGTAGCCCTCATTTTTATATTCAATCAGGGGATCTTTCTGTCCATAACCGCGCAGGCCAACGGATTCACGCAACGCATCCATCGCTTGTAGATGCTCTCGCCAGAGCGTATCGATCTGCTGAAGAATGAAGAACCGCTCCGCCTCGCGCATCAATCCAGGACGCTGCTGCTCAATCTGGCCTTCCTTGAGGTCGTAGGCATTACGCAACTGCTCCTGCAGGAAGGCCTTGAGCTCCTCCATCGACAAACCCTGAAGCTGGTCTGGCTTGAGATCTTCAAGCAGATAAACAAACTCCTGAACTTTGCTGACCAGCTGGGCAACGTCCCATTCTTCCGGTGGCAGATCCGGGTTCACATAGGCCTCAACAATCTCATTCATGGTGCGCTCGCCGTAGCCAACCACCTGCTTCTTGAGCTCGCGGCCATCCAGCACGCGCCTGCGTTCCGAATACACCGCCTTGCGCTGATTGTTCATGACCTCGTCATACTCAAACACCTGTTTGCGAATGTCGTAGTAGTAGGTCTCGACCTTCTTCTGAGCTCCCTCCAGGGAACGGGTGAGCATGCCGGATTCAATCGGCATATCCTCCTCAACACGAAACGCATTCATCAGGCCTGCCACCCGCTCACCGCCGAAAATGCGCAACAGGTTGTCGCCCAGTGAGAGGAAAAAGCGGGTTGAGCCCGGGTCGCCTTGACGGCCGGCCCGGCCGCGCAGCTGGTTGTCAACACGGCGTGATTCATGGCGCTCGGTGCCGATCACATGCAGGCCTCCCGACTCCCGGACCCGGCCCTCTTCCTGCTTCACCACCTCGTCGTATTCAGCCTTCACCATGGCGATCGCAGCCCGCAACGCAGCGATCTGTGGATCATCGGTGGGAGCCTTTTCAGCGGCGGTCGCAATCCGGTCCTCCAGCTCGATCACGCTCAGGGCACGGTCGCCCCAGACCTTGACCAACTCTCTGGCCAGCTCAGCAAGAGCCTGATCGGTGGCGTCGGTGAGCTGACAGGGATAGAGGCTGCCGATCGCTTTCGCTTCGCTGGGGGCACTGCCATGGGGCCCGGAAGCTGGAGCTGCTGTGTCAGCGAAGCCATCACCGCCATCGGTGGAGCGTTGCAACGGCACCGGCGGACGATGACCGTCTTCCGGCCGCACGAGCCGGGGCAGCAACACTTCCCGCAACTTCAGACGTGCCATGTAGTCGCTGTTGCCACCAAGGATGATGTCGGTGCCGCGACCGGCCATGTTGGTGGCGATGGTGACGGCGCCGGAACGACCGGCCTGAGCGACAATCTCCGCCTCACGCTCCACGTTTTCCGGCTTGGCATTGAGAAGGTTGTGAGGGATGTTCTGTTCCGCCAGCAGGGAGCTGAGCAGCTCACTCTTCTCCACGCTCGTTGTACCCACCAACACGGGCCGGCCCTGTTGATGCACTTCGGCGGTCTCCTGAGCCACCGCACGCCATTTGGCCTTTTCGGTCTTGTAAACCTGGTCAACCCAATCCTGACGTGCACGAACGCGGTTGGTGGGCACGATGGTGGTTTCGAGCTTATAGGTCTTTTCGAACTCGGTTTCCTCGGTCTTGGCCGTGCCGGTCATGCCAGCCAAGCGCGGATAGAGCAGAAAGAAATTCTGGTAGGTGATTGAGGCCAGGGTCTGGGTTTCCGGCTGAACCGCCAGTTGCTCCTTGGCTTCAATCGCCTGGTGCTGACCATCACTCCAGCGGCGACCAGGCATCACGCGGCCCGTGAACTCATCAACGATCACCGCTTCGCCTTCACGCACGATGTAGTTCACGTCGCGGGTGAACAGGTCTTTGGCCTTGAGCGCATTGGTGATGTAGTGAGCCCAGGGATCCTGAGGATCAAAGAGATCGCTGACGCCGATCATCTCTTCTGCCTTGGCAAAGCCTTCATCGGTGAGGGTGCAGCTGCGCTGCTTCTCATCCACCTCGTAATCACCCTCAGGGTCGATGCCGTCTTTGCCCATCTCAGCAGCGCGCTGCAGGGCTGCTGCCACCTCAGCAGCTTTCTGATATTTCTCCTGAGGACGCTCGACCTGACCGGAAATGATCAAAGGCGTGCGGGCCTCATCAATCAGAATTGAATCAACCTCATCAATCACGCAGTACTGAAACTGGCGTTGAACCACTTCACTGATATCCGCCGCCATGTTGTCGCGAAGGTAATCAAAACCCAGCTCGGAATTGGTGGCATAAGTGATATCGCAGCCGTAGTTCATGCGCCGCTCAGCTGGAGCCATGTCCTGCTGGATCAAACCCACAGACAACCCAAGGAAACGGTGCACCTGGCCCATCCACTCGGCATCACGACGGGCCAGGTAGTCGTTCACCGTGACCACATGAACACCGCGACCGGTGAGCGCGTTGAGGTACCTGTGCAATGTCGCCACAAGGGTGTTGCCCTCGCCGGTTTTCATCTCACCGATCTGACCCTCATGCAGGACCATGCCACCGATGAGTTGCACATCAAAATGACGCATGCCCAGCACCCGCTTGGCGGCTTCGCGTACCACAGCGAAGGCCTCCGGCAAGATCTCATCGAGAATCGGACGCTGGTTCTCAAGGCTGCCTGCCTCAGCGAGACGCTGCTGAAACGCTGTGGTCTTGGCGCGCAATTCGTCGTCGCTGAGTGGGGCAACCTCCTCTTCCAACAAATTGATGTCTGAGACGATCGGCTGATAGCGCTTCAGCTTGCGGGCATTGGGGTCACCCAGCAGGAGCTTGAGCATGGAAATCGCCAAATCTTCTGCGGCTCAGATTACTGAGAGCAAGGGGAGAGTTCGTGAAAAAGCCCAAACCCGATCGATACACTGCCGCCATGACCCTCTCCATCAACGCACTTAACGCCGAAGGCATCGCCTTGTTGAGGCGGCACAACCTGCTGCGCACCCTGGTGGAACGGCAGGTGATTGATGAAGCCGTGGGTGATTCAACCCTGAGTGAAGACGAGCAAAAGCAGGCGCGCGAGAGCTTTAACCAACGCAATCGCTTGCAAAGCCCTGAGGCCATCGATGCCTATTGCGCCCAGCTGGGCATCACCCCCGAGGATCTTGAGCATCAGATCCTCAGGCCTTATCGGATTCAGAAGCACTGCGAGACAGACTTCCAGGCCAAAGCCGAAGCCCACTTTCTCACCCGAAAAAATCAACTGGATCAGGTTGTCTACAGCCTGCTCAGGGTGAAAGACGCCGCCTTGGCGAGAGAGTTATATCTGCGGATCGCCAACAGGGAAGCCAATTTCGCTGACTTGGCAGCCGCCCATGCCCAGGGACCTGAACGCACCACCAAGGGAATCGTAGGACCTGTGCCGTTAACACAAGCACATCCCCAACTGGCTGAATGCCTGCGGACCAGCTCGCCAGGGGTTCTCAATGAGCCTTTCCGAATCGATGAATGGTGGCTGGTCACCCGGCTTGAGAGCTACACCCCGGCCAGCTTCAGCCCTGAAATGGCTCAGAAGATGTCGCAAGAGCTGTTTGACATCTGGGTTCGTGAAGCCACTGACAGCCGGATGAGCAAGTTACCCCGGCTCCAGGACTGATGAGCAAGGAACAATCAATAATGATTGCCCACTTTGATGAGGAGTCTGCGCGTCTCTGCCGCTGCAAACACCTATGACCACGACTCCCATCGCAGCGCTCCAACAGCATCCGGCCTTTCGAGGTTTAAGCCAGGATGGGCTGGACAAGGTAAATCAAAGCGCCAAACTGCTGCGCTACCGCATCGGCCAGACCATCACTGATGCCTCCACGTTGCCTGCCAACGTGGTGTTTCTTGTCAATGGCCAGGCACGCTTGCTCGGCCGAGAGAAGGGTCAGCTGGTCACCCTGGCAAAAATGGGATCGGGTTTCGCAGTGGGCCTTGCATCGCTGTTGCGCGGCTTGGCCTGTGAAGAGGTGAGTGCGTCCACGGAATCAACAGCACTGGCCATTCCAGACCAGTGCATCGCAGATCTCTATCGCAACGAAGAAAGCTTTCGGACTTGGTGCCAACGATCGCTCTGGCCCGCAGAACTGGCTGCACTGATTCAGGCGATTCAACAACGATCGGCCCAAAGCGACGGGTCCCTGTTGCGCTGGCTCAAGGCCCTTTCAGAGCAATCCAAACTCCTCGAACACACCGATCAAGCCCGCCAACAGGCTGAGACAGATGGCCTCAATGTGTATGCACTTGATCACACCAACCCCACCAAACATGGTGTTGCCATCAATCCTGGCGATCCACTGCCCCCAGGGATGTCCCCTTTCAAGCCGCGCCTGATTGCGGTGCCGCAGGTTCTGGCTGAAGCCATCGCTGGAGAGGGGACAGCATCGGCGGTGAATCCTGAAATCCTGGAGGAGAGCAAGCAAGAGTTGCTGACGCTGGAAAATGCTCCTGATCGGCCTGCCGCCAGCGGCCTGCACCAGAGCGGCAACCCGGGTTCTGGCAAATTCCGCCTAGTGCGCGGTCAGGGCCCTTTGCAGGAAACGATGGCCTGCTTCCAGATGATGGCGGCGGTGATGAATCTTCCCTTCCGCAGGGATTCGATCGAGAAAGTGTTGCGCGACGTGGTGCGGCGCGACCAGAAACCCAATCTGCAGATCTGCGGACAACTGGCAGCAGGGCTCGGCCTGCATGTGGTGGCGGCCCGCGTACCCGCCAGCGAATCCACGCGCCTGAAAACCCCGTCGCTGATGCAATGGGATGGAGGCTTTGTACTGGTGATTGGCAGCAGCAGCAATGGTCTGCTGCTCGCCTCGCCAAGAGACGGTGAAATCACGGTGACTCCAGAGCAAATCTCCGATCGTTTCCCCGAGGGTTTTGAGATTCTGTTGGTGGATCGCTCCCACAGCACTCCCGATCAAACCTTTGGCTTCACCTGGTTTTTGCCGGTGCTGCGTCGTTATCGCGGCGTACTGGCGCAGGTGTTTGTGGCCAGCTTCGTGGTGCAGCTGTTTGGCTTGGCCAATCCGCTTCTGATCCAGGTCATCATCGACAAGGTGATCAATCAGCGCAGTCTCGACACTCTTCAGGTGATCGGAGTCGCTCTCGTTGCTGTGACCCTGCTTGAAGGGGTCCTGGGCAGTTTGAAAACATTCCTGTTCGCCGAAACCACCAATCGGATTGATCAACGCCTTGGCGCTGAGGTGATTGACCACCTGCTTCGCCTGCCTTTGGGCTATTTCGACAGGCGTCCTGTGGGCGAACTGGGAACACGCATCGCCGAGCTGGAGAAAATTCGCAATTTCCTTACAGGCCAGGCACTCACAACAATTCTCGATGCCCTGTTTTCAGTGATTTATATCGTCGTGATGGCTCTTTACAGCTGGGTTCTCACCCTGGTTGCATTGGCGGTGCTGCCCATTCAGGTGGGCCTCACCCTGCTCGGGGCGCCTTTGTTCCGCCGTCAATTCCGTCAGGCCGCTGAGGAAAACGCCAAAACCCAGAGTCATCTAGTCGAAGTGCTCACGGGTGTTCAGACCGTGAAAGCACAAAACGTGGAAATGGTGAGCCGCTGGAAATGGCAGGAGCTTTACAGCCGCTACATCGCCCGCACCTACGAAAAAACGATCACTGGAACAGCCGTCACCCAGGCCAGCCAGGTGCTGCAGAAGTTGTCTCAACTTCTGGTGCTCTGGGTTGGCG
>PVBE010054689.1_pt1 | contig 10746 bp, 9 predicted proteins | sample 1631181 | NCBI WGS metagenome assembly PVBE01 (sample SAMN08397723, study PRJNA350692) | Marine metagenome, whole genome shotgun sequencing project. | isolation source: water | place: Pacific Ocean | collected 2012-04 | reverse complement strand
TAATTCAGAAAAATAAAATTGTAACTCGCTATCAGAAAAGGCACTCAGATCGGAAGAAACAGGATCCGGAAGCAGCTCCCCGCAATTTTTTGTAAAAAAAGCACCGTCCTTAACACCAGCCGTCTCAACGTCCGGTCTCATCAAATCAGTATTCGCTAAATCAGTATGAGGTTTAAGTTCTTGGTAAGGATCAAAATATCTAAAAAATATGTTGTATGCAGAAGACGGCAGTTGTGGAGTATTATCTCCTATAGTCGTTAACCCATTAGTAAACGAAGTAATGCCCGACCTCTTAGTCTCAGTATATGTAGTACTATCTACAATACTATAATCAAATGAATATCCTTGATAATATAAAAAATCATAAAATTGATAACCGTTAAAAATAAGGCTTTTTATTTTCTTATTATCAATTACCGTTAGATTATCTCGATAGTAATTACTATCCTTTAATAATCCAAAAATATTATTATATAAATCTTTTTTAGCATCAGCTATATACCCCCTATCAAATAAAAACGCTAGATCGGTATCTTCAGTTCTTTTAAAAAATTTAGACGAATACCCCAAATAAGAAGTATCATCTGCGTTAGTTAGAGGTTGCAATTTAGCAGCCCCGCTTGTTAGATTTTTAAAGAATTCTGCCGGCTCTATATTAAAAGCTAATATATTTTGGTTATTAGTAAAGATACTAGGATCCGGAAAAATGAAAAGGCTATCAGGCTCATAAGAACCCTTTAATGTAAAATCGATAGCATTGGCTCTTATAACACTAATACCGGTATTAGAGGATTTAAAATACCCTGCCTCTCTTTCAGTTTCAATTGTATTAGCGAAAACAGAAGCAGTAGAGGGGTATTCCTGATTTAAGAAATTATTATAAGGACTTTCCGCTTCAAAAAGCTTTTCATAAACAAAATCACCGGTAGAGTTTGAAGAAATGTAATAAAAATCGGTTCCTATATATTTTTCTGTTAATGTTCTTTTACTTTCAAATAATTCACTTGCTTGGAGTATAGCCTTTAATTCTGCTGTAAACCCGTAAAAGACTTCTTGAACCAAAATTTTATCGCCCTGTAGAAATATATTGTCAGAAGGCAGCTTAGCCGGGTCGTAGCTTTTAAAATGTTTCCCAAACTCTTCAACATTTGGCTTTTGATTAAAGTAAGAGGTATAACTATCAAAATATTCAGTAAGATTTACATTAATATTCTTTCTTATAGATTCAACATCATAAGCAATCTTACTATCCTCTCTATTTTCTAAAAAATTTATTATTACTTCAGTAGCTCTTTTCTTGAGGTTAAAATTACTACCCTTTGTTTGATTTTTGGTAATAGATACCGATAAATCCTTTCGCTTATCTCTATAATAAGAAGTTATTTCTCTTAATTTTTTACTAAAAAAGGAAATCGCTATAGCAAGATCATCCGGATTTCCAAAATCGATTACAGATAAGAATTTTTTTTCCGTTTCGTTACTATAAACCAAAGAAAGCTCCTTTAAGAAAGACCTATATTGATCAATGATTAACTCTCTATTACTTTTAGACTTGTTATTATTCCTATTATTCCATTCGTTTAAATAATAAGTATAAAAATCTTGTAAAGTATTTGGCTCAAAAGTTTCTTTTATTACTTTTATGAATTCAATAAAAGATAAAGCCTCGTTTCTATCCAACGCAAAGTCACCCTTCACATTAGGATTAGTAACAGATTGAGGTACTTGCGGAAACCCTTTACGAATATTTTCCATTAAATATATTTATATGTCGAATAAAGATAGACTACTAAATAAAGAATTTCGAAATATTATATCTTCAATATTATCATCATCAATAAAGGCGCTTAACGGGGTATCATAACTAAAGGAACCTGCGTTAGTTATAGGGTCATTAAAGTTTACTAGTCCGTCGGTATATGACCCCTCAATACCAGCCGTGTAGTCATAAAAATCGTAGAAAGTATTTAGAGAAGCTATATTAACAGCACCGGCAGGTAATATTATAGGCCACCCCCACGTGTCAGTATATTCACTTAAACTATATTCAGTAGTTGTACCATTTAAAAAACTAACTGCGCTTAAAGGTTGATACGAGTTTAAAAGAGTATACGTATTACTGAATTTTTCCCTAGCTACAATATCTGTACCTGCTGTAATTACATAGGTTGAAGTTGTAAGCTTATCACCTAAATTTTTACCGTAGACAGTTTTAGCTGAAAACCCTCTATCATTAAAGTTTTTGCTAAATTGATTTTTTGCTCCTTTAAGATCGCTAAATGCTGTAGAAAATAACGATATAAATCTAGACACATTAGCTGGAAACTGTAGTAATGTAGGATCAAATATATTAGCAGGTTGATCTAACATTTCACCTAATGCTATTAAACTTCTTACATCACAAGAATCTATATTAATCTTATTATCTACAAAATTATAAATTTTAGAGTTTAGAGTTTTTCCTAAAGAAGAATAAGAGCTACTCAAATCACCAAAAATTGAACCAATAAAATCGTCAAATAAGATATTTTTATCTAATAATATTTCTTGAAACCTTAAACTTTTAAATATAGCGGTATAATCAACGTTTTCATTCTGCTTAGCTAGCCTATAGTAATCATCAGGGAAAGTAGTTAACGTTGCCGCAGATGTGGTTAATGAGAAAGTATTTGTACCGTTCGTATATAAACTACTTACCGAGAACTTCAACGTATTAACTTGGGTAGAGAGCGAATCATTAAAAGTTAACCCCCCATAATACCAGAACTTAGTATCTACACCCTCTATAGAGCTTGATAAACTTTCAATAGTATAGTAGCTAGTATTAATAGCAACATCATCTTCGTCTGTTAGAGTAAAATCAGGTGTACCTACGGCAGATAAATCCTTTACAGTAAAGTTTGTAATACTCTTGGGCTTTACTAAAAACGGTATTCTAACTCCTTTAAATTGTACCGGGTTTATTCCAAAAATAGTAGCCTCTTCAAAACCTTCACTGTCTAATCCATTAGAAGTTACGTTTGTACTAGATAAATTTGCCGATAAGTTAGTTACACCAACATCCGCAGTTAATGTTATATATAAATTATTATTATAATCATTAAGAGAATAACTGCCCTCCTTATTTCTACTAAATATCTTTTTCCTATCCTTAAATAGATTTATTAATATAGGACTGTCAGTAGCAGAATCTGTATTAAAAAAATAAATATTCTTCCCAGATAACCCGGCTAAAACACTACCTTCTTCTGTACTATTACTATTTATAATTTCGGTACCAGAAAGCTTTACATAGATATTATTTGAACTTAGACTAAATTTAGATATTTCATTAAATTCGTACGCACTTAAGGTATCAATATATTTCCTTTCATAAAATGAATGATATCTTTTTAGATGATTAAATTTATAAGGGGTAAAATCAAAATAATTAGGTAACCCTGTTCCTGAGACACTATAAAATATATCATTATTTCCTTGAAAAAAAGGACTCTTATTAGTAATATCTACTGTTTTAGAAAACTCACCTGCAGAAAGGGGGAACGTATCCCCGGTAATATCTACCGTAAATGTGTCGTCTATGTAATTATAAATATTAACATCGGTAGAATAGGAGCCAAGAATATTTTTATTTTGACAATCTCTTAATATCATTCTTACCTTATATGTACCAGGTAATTCATAGGTGTGAATAGCTGTGGTAGAGTTAACCAAAGTACCATCACCAAGATCAAAAGTAGCAGTGGTATCATTTAAAGCTACCCTAATACTACATCCTGCAGGTATGTCTGCTGTAAACGTTAACGGTGTAATAGAAAGATTGTAAGAAGATAAAACATTTTCTTTCTTATAATCTAGTACCTTAAATAAAGCATAAGTTGTATCAATATTACTCATCTATTACTTCTAACTTATTAGCTAAAGAATTAGGATTAATTAAAAACGGAAACTTAAAAAACGGTAAAGTTAAATCTTGATTAACTAGGCTTATATCCGCGTCCGGGTATAGAGGGTTATATGAAACAAACGAAATTCCACTAAACGATACACTCTCTTTTACATTTTTGGTTTCTACCCGTTTAACCCCTTCTATGCTTAAAATCTCAGAAACTAAATTTGAAAGACTAACTTTTGTTCCTAATAAATTATTATTAGGGTCGAAGAATTTTAAAATAACTGATAATACTAATGATTTTAAAACTTCTTTATTAATTTTATTACTGGCTTCTCTAACTATTCTAAATTTAGTTTCTGCAGAAATCTTAGGTACTATTTCAGCTTGATTAGAAAATCCTAAATCAAAAGCCATATAAATAGGATCTCGTGGGACGACTTCATGACTAAGAGCTTTTCTTTCTATAGTAGTATCAACGAGAAAGTTTTTAAGAGCAGTACTTAAAAATGGCGGATAGTCACCGTCTTTGATTATCTTAAATCTCGGGACCGTAAAAATATTTACATTATTAAAATCACAGCTATCTGCAAAGTTTATCTGGTTAATTAAAACTCTGTTAGATTTATCTGGATCTACACAGATGTCATAAAAATATTGAATATATTCATTTATATATGCTGTATTGTTAACTACATGACTATCAATTAGAGTATTGCTAAAATTCTTTTTAATAAAAGCTTCATAGTCTATTATAGAAACTAATCTTTGTTGGGCGCTGAATATTCTAGGAGCATTTGCTTTTATTTCTTCAACTGTTTCTTCGTCTGTTAAAGGCGATGAAGGTGAAGGATTACTAAAAGTCAGTAATGAATTATTTGTAGCAGAAATATAAGTAGTCGTGTCTTTGTTGGTATATGTATCGTCAAATATTTGTCTCCACCGTGAACTGTCATACGAAAACAGCTTATTTCCATTAATAGCATTCTTACTTATAGTCCCCTTTAACCCGTCAGATAAAATATAATTTACTGACACAGTATCACCCTTGCTTAGCTTTTTACCAGATACACCATCACCAAACTTTATAACAAAGTGACCATTTTCGTTTAATCGCTTTTCATAAACCCTGGTATTACTATCTTTAATATAAAGACTTTCTGTCTCTTTATATTCGTAATACGTACCACTCCCGGCCTCTTTAACATAAACAGATAAAGAATCATCTGCTATAAATCTCCTATCGTTACTATCTAAAATATTATCTACTACTATAGGTAAAGTTTCAAATTTTTCGCCCTGCGCGGTATAATCAGGGTACTCGCTTACTGTACCTTGGTATAATACAACATTATTATCTAATACCGGAAGTTTTTGTGTCTTAGCTTCAGCAACAGTAAAACTATAATCCTTATTAAACACATACGAAATATCATCTACCAGAAAAAAGGAATTTCTTCTTATAGTATAATTACCAGCAGCTAAACTGCTATCAGCAGTAGCGTTTATAGAAGCTAAAGAAGTTTTTTTACCCGTCGGCTTGTACCCTATAGTCTTTACAATTTTATTCATGTTTTCGTAAAGAGTAGCCTGATCAAAAGTCGACTCAGCAGCTGTGTTGTTTAAATAAAATAGTAGTATATGGTAGGAATAAGCAATTATATCGATAATAGCCGCTAAATTACTACCCTCAAAATTTTGATCAGTAAATTTTTCATTTTCATTTAAACGATCAATAATAAAACTTTTTAAACTTACCGCATCAAAAGTTGCATACGCATCCTGTGGTAAATTAAAATCTAAAAATTCGTTATTTTTGTTAGCCATTTTTATAAGAAGTTATATCCGTTACTATTTAATACTGATCTAAGTGATAGCCCGTATACATCTAGCGACGGTATATTAATTTGAAGTGTTATTTTATATTCCTGCTGGTCTTCATCAGCCTCTACAAAGACATTCTCTAAATTAATTCTAGGCTCCCACTTGGGTAGATTATCTTCAATATCATCTTGAATATCCTCTGCAGTATCCTCATCAATCGGTTCGAAAATAAATCTCCTTAAATCTACACCAAACTCTGGATTTAAAATCTTCTCCCCGGGTGAAGTTAAAAGCGCATTAGCTATACTGGTTTTTACAGCCTCTATATCAAATAAACCCAAAACATCCTTTAGTTCTTCCGTTCGATTTAATTGATTATTATAAGAAACTCTATTATCTATATCTAAAAATAAATCTTTATAAAGGTAATTTTCTTTTAAGGCGTTATTATCTCTATCGGAGACTGCTACTGAATCTATTTTTATTAAAGCCATTAACTATATTTAATAGCAAATCTAGTTTATACTTTCCTATCATTAGATTTTTCTATAATAAGGTATAGAATTATTTATAAAGACCATAAATAAATATATGGGTAAACAACATAGAAGTTTTGGTAAAGACATGGAAATGCTCGCTGAGGCATATAACGAAAGCTCACTGTTAGGTGGAGCGCATATGATGCAAGGTATGGGAGTGGCTGATCAAGCTGCTGCAGCGTTAGCTCATGACGATGGTTATAACTCTCCAGAAGAGGCAGCTGAAGATAAGACAGTGTCTGATCAAGATCTAATTAAATGGGCAACAGATACGCAAGACGGTACTCTTAAGCCAGATGCATACGAAGCACTTATCGCTGTATATAACAAGGATGTAGGGGAATCCGGCGCCGGCGGTGACACATCATGGATGAAACCTCACCTCACCACGCCCGTGCCCGATTATGTAGATCAATAAAGGTATTTTTTACTTTAATGCATAAATATAAGTATGGCTGGTAAAAGAAAATTTTTAGCTCTTTGTGAGGGACATATGAGACGCTATGAGCGTGGCGGTTTCTTAGTAGGTGATATTTTTAAATTTGATGACGACTTTAAGAGATCTGAAGCATATAAATCACTAGGATCCAACACTAAAGAACTTCTTGACCAAATGATTGACTCGGGTCTTCATGTTAGAGTTACAAATATTAAAGATCAATACCCAGCTGCATACCCCGCCAATCCGGACACCTCTTCATATAACGTAACGTTAGATATAGCCTTAGATACTGGTGGAGGTCGATATTCGCACCATTGTTCTATACCAGCTGAATTTGGACAGCCAGTTCAATATGCTCCGAATTTGCCTCCTATTCCTGATGCTCAGAGAAGGCCGAGCAAAGTAACAATTAAGCCTGAAGAAATTGAAGCTTCTGATAATATTGCTAATAAAACAGATAGAGGTGATGGTAGCCTTGAAGACACAGAATTAAATTTACCCAAACAAAATACTGACATTCCTTCAGACCCCGTTACCCCCTCTCCTGCAGTTGACTCCTATACAAAAGAGTATTTAGCAGATCTAGCTTCTGGGCCTAGTTCAGTCTAGTCTCTCTAAATTTATAAAGCAAGCGAACGCGTTGATTTCACGATCTACAACAAACGCACTTTTATAGAGATGGTCAGCTATAATAGCTATCATCTCTTTCTTTTTAAGATCATCAAGCTTTTGCTCGTAGAGATAATCGAGAAAATTAGCTAGGAGAGTATCGTAATCTCCTTGAAACCGATCTTCATTTTCTATAAGATATCTTCTTAATTCCAAAGATTTCTTATTAATTACTTTTTCGAAACACCCTGAAAGTAGCTCACTATCAGACCCGCTACTATCAATACAGAGGATTGAATCAATAACGCTTTTTTGGAGCTCATTAATCGTTTTCCGTAAATCGGGGAAGTAGCGTTTAATAAGCTGAACGAATTTTTTCTTTTGGTCATCATCAATATTTACTTTTTCATGTTGTAATATGTTATAGCATCTTTTTACTGCTTGGTTTATAACCGGCTTAAAGTCCAAAAACTGACATCTTGATTGTAGGGCTGGAATAATCTTATGCTTATAATTCGCAGTTAATATAAATCTGCAATATTTAGCAAATGTTTCCATAGTATTACGCAAGGCACCTTGTGCCTGGCCGGTAAGACCATCCGCTTCATCTAAGATTACTACCTTAATACCTCCATCAAAGGATTTAGTTTGAGCAAAATTAGTAATATTATGTCTAATGGTATCTATTCCCGATTCATCAGAAGCGTTAATATAAAGATAATTACACTTAAGAATATCATTAACAATAATACGAGCTAATGTTGTTTTTCCAGTCCCGGGGCTCCCAACAAACAATAAATTAGGAATCTCATCTTTAAATTGCTTTACCACATTTAATGATTTATCATCTAAGATTAAATCATCTAACTTAGTAGGGCGATATTTTTCGCACCAAATTTTATCAAAATCAATCATAATTATTTTCCCGAAGAGCCAAATCCCCTTTCACCTCTCTTACTTTCAATAATGTTACCTTCTGAAACTTCAACATTATAGTTTCTATAGACTACAAATTGTGCAATACGCTCTCCTACGTGAACCTCATAATCATCATCAGTAAAATTATATAATTTAATTCCAGCATCTCCACGGTATCCCTGGTCAATAATACCCGGGTGCGGAATAATACCGTATTTAAATCCTAGCCCCGAACGACCTTCCACCTTAACCCAAAATCCATGATCAATAAAAGCAAACCTTAAACCTACATCAACTACTGCAGAACCTCTAGCCGGAATTACTATATCTACAATAGAAGTAACATCCAACCCGGTATCATCATCATGATTTTTCGACGGTATAACAGCATTATCATTAGTCTTCTTGAACTTAAGCACCATATACATATTATAATACATTTATTTTATAATCTACTAGAATAAATATATACATATGGAAGACGATCTAAATCACGCAGTAAATGATATCATCACTCAGCTTAAGGGTAATGATAAGATCGTCAAGGCGATGGAAGAAGAGGATATTGATATCCGTAACATTGAAGAGTTTCTTATTAAGAAAAGCAGCAAATTAATTAATAAGTCTTTGAATATCGTCGACAATGTAGATGACTATATAAAGTCTGCCCCAGAAAATAGAGACGTAGCTGCCATGGCAGAGCTTATTAAAGCAGCTTCGGCTTCTATAGAAACCCTTAACAAACTCCATACTGCGAAAGAAAGAAACGAAACTCAGCTAGAAGTTAAAAAAATAGATGTAGAGTCTAAAGAGCGACTTAATTTAATAGATAACCAAGCTAGAATTCTTTTATCTAGAGAAGATATTCTGAATGCCCTTACAGACGAGCCTGGTGAAAATGTAATTGATGTTTAGTCTGTAATAGGCTCTTCTTTTACCTCTTCGCCACTCCCTAATTGACCTTCTACAGTATTAATCTTAAAGATTTTATCTTTTTCTCCTACTATCTTAAATTCAAATTCTCTCCTAACCTCTGAATCATATTGATTACCGATCAAATCGGTAGGTACATCTACATCTTTAATCTCTATTTCTTCAATACCTTCTTCTGTATAAGACCTAGACATATAATTTAACTTACGTTCAACTGGAGTTCGAATTGAGGCAGCTTTATTGTAATCACTATTATAATAATTAACAAGTCTCAAAAACTTATAAACCTCCCAATCTTCTTCTTCTAAAAATTCTTCCACCTTATCAAATATATCACTGCTAATCTCATCAACTACCTTAAAGAATTCTACATCTGCAACTCCATAACAACCATGAGGCTCACTATCATTGCCATCCTCTTGTTCGTTTTCTTTTCTTTCTTTTTGTTTTTTATCGATAAAAGGTAAGGTATTATCAATATCACACAAATGAATAGAAGTAGTATTAACTACACTAGAGGTTGCAGCAGTAGCGACTCCTATTAAATTGTTTATAAACTCAGGTGTCTTATTATTATCTAATAGCGTGTGATTAAAAGCAACACCAGCGTCTTTAAATAACGGTACGGTAGTATTACTACGCGCTAAGTTCCCATTAGTTCCAAAAATGTCACTATTTTTTTTAAAAAACTTCTTTATCTTACCAGGCGGCCTAGCCATGGCTAATGCGTCTCCTGCTAATGGCCCGGCAAAGAGAAGAGATTTATAATATTCTATCGACTCGATACTTATATCTTTACCCTCTTTATCAATCTTATCGATAAATTTTTTTAGCTGCGTTTTACCTATCTGATAAATCTTTTTGAACTCTTCCATGAATTCCTTATCTTCATCTGTAAAAGAATCTACTACATCTTTTTCAATAAGCTCATCAAATTGATCCTTAGTTCTAAGTAAAGCTCTTAGAATTTCAACTTTCTTGTTAATTTCAGGTTCGTCAGCCATTAGTCTATATCGTCTTTTATTTTTGCACCGGGCCCCACATAAGTCTTTGTACATTGTATGGTATTATGATACGTGTCACCTAAGAATTTATGTCTACACTTAGTAACTAGCCACCTACCAAGTAGTTTTTTATCTGACTCTGTCGGAGAATCAGTTCTGTAGATATCTATAAATTTACCAGAAGTTCTATCCGTAGATCCTAATACGCCTATCGCTAAAGACAAGTTGTAAAAAACTAAATTTGCTCCCATTTCAGCTTCTGTTATATTAGCTGTTTTATGTACTGAGAACGGGGTGCTTATAGATCTAAACATTTTCTCTTTTTTATGGTTATTAAGAGGTAAAAACGGCTTAGGTTTACCACCAACACTCTTAAAAACATCTACAAAACTCTTAGTCCATTTTTCCTTTATATCTTTTATTCTTTTTGCGATCATGACATGTTCACCTAGAATGGGATCATAACCAGTTGCTAGATAATTTACAAAAAACTCATTACTATAATCCAGCATAGGTGTAGTCATATTAGTTTGAGGTAATTGTGTATCGTAAGGATTTACAGGTGCCTCAGACGGTGGGTTATTT
>PVBE012485466.1_pt1 | contig 10748 bp, 11 predicted proteins | sample 1631181 | NCBI WGS metagenome assembly PVBE01 (sample SAMN08397723, study PRJNA350692) | Marine metagenome, whole genome shotgun sequencing project. | isolation source: water | place: Pacific Ocean | collected 2012-04 | reverse complement strand
CGTTCTCAGGCGGTCCCTTTTTTTACGTGTAAAATTCAATTTTAGGTTCGGGCTTTGATGTCATCCTCGGTGACGTTACCCATAAACACATAGCCGGTATCCTTGACGCTACCAGCACCAACATAAATCCCGACCCCCTCTATGGGGTCGGTGTCACTAAGGTTGTGCAGCCAATGTTCGACCCCAGCAGGGATGAAGTGAAATTTTCCACCATGGATCTCGACCCGGTCGGGTCCGGCGCCGGCCAGCCCGTGGCCGCTGATCACAAAGTAAATCTCGTCGCAATTCTCGTGCCGGTGTTTGGCGTGTACCGCGCCGGGAAAAAAGCGCGCCCGGAAAAGTGTTGAAGTGCAGCCGTTGCGCCCCGATAGGGGTAGGCGGAAATCAGTGATGTGCCAACCTTCACCCTTGTCCATATTCTCCGGTGTGACATCGTCTAGGTGGACGAATATACCCGTCGAAATACCGTCCACTGCACCTTGTAACTCGTCCGGATTAACCGGCGCGCCCTGCTCGAGGCCGATGCCGTCGGTGTCGGTAACACCGATATAAAAACCGATGAGCACGGCGTTGCTACCGCCGTTATTAAAAAAGAAATTCTCCGCACCCTTGGGGATTAATTGGCAGTGGCCGGCGCGCATATCTGCGTGCTCGGAACCTACGCCGGAGATGCCGCTGCCTTGCAGGCAAATCAGTGCCTCGTCGGCGTTGTGGTTGGTCTGCCGTCCTCGTGAGCCGCCCGGCGGGATCGTCAGGTGATAGGCAAGCCCTGAGTTAATTTCGGGAATATCAGTGAACAGGCGCAAGCCTCCATCTGTTGTGCCGGCGCTGTCGATATCGATTAAGGGGTATCTGAGTTCCACTATTTTCTCCCGATTTTTATATTTACTGTTTTGCGCAGTATATCACGGTTACTAGGCTAGTCGCGCAACTCCGGCCGGTCGGCGAAGGCGTCGAGTGCGGCGGCGTTGGCTAGTGCCTCGCGGTTGCGTACCGGGTCACCATTGACGATGTTGCGCACGGCAATCTCGGCAATCTTGCCGGTGCGGGTCTTCGGAATATCGTCAACCGCGACAATTTTACGCGGCACATGGCGCGGCGAGGCGCCGGACTGAATAGCCTGGCGGATCTTGTCCGTTAGCGCGTCGTCGAGCTCTGCGTCCTCACTTAAGCGTACGAACAGAACTACCCGCACATCTTGCTGCCATTTCTGGCCGACAACGATGCTCTCCAAAACCTCTTCCAGTTTATCCACCTGGCGATAGATTTCCGCCGTGCCGATACGTACGCCGCCAGGATTGAGGGTGGCGTCGGAGCGGCCATAGACGATGTAACCGCCGCTGTTTCCCACCACCTCGGCGAAGTCGCCTTGCGTCCACTTGCCGGGGTTTTGGCTGAAATAGGTCTCGCGAAAGCGAGATCCGTCGGCATCGCCAAGTAGGCCCAGTGGCATCGAGGGGAATGGCGCGCGGCAGACCAGCTCGCCCTTTTCGCCAGTCGCCGGTTCGCCGGCTGCATTCAACACCGCCATGTCGAGGCCGAGCGCTGGCGCTTGCAATTCACCCCGGCGCACGTCACCCCAGGGATTGGCGCCAACCAGGCAGCCCATGATCTCGGTGCCGCCGGTCGCCGAGCTGAGCTGCACGCCGGTGGTAAAATTGTCGTAGATATAATCAAATCCTTCCGGCGACAGCACCGAACCGCCGGCCAATATCATCCGCACCGCGCTAAGGTCGGCCTCGGCGGTCGGGCGCACACCGTTCTTGCGGCAGGCTTCGATGTAGGACGATCCCAGCCCGAGCACGGTGACGCCCTCCTCGGCCGCCAGTTGCCATAGCCGGCCGGTGTCCGGATAGAAGGGCGAGCCGTCATAGCAGATTATTTTGGTGCCGGTGCCGAGATAATTGACCAGGAAATTCCACATCATCCAGCCCAACGTTGTCGGGAAGAACGCCGTGTCGCCGGGCTTCAGGTCGAACAGCATCGAATGCTCGCTGACGCTTTTGAGCATGCTGCCGCCGGCGCCGTGAACGATACTTTTGGGCACGCCGGTGGTGCCCGAGGTGTAGAGAATGAACAACGGGTGGTCGAACGGTAGCCTCGTATAGGTCATCGACTTGGCGTCGTAGGGGGCGAGAAAATCGTCCCAGGATTGAGTGTCAATAATAGAGCCGATGTCCGGTTCGCCGCTGCTGCCTATGATGATGATTTTGCGCACGCTGGGCAGGGCGGCGGTGACTTCGGCGACCTTTTCGCGCACGTCATAATGTTTGCTGGCGAAGGTATAGCCATCGATGGCGAGCAAGATTTCCGGCTTGGCCTGGGACAGGCGATCGAGAATACCCGAGGCACCGAAATCCGGTGACACTGACGTCCATACTCCGCCGAGTGACGTCGCGCCAAACATTGCCATGATTGAGTCTGGTGTGTTGAGCAGTATGGCGCCGACCCGTGTACCCGGTGCGACGCCGCCATCGGCAAACGCCTGCTGGGCTCGCGACGCGCCGGCGCGCAGATCGGCGAAGGTGAGTTCGTAACGAGCGCCGGTTTCGTTGACCGCAGCTAGGGCGACCTGCTCATCGGGCCATTTGAGGATGGTCTCGGCGTAGTTCAGCCGCACCTCGGGAAACCACCTGGCGTCGGTGAAGCTGTCGCCGTTGACCAGGCTGGGTTCCAGTGGGCCTTCCGAAACGATGCCAAGAAATTTCCAGCATTCGCGCCAGAAATCGCCCTTCTCGGTGACCGACCAGCGCCACAGGGCGTCGTAATCGCGGCCAAAATCGAGGCTGAGATTCCGCTTCAGCTGTTCGGCGAAGGCCGTGAGATTGCGGGCTTCTATTGCTTCTGGGCTGGGTTTCCAGAGGATTGGTGCTGACTCGCCCATTTTTGATATGTCAGTCGTTACGGCCGACGATGCACACCGCGGCGACATTCTCGTGCGGAAAGCCGCCGAGATTGTGGGTCAGGCATAGATCCACATCGTCGCGTTGGCGTTCCGCCGCACGGCCCAAGAGCTGCAGGTACATCTCGTAGAGCATGCGAATACCCGACGCGCCGATGGGGTGGCCGAAGCATTTCAGGCCGCCATCGATTTGACACGGAATGGTGCCGTCGGAATCGTAGAAGCCGTCCATGACGTCGGCCGGTGCGGTGCCTTCCGGCGAGATGTGCAGATCTTCCATGGTCACCAGTTCGGTGACCGAGAAGCAATCATGCACTTCGATCAGGCTGAGATCGTCGCGTGGGTTCTTGACTCCTGCCTCATCGTAAGCGCGCTGGCTGGCCACGCGGGTTGTCAGGAAATAGCTACCGTCCCACTGGTTAAACGAAGCTTCGGTACCATTCGAGGCGGCGATTTGTAGCGCCTTGACGGTGATCACCGGATCTTTGTTTAGTGACCTGGCAATCGCCGGCGTCGTTAGAATGGCGCAGGCGGCACCGTCGGAGACGCCGCAGCAATCGTACAAACCGAGCGGCTCGGCGATGATCGGTGCGCTGAGCGCTTGCTCTTCGGTAATCGGCCGGCGCAGATGCGCCTTCTCGTTGAGGGCTCCGTTGGCGTGGCTCTTCACCGACACATGGGAGATGGCACGCTTGAAATCGCCCTTGCCGACGCCGTGCTTGGCGCAGTAGGCACTGGCCAGTTGGGCGAAACCGCCCGGTGCGGTGATGTTAGCCCACCACTGACTGTTGAGTGGGCCCGGGTTCGTGTTGGGTAAGCCGCCGAAACCGGTGTCTTTGAGCTTCTCGACGCCGATGGCGAGCGCGATGTCGCAGGCGCCCGAGGCCACCGCATAGGCCGCGCCGCGAAACGCCTCTGATCCGCTGGCGCAATAATTCTCGACCCGCGTCACCGGAATGTTGGGTAGGCGCAGCGCTTGCGAATAGGGGATAGCCGACTTACCAACGCCCATCTCGTCGAAGGTGGTTGAGCCCCATGCAGCCTGGATTTCCGACGTGTCAATGCCGGCATCGGCGATGCATTCCTCGAACGCCTCGACCATCAAATCTTCGGCGTCGGCATCGAAACGCTCGCCAAATTTGGCGCACCCCATGCCGAGAATGGCGACTTTATCTTTGATTCCACTGGCCATCGGCTAGCTCCGTCATATTTGGATGAGGACGCATCCTAGCACATATTAACCGCCGTCCGTAGCGTGACGCGTGGCTTCGTGAATGGAAATCCAGGACTTTTGCACATCCGTGAACGGGCGACGGCCGACCCCGAAGATATCGTCCACGCCGTGGCCGTTGCGATTGGCAACGCCTACGCGCCTGCGCCGGTCCGGATCCCGCTGCAGGAGATCGTATTTTTAGTGGGCAAGCCCCGTAACCGTATACGTGTCCTACAGTACCTAAGGCAACATCTGGGCGATTGATATGGGTCACAATGACCGGCCCGTCGTGTATTATCTTCACGTCTTATTGCAAAGCGAGGGGACTGTGTTCGATATTCGATTAAGCGAAGAGCAAAGGGCGTTCCAGCAGATGGCGCGCGATTTTGCCGAGAACGAGATCAAGCCGATCGCGCTTGAACTCGATGCCAAGCCGAACTGGGAGGATCGCGTTCCGTGGGAGGTATTGAAAAAGGGCTCGCAGCTCGGCTTTCGCACCTTCGTGCTGCAGGAGGAGAATGGTGGGGCCGGTGCGTCGGACCACCTAACCGCCTGCGTCGTCGCTGAGGAACTGGCCGCCGCCGATACCGGCACGGCCTATTACTACATGCTGACGGCGCGGCGCGCGCGCGACTGGTTCGAGCTGCGCATGACCGACGAGCAGCGTGAATATTTTGTCCCGCGTTTCGTCGAGGACGACACCTATTTCACCACCATTGCCATTCACGAACCGGATACGGACTTGGGCTACGACTATTTCACCGAAACGCCGAAAGACGCGGTATTCAGGACGCGCGCCGTCGAGCAGCCAGACGGGTCATGGGTGATCAACGGCGCCAAGAACTATCAGACCGTCGGTTACCTGGCCAAGTTGATCGTCACCATGGCGCAGACCAAAGACGGCCCCCAGGCGTTCCTCGTCGAGGGCGATTCGGAGGGCCTGGTACGACGTCCGATGTCGAAGATCGGCCGGCGCGTCGGCGACAATGCTGAAATCTTCTACGACGATGTGCGCGTGCCGCCCGGCCGCATCCTCGGGCCGCCGCCGCCGGGCCGCACCGATATGGGTACGCATGTAACGATTGCCTCCATCACGCTAGGTCTCGGACGGGCGGCTTTGGAAGAAACGCTAAAATTTACGCAAGAGCGTACCGCCGGCGGCAAACCGATCATCCAACACCAGGCTGTTGGCCTTTTTCTTGCCGATATGGCGACCAACCTCGAGGCGGCGCGGCGGCTAATCTGGACGGCGGCGTGGGCGAAGGATCATCCGGAAGCGTTCGAAGATGGCAGCGCCCAGTGGCAGCCCTACGAGATGATGGCGACGGCGTTCACCGGCACAGCGGTGCAGCGAATTACCGAGCAGGGCATGGAGCTGTTCGGTGGCATGGGCGTTATCTCGGGTATGCCAATCGAGAAATATGTACGCGACGCGTTGGTACAGAAGCATATTTCGTTCCCTTTCCCGACGCGTTTCAGCATCACCGAGGCGTTGGCGGGCTACCAGCGGCAAGTCAAACCCTTGCTCATCGGCGGCGGCTAAGGCCGGTTAAGATTCAACAATCGGCGGGGGCGTTCATAGACTTCCGCTACCGCCCGCCATAAAATTTCCCAGTTTTTCAGGGCGAGGGGCCGGTAATGGCCAATGAACGCGTCCAACGCCGTCTAACGGCGATTTTGGCTGCCGATTTAGTCGATTACAGTCGACTCATGAGCGAAGATGGGACGGGCACTTTGCCCGCACTCAAAGAGCATCTTGCAGCATTGACCGACCTCGCCAGTGCCAAACACCAGGGCCGCATTGTGAAACTGATTGGCGACGGGGTGCTCGCCGAGTTTGTCGGCGTGGTAGATGCGGTTGAATATGCGATCGGCATTCAGAACGGCATGGTGGAGCGTAACGCCGAGATGCGGGAGTTGTAGTTGATTGCCAGTTTCTGAGTGGTACGGTTTTCCGCGTAAGCAAAACATAGAGCAGGAGGGTGGCCATGGCACCCGGTATCGGCGAGACGTTACGGCGAATTTTTAGCCCCGGTGGTGTGCCCGTGTCCGCGGCAGAGGAACCGGTTGCCTACAAGGGATATATGGTTCAGCCGGCGCCGCAACGGGAAGGGTCCCAATGGCTCACAGCGGGTATAATTACCAAAACGGTTGGTGACGAGGTGAAAGAGTATAAGTTCGTCCGCGGCGACCTACACCCCAGTCGTGAAGGCGCGGTTGAATTCTCGCTCACCAAGGGCCAGCAGATAATCGATCTGGAGGGCGATCGGATATTCGAGTAGTGCCCCGGCGCACGATTTCGGCAATCATCCGCTGGCCGGTGAGGCCTTCCAAAAGTAGCGCACGAAGCCGCGCTGTTCGTCGATATCCTTGATGCGAAACACCATGCGTATCGGCATATTGACGTCGACATCGCCGGGGTCGACGTCGGTGAAATCGACCATCAGGCGGCCACCGCCCTCGAAGTTCACCATGCCGTAATGGGCTGGCGGGTCGATGGAATAGGCGAGCTGGTCTGCCGTCCACGACATGACGCTGGCCGGTTTCTCGGAAAAATGCTCGTCTTCTTGGGTATTGTGGGCACCGCAATTGGGATTGACGCAAATTCGCGTTTTGGGGATTTGCAGGGTGCCGCATTGGGTACACCGGCTGCCGATGAAGCCGAGCAACATGCCGCGGTTGCGATGGAGTGTGGTGAGTGCCGTCTGCTTGTCCTGTTCGGCGCGCATGCCGCGCTCCATTTCGAGCAATCCGTTGAAGGTTAAATACTTGATGTAGTTTGTCTCTTCGCGCCTGGCCGACAGCGATCCGGCGACGCCACGCCGCGCCGGGGCATTGGCGATTGCGGCGGTGGTCTTGAACAACAGTGCATCGCAGCCCTGGCCGAACCCGCAGACCAGGATTTTTTCGCCGGGCACGGCGGTTTCCAGCGCCGCCACCAACATAACTAGCGGGTGGGCGACGCCGGTTTCGCCGCAATTGTCCTGCAGCGTATCGGCGATGGCCTTTGCCGATATACCCGTCGCTTTGGCGACCCCTTGGGGTGCGCCGCGCGACATCACCGGAACGATTAGCCGGTCGATTGCGCTTGCCTCGACGCCGGTTTTTTTAAGTAGGTCGGTTACCGCCGCCGAAATCAACTTCAGATGACCCTCCTGACGGACCCAGCGCTCCTCCCAGAAATAATCGAATTTACGTCCTTCGCTGCGGTAATGGTCGACGAAATCTTCGGTGATCGAATGGTGGCCGATCAGCTCGGCGAGCACCTTGTTGTCGCCGACCGTTAAGGCCGCTGCACCGACACCGTAGATTAGTTCCTGGGTGCTGCCAGGCCGCGCCTGGCGTTTGTCGGCGGCAATGCACAGATGTTCGCTACCGTTGGCCGAACCCAGCACACCGATCAAGGCGCTGGTGCCCGCCCGCTGCGATCCCGTGGCGTCTAGGGCACCGATGCCGGCAGGCAGACTGAGCGCGGTGGCTATGATGCCGGCGTTTTGCCGGTCGGCGAAGGGCAGGGTGGTTGAGGCGAAGGAGATGTGCCCGATGGCGCCGCGGTCGGCGCTGTTGAGGCAATCGCGCGCCGCCTCGACCGCCAGGGTCACCGCATCCTCGTCCCAGTTGGCCATTGAGCGTTCGCCCTTGGCCAGCCCGGCGAGGGCCGGATTGAACCACTTGTTGGCCTCGACGACCACCGCGCGCTGTAGCCGCCGGCGCGGGATATAGGCGCCAAATCCGGTAATTCCGACCATGCTAAAACTCTCCCCATCTTGACGTTGTGTGCTGCCGTTGGGCCGAGCCTAACAAAGATCACCGGCGACCACGAGAGCTTGGTAGCGATGGGAATTGGCGTTTAGGTGGGCTTGTGCTCGCTGCCGACAACGTCGTTCAGTGAAGTAAATCCGTCCGCCGCCAGTAATGCTGCCAGATCGTGCTTGATGCGGCCGATCAGACCGGGGCCTTGATAAACCAAGGCAGTATAGAGCTGTACTAGGCTCGCTCCGGCACGGATTTTGGCGTAGGCGTCAGCGCCGCTGGACACACCGCCGACGCCGATCAGAGGCACTTTCCCGCCGGTTACCTGGTACACATGGCGCAACAACTCGGTCGAGCGAGCGAAAAGCGGCTTGCCCGACAAGCCGCCGCGCTCGTTGCGGTCGCGGCTGGTGAGCGTATCCGGGCGCGCCGTGGTCGTATTACACACTGTGATGCCGTCGATGCCGGCAGTAACGATGATCTCGAGTAGAACGTCGAGCTCGGTGTTTTCAATGTCTGGAGCGATCTTGACCAACAGCGCCGGCGGGTTCACTAGGGCTTTGCGGTTGCACAGCGCGGTGAGGCGGCCGAGTAAATTTTCCAACGGTCCCGGCGACAGAAAAACCAGCCCGTTTTTCGAGTTTGGGCACGAGATGTCGATGGTTAGAAAATCGGCCTGCGGGGCGAAGGTCTCGACCAGGATTTCAAAATCGTTGGCCGGGTCAGCGCTGTAGGAATTAGCCGCCAGGTTGATCCCAACCGGCCTCGTGTCACCGTTCGATGCACGGTGCGCAGCGAGGCGCTTGGCAATCGCCACGGCGCCGTCATTGTTGAAGCCCAAACGGTTGATTGTCGCGCCATCGGCGGTCAGACGAAACAGCCTTGGCCGCGGGTTACCCGCTTGGGGCAGGGGCGTCACGCCGCCGACCTCGACGAAGCCGGCGCCCAGACCCAAAGCGCCCGAGATTGCCACCGCGTTTTTGTCGAACCCGGCCGAGATGGCGACCGGATTAGGGAAGGTTTGTCCCCACAGGTCTTGCGACAAGCCGGCAGGCTGGTCAGCGCGCTCGTGCGGGCCAAATCCGTGCACCAAACCCCACAACGCTGCCTGGTGCCCGCGTTCGGGGGGCAGCAAGGTAAGGGCGCGGACGCCGATATCGTAAAGGCTGCTCAAAGCGAGCGGACGCTAGCGCAGCGCACCGGTTTGGGAAAGCCCTGATGGATGTTGGCTCTTTTCCTCGTTAGGGTATCCGGAACAGCGACACAAATAAAAGAAACGGGAGGAAACATGGCAGGTAACCGCTTCGACGTCAGCGGGCGCGTCGTGATCATTACTGGGGCCGGTCAGGGTATTGGACGCGACTATGCCCTGGCGTTTGCCGAGGCTGGGGCAATCCCGGTTCTGGCGGAAATCAACGGCAAGAACCTCCACAACGTGGCCTTGGAGATCGAGGCTAAAGGCGGCAAAACGCTGGCGGTCGAAACCGATGTCGGCTCGCCCGAATCGGTTAATGAGATGGTCGCCAGCACGCTCGACGCCTACGGCAAAATCGATGTGCTGATTAACAATGCAGCGGTATTCGCGACGATACCGCGGCGCAAGTTCTACGACATCCCCTATGACGAATGGAACAAAGTACTGCATGTAAACATCACTGGTTCGTATTTGTGCGCCAGCGCTGTCGTGCCAGCTATGCGCCAGGCCGGACAGGGGCGAGTTATCAACATATCCTCGGGCACGGTGCCCCAGGGCGTGCCGGGGTTCATGCATTACGTCACATCGAAGGCGGCGGTCATCGGCATGACCCGTGTGATGGCACGTGAGTTGGGCGACGACAACATCAACATCAACACCGTGATGCCGGGCTATGTCGAAACCGAGATCGATCACGCCAGTATGGACGAGGAAACGCATCAGTTTATCCAGCAGGAGCGCATCCTGAAGCGCCCCGGAACGCCTGATGATCTGATTGGCATTGTGCTGTTTCTGGCTTCTCCGGCCAGCTCGTTTATCACTGGCCAGTCGATTGCGGTTTGCGGCGGCGAGGTTATGCTCTAGGCGGCCGGGTCAATCTGGGCGTGGCACTTACAAAATGGGAGAAGGCGAATGACCTGTAAAGTCGTACTCGAAATCAGAGCCAAGCCGGAACATGTCGACGACGCGCTCGAATTTCTGTGTGAGCAGTTGCCGACTACCCGCGCTTATAAAGGTTGCTTGGAGGTGTTTGCCTATCAAGAACAGGACGACCCGACCGCCTTTATCGCCATCCAGGAATGGGAATCCCGCGGTCATTATGAGGAGTACTTCGTGTGGCGCGATGAGCGGGGCGATCTGGATACGCTGGGCCCGTTTATTGCGCAATTACTGGCTCCGCGCTTCTTTGACAAGATAGCCTGATACGCTGGGCTCGGCTGGTTGGAAATCTACCCCTCCGGCAGCTCGGCTTTGCGTATAGCGTCGAGGATACGATCGCGGATGCCGTCCAACCGGAAAGGAAAGGTTCTCGCCACCTGCTTACAAGAGTGTTGGGGTAAAATTTCCAAAGCCGTCTTTATTGCGCCGCTTGCGTCTTCGAGCCGGTCCAATTCGGCCTGCGCGCAGGCCAGGAACAAATAGGCCGATGTAAATTCCGGCGTTCGCTCGATTAATGCGTCTATACTTGGTGATCACTTCCTCATGTTGGCGCAATAAATAATAGGAAAGGCCCAGAAAATATCCCCAAAGCGGTGGGGCAAACGTGTCCAGGCGGAACGCCTTCTCGATCATCTTCAGTCCTCTGTTCCGAATTTTCCCAGTAATTCAAAATCTGATCAAATTCCGCATAAGTCTCAGAGTTGTTGGGCACCAAAGCGATTGCTTTCTCGAAATTTGTAATCGCT
>PVBE011231121.1_pt1 | contig 10749 bp, 4 predicted proteins | sample 1631181 | NCBI WGS metagenome assembly PVBE01 (sample SAMN08397723, study PRJNA350692) | Marine metagenome, whole genome shotgun sequencing project. | isolation source: water | place: Pacific Ocean | collected 2012-04 | reverse complement strand
CGTCCCGATGACGTTCTTCACGACGCTGACGTTCCTCCTCACGCTGCGCGCAGACGAGCGAAACACGAACGGCGCCTTCGCTTGGGCCGGCGCGGCGGCCGGGCTGGCCGCCGCCACGAAGTACAACGGGCTCCTGGTCGTGGTCCTCCCACTCATCGCCGTGCTGATGGCGCCCGCACCAGTCGACGGGACACGCACCAAGCGGGGCCTCATCGTCGCAGGGGCGTGCGTCGGGACCTTCCTCGGCGCCGCCCCTTACACGCTTCTGGATCTTCCTGGCTTCCTCGAAGGTTTCGCAAATCTCTCGGCGTCCTATTCCCCCCGACCCCGAGTGGGCGAGCCAGGCTGGCTGACCTACCTCAAGCACCTGCGCATCACGTTGCAGTGGCCGACCTTGATCCTGGCGCTGTCCGGCCTGGTCCTGGCGACCGTGCGCGCGAGCACCGGGCCGGGTCATCTGCGGTGGGTGCTCCTGCTGGCCTTCCCCCTGCTCTACTTCTACTTCATCGCCACCAAGAACCAGATCTACGGGCGGTACTTGCTGCCGATCCTGCCCTTCGCGTGTCTGCTGGCTTCGTGCGCCGTCATCTCCGGCGTCACCCAGCTCCGTCGATTCGACATCCCGCGCGCACCACGGACGGCGTTGATCACGCTGCTGACCGTGGCCGCGTTGTTCCCGGTTGCCAAGGAGTCGATCTCCTTCGACCGGCGCATTGGCAAACAGTCGACACAGGCCATCGCCTACGACTGGATCCACGAGCACGTCCCGGAGGGATCGAAGATCGCCATCGAGACCCGAGTCATGCGGCTCCCCGGTCGACGCTACGACGTGCAACACTTCCCGCGCCTGATCCTGAACGAGTTCGAGGACTACGCCAGCCGGGGCTACGGGTATTTCGTCGCGTCGTCCCAGTCCTTCGGACCGGTCTTCGACGCACCGCAGAGCCATCCCGAGGAGTACGCCGCGTACCAGCGACTCATGGAGCGATCCGAACAGCTGATGGTCATCGAAGCGACGGGGGACCATCCCGGTCCCGAGCTTCGCGTCTACCGCCTGCGGCCCTGACCCACGAGGATGGCTGCAATCAGGATGGCCTCGTGGCTCCTCCGCTGCCTCATAGCGGGTGGCCTGGTTGATCTCGCTCTGCGCCAGGTCGCCCGGGGATCGCTGGCCGAACTCTTGGGGCTCGGAACGGGCCCCGCGATGGGCATCACGCTCGTCGCGGTCCTGCTCTTGGTCGCAGGCCAAGCCGTCCTGGTCGGCGTCGAGCCGCCGTCAGCAGACGGTCGAACCCGTCGCGCCGATCGCCTGATGGCGCTCGCCTTGGTGGCCGCGTTCGCCGTGGGACTGGTGGTCCAGCCGCGCTTGGGCGCTCGGCTGCAGAGCGACGGGTTCTACTACTTCGCGTATCTCCGATCGCTCTGGTTCGACGGCGACGTCGACTTCACGAACGACTACAAGCTGCTCGGACAGGGGGACAAGACGCACCTGTTCGAGCCGACGCCGACGGGCTACGCGCAATCAGCGTGGACCATCGGCCCCGCGCTCGCTTGGTCACCGTTCTTCGGAGCCGGCCATCTCGTGGCCACGCGCCTGCAGCAGCGCGGGCACGACGTGAAGACCGATGGGACGTCCTACCCCTACCGACAGGCGGTCTGCGTCGCGGGGCTGCTCTACGGCTTGGTGGGCATCTGGCTGTGCTACGCGCTCGCGCGCCGGTTCGTGTCCGCCAGGCTCGCCGCGACCGCGGCCGCGGTGACCAGCGCTGGCTCCTTCATGCTCTGGTACCTCGTGAAGGAACCCACCATGACCCATGCGCCGTCGATGGCCGCCGTGGCGGCGTTCACGCTGGCGTGGGCGACGACCCGCGACCGTCGGACGATCGTCCAATGGGTGGCGCTAGGGCTGGGCGCGGGCCTCATGACCACGATCCGGTGGCAGAACGCGCTGTTCGCCCTCCTCCCCCTCATCGAGAGCCTGCGGCTGCTCTGGACCGCCGGACGGCACCGCGACGGAGGCGCCGCCCGCCCGGTGGTCCTCGGAGGCCTGGCCTTCACCGCGGCGGCGGTCGTGGGGTTCGTGCCACAGATGCTCGCCTGGAAGGCGATCTACGGCCAGTACCTGGCGGTGTCGCCGGTCGGCCCAGCGATCCGTTGGTACGACCCCCAGGTGATCGACATCCTGTGGTCGTCCCGGAACGGATTGCTCTCGGTGTCCCCGGTCCTCTACGCCGGCGCCGTGGGCCTTCTCGCCCTCGTGCCCAGGGCGCCCCGGTTCGCGGTGCCCGCCGTGATCACCGTCGGCGCCATGGTCTACTTCAACGCATCGATCCAGGACTGGTGGGGAAGCGCTGGCTTCGGCATGCGGCGCTTCGACGGGGTGATCCCCCTCTTCACGGTGGGACTGGCCGTCTGCGTCCAGCTCCTGCGTCGAGCCGTCGAACGCTACCCCGTGGCGATCGTGGCGAGCCTGCTGGCCGCTCTCGTGCTCTGGAACGCGACCTTCATGCAGGCCGCGCTCGAGGGACACGTGCAGATCGGCGAGGCGACCTCGTTCGGCGAGCTGGCGAGCCGGCAGGCCCGCACCCTGCACCGCTGGTTCGGTCATCCCTTCTCCTACCCGGTCAATCTGCTGTACGCGCTGAGAAACCGCGTCTCACCCGCGCGCTACGATCTGCTCGGACCCAACCGGTTCTTCGGTGACCCGCTGCGCCCATACGGGCGAGTGAACCTGGGCCTCGCCGACGAAGCCTTGATCGGGGCGGGTTGGCACGCACCCGAGCGAGACGGTGACGTCCCGTTTCGGTGGGCCTCCGGCACCGTGGAAGCGATCATGCCGTTCGACCACGCCAGCGACCTCGAGACGCAAATCCGGGTGAAGCCGCTGATGTTCGGTGGAGCTCCCGAGCAGCGCATGTGGGTGCGGGTGAACGGGCGGCCGCACGGCCCGTTCCGGCTGGCACCGGGGTGGCAGGTCGTGGTGTTCGAAACCGACGGCGAGCTGTGGCGAGCGGGGGTCAACCGCGTGGTGCTCGAGTTCTCGCGCCAAGACCGGCCGCGTGACGTGGGCCTCGGCGGCGACACGCGGCTCCTGAGTGCGGCCGTCGACTATCTCCGCGTCCAGAAGCTCGGTTCTGGCTCGGGACGCATCGACTGATACAGGACACTAGCCCCAGCCGTACTCCCCGACCATCACCCCTAGCGTGCGACCCTCCCACTCGGGCGTCCAGGTGGGCTCGATCCTCAGTTCGATCCGGTGGTAGATCGGACCACCCTCCCGTCGGGGGAGCAGGTAACGGAAGTTGTGCCACGCGTAGTCGCTGAGTCTGATCTCGTCTACCGTCTGGCCGTTGAGGAGCACCGTGACCGTCTGCGGAAAGGGTGCGAGCGTTCGCATCGGCAGCGTGAAGGTCTGCGCGGACGCCGGCACGTGAATCGCGGCGCGACCGCCGCTCCAGCGGAACGGGCGGCCGGACGGGCTGGTCTCGGGATCGTGGAGCCCAAAGCTCAATCGCGAGAGGTCGACCCTGGCGGCCTCCTGTGCGGCGCGGATCGGCAGGGTCACCAACACCAGACCGCACAGGGCCCAGACCCACACGGGGGCAAGCCGGCCGGCCGGCACCGAACGATCGGGCTGGTGCCCGGGCGGCTCGCCCTTACCCGTCCCGAGGAACAGCGCCGCGCCTACGATCGGCCACAGAGCGAACTGTCCCTCCCGCAGCAGCAGCGGATGCCCCACCAGCAAGGTGAACACGTAGCCGACGATGCCCGCGCCGACGGCGAGCGCCATGCCGCGGAGTCGGGGAGGACCGGTGCCTCGAGCCGCCCGCCAGGCGCCACGGAGCCCCGCCGACAGGAGTAGGGAGAAGGCCAGCAGCCCCGTCACGCCGAGCTCGGCGGCAATCTGCAGGAAGTAGTTGTGGGCGTTCTCCTGCGCACGGATCAACGCTTCACGGTCAGGGGCATACGCCCAGAGCTGCTTGTAGAAGCGCCCCGTTCCGATCCCGAACACCGGGCGATCGGCCACCATGCGGGCGCCCGCTGCCCAAAGCGGCATGCGCCCCTTGAGCCGCTCGGCGCTCGGCGTCCTGAGGTTCAACGTATAGAGCACGCCATCGAGGTAGGAGTCCTGGTCGATCAGTCGGACATCGCGCACGGTCGCGTAGCCGACGAGAGCCGCAGCCAGCACGAGCGCGATCACCGGGCTGGCTCGCAGGATCCGCAGCTGCCGGGCGCCGGTGAGCCGAGAGACGTCGATGAGACCCGACCCGCGCAGCCCCATCATGACGACGAGTCCGCCGATAGCGGCTCCCGCGAGCGCCGCCCGCGAGGCCGTGAAGACCAGCGCTACCGCGATGGCCGCGGCCCCGACGCGCCAGCTCCATCGCCAGAGGGTGCCCTCGCGCACGGCCGCCACGGCGATGGCGATCCAGAGCATGAGCGTCAGGTAGGCGCCAAGGCTGTTGACGTCCGTGAAGGTCGCGTTGATACGGACGATCCACGGATCCTGGTGGGCCCAGAACGCCAACAGGTTCCGACCCGTCCACCGCTGCACGATGCCATATCCGGCGACGAACGAGGCGGCCAGGCTCGTCACGATCAGCAGTGGAACCACCCGCGCGCGACCCTCGGTGTGCAGGGTGAGGACCACGAGCCAGAGCAACGCCAGACCCTCGGCCAGAATCGCCCAGCTCACGATAGGCGCGTAGACGTGATTCTGCGACGTCGTGACAACGTAGTCGACCATCGCGAACTGATGGAGCTCTCCGACCAACTCGCTGACGCCGTCGCGGGCCAGGTGAAAGGGATAGAGCGTCACGGCCAACGAGACGGTGGCGAGGGCCAACAGCAGCCACGCCGACCCCGGAAGGTCCACCCGACGCACCCGCCCCAGGGCGACGCGTAGCCAGGCTGGCACCAAGAGCGCGAACAGCCACAGCTCCGCCAGCGAGACCCGGGGCCAGCCCAGCTCTCTGGGCCAGATCGGCAGCAGGGGGGCGGCGAGCAGGAAGCCGAGGAGCGAAGGCCATGGCGCCAGGCCCGCCGTGACCACCAGCACCGGCCAAAGCAAGCGGAGCCACACCGGCAGGTCCGAGAGGCCCAAGAAGGTTCGAACCGGGTAGACGATGACCAGCGCCAGCGCGCCGAGCGTCAGCCCGCGCAGCAGGCCGTCGACGATTCTCGCTTCCGCGTGCTCGGAGCGCCGCCCACGCGCCATCGGCGCCTCCACACCCGCCGACGTCAGCAGCTCACCGGTCGGCACCCAGCAGCACCCAGCCCCTCCCCGCCGCTCATCGGGCCCCGACCGACGATGAGCCGGCTCCGGCCTGGTAGAAGACCCTCACGTCGGCGCGTCGACGCAGGCCCGCGGTCCAGTCGTCGATCAGCGCCCGGCGTCGTTCGGCCTCCAACCGCCCGCGCGCCAGGCCCTGCACGTCAACGTACCTCGGCACGCTGCCGCCCCGCGCAAATTCCTCTCGATGCTCCTGGAAGTAGCGCGCGACCTCGTCCTCCGTCGGCTGAGCGGCGGAGCCGAAGCGTTGCTCGAGGTAGACCTCGGCCCGCAGGTCGTCGCGGAGCAGGTCCCGGAGCCGGGCTTCGGTCATGCCCGTCGCGTCGAGCGCGCCGCCGAAGGCTGCAGCGTCCTCGAAGCGCTGCCGAACCAGGCCGAGGCGCAGGTCCACGGCGAACACGTCCGGCTCCGGTGGTGGGTAGCGTTCGACCTCGGTCAAGATCAGCGCGCGGCTGATGAGATGATCGAGCGCCACCCCGAGCGGGTCAGCGTCCCCCACCACCTCGACGAGCCCAAGCTCGACGGCACCGCGCCCGTCGGACAAGGTGATCACCTCTCCGACGACGATCGCCAGAACGCGGTCGATCACGTCCGCTGCAACGGGTGACGCGAACGCCGCGCCGACGAGGAAGGTCGCCATGACGGCAACACGGGCAACACGGGCAACACCGGCGACACCAGTGAGGCTGGCGCGGCAGATCGCCCCGCGCGCGCGGACCATCCCCATGCCGGCGACCCGCGGGGCCGGGCGGTCAGAAGGCCTGACCGATACTGATGTGCAAGGCCGTGAGGCGTTCTTCTTCACCGTTCTCGAAGCGACGCCGATCCAGCTTGAATCCCAGGTCGACACGAATGGGTCCGATCGGTGACTGATACCTTACCCCGAACCCCGCCGTGCCGCGAATGTTCGCCAGCTCGACCTCGCTGGCGGTGGCGTAGACGTTGCCCGCGTCGAGGAAGCCGACGGCCCCGACCCCTCCCCACACCGGCACGCGAACCTCCGCGTTCAGCACGATGAGTCCCTGGCCACCCTTCGGGAAGCCGTCCTGGTCGATCGTCGCCTCGTCGCCCAGCCGATCGAGCGCGAATCCTCGGACGGTCGTGTCGCCTCCGGCGAAGAACCGCTCGCTGGCGGGGAGCTCGTCGACCACGTCGACGATCGGCTCGCCGTCCTCGTCCACGATCGGGTTGCCGTCCTCGTCTGTTCGTACCACGTCGCGCGGGAACCCCACGGCGAGCCCCAGCCGGGCGCCGAGGGCCAGGATCACGCGTCGCGGTCCGGGCAGCCGGCGGTAGACGAAGCTCTGCAACAAGGTCCTCGCGAAGCCCACCTCCGAGCCAATCGCTCGCGCCGCGAGCTGGGCGTCGACCCCGAGCAAGGTGCCACGGTCGGGGTCGAGCGGGTCTGGCCGTGTGTCACGCAGCAGGCCTCCGGAGAATCTCGATAGGCGAACCTGAGGGAACAGGCGGTCGACCAGGAGCTGGTCTTCGGGATTGATCTTCTCGTCGAACAAACGAGTGCGGCTGAGATTGTAGCGCACGCTCATCCGCACATCACCCGAGAGCCCCTGGACCAGCTCCGCATCCACACCGCGCCGGATGAAGCTGAAGCTGGAGCGAATCGCCTGCTCCAGCACACCCGTGACGATGCCGTCGCCCGACCACCCGAACACCCGCGGCTCCTGGTAGGTGCCGATCACGCGATACTCGTTGAAGCCCAGACCGCCGCCATCCTTCTCCGGATCGTCCGCGGTATCGTTGGGACGAACGCTAACCCGGGTGAAGAGATCGAGCGAGCGGTTCTTCCCCCAGAGATTGCGGCGGCCGATTTCAAAGAAGCCTCGAGGCGCGAACTCCAGCCGCTCCTCGGCCTGTCCGTCCCCCTCCGCCGAGCGGTGTAGCCGCAGCCCCGCCTCGAGGCCGCCACCGTAGCCCAGGCTGGTCGCCTGCGCCTCCTCCACCGTCACCAGCACGTCGCGTCGCCCGCGATCGCCGTGTACCAGCTCCCCGATCGTGACGCTTCGGAACAGCCCCAGCGCGCGCAGCCGGCGCTGCGACTCGATCACGTCGCCGAGCCCAAGCGGCCGACCGGGTTCGAGGAGCAGCTCCCGCTCGATCAGCCCCCGGTCGGTCCGGGTGTTGCCGACCACGATGATATGGTCCACGAGCACCTGGGGGCCCTCTCGGATGGCGAACACGATGTCCACGCGCGCGCGGTCCGCCGCGCGCCGCACCTCCACGTCGACGGCCGCCTCCCGGAAGCCACGGTTCAGATACTCGACCAGGACAGCGTCCTGGTCGGCCAGCACCAGGGGTCGGAAGTACGGCTGGCCTTGACGGGACCGGAGTCCTTCCCGCAGCTCCGGCTCCGCCACGGCGGCGTGCCCGGCGAACTCGACCATCTCGACCAAGAACTGGAGCCCCTCGTCGATCACGATACGCGGCGTCATGTACGCCGTCCCGCCGCGAGGCGGAAGCTCCCCGGTCGGCTGCCCTCCAGCCCCTGGCACCTCGGCCGTGACGGCCACATCGGCGAAACCCCGGCGACGATAGAGCTCCGCGATCGAGCCCACATCGACCTGGAGACTCGCCTCGACGAAAGGGCCATCCGGCGTCAGGGTGAGGAGCGCACGCAGCTCGGCCTCGGCGATCGCCTCCTGCCCCACCATCTCGATTCGCTCGACCAGGTACTGGGCCCCCCGCCGGATGTCGAACGTCACGACGAGCTCGTCCTCCAGACCATCGCGGCGATAGGCGACCATCGCCCGCCAGTAGCCCAGGGCGTGCAGGAACTGCGCGATCCGCCGACTCGAATCCTCGAGCAGATCCTCGTCGACCGCTCCCTCCTCGCGAATTGGAACGAGCGCCTCCTCCTGCCCAGGCGGAAGCGGGTCGCCCTCGAAGGCGACGGTCACGAGCCGCCCAGGTTCGACCAGCAGCGTGAAGTCGACCGTTGCCTGGTCCTCATGCAGCCGCACCTCGTGCTCGACGCTCGCCTCGTAGCGTCCCTCGGCCCAGAGCTCCTCGACGTAGAGGTCGATCCGACGTTCCAGGTCCACGGGATCGTAGGTGTCCCCGACTGACACCCCCACACGTCCCAGCAGCTGACGCTCCGACACGAGCGACCGCCCCTGCACGTCGATCGTCCCGATGCGTGCGCGGGGGCCAGCGGCGATGTCGAAGATCAGCACCTGACTCCCGAGCGCACCGGGAAACGGGGCGACCGACGCCTTTATGTACCCGCGGCTCCGGTAGAGCGCGAGCAGCGTGTCGGCCACCTCGGACGCCCGACCGGCCGGGGGCGCGGGCCCGTAGCGCTCGACGACCTCCGCCCGCACCACCGGCTCTGGTAGACCGAGATCACCTCGAAAGACGAGCCGCTCGACGTTGCTGAGGGGGATCAGACGATAGACGAGTGCCACGCCCGCGGGCACCAGGCTCGCGTCCACCTGGACATCCTGATACCGGCCGAGGCTGATCAGGTGCAGGATGCTCTCGCGCACCTCACTCATGACGAGGGGGTCCCCGACACGGGTCTCGACCAGCTCGACCAGGTCCTCGTCCTGAACGTCCTCACCGTCGAGCTGCAACCGAACCGACACCAGGGGCTTGCCGATGTAGTCGGCGGGGGCGGCCACGGCAACGCTCGGGCCGGATGCAGCGAGGATCCCCAGGTACGCCGCCAGCAGGCCGACGCGCGGACAGCGTTCGATGTCACGGGGCACTCGACCACCGGGTGGACGCCCCAGGGGGACCATCAGAAGCTGTGCCTCACCCGGAAGTCGAGAGCGTAGGTGCGATCCTCGTTCTGCGATACCAACCAGGCAAGGCGGTCGGTCTGATCGTACTCGACGAGGATGACCTCGTCTGCCGACGACGCCGCCAGCGCGCGGGAGAAGGTGAGATACACGCGGTCCGAGATGCGTTTCCCGATGGTCAGTCGCGCCGCCGGCGACAGTCGCGCCGATTGCTGCGCGGTGGGGGAGGCGAGCGAGGGCGTGATCTGGACCGAGTCGACGCCAAAGGTCTCTTCGACCACCCGACCGACCCCCGACGAGATCGGGCTGGCGAGCAGACGGGCCGCCCGCGCGCGGATCAGATCCTGCTCGGTGCTCTGCGGGGATCGCAGGGCACGGAGCTCGGCATCGCGCGGGTCCCGAGGATCGCCAAAGAGCAGCGACAGGATGTCCACGGTGGGCAACGGCGGGTCGGAGGTCAGGTCGGGGACGAAGCGCTCGGCGGTGCCGGTCGCGCGGAACAGCACGCGATAGGTCTCACCCGGCACGCGCACCCGGGTCTCGGCCTCGATGTCGAAGAACGGCTCGATCTTCGACGGGTTCGCGAAGTCGATGCTACCGCGTGTGACGAAGTACCGGTTGCCCTCGAACAGGACCTCACCACGGTCGATGTCGGCCCGTCCGAAGAGCAACGGTCGATCGTAGGTCCCGCGCAGGGTCAAATCGGCGCTCGACACGATGCGCGCCGTGTCGTTCTCGATGCGCAGCGTACGCGGAGCTAGGATCCGCACGTCGAGCCCAAGCTGGAAGACGGGCTCGACCGACGCCGGCTCCTGGTCCTCCTCGACACCCGCCAGCTCGAACAGGCTGGAGGTACCGGTGAACTGCTTGGACCACACCGCGCTCCGCACGTCGACGGTCCCGGTCAGGATCGGATCGGTCAGGTCCCCACGCAGGGCCAGATCGGCGTCGACGATCGAGCGCATCCCTTCCGGGTATCTGAGGCGCATCTCTGACCCGACGGCGGTCAGGCTCAGCTCACCCGGCACGTAGCCCTCGAGGCCGATCCGGCCGCCGAGTCGCACGTCACCGCCACCCAGCCGCGCCAGGATGTCGTCGAGATGGACACCACCCGCGTCGAAGGATACGGTGCCGTTGATCGCCTCGAACGAATGGGGCAGGGAGAAGTGCCTGATGCGGCCGTCCTTCAGCGTGGCTCGTCCCGTGAACAGCGGCTCGCTCAGACGACCGCCGATGTCCGCCTGCACGGCCGCCTCACCCTCGCTGCGCAGGTCGCGGAAGAACCCCTGGAGGATGCCCAGACTGGCATCGCCGGTCGCGGTCGCCGACAGCCGCTCATCCTCCAGACCGATCTCCCCCGCCATCTCGAGCTGCGTCCCCACGCCGGTCAGCCGCAGGCGGTCCACGCTGACCACGCTGCTGTCCAGCGTGAGTCGGATCGGCCCGTCGTTGCGAACCTGATAGTCGAAGAGGTCGAGCTCGAGCTGCTCGACCGTCGCTTCTGCCGTGAGGTGGTCGAGGTGCCGCAGCTCGCCCACCACACGGATCGAACCGCTCGCGACGGCAGTCGTGAACGGCGAGAGCCGCGGCTGGAACATGCGCACGTAGGGATCCAGCGAGCTGTCGACGAACCGAAACGCGAGCTCCGCGTCCGCCTCATCGGTACGGGCGATCCGACCCGAGCCAGAGACGGCGAGG
>PVBE010261643.1_pt1 | contig 10749 bp, 6 predicted proteins | sample 1631181 | NCBI WGS metagenome assembly PVBE01 (sample SAMN08397723, study PRJNA350692) | Marine metagenome, whole genome shotgun sequencing project. | isolation source: water | place: Pacific Ocean | collected 2012-04 | reverse complement strand
TCCAAGATCTCCCGCCCACCATGATCGACAAGATTTCGAGCCGCTTTGAACTCCACAATCTCGATGTCGGCTACCCACTCGTAACCCAAGGAAAGCCGAATGAGGCTTTCTTCATCATCTATGAAGGCTCTGTTCCCGTAACCCTAGAGCGAAGCATCTTTCAAAAAGACCTCGTGCTCGCTCGGCTAGGACCCGGCGATTGCTGCGGGGAGATGTCCCTGCTCATGGGTGAGCCATGCTCTGCATCGGTCATTACAGACGAGCCGACCAAAGTGTTCGCTGCCAGTGGCGCGCTCTTTGAGTTTCTGCGCAAGAAACACAAAGGGTTCAATCAATACATGGTCACTCTTCTCAAAGAGCGCCGAGAAGCAACCGAGCTGAGTAAGAAGTCGCCTGGCGCCTTGGCCACGCAGAGCAACATCCCCGAAGAGCTCCTACCCTTTCAGGTATCGCAAGAGTGTATCGACAGACTCGTAGCTCGCTCTGGTGTTCAGCTGCCCATTACCAGCAGTGAATTCAAACGGCTAACCTCCATCGTTCGAAAGATGGCGCTCTTCCAAGATATGGAGGTTGGAAAAATTGAGAGCTTTGTCCAGCTCATGCAGTTTTGGCGCTTCTCCGACGAGGCGGTCATCGTCAAAGTCAAAGATGAAGGCTTAGGCCTCTATATCGTGGACTCAGGAGAGCTCGTCGTAAGAAAAGGGTCGGGGTTCATGCGTAAAGGGGAAAGCGTGGCAACCCTCAAGGGTGGACAGATATTTGGAGAACTCTCCATCTTGACGTTTACGCCGAGCAATGCCGATGTCATTGCTAAGGGCAATGTGGCCCTCTTCATCATGGGACGCGAGCTCTTCAGACATCTAGCGGACGGGAACAAATCCTTCTACGAATCAATCAACGAGGTGGCCAAGAAACGCAGGTGACTGCCCCCTACTCATCCTCACTCTTACCCGAAGCTTCCAGGCACGTGTAGGAAGCCATATTGTAGACACCCTCTGATGAAGCACCTCGAGCCAAAACGTGCACGGGTTTTGCCATACCCAAGAGAATCGGCCCTACCACCTCGGCACCACCAATTCTCTGCATCAGCTTGTACGCAACGTTTGCCGATTAGAGTGATGGAAAAATCAATACGTTTGCATCACCTTGAATCGAGGCAAACGGAAACTCACTGCTGGCAAGAGCCGGACTCACCGCAACATCCACCTGCATCTCACCATCGACGATGAGGTCCGGTGCCCGCTCACGTAAAATACGTGTGGCTTGACGCACCTTCTGCGCCAATGGGTGCGAGTTGGAGCCAAAGTTTGAAAATGAGAGCATAGCCACCCTCGGCTCGAGACCAAACCGGCGTACCTCCTCAGCTGTTAGCAGAGCAATCTCAGCAAGCTTCTCAGGCGTCGGCTCAATATTGACCGTGGTATCGGCAAAGAAGAGCGTCCGCTCCTTTTGCAGAATCATATACATCCCGGCGGTCACCCGAACGCCTTCACGTAAACCAATGATTTGAAGGGCTGGCCTGATGGTGTCCTGATAGTTCATCGACACCCCGCACACCAACCCATCAGCATGGCCCTGCTTGAGCAGCATCATCCCAAAATGAACCGGGTTGAGGACGTCGTGCTCTGCGGTGCTACGGTTAACCCCACGGCGCTGTCGAAGGGCATAATAGCTCTCGACAAATTCATAGTAGTGAGCATCATCATGCGGATCGATGATGTCGATCCCTTCCAAGCTGATGCCCAATGCCGAGGCACGCTCCTCAATCATGGCCCTCTCACCGAGCACCACTGGATGACACACTCCATTGTGGACGAGGTCTTGGCATGCCCGTAAGATTCGAATCTTGGTCCCCTCGGGAAACACGATTCGCTTAGGACTCTTTCGAGCCTTGGTGCTGATCTGACTCATCACCTGACGTCGACGTCCCAAGAATACAGCGAGCTGCTCTCGATACGCTTCCATACTGTGAATCGGGCGCGTGGCCACACCACTCTTTGCTGCTGCCTCAGCAACCGCGGGTGCCACCCAGAGCAGGACGCGATGGTCCACCGGTTTGGGAATCAGATAGTCTGGCCCAAAGCGAATCTTAGCCCCACCATAGGCCATTCGAACCGAGTCTGGGACATCCTGCCTGGCCAGATCTGCGATGGCGCGAGCAGCTGCCATCTTCATCTCTTCAGTCACTGTGGTCGCCCCGCAGTCGAGTGCTCCACGGAAAATATAGGGAAAACCCAGGACGTTGTTCACCTGATTGGGAAAGTCCGAGCGACCGGTTGCGACGATGACATCCTCACGAGAGCCCTTAGCATCCTCGTAGGTGATCTCTGGGTTCGGGTTAGCCAGGGCAAACACGATTGGATTTTTCGCCATGCTGCGAACCATATCCGCACTGACGATACCGCCAACCGAGAGGCCAATGAACACATCCGCATCCACCATTGCTTCCGCTAGGCTTCGCGCCGACGTTTTCGAGGCCAAGTGGGCCCGCTCTCCCACGAGGTCTTCACGGCCCTCGTAGAGAATTCCATCCTTGTCCGAATACGTGACGTTGTCTGAATTCACCCCAAAATCGAGTAAGAGTGCGCCGACGGCACACGCGGCAGCCCCTGCGCCAGAGAACACCACCTTGATGTCTTCCATTTTCTTGCCAGCAACCTCAGTAGCATTGAGCATTGCCGCTGCGCTGATGATAGCCGTGCCATGCTGATCATCGTGAAAGACAGGAATCGACATCACCTCACGGAGTTTTTTCTCAATATAGAAACACTCTGGTGCTTTGATGTCCTCGAGGTTGATACCGCCAAAAGTCGGCTCGAGTGATTTGACGATGCGAATGAACTCGTCAGGGTCGTTGCAGTCAACTTCGATATCGAAAACATCGATACCAGCAAAGCGTTTGAAGAGAACCGCCTTGCCCTCCATCACAGGCTTACTAGCCAGAGGACCAATATTTCCCAGCCCCAACACTGCGGTGCCATTGGTAATGACCCCAACGAGGTTGCCGCGGGCCGTATAGGCCGCAGCCTTATCGGGGTTTTGATGAATCTCTTCGCACGGCACCGCCACACCTGGCGTATAGGCCAATGACAGATCTCGCTGAGACACGCACGGCTTGGTGGGGACAACCTCGATTTTCCCAGCCGGGTTTCGGCTGTGGTAATCGAGAGCCAGTTTACGTCGCTCGTCGGATTCTGACTTTTTCATAAATCTGCGCTCCTGCTCGGATTGAAAACGATGAGCTTCTCTCGGGTCATGTCACGCACGGCATACTCCACCCCGCCCATGCCCAGACCAGACTGGGCGTGTCCGCCGAAGGGCATCCAATCGACGCGAAACGCGGAGTGGTCGTTAATCATCACAGCCGATGCGGTAAGCCGCCCCGCTGCACGTAGGGCGTGGTCGATGTCGTTGGTAAACACCCCAGCCTGAAAATTCCAGCGATTTTGATTCGCTTGGGTCACCGCATCGTCGAGAGTCTTGGCACCCACCACCGATAACACAGGCCCAAAGACCTCCTCGGACATCACTTTGGTGCTCCGAGGCGGATCTACGATGATGGTCGGTGAGTAGCACTGATTACCCAAAGCACGACCTCCACAAACAATCTCCGCGCCTGCTCGATCGGCCTCCTCTGCCCATGAATTGATTCGGTCAATCTCCCGAGCGCGAATCAAAGGTCCCACATCAGTAGTCTCATCGAGCGGGTCACCCACCGTGAGCGAGCGAGCCCCCTCCTTGAGACACTCGATGAGCTCATCTTTGATGCGCCGGTGAGCAAAGACTCGCTGGACGCTCACACACACTTGGCCCGCATGGTAAAATGCGCCTTTGAGTAAACGCCGTGAGGTCTCCTCGAGCTCAGCTCCTTGATCCACCAAGACCGGGGCCGCACCACCATGCTCGAGTAAACAGCGGGTCCCGGGCGCTAATCTCGACCTCAAGAGCCACCCAATCTGAGCACTGCCAATGAAGCTAAAGAGGGAGATGCGTCGGTCACTGACCAGCTCTCCCGCCAGCTCATTGGTACAGGGAATTGGAATCACCCATTCCTCGGGAACGCCGGCCTCGCGAATCAATTCGCTCAAGGCCATGCAGGTCACCGGTGTCGTGGGAGCTGGCTTGATCAACACCGGGCAGCCTGCCGCGTACGCCGGCCCAATTTGGTGTGCCAAGAGGTTGAGCGGATGGTTGAACGCACTGTAAGCCAGCACCACGCCAATTGGCTCATGCCGGGTAAAGGCCAACCGTCCATGTGAGCCCGGGGCTCCCCCCATCGGCACCTCGCGGCCCGCAATACGCACACATTCCTCAGCACAAAGTGCAAATGTGCGTGCAGCGCGGCCTGCTTCAACCCGCGCATCCACGAGAGGCTTGCCCCCCTCAGAGGCAATCATCACCGCAAAGGCTTCAGCCCGCTGATAGATGAGATCGGAGATACGACGCAAATGAGCAGCCCTCTGGTGGGGCGCGGGCTGCTGCGACCTGCCCAGCAGGCTCGCTGCTCGAGCGAGAGCATGCTCGAGGCCGGCTCTATCGAGTTGAGCTACGTGCGCTACCACAGTGGCTGAAAATGGCGACATCACCTCTGCAGGGGGCTCCGAAGACCCCTCTAAACCCGGTACCATAACCGGATAATGCTCTCTCATCATCTCCGCGTGTCTCCAGAGGTTCAGTCCGACTCGCTGGACCGAAAGATCCATCCAACAATAGCATCGGGCGGGACCCGGACGCGAATTTGGGGCTCCCAATCTCAGGCTTCCCCGAAGGCTCGAAACAACGCCCCGATCGTCGCGCAAATCCGCCTGATAAAAGGTGTTTTGTCCAATCTTGACTCTTCGGACCCCATGCCATAAACGGGGCCGACTTTAGGGACGCCATCTCCACCACGCCGGGGGTGTGCGCATGGTAATCATCGCTACCGCAAGCGTAAATTTAGGTAGCAAACACGAGAGGTAAAACATGGCGTTGGCGACAGCAAAGAAAGCTGAAATCGTTGAGCAATTTAAAACTCACGATGGAGATACGGGTTCACCAGAGGTTCAGGTTGCACTGCTCACAGAGCGTATCAACGGACTGACTGGACACTTCAAAGAGCACAACAAAGACCACCACAGCCGTCGTGGACTGCTGCTCTTGGTCAGTAAGCGCAAGCGCCTGCTGAGCTACCTGAAGCGAAACGATGTTGAGCGCTATCGCAAGCTCATCAAGGAACTCGGCCTCCGTAAGTAATCAAAAAAAGGCCAAATCGGCGTGCCGATAGATGTTTTGAAAAGACCGAACCAATCCTACTCCGGCTCTTCTCAGCTAGAGCGGATTGGTGTCGGTCTTTTTTCTTATGGGTTCACCGATGTAGCCAAAAGCCCCATCACCGTGAAGGGCATGCGGTTTTCAAAGTGCCTCCACCGCAACCGGTCGCAGTAGTTCATTCAGTAAGTAAGCAAGTAAGTAAGTTAAAGAGAGAAAAGCATGAGTAAAGTTGAAAAATCAGTAGAAATTGGCAATGGAACCATCACCTTAGAGACCGGCTGGATTGCAAAGCAAGCAGGCGGCTCAGTCATGGTCAAAGCGGGGGGAACCGCAGTACTAGTAACAGCAACCGGCGCTAAGTCCGCACGAGAAGGTATCGATTTCCTTCCATTAACAGTCGATTACCAAGAGAAAATGTCAGCCGCAGGTAAGATTCCTGGTGGCTTCTTCAAGCGAGAAGGTCGTCTACGAGATAACGAGACCCTCACATCACGTATGATTGACCGCTCTATCCGGCCGCTCTTCGCGGACGGCTGGGGCAACGAGACTCAGGTCATCGCCACTGTATTCTCGGCCGACCCAGAATACCCTGCCGATACCTTGGCAATGACTGGCGCTTCTGCGGCGCTTCACATCTCCGATCTGCCTTTCTTGGGCCCCATCGCTGGTGTTCGCGTCGTACGCGTGGACGGTGAGTTTCTCGCCAACCCGAGCTTTGAGAAAATGCAAGAAGCGGACCTCGACCTCTTCGTGGCTTCTAGCAAAGAAGCCATCGTCATGGTTGAAGGTGGTGGTGATGAAGTCGAAGAAGACGTCATCATCGATGCGCTCCTCTTCGCTCACGAGCAAGCTCAAAAGCTCATCGTCGTTCAAGAAGAGCTTCAGGCTGAACTCGGTAAAGCAAAACGTGAAGTTGCTGCTCCTGAAGTTGATGCAGATCTCAAAGCCAAAGTTGCTGACCTTGCAACCAAGTCAGTGACTGAAGCTTACGCAATCAAAGAGAAGGGCGGACGCTACGCAGCTCTCGATGCAGCCAAGAGCGCGCTCATGGCAAGCCTCGTTGAGCAAGATGCCGACATGGCAGCTCGCAAAGGCGAAGTCAGCGCAATCTTTGGCGACTTGAAGTACAACTTGGTTCGCAAGTCTATGGTCAACACCAAGAAGCGTATCGACGGTCGTGACCCAGATGAAATTCGTGACATCTGGACTCAAACCACCGTACTCGAGCGTACACACGGCTCTTGCCTCTTTACCCGCGGCGAGACCCAAGCCATGGTGACCACCACATTGGGAACCAAGCAGGACGAGCAACGAATCGACGGCCTCATGGGCGACCGGTTTGAAGCTTTCATGCTCCACTACAACTTTCCTCCCTACAGCGTTGGAGAGACCCGTTTTCTACGCGGCCCTGGCCGTCGAGAAATCGGACACGGTACACTTGCTCACCGCGCTCTGAAGCCTCTGATTCAGTTCGGCGAGGACTTTCCGTACACAATCCGTATCGTCAGCGACATCACCGAGTCTAACGGCTCTTCGTCAATGGCAACCGTCTGCGGTGGCTCTATGGCTATGATGGACGCGGGCGTACCTCTGAAGGCACCTTGTGCTGGTATCGCCATGGGTCTGATTCAAGAAGATGAAGGTATGGTCATCCTCTCCGATATCCTCGGCGACGAAGATCACCTCGGTGACATGGACTTCAAAGTGGCTGGTACCGAAACAGGTGTCACCGCCATTCAGATGGACATCAAAATCACAGGTGTCACCCGTGAAGTGCTCGAGACAGCTCTGTCTCAAGCGAAAGCAGGACGTCTCCACATCTTGGGCGAAATGGCCAAGACCTTGGAAGCGACCCGCGAAGAGATGTCTCTCTACGCACCGCGTATCACCAGCTTCAAGATCAGCACGGATCGCATCCGTGACGTCATTGGACCGGGTGGAAAAGTCATCAAGGACATCATCGCTCGTACGGGCTGCCAGGTGAACATCGAAGACGATGGCACCGTCAATGTAGCCAGTGCTGATGGTGACTCTGCGGCCCGCGCCGTGAAGATGATTCGGGACCTCACCCAAGAGGCTGAAGTAGGCAAGCTCTACCTTGGTAACGTCCGTAAAGTGGCTGACTTCGGCGCCTTCGTCGAAATCTTCCCTGGCACTGACGGCCTCTGTCATATCTCTGAGCTGGCTGACCGCCACGTCAAGCGCGTGGAAGATGTCGTTCAAGAAGGTGACGAAGTCCTCGTGAAGTGCATCGGCCTCGAGAAAGGCCGTATTCGCCTCTCACGTCGCGAAGCCATTGCCGATGAGGCAAAGCGTAAAGAGGAAGAAGCGGCCAAAGCAGCTGAAGCCGAAGATGGCGCTGAAGCGACCGAAGAAGCGGCTGAAGCCGTCTCTTAAATCAGCACAGTTCTAACCCAATGAGGTCTGCTTCCACCTCCGGAGGCAGACCTCATCCGGGATACCATGTACCAAACGAATCCATCTATCAGTCGTGCACTCGCACACCATGTCTTCGTACGTATCGTAGAAGACGGTGCCTATGCCGATCGAGCCCTCGATGCCGCTCTGAACCAAGCCGAGATAGACTCTAGAGATGCGAGCCTCACGACCGAGCTGGTCTACGGCGTGCTCAGGCAAGCCCGCTACCTCGACTTCATCATTGGCGAGCTGATCACCCGCCCACTAAATCAAGTGGACCGAATCGTACGCATCGCTCTACGCATGGGTGTCTATGAGATCCTCTTTTTGAGGACTCCCGACTACTCCGCCGTCGACCAAGCGGTCGCTCTGATGGGTCGTCACAAAGCCCGACGAGGTTTTGTCAACGGCGTACTCAGAACCCTGCTGCGCAAACGGGATGCAGACGAACTGCCGGAGCCGAGCGCCGAAGCTCTAGGCGGAACCTTGGTGGCCGCAGCCATTCGTTACTCGATTCCAACCTGGCTTCTTCAAACACTCGGAGAAACCCTCGGTGAAGATGAAGCCTTGGCTTGGGCAGAAGCTCAGCAGGACGCACCCAAGGTCATCTTGCGAACCAATCACTTGGAAGTCTCTCGTGAGGATCTCCTAGACTCGCTCGACGCTGCCGAGGTCAGCGCAGAGGTCGTCGAAGGATTCCCGGAAGCCATCGCCATCCACTCAGGCGGTGCGGTCACCGCACTACCGGGCTTTTCGGAAGGCGCATTCACAGTCCAAGATCCTGCAGCGCAGCTCATTGGTTACCTCGCGGCTCCCAAAGCCGGCCAGCACATCTTAGATCTCTGCGCCGCACCGGGCGGAAAAACCACCCACCTCGCCGAGCTGATGGGCGGCCAAGGTAAGATCTTGGCTGTCGATCTCCACCCCCACCGGGTGGGCCTGATCAGGCAACATGCTAAGCGACTCAATCTCAGCTGTATCGAAGCCGATGCTACTGACGGAACCGACCCGCAGCTCCTTCGGGTCGCGCTCGAGCGAGTAAGCATGGGCCAGCCCGATGCCATCATTCTCGATGCCCCCTGTAGCGGCCTCGGAACCCTGCGACGCAATCCTGAGCTACGTTCAAAAAATCGTGCCGATGTTCGCGAGCTCGTTGAGCTCCAGCGCTCACTACTCGACGCCGCTCAAACCCTTCTACCCGTCGGCGGGGAACTCACCTATTCGGTATGCACCCCCACCTTTGAAGAAGGACGTGGTCAGATCCGGGAATTTCTGAGCCGGCATCCGCATTATTCACTCGTCCCTATCGAGTCCGAGGTCCTCGACCCCTTCGCCACCGATGACGAAACCCTGGGGCCCTCTAGCTGTCTCGAGACCTGGACGCATCGACATGGCTGCGACAGCTTCTTCGCAGCTAAGCTAAGACGCAGTAAATAATTTTACGGACACGTAAAACTGAATTAGGTTCAACACTATATGAAGGCCGTCTCACGCGCACATACTATTGGGCTATGGCTGCTCTGCGGCCTGCTCTCAATGAGCCTACCGGCCAACGCCGATGACGACCTCGCGCTCGATGCCATTCTCGATAATGACTCTTACGGGTTGATTTCAGGCTACGATGCTACCCGTAGCACACTCGTGCTCCGAGAGCTGCTGCTCAACGACTTCGCCTTTAGCCCCAGCCCTGAGCGATTAGTCTCTTCGGTCAGCGAGCTACGCCCCCCGATCAGACCCATGCGTACCCTGAGCGATACACTGGAGCTGTCTGGGCTCTTACTTCAGCTCGAGCCCGTTTTGGGTGATTCTGCGCTGGCATCCGATGCGCAACAAACCAAATACGACATCCCCATGGCCGAGCACCCGCTCGTAGACCAATACATCGAGTACTTCACTGGCCGGGGACGTAAGTTTTTTGCGCGCTGGCTGAGTCGGGCAGACCGCTACATTCCGGTGATGGTCCCCATTCTCGAAGAGATGGGGTTGCCGCGAGACACCGTCTATCTAGCCATGATTGAGAGCGGCTTTAACTCAAAGGCCTACTCCTCAGCTGCAGCCAGCGGCTTTTGGCAGTTCATTGGTAGCACGGGAAAACGCTACGGCCTAAGGCAGACATTCTGGGTCGACGAGAGAAGAGATTTCATCAAAGCCACTCGAAGTGCGGCCCGCTTTCTCAAGCATCTACACGCTCAATTTGGCGACTGGCACCTGGCCTGGGCAGGTTACAATGCCGGCGGCGGACGGATTCGCCGAGCCCTCACCAAATATGGAGCAAGTGACTTCTGGCATCTCATCAAACACAAAAAGAGCCTGGCCAAAGAAACACGCCACTATGTTCCAAAGCTCATTGCTGCGACCATCGTTGCCAAGAACCGGGAACACTACGGTTTTACCAACATCGAGTCAGAGTCCCCGCTCACATGGGACGAACTCTCCGTCGATAGCCCTACCGACTTGCGTGTCATCGCCAAGTCATTCTCGATTCCCCTCGACGACCTCGAGCTCCTCAACCCGGCGTGGAAACGCCGCATCTCTCCACCTGGCCGAACGACCACACTGCGTGTTCCAAAGGGACAGGCCAATGAAATCGGGAGATGGCTGGGCACCCGCAAACCAGCCGAGCGATTGCAGTACCGCACACACACCATCACCTCGGGTGACACCCTCTCTGAGATCGCTCTTGCCTATGGCAGTACCGTCAGCGCCATCAAGAGCATCAATCACATTCGCAGTAGCCGGTCCCTGAGACTTGGGAAGACCTTAATCATCCCTGAGCTAGGCACCCCAAAAACCAAGAAAAAGACCAGGAAAGCACCTCGGGTAGCTCAGAAAACCCAAAAAACCTCCAAGAAAACAAAGCCCACGAGCAAAATAAAGGCCAAACAAAAGAGCCATCGCGTCAAAGTAGGTGAAACTCTCTGGTCAATCGCCCGGCGTTACCAGACCAGCGTCAAGTCCATCAAACGCCTCAACAGGCGTAGCACAAACACCATCCGAGTCGGGGAGCTCCTACGCGTCCTCTAGTCGCGCGTACTTAAGCTTGCTGCAGGTCACAATGGAGCATTACAGTTACGCTATGAG
>PVBE012124188.1_pt1 | contig 10750 bp, 9 predicted proteins | sample 1631181 | NCBI WGS metagenome assembly PVBE01 (sample SAMN08397723, study PRJNA350692) | Marine metagenome, whole genome shotgun sequencing project. | isolation source: water | place: Pacific Ocean | collected 2012-04 | reverse complement strand
CGAGCGGAGCAACCTCGATGGTGTTGTTCTCGATGAGGCGGTTGGCCTTGTCGAGCGTGAGCAGGTCGAAGAGCGCGTCGTACAAGGGGATCAGGTACGGGTTGACCTTCTCGGTGAGGGTGCCGGGCAAGAAGCCCAGGCGCTCGCCCGCCTCGACCGCCGGGCGCGCGAGGATGATCCGCTTCACCTCCCGCGCCTTGTACGCCGCGACCGCCGCCGCCATCGCGAGGTACGTCTTCCCCGTGCCGGCGGGTCCGACACAGAAGACCAGGTCGTTACGTGCCATCGCGTCGACGTAGGCCGCCTGGTTGGGCGACTTGGGCGAGATGGCGCGCTTGTCGTGGGTGACGACGACCGTCTTCCCGTGCAGCTCGCCGAGGTTCACCTCCGCGTCGGCGCACAGCAGCGACACCGCCTGCTCGACGTCCTGCAGGAACAGCGTCGCGCCGCCCCGCACCACATCGAGCAACTCGTTGACGACGCGGTGGCCGAGGTCGAGCTTCTCCTGCGTGGTCCCGCTGACCGTGATCCGGTCACCGCGGGCGCTCAGGCGGATGTCGAGTTTGCGTTCGAGCAGCCGCCGATGTGCGTCTTGAGGGCCCCACAGTGGCCCGGTCACAACCTGTCCCTCCGGAACGGCTATCACCCCGCTCAATCGTCGCTCGGGCTTGGCCGTCGCCCTCTGCGCGTCTTCCAACCTGACTCCTGGGCGGTTTACCGCAAGTCGTAGTCCACGCCGATGCTGACGTAGCGCAGGGGCCTGGCGCCAGCGAGATCGAGCACGCGTGGGTCGAGCACGCCCTTCTCGACGAGGGCCTCGAGCTTCTCGGGGTAGGCCCCCTGCTCGAGGCGGTACACCTCGAGGGCGACGCCGGTGGAGACCAGCCGGTTGGCACGAACTCGCGAGCGGGCTTCGGTGGCGACCTGTTCGCTGTTGTTGCTCAGCTCGATCCGCGACCAGGGCATCAGCAGCGCCGCGGCGGCGACCCCACCGAGCACGACCAGGTTGACCATGGCCTTGGTGAACAGCCCGACGAAGTCGATCCCGCGGTGCCCGCGGCCGGGTGCCTCTTGCGCCTTCTTGAGCCGAACCGGGGCGATGAACCCCTCGTCGATGAGCGTCACCAGTGATTTGCAGGTCTCGAACTCGCCCAGCCGGCTCAGCTCGATGAGGCGGTAGACGCTGCTCTTGCCGTCGACCATCCCGAGCACGCGGCGCTCGCCGCGGCCGAGGTTCGACGTCTCGCCGGTCTGCCCCTTCTTCATCGGCTGACCGGACGGGGCGGCGTCGACGTACTCGCTGAAGGCGTCGTCCAGGATACGCTCGAGCGCCTGAGCCTCCGACTCGCCGTCTTCGAGGGCGCGCAGCGGTTTGAAGACGAGATCGAAGTTGTTGATCTTCGCGCGGATCAGGGGCCACTCGTCGAGCATCCGGAACCCCTCCATGAGGATGCTCTCGGACGAGATCGGATTGCCCACGGCGCGCGCGAAATTCGGCGGCTTGCTCTCGAAGCGGTACTTGCCCTGCTTCCATTCGAACAGGCGGTACAGCGTCTCGCGCATTTGCAGGTCGGTGAACTCCAGCAGGTCGTCCTGCTTGATGGCCCCGCTCTCGACCAGCACGTCGCCCACCCGCTTGAGCGACTGCTTCTGCTTCTTGAGGGCGTCGTTCAGCTGGTCCTTGGTGATGAGGTCGGCGGCGAGCAGCCGGGTCCCGATGAGGTCACGCTTGTCGCGGCGCGAGACGTCGCAGCGAATGATGCGGCCGGTCGAGAAGTAGACCTGGATCTCCTCTTCGTGCGGTCCGCCCTCGACGTGGAGGACCCCCGTCTTCGTCTGGCTGCCGATGAGCTGCAGGATCTCGGCGATGCCGAAGTCGGAGAGGGAGCCTTGGAGTGCCATGCCCTACTCCCTCGTCCACTGGTAGGCGCGCCAGGCCCCGTAGATCCACAGCAGAGCGAGCACGCCGGCGAGCGTGTAGAAGCCGAGTGACGCGGGCCGAGGCGGCATGACCGGCGAGAAGAGGACTCCGTCCGGCAGCATCAGTCGAATGGCGATGTAGATGGCGACGCCCGCGACCACGGTGCCGGTCAGGACACGGCCCCGGATGAGGACGGCAAACCCCGGCAGGACCAGGGCGCTCAGGCGCGTGCCCCAGCGGACGAGGCTCTGGTAGCGCTCGACGGCCAGCTCCTTCTCGAAGCGGATTCTGCGGTCGACGGGGATGTTCTTCACGAACAGGTTCACGCACTGCTCGCACATTGGGTTCTCGGGCGGTCCGTCGATCACGTAGACCTCGGCGGATCGCCCGCAGCGCGTGCAGGGCCAGGTCAGGCACAGGCGCTTGCGCAGGCCCAGCGTGCCGAGGAAGACGACGACGAGAGCGGCCGCGCCGAGCGGGGCGGCCATCTCGGGCACGGGACCTGCGAGCACGACCCACGCGCGATTGGCGAAGCGGGTCGGCGCCCACACGTTCGACAGCGCGCGCCCGGTGAGCACGTCGGCCGGCAGGTCCATGTCAACGACGTAGCGGTTGAGATGGCGGGTGTTGTCTTCGCTCCAGGCGGTGACCTGCTCGGCTGCGAGCGCCGTGGCCTGTTGGACATGGTCCTTGGCGGCCTCTTCGTTGCCCGTTCGGGTGTAGAGGCGGTGCAGATTGAAGACCGGCTCGGGCGCGTCAGGCGCGAGCTCGCGTGCGCGCTTGTACGCCTCCTCCGCGGGTTTGGGGTGCCCAGCCGCGAACTCGACGTTGCCGAGATTGTTGTAGGTGACCGCGGACGCCGCCTTGGAGAGGTGCCGTGCCGAGGAGGCGAGCAGCGTGCGCGCCTCGTCCAGGCGTCCCAGGCGCTTGTACGCGAGGCCGAGGCTCGCACGGGCCTCCCAGTCCTCGGCGTTGCGCGCGACCGTGGCCTCGACCGTCGCCGTCGCACGGTGATCGTACGGGTTCAGGTTCAGCGTGTGGATGGCCTGCTCGAGCCCGGTGCCAGCCTCGCTGAGCCGGTCCGCCATCCGCAGCAGCCACGGGGTGGCGCCGAGCGCCAGGACCAGCGTCGCGGTGATGACCCGCTCGCCCGCCGATTGGTAGGCCCACAAGAGTCCGGCGATGGGCAGCACGAGCAGTAGCGGGCCGAACCCGAAGATGAGCGGGAAGAGCGCCAGCAGAACGCCGCCGACGAGGATCACCCACTTGGCCATCGTCGGAAAGACCTGGCCGAGGTCGTGGTAGACGTTCAGCCCGTAGCGGATGACCTGCGCCACCAGGAAGACGCACCCGAGCAAGGCCAGGAGGCCGAGGCTCGTGAGCGCCGCGTCGCTGAGCAGAAGCATGCGGCGCTGGAAGTCGCCGAGGCGCGCCTTGTAGGCGTTGACGATATGCGGCAGCCACACGTGGACGGAGACGGGCTGCTGGCTGCGGTCGATATCCGCCCGAGCATCCCAGACCTCGGGCAGGCCGGGCGCCGCCTCCTCGGCCTGTCGTACGCGCCGCAGCGCGAGCCCGGCGTCGTCCTTCTTCAACGCGACATCCGCCTCGCGCAAAAGGGCGATACCGAAGCTGTCCAGACGCCGGATTCCGGTGTCGCGACGCAGCCTGAGCACACGCTTGAGCAGGTCGTCGGCGTGCTCGTTATCGCCGTCTTCGAGAGCGCTGCGGCGGAGCTTCCAGGTGTTCGCCAGGGCGCGATAACCGCCGCTCGAAGTGACGAGCTTCACGGACGGATCGGCCGACGTCTCCTCGGCCCCGGCGTACGCCGGCGCAACGAGGATCGCGGCGGAGGCAATGAGCAGGCGACGGACCACGAGTCGCGTTAACACGAAAGGCGGAGGTGAGCCAGTCTGCGCGGGCACCTTCCGTGCTGAGCGGTCACCGTGTTACAGCGAGCCGATGGTGCCACCTCGATTCCCCACCGAAGCCGAGCGCGTGCGTCGCGAGAATCTGTGCGCGCTCCTCGATGACGGGCTGGTCTACGTGCACCTCGACGCGCGTCACCCCGAGGCGTCCCTCCCCGAGCACCTGGCGGGACAAACCGCCCTCGTCCTCAAGCTCAGCCACCTCTTTCATCTCGAGACCTTCGAACTCGGGACGCTGGCGGTGGTGGCCGGGCTGAGCTTCGGCGGGAGCCGCTTCAACTGCGTGCTGCCATACGACGCAATGTTCGCCTTCTCCACCGAGGAGAAGCCGTTCATCCGCTTCTTCCCCGACGCGGCGCCGGAGGGCGTGCTCGAGGCGCTCGCGGTGGCCATCCGTCCGGCGCCCGAGGAGTTCGAAGAGGGCGCCCTCGAGGAAGAGGCCGACACGGCGGATGAAGTCGAGCCTGCGGAACAGAGCGCTACGCCGCGGCCAGATCGGACGGGGCCGCCTTCCCTGCGCCTCGTCAAATGAGCGACGCCGATCCGGAGCGCCGGCGCAACGGCCCGCTGTGGAAGCTCTACCGGCTGGTCTACTGGACGTTCACGATCGGCCTCGCCGCGAGCGTGTCGCTCTCGGTCACGTACTACGTAGTCCGCGCTGCAGGCGCCACGGCCCGAGTCCCCGAGACCGGCGGGTCGAGCGCCGACTGCGACGCCGACCTCGCACGGCTCTACGACGCCCTGCGCCAGGAAGGCGGGCGCCTGATGGCGACCCCCTCACCGTCCATCGCCTTGGAGTGGCAGACGTGGTCCGCCGGCTGGCGGCACGACTACGAAGGCATGCGGGCACGGTGCACCGCGCTCGGCGCACCCAATCGGAGCGCCGTGCGCAAGCGCGCCAAAGACCTGGAGCGCGTCCACCTCGCCTACAGCACGGCTTTCAGGGGTTTCGCCGACGTCGGACACAAGCCGCTGACGCGCATCGAGGCCCGGCCCGAGTCCAAGCCGTAGCGGTTACTTTCGACGCAGCGAGTTCCACCGGCGTCGAGCGCGTGGCTCGAACGGGTGCTTCGTGTGCGCTTCGAGGAAGAGCTGGTAGAGGTTTCGCGCGGTGCGCTTCTCGCCCACGCGGTCGAATGCGTAGGCGAGGTGGTAGCGGGCGTCCGCCAGGGTCTTGCGGGGATGACGGAACGTCAGCGCCTTGCGCAACAGCTCAGCCGCCCGCGGGAAGTCCTTGAGCCGGAGCGCGCTCATCCCCTGGAAATAGAGCAGCGTGCCCAGATACTTGCGCTCCTCGTTGTACTCGAGGGACTTCAGGAACGCCTCGTCCGCCTTGTCGAAGCTGCCCTGTTCGAAGAGCTCGAGCCCGCGGTCGTATTTGTCCTGCGCGACCTCGGCCTTGAAACGGACGATCAGATCCTCGAGCAGGCCCGCGAAACGAACGCGGCGCAGACGGCTGAACTTCGCAACCGCCTGCTCCTTGTTGCCGTCGCGCACGAGACGCTCGAACTCGAGCAGCTCGCGCTCGATCTGCTTCCACTGGCCGAGCTCGGCCTCGAGCTCGGAGATGCGTAGCTTGTAGTCGGCCTCGGTCTTGGCGAAGAGCGCGCGGTCGGCCGCGTACTTCTCGAGCCGGGCATCGAAGCTGAGGTAGAGACCGCCGGCGATCAGGATCACGAAGAGGAAGTAGGCGCCCACCGAGTTGATGAAGGAGCGGCGCTCCTGGTGCGCCTGCTTGTCGGTGATCGCCTTGACCTCGGCGCTGAGGTTCTTGATGACGTTGTCGGTCTTGATGGTGACGTTGCGGGTGTTCACCACCTCCTCGCACAGGCGCGCGAGCTCCTCCAGGACTACGTCGGTATGGTCGGGCTGCACGGCGGATCAGCCTGATGCTGGCCGCGATGAGGTGGGGCCGGTCAGATGATCACATCCCGGCGTCGGGGCTCGGGCCGCCACCGCCGGTGTCGCCGCCACCACCACCACCGCCGCCACCGTCGAGATTGACGTTTTGGCCGCCACCACCAGCGTTGTCGATGCCGACCTCGACCTGGAACTCGACGAAGACGTCCGCGCCCGCGGGCGGCGGATCACTCAGCTTCACCGCGGCGCCACCCGGGCAGCCGCCCTCGTCGAGGAAGAGCTCCCACTCACCGTTCTCGCGGCTCAAGCGCCGGATGCCGAGGTCTTCGTCGGCACAGTTGCCACCGTCCGCGACCGAGAGCGTGCAATGCACCTGCACGTCGATCTGGTAGTTCACGACGTTGTCGCGCTCTTCGGTGGTCTCGCAGGTGCGCGGGCCGGCCTCGGTCGCGACCGTGCAGGCCGGCGGCTTGTCGAGGCAGTAGGTCCCGATGATGTTGGCGACGCGCTCCTTGATGCTCTCGAGCGGACCGGCGAAGTCGTCCACGCAGATGTGCACGCACTCCGCGCCCGTCTCTACGAAGTCGACGGGGCAGCCGATGCCGTTGTCACCGAACATCTCGGCGAGCTGGAGGTAGCGGCGTCCGGCGAATGCCTGCCCGTTGGAGGACTCGCACGAAGGTTGGATGGTGCCGCGGCACCGGCCCTCGGGGCAGCACATGTCGAGCGAGGCGTCGGGGTCGTAGGCCGGCGAGTCTGCGTCGCAGCTGTCACTCACCGGCTGCCCGGGGTTGTAGGTGATCTCGAAGCCGTTCTCGGTGAACTGCCGCAAACCCACGACCGACGCCACCACGATCTGCTCGAGCGGCTGCGGCTTCAGGCTCACGAGGAAGTCGCGGTAGTCCTGAATGGGCGTGAGCGTGCCGCGCTCCCACTCGCAATTCGAGTTCTCGCTGCGCGAGATCACGCAGCGCTGCAGCCGGCAGTCCGCGGCGTCGAGGCCCTGGCACTCGTTCTGGAAGCAGTCGCCGGGGTTGCCCTCGCAGAGCTCGCGGTCGTTGTAACCGTCGGGGATGTTGTCGCCGTTGTCGTCGACCACGCCGTACTTGCAAATGGCCAGCCTGCTGGCGGCCGGGTTGGTGGCGGGGTCGGAGCAGTCGTCCTCGTCGGTGACGAAGATGACGACCAGGACCGCGTCGGGGCGAAGGAAGACGGGGCCGGGGTCGTTGGCCGGGACCTCGCAGCCGGGGTCGTAGGAGTCGACCTGGCCGTCGCCGTTGGTGTCGACGCAGCAGATGCCGAACTGAGCCGCGTTCGGCCCGTTGCAGGACAGCGAGACGCGCATCGCCTCGAGGCCCTTCTCGAAGCCATCGCCATTGGTGCCGAGGGTGGCGAGGCAGCGGAACTTCAGCTCGAGGTCGTCCTTCGCGCATTGGTCGGGGTTGGGCGAGCCGGCGCAATCGCGACCGATGTTGCCGTCGCGACCCGACTGGATGACCAGCGGCAGCGTGCCGTTGTCGACAAGCTCGACGCAGGCGTTCGTGTCGGGGGCGAGCGCGTTGCCGTCCTCGTCGCGACAGTTCAGCGACGGCACGGGCGGCGCGGGCTCACGCAGGAAGCGGCCCACCTGGTTGTTGGGCGCGTGCATGTCGGTGCTGATCACCGCGATGCGGTAGTCCGCGGCCGAGCCCAGCTCCTCGAAGAGGAAGTCGGAGAAGGCGCGGAAGTTGCGCGTCAGGTTGCGCTGCTCCTCACACATGGACCCCGAGTTGTCGACCAGGAAGAGGAAGTCGATCTTCGTCTTGGCCGGCAGCCGGTTTTCCTGGCGGTTGACCGCCGTGACCACCTTGTCGAGCGGCTCGACCGGATGGCTGTTGCAGGCGACCGCCCCCACGACGAACACCAACGAAATCAGCAAACGATGCATCTGCGCATACCTCTCGCGAAGCGCGGGGCAGTCAACCACGAGACCGACCGTGAGTCAATCGGCGAGCGGGGCTGATTTCCCAGTGTTTCCACGGTACTGAAGCGACCGGGACCTTGGGGAGTGCAGCGACGTGGGGACGTGCGGGGGTGTCGGAATCTGCACCCCTACAACTCAGCCGCGACGGCCTCCCTCATGTCGACTTGTCCGGTGAGCAGGAAGGCCGCCCCGAAGACCACCTGAACGAGCAGCTGCGTCACGTGGAGCATCACCGTGTAGAGCGCGATATTCGCCTGGCTCTCGGGCCCGAGCACGAGCAGCGCGAACCCGCCCTTCAGCGCGAGTTCGAAGGTGCCGGTGAAGCCGGGCCCCGCCGGGATCATGATCCCGACGACGAGCACCGCGAGCAGCGCGAAGCCGCCGACGTAGGTGAGGTCGGGGATGTGGGTGGCGATGGCCATGACCTTCATCCCGACCCCGAGCAGGGCCCAGTAAACGACGGTCATCGCAAAGAAGGCGACGAGCCGCTTGCGGTCGGGCAGCACCTTCAGACCGTCGAGGAAGGCGATGAGCAGCGTCACCGCCTTCTCCGTGAGTCCTTCGTGGATGCGGCCGCCGAGGTCGCGGACGAAGGCGACCGTGGCGACACGGCGGTAATACGCGGCGGTGAGCACGATGAGGGCGGTCACGAAGACGGCGCCGGCGAGGTAGGCGCTGGCCCGGACCGCGGCGACGGCGGGGTTGTCAGAGGGCGGGAGCATCGCCAGGAAGACGAAGAAGAGGCCGACGAAGAGGAGCCCGTCAATGACGCGTTCGACCACTACCGTGGCGAGCGCCCCAGACGCGGTGACACCGCCCTTCCCGCGCACGAGGTATGGGCGCACGAACTCGCCGAGGCGCAGGGGGAACACGATGATGCACATGTAGCCGACCGAGCCCGCGGACACGATGTCGCGCCAGCGGATCGGGCCGAGGGCGCGGACGAGGACGCCCCAGCGGACGATGCGGATCGAGTGGGCGAAGGCGAACAGGCCCAGGTAGAAGCAGACCACCCCGACGTCCACCGAGCGCAGACGCTCACCGAAGCCGGCCCATTCCTCGCCGCGGAAGGCCAGCCAGACCAGGACCGCGCCGATCGCGATCGAGACGACGTACTTCCAGAAGAAGCTCATCGTTCGGCCGTCGCCAGCATCTTGGCTGGGAAGCGCCGCATGAGGCGGTCGCGGTGATCGGGGTCGAGGCGCCGGTTCAGCTGCTTGAGCACGGGTTTGACGATCTTCTTGAGTTCGCGCGGCGAGTGGCAGTCGGTGGCCACGAGGTCGGCGATGTCCTCCGTGACGAGGGTCCAGGCGGTGCGCTTGATGGCGCGTCCGAAGGTCCCGGCCAGTGAACGGAAGCTCACCTGGATGAGGGCGCGGCCGCCGGCAAGTCGTTCGAGGCGCGCGACGTCGTCGTGGAACGGCTCGCAGCGCTCGGGGTGGGCCAGCACCGGGTAATAGCCCGCAGTGCCGACTTGGAAGAGGGTGTCGGCCATCGTCGCCGGCATGAACGCCTCGGGCAGCTCGAGCAGGATGTAGCGGCTGCCGGCGAGGGTGATCGCGCTGCGCGACGTGACGTCGTTATGGAAGCGCTGACCGTATGCGTACTCCGCTCCGAACAGCACCTCGATCTCGATTCCGGCGTCATCCGCGGCGGCTTGAACCTGGTCACGAAGCCCCGAGATGCGGTCTCGCCCGTAGGTATGACGCTCTGCATCGTAGTGCGGAGTGCCCACGAGGCGAGTAAAGCCCAAATCGGCCAAACCGCGCATCATGTCGACGCTCGACCGCATGTCCCGGGCGCCATCGTCGATTCCGGGCAACACGTGGAGGTGCAAGTCGTGGTAGCGTGCGCCGCTCATCTCCCGCCAAAGATTGACTTGCCAGGGGGGCGAAACATAATCGGCATGATGTCGGGCGAGAAGCGCAAGATCATGATTCTGGATGACAACATCATCAGTCTCATGATCGCCGAAGAGCTCCTGGTGTCGCACGGGTACGACGTCGTGAAGATGTCTGCGCCCCACGGCTGCATCGCGAAGCTCGACTACGAGATGCCCGACGTATTGCTGATCGACATCGCCATGCCGCGCCTCGCGGCCGACGATTTGCTCGAGACCATCCGCGATTCAGCCGAGCACGAAGACCTCATCGTTGTCCTCTACTCGGACCAGGACGCCGACGAGCTCGAGAAGATCTGCCACGCCAAGGACATCAACGGCTACTTCTGCAAGTCGATGGACGTCACCAAGCTCCCCGAGTTCATCGACCGCTTTTTCTAGAGCACCAATCAGAGAAGCACCCGTCGCCCGAGTCGGGCCGCTTTTCTGATTGGTGCTCTAGCGGGCCCGGTTGACAAGCCTTCACCGAAGCACGTAGAAACCGTTCCCGCTTGGGGCGCCGTGGCCAAGTGGTAAGGCAGAGGTCTGCAAAACCTCCATTCACCAGTTCGAATCTGGTCGGCGCCTCCAGTTTTCCCCAATGATTCCGTTGGGGTTCCCGGAACCCCGCGTAGCTGAACGGCTTCGCGGGGTTCTTCGGTTTTGGAAGCATCGGAAGCATTCTCCGCCGTCCCGCAGTCTCGGCGGGGCGGAACGTGGGGCGGAAATATCGCCGCCGACCCCCGCCGTTTCTGGCTCATCGGGTGCAGTCAGTCGACGTCACCCCCCTCTTGCAGAGGTTGCAGATCCACGCGCCGCCGTCCAACAGCCACGTGCTCACGATTCGCGGCGACAGCTATCGCCTTCGAGCCAAGGGGAAGGGCACTCCTACCGGAATCCCCCACCAGCTACACCTCGATCGGCGGCGGCGAGCTGAGCAGCCGGGATCCGATCCGCTTGGCCGCCCTCGTTCTGGGGAGCTCGACGCTTCGGGCCGATCTGATCTCAGCGTCCCTGCCAATTCGCGATCGGCGATCGAGACAGTGTCGAATCGAACGGCGGGTCTCCGTTCAGGCGCTCCCCGAGCCTCTCCTTAGGGCTTGTCCAAGAATAAGCAGGCCGACTTGCGCCGCGAGCGTGGGTCAGATTCGTTCGCGACGACCGAGCGCAACCGCAGGCGTACCAGAGGTACGTCGAGG
>PVBE010877602.1_pt1 | contig 10751 bp, 10 predicted proteins | sample 1631181 | NCBI WGS metagenome assembly PVBE01 (sample SAMN08397723, study PRJNA350692) | Marine metagenome, whole genome shotgun sequencing project. | isolation source: water | place: Pacific Ocean | collected 2012-04 | reverse complement strand
TCAATGGCCCGAATCATCCCGGCTGCTTCTTGGTGAACGTGGTGGACAAAAAATTGAAGGGTTTGACCTTGGTAATTCCCCTGTTGCTGTCGAGCCTGAACGCGTAGCTGGCAAACGCTTGTTTATGAGCACCACAAATGGCACACGCTCTTTGCAACGGGTAAGGGATGTCAATCGGCTCTACACCATGGCCTTGCCCAATCGCCAAGCTGTCGCCCAAGAATTGCTTCAACTTCAGCCAGAGAGCCTCTGGATTGTTGGCAGTGGCTGGGAAGGAACATATTCACTTGAGGATTCCCGTGCCGCGGGTGCTCTTGCTGTTGTTTTACAAGAAGGTTCATCTGCAAACACCAAGCTGATCAACGATGAACTCGTCGCTGCCATAGCCCTTTGGGAACAATGGAAACATGATCCAGAAGCCTGTTTGAGACAAGCGAGTCACGGCCAACGCTTAATTGGCATTGGAGACCACGATGCTGACTTCCAGTGTTGTGCAGGGCTGGATCAACTTTCCGTGGTTCCAGGCCAAGTTGAACCCGGGGTACTGCGAGGCGTTGACTGATCTAGTCAGATCTGAGCAAATCAGATCCAATCCAGTTGGATGTAACCGGTGGGATCTAAAATGCTGGTCTCTGTTTGAACCATGTGTCCGACTTCTTGGCGGCCGCTTTGCAGCTCACAAGCACCTCGGAGCCAGAGGTCAATTTCTCTGTTGCAGAAGAGCAGATTGAATTAGCCGCACGACGAGGTGCTGAGCTGATTGGTCTGCCAGAGAACTTCGCCTTCATGGGTGATGACTTGCAACGGCTGGAATTATCTTCACAACTCGCTGAGCAATGCAGCAATTTCCTGGTCACCATGGCCAGGCGCTATCAGGTGGTGCTGCTGGGTGGTGGTTACCCCGTGCCTAGCGGTGATGGGCAACACACATTCAATCGTGCAGAACTGATTGGTCGAGACGGCCAACTTCTGGCTCGCTACGACAAGATCCACCTCTTCGATGTGGATCTTCCCGATGGCAATACCTATCAGGAGTCCGACACCAGTACCCCAGGTCAGGACCTCCCACCAGTGGTGGATGTACCAGGACTCTGTCGGGTGGGGCTATCCATCTGCTACGACGTGCGCTTCCCTGAGCTCTACCGTCACCTCGTCGGCGCTGGCGCCGAATTGTTGATGATTCCTGCCGCCTTTACGGCTTTCACTGGTAAAGACCACTGGCAAGTGTTGCTTCAGGCGCGAGCTATTGAGAACACTGCCTATGTGATTGCGCCTGCCCAAACAGGACTGCATTACGGCCGTCGACAAAGTCATGGTCACGCCATGGTGATTGATCCATGGGGAACGGTTTTAGCCGATGCAGGGGTGCTTCAGGGTGCGGCCATTGCACCCATAGACAACTCCCATGTCGAGCGCACCCGCGCTCAGATGCCAAGCCTCAAACACCGACATCCAGAGATGTTCTGAGTCAATGCCTTCGGCACCATCACGCCGCCTTGCTTTGTTGATGGTCGGCGCTCTGCAACTGCCTCTCATGCTGGCTGCACTGCCAGCTCAAGCCGCTAGTGCCTTAGCAGCATGGGCGCTTGGACGTGATGGTGTGTTGCAACTGCGCACCTCTAGAGGCGCACGCCTGGAAGCCTTCTTTCAGCCTCCAGAGCGAGGCAAAGGCGCAAGGGTATGGATTGACTTTCCTGGCGAACTAAGACGCACTCGCAGCCTGCCTGGTAGCGGTCCAGTGCGAGCGATTCGGCTTGGTAAACCCAAACCAGGATCAACCCGGTTGGTGATTGAATTCGCCCCATCTGTGGATCTTGATCCTCAACAACTCAAGTTGATTGGGACATCGCCAGATCGGTGGAAACTCAGTTTTGAAGGACTACCAACTCGAGGATTGCGTCGAATTGGCGAAGGTGATCTATCGGCATCAAGCCACTGGAGTCCTGGAGTACGCATTACTCCCACCAGAACCCCTATTGATGCTTCTGGGCTGCCAAAAGTTCCACAAGGTCGCTATCGGGTTGTGATTGATCCAGGCCACGGAGGCCCCGATCCAGGAGCGATCGGGATTCGAGGTCTTAGGGAAACAGATGTTGTTCTGGATATTTCCCTTCAGGTGGCCCAATTGCTGGAAGCCCGTGGGGTGAATGTCGTGATGACACGCACCGCAGAGGTGGATGTGGATCTACCTCCAAGGGTCGCGATCGCCAATCGCATGGGTGCCACCGCCTTCGTAAGCATCCATGCCAATGCCATCAGTATGTCTCGGCCGGATGTGAATGGAATTGAAACCTTCTATTTCTCTGATCCGCGTTCAGGCAGGTTGGCTGCACATATTCAGAGGCAGGTTCTGAATGTCTCTCCAGGCAGTCCAAATCGAGGCGTTCGGCGAGGACGGTTTTTCGTGATACGACGCACCACAATGCCCTCAATCCTTGTTGAGACTGGCTTCTTAACCGGAAGGATTGATGCCCCTCGCCTTGCCACGGCAGCCCATCGCCGTAAGTTGGCCCTAGCCATTGCCACTGGCATTCTCAACTACCTGCAGGGGGTCCGTTGAAGCCTCGCTTGGGCCTTTTTGATAGTGGCGTCGGTGGTCTCACTGTTCTTAAACGGGTGCTTGAGCGCCATGGGATGGTCGATTCCGTCTATCTCGGTGACACCGCTCGGGTGCCCTACGGAGAACGAAGTCGCAGTGAGATACGCGTTATTGCCAAAGAAGTCGTGCAGTGGTTACGCGACGAGCAAGTCACTGTCGTGGCGATGGCTTGCAACACAACCAACGCTTTGGCCCGTGATGTAGCGGAACACGTTGCAGGAATGCCCGTTGTGGGGTTGATTCAAGCTGCCGCTGACATGCTCATTGAGGATCGTGTAGGCGTGCTGGCCACACCAGCCACAGCCGCATCAGGGGCCTACCGGCTGCAAATTGAGCATGATCGACCTGGCACTGTTGTCGTCGAACAGGGCTGTCCGGCTTTTGTGCCGCTCATCGAGGCTGGCCACCTCAGTACTGATGAGTTGCTTCGGGTTGCACGTGAATATGTAGCTCCTCTTGTTGAGGCCCAGGTCGAAGCCGTGGTTCTCGGCTGCACCCACTATCCGCTGATCGACCCAATCCTGCGCCAGTTGTTGCCTCAACACGTGCGCCTGGTGGATCCAGCCATCGGTCTGGCACGTCAGCTTGATGCGCTGATCGGCACTCCTTTGGTGCCTCTCGGAACCTCGTTTTCGCTGACCTCCACACGTTTTTGCGTCACCGCCGAACCCGAAGGGTTTGCGACTCGTGCCACGCCTTGGCTAGGGGAACGGCCTGAGGTTGAGCTTGTCTCACTACGAAGTCCTGCCTGCGCCTCGTAGGATCTAAATAACAAGGGGATCCATGGCCACCGTTACAGAGTTGCTGCAGCCAGTTGAGCTGGATCTCGAGACCCTGCTCACTGATTTGCGCAGCCTGATTGGTGCCGGTCATCCCATTCTGCAAGCAGCAGCAGAACATCTCTTCAGCGCAGGCGGCAAACGCATCCGCCCAGGGATCGTTTTGTTGATCTCAAGAGCTTTATCGCCTGATGGTGATCTATCGCCAAGACATCGGCGTTTGGCAGAGATCACGGAAATGATTCATACCGCCTCTCTCGTTCATGACGATGTCGTCGACGAGGCCGCCACCCGCAGAGGGGTGGCGACTGTTCATAGTCGCTTCAATCACCGTGTGGCTGTTCTGGCCGGTGATTTTCTGTTTGCGCAAGCCAGCTGGCACCTTGCCAACCTCGATGACTTGGATGTCGTCAAGCTTCTCAGCCGCGTGATCATGGACCTTGCCGATGGAGAGGTTAAGCAGGGTCTTTACCGTTATGACACTGGCCAATCCTTTGCCACATACCTCGAGAAGAGTTACTGCAAGACAGCCTCACTGATTGCCAATAGCGTTCAAGCAGCAGGCGTACTCAGTGGTGAGAATCCTGAGAATCTGAAGTCTCTTCATCTTTTTGGCCGTCAACTTGGCCTTGCCTTCCAAGTCGTTGATGACATCCTCGACTTCACAGGAAATGATCAACAGCTAGGAAAACCTGCCGCTAGCGATCTTGCCAGTGGCTACCTCACCGCACCGGCGCTCTATGCCTTAGAAGAACGCCCCTCTCTGGCTGGACTGATTGAGAGAGAATTCAGTGGCGACAATGATCTCGATCAGGCACTTGAATTGGTGCGTGATTCTGACGCCATCCCCCGTAGCCGAAAGTTGGCTGAAGATTTTGCGCGGGAATCACGTGAAGCCATCAACTGGTTATCCGATTCTCCATGCAGGAGAGCATTACTTGAACTCCCAGATTTTGTCTTGAGCAGGCTCTACTAAATCACTCCAATCAAAAGAAGCTTTCAACAGGACCCCTTGGCCGCCTTCAGCTGATCGAGGGCCGTGCTCAGTTGACTGATCTGTCGAAGGTTTGCTTCAAGTTCAAACCCGTTGTTTGGATTCATCTGATCATCGAGAACCCAAACCAAGCAACCAGCGGCAAGAGCCGCTTGTGTGCCCGCGGGTGAATCCTCAAAAGCCCAACAAGCACTGGGCTCAACATCAAGGCGCTGCGCAGCCAATAGAAACGGATCAGCAGCTGGTTTTCCTGATTTAAGGCTGGGGTCGTCTCCAAGCACCCTGACCTTGATCAACTCAAGCCAACAATGATTTCCCGACTTCAGAGCGACTGCATCTTCAGTACTGCTGGTGACCAAAGCCATGGGTAGTTTTTGGTCATCACACCAACGAACCAAATTCTCAGCACCAGGCATCGCTGGGGCTTGAGAAAGCAAGCGATGAGCAATCGGTCGTCGCACCGCCAACACTTGATCACAGCCAACCTGAATATTCAACCAATCCTGAAGCTGCTGGGCGCAGTCAAGCCTTCTGCGACCTTTTAAGGCCATCAACTGGCTCTCACTAAGTCTTGAACCGAAGGCTGCCGCAGTCTGAGACCAAACCTGCGCATGAAGAGGCTCGGTATCGAGCAACAGACCATCTAGATCAAATAGACAGGCCGCAGGCAAAATCATCAGCAGATTTCCACTGCATTGTTTAAACAAGGGTGTCACCCTTTGGGGGTCTTGGTGACAAATGGCTTGAATGTGGCCATTGACTGATCCTCCTTTCTTTTTCCTATGTCCTCAGCCCCTTCCGCCAATATTGAGTCGGTGCTGCAAGAGCAGCGGGTGTTTAGCCCTACCGCAGAACAGGCGGCACAAGCGTTGGTGGGCAGTCTCGAGGCCTATCAGCAGTTGGCTGATCAAGCCAAAAACGATCCCGAGCGCTTCTGGGGGGATGCGGCACGCAAGGAGCTGCATTGGTTTGAGCCCTTTCACACTGTTCTGGATTGGTCCAACCCTCCCTTTGCCCGTTGGTTTGAAGGCGGAGCAACCAATCTCTCCAGCAACTGCTTGGATCGACACCTTGATGGTGCAACGGCTAATAAAACTGCTCTGATCTGGGAAGGCGAACCAGGCGATGTGCGCCGGTTCACCTACCGAGAACTGCACGCTGAAGTCTGTCGTGCTGCCAATGCGCTTAAGGCTCTAGGAATTGGCAAAGGCGATCTGGTGGCCCTTTATATGCCGATGGTTCCAGAAGCAGCCATTGCCATGCTTGCTTGTGCTCGTATTGGTGCGCCGCACTCCGTGGTGTTTGGTGGTTTTTCCGCTGAAGCCCTCAGGGATCGTTTGGTGGATGGGGAAGCCAAAGCAGTGATCACTGCCGATGGCGGTTTCCGCAAAGACAAGGCTGTCGCCCTCAAGCCAGCCGTCGATGCAGCCTTAGCCAATGGTGCCTGCCCAAGCGTCAAGTCCGTGCTTGTGGTGCAACGCACGAAGGATTCCGTCGTGATGGAGCCAGATCGGGATATCTGGTGGCACGAACTGGTTGCCAAGCAATCACAGGAATGCCCTGCAGAGCCGATGGCCAGTGAAGATCGTCTGTTTGTGCTTTACACCTCAGGGTCCACTGGAAAACCCAAGGGTGTGGTGCACACCACGGCGGGTTACAACCTCTGGGCACATCTCACTTTTAAATGGATCTTCGACATCCGAGAGGATGACGTCTACTGGTGCACCGCTGATGTCGGCTGGATCACTGGCCACAGCTACATCGTTTACGGGCCTCTATCCAACGGCGCCACAACGGTGATGTACGAGGGTGCTCCGCGTCCTAACAAGCCTGGTGCTTTTTGGGAGTTGATTCAGAAGCACAAGATCACGATTTTTTATACCGCCCCAACAGCAATCAGAGCCTTTATGAAGAGTGGGCGTTCTGTTCCTGATCAATACGACATGAGCAGCCTGAGGTTGCTTGGAACCGTTGGTGAGCCGATCAACCCAGAAGCCTGGATGTGGTATCAAGATGTTATTGGTGGTGGTCGATGCCCGATCGTCGACACCTGGTGGCAAACCGAAACTGGTGGTGTGATGATCAGCCCCTTACCAGGCGCAACGCCAACCAAACCAGGTTCAGCAACCTTGCCGTTGCCTGGAATTCAAGCCGATGTTGTCGATGCCCAAGGGGATCCTGTCGGAGACGATGAAGGTGGCTATCTCGTGGTGCGTCAGCCATGGCCCGGAATGATGCGCACAGTGCATGGCAACCCGCAACGATTCCGGGAGAGCTACTGGGAATATCTCAAGCCTCGTGATGGAAGTTTCATCTATTTCGCAGGTGATGGTGCCAGACGTGATGCCGATGGTTATTTCTGGGTGATGGGCCGCGTTGATGATGTCATCAACGTCTCCGGCCATCGTCTCGGCACGATGGAAATCGAATCGGCATTGGTTAGCCATCCGGCTGTATCAGAAGCGGCTGTTGTCGGCAGACCCGATGAGCTCAAAGGCGAAGGTATTGTCGCCTTCGTCACCCTGGCAAGCGGCATTGAATCGGATGAGGCCTTAATCAAGGAACTGCGCTTGCATGTCGGCAAGGAGATTGGACCGATTGCCCGGCCTGATGAGATCCGTTGCAGCGATGCCCTACCCAAAACCCGTAGCGGCAAGATTATGCGGCGGATTCTCAGAGCCCTCGCAGCTGGAGAAGAGGTAAAAGGTGACACCAGCACCCTTGAGGATCGTTCCGTGCTCGATCGCCTGCGGGCTTAAATCGCCACCGTCAAAGTCGCTACGGCAGCCAGGGTCGCTAAGGCAGCCAGATTTAATACGGCAGCCAGATTCAATACAGCAGCCGTAGCCAACAAAACAACCAGAGTCGATCAGGCGGCCAAGCATCAGCCGCCTGAAGATCTGGAATTCCAAGGCACAACAGCCTCTATTCAGGGAAAGGCAATGGCCCGAACAGAGGCTTAACAATCTGCTGAAGCCAAGTTTCCCTTGCTTTAGCGCTGCGCCTGAAAACCATTCAATTGCAGCTCGTTCTTCAACAAGTTCAGAAGCGGCATCAAGTTGCTGAAGTTTTTAACCAGCGCAAGATTGTCTCCACCAATCGCTGCATTCGCCTCGCTCTGCCCGCATCATCAGCCCAATCACCAAGAAGGTTCTGTCGTAAACCCATGCTGGCTGGTGTGAGGTGATCACCAGCCAACTGCAGTTGCTGGGAGTCATCATCAACACGTTACTTCAACCACTGCGAAAGACTCTCCCTCTGTTCCAAGGTGTCTTCACCAAAACGCACCAATAAGTTGTGCGGTTGGTGATATTGCTCTCGAATCAACCGCAGTGTTTCATTCGGGCTGGGGCTGTATTCCGTATGAATGCCAAGTTTTGGAGCCAATTGCCGCAGCATCGGAATCGAACGATCGGCTGTGAAATTGTTGAAACTCAAGGCCACAAGTGAACAGCTATTGCGGCCTCCATCAGGAGCGAGCAGATGCAACTTGCAGCCGAGGCTGTGACCCAAGCGAAGCGATGGCGACACAGCTCCCACCCTGGCCTCAAGCTGTTGTCGACAACGGCGAAAGTCTCGCCAGGCTTCAGTGGCCTGGGCCTGATGGTCTAAACCAGGCACATAGCCCCAGGCGTGAATAGCGAGATTGTGATCAGCCAGGGCTTCCAATAAACGCCGATAACTCAGTTGAGGACTTGCAGCCAAGTAGCTGCCCCCAACCATCTCCACCAAACCAATTGGTTGCGTCGGCCAGAGCGCCCAGATGCTGTCCAAGCGCCGCCATCTCGTCATGACTTGGAGGAGATGGCCTCAAGACAACGGCGTGCTTCCTGCACATGCGCCGGACCATCCAAAAGGTTGTTGTAAATGTGGCGAATGATCCCGGCCCCATCAATCACATAGGTGACTCGACTCGGCAGAAATCCAAGTGTGCTGGGAACGCCAAAGGCTTTCCGCAGCGATTTATCGGGATCACTCAAGAGGGGGAAAGGCAGCTGATGGCGCCCAGCGAATTGACGATGGCTGTTGGCATCGTCTCCACTCACTCCCCAAACTTCAGCCCCAAAACTTTCAAACAAGGCCAGGTTGTCGCGGAAACTGCAAGCCTCGGCAGTGCAACCGGGTGTGTCGTCCTTGGGGTAAAAAAACAACACCAAGATCTTGCCTGACAAGTCGCTACTGCGACGCATCGTTCCATCCTGATCTGGGAGAACAATGTCGGGGGCCTGATCCCCAGGTTGAAGGGCCATGGGGGCGCTTAAGAATCTGACGCGAAGCCTAGGGAAGCCCTTGCAAACTGCGTGACAATGCAGGCAAATAGCATCAGGAGGCAAGCGTGGAAGAACGCAAGGAGTTTCAGCAAGAGACTGGCCAGTTGGACCTGCTTGGCGGTTTGACAGCGCCTAAGGAGGGCATGAGCAAACGAAAGCCTGCTTCTGAAGTGGAAGCGACTGCAAAGGTTGGCCCCAACAACAAGGCTGTTGTTGATGAAAAGGCTGTTGTTGCAGAGAAAGCTGTAGTTAATGAAAAGGCTGTAGTTAATGAAAAGCCTGTTGTTGATGAAAAGCCTGCAAGGGCTGAAGTGGATCGCAAGGCTGGATTTGGATCCAACCCTGAACGTCAACCAATCGCTGAACGTTCAGCTAATGCTGACCACTCAGTAGAGGCTGATCACTCAGTAGACGCGGGCCGCTTAACAGAGACAAGCCATCCAGCCCAAGCCACAGCAGCCCATCCATTCCAATCCTCAACCGTTTCCTCAGCAGAGGCTGCTCCAGAAGAAGAGGCTGTTCCAAAAGAAGAGGCTGTTCCAGAAAAAGCGACTGGTCTAGAAGAACAACCTGTTAGCGGTTCCGTGGTGCTTCCTTGCCTAGAAGCCACTGATTCAAAACAGCGTCCCGAGATGCTGCTGATTATCGATACCGAAACCACAGGCTTGGATCCCCAACGAGATCACTGCATGGAAGTTGGCGCAATCCTTTTCCACGCCCCACGGCGAGCGGTTTTAGCCCAGCAATCCTTTCTTCTACCTGTTCAGAGCAACGCAGCGGAATCAATCAATCACATCCCTGCCGATGTCACCCAGCTGAAACAACCATGGCAACAAGGGTTGGACTACTTCCAAACCCTGCTCGATGCCTGTGATGTTTTAGTCGCTCACAATGCCGCCTTCGATCGACAATGGTTCGGCAAAGGACACCTCCCAGCTGTGCAAAAACCCTGGCTTTGCACGATGGAAGATATTGCCTGGCCAGCGGAACGCCAACTGCGCGCGAGGCCATCAGTAAGGGATCTTGCTCTCGCCTACGGCGTACCCGTATGGGCAGCCCATCGAGCATTAACAGACTGCATTTATATCGCCGATGTTTTCTCGCGTTGCGATGATCTCGAAACCTTGTTGCTTCATGGACTCGAGCCACGCCAGCTGATGCGCGCCCAGGTTTCATACCAGCAAAGGCATTTAGCCAAAGAAGCAGGATTTCGCTGGAATGATCCTGTTAAAGGCGCCTGGTCAAGACGGCTAAGCGAACGGGAAGCAGCCAAGCTCAACTTCCGAGTAGACGCAATCGAGAAAAACGAGGATTTAAATTTGGCAGCTTAATTGAATCAACTAATTGAATATCAGCCAAAGCAAGAGGGATTATTGATTATCAAGAAAGAGCTAAAGGCTAATTCTCAACTGCCAATTCAAGATCCTCTTGATCAACATCTCGCGATGGATCAGCCGTCTGGCCAAGAGAGAATTTTTCAACCGCCGCTGCATCTGGAGAAGGCTCCTTAATGCCGCAGACATCTCGATACATCTGGTCGTACTCAATCGCCGAACGATCCCAGCTGAAATTCGCAGCCATGCCTCGCAACTGCAGCTCACGCCAACATTCACGATGGCGGAATGCCTCCCATGACCTCACCAGAGCGGTATAAAAATCAATCGGCTCAAAGCGATCGAAGCAGAATCCCGTACCTGTTTCATGAATCGGGTCATGGGCTGGAACCGTATCCACAAGGCCACCCACTTTGCGCACCACCGGCACGCATCCATAGCGCATGGCTAACAGCTGGCTAATCCCACAAGGCTCAAATCGACTCGGCATCAAGAAGGCATCGCTACCGCCATAAATCAAGTGGGCAAGTTGATCGTCATAAGTAAGGAATACGGCAAAGCGGCCAGGATGCTTAATCGCCATCTGCCACAAGCCAGCCTCCAAGCCACGATCACCTGAACCCAACACAACAATTTGAGAATCGGTGTAAGCGAGTAAACGATCGGCAACTTGCAACAACAGATCCACGCCTTTCTGATCCACCAACCGGCTCACCATGCCCAGCAGATACGTGTCTGGATTGACATCCAAGCCAACCCGCTCTTGCAAAGCCC
>PVBE010615042.1_pt1 | contig 10751 bp, 7 predicted proteins | sample 1631181 | NCBI WGS metagenome assembly PVBE01 (sample SAMN08397723, study PRJNA350692) | Marine metagenome, whole genome shotgun sequencing project. | isolation source: water | place: Pacific Ocean | collected 2012-04 | reverse complement strand
CCCGCTGAGCAAGAGTGGCCCAAGGGCTGCCAGATTCCGCTTAGCTACCATCCCGTCCCTGATATCGCCTGAGCCGTTGTTTGATCCCAGGCGGGGTCTCCTGTAGCTGTTGGGTGGTAACTGCGCTTGAAAACAGCCGCTAATTAGGGCAAGTTGTGAGTTGTGGATAAAAAACAGAAGGGATGAGGGGATGAAATGGCGGTTAGGGATGGCAGGGGTGATGTGAAACAGACAACGACAGGGTTTCGAGGGCCGCTGATGGTGCAATCCCTCACCTCTGCTAAAAGCAAATTCCTATCCCTCGTAGGCAAGAAAAACTATCACGCTTTCTTTTTGCCTCAACAAGTGAAGTGTATGCAGGAACTTTGAAACATTTTGATTTACCTATGCCAACACCTGAAGCAACCCCTATAGCTGTTACTAACCTATCTTATCCAAGAACATCTTATATGTTATCTAAAATTTATGGTGAGGCCTTATGTCAACAATCTAGCCTCCCTTTTACTGTGTTTAGGCCACATAATGTTTATGGTCCTCGTATGGGTATGGCACATGTTATACCTGAACAATTGCGCAATGCGCATGAGGCTAAAGATGGCGATAGTATAGATGTTTTTTCTGTAAATCACACACGTTGTTTTTGTTATATTGATGATGCTGTAGAAATGCTGTTGCGTATAATGATTAATGATGATTGCGAAGGAAGAACTCTTAATTTAGGTACACAGAGTCCGGAGCTAAAAATCAAGGAGGTAGTGCAAAAATGTTTTTCAGTTGTAGGCAAAGAATTATTCATTGATGAAAAACCAGCAACTCCAGGATCCCCCATTCGTAGGGTGCCTGACATGAGCAAAACTTCTTCATTGATAGGCTATGAATCTCAGGTTAGTCTCCATAGTGGTATTGTTAAGACTTATGAATGGTATAGGAAAAATGTTTTTGGTCGAGATTTAGAAAATGCTTTTTGATAATGGTTTTTCTATTGAGAATAATCAGTTGCAGTATCATCCAATTAATCCACTGTCAGAAAAAGTCATCTTAAGGGTTTATTGGTGAAAGTACTTATCATTTTTGGAGTTCGCCCCGAGGCTATCAAAATGGCACCAGGGTTAAGACATTGGAAAAGGTAATGGATGTCAGCCTTTATAATTTTTTAAAATAAATATATATTTAATATGAAGTATAATTTTTTTCGAAAGCTAGAGCTTAACCCAAGTATGGTTTGGAAAGTACTTAGATACATAAAAATGGTTGGTATATCTAGAACTTTAAGTAAAATTAATGGCACTTATCATCTTAAAGCACATCTTGGATTTTCTGGAAATTATTGGGATAACAGCAAACGAAATCCCGCAAGTAAAAAAAGTTCAGTAGCAATTATTGGTTGTGGTTATTTTGCATATGCAAATATAGCCTATTATTTAAGAAAAGAAAATAAGCAATTTTTAAGATGCACCATGGATTCTGATAATGCAAGAGCTCGATCTTTGTGTTCAAAGTATAACGGCGATTACTCATCTTCAGATTTGCAAATAATATTAGATGACCCTCAAGTAAAAATTGTTTATATTTGTACTAAACATTCATTTCATGCTGACTATGCAATCAAATGTATTGAGGCAGGGAAAGATGTTCATATTGAAAAACCTCATGTAATAAATTATGAGCAACTAGAGAAATTATCTCAAGCAATTAAAAATCACAGCAATGTTAAAGTTTTTTTAGGATTTAATAGGCCTAAAAGTCGACTATTTAAAAAATTATGCTCCCAATTAGATAACTATTCAGGAGGCTTAATGATTAATTGGTTTTTGGTTGGGCATTACCTGGAGGCCGATCATTGGTATTTTGATGGAGAAGAGGGTGGCCGTGTTCTGGGAAATCTATGCCATTGGACAGATGCTACTCTAAATTTAATAGGTATTGATAAGGCGTTTCCATTGGAGATAAACCCAACATACATAAATAATTCTGGCTCAGATTTTGTTGTTACTATAACTTTTAATGATGGATCAACTGCAGTTTTTTCTTTTTCAGCAAAAGGCTGGATATCAAAAGGAGTTATTGAGTCGCTAAAAATTCAAAAAGGTGACTGTATTGCAAGTATAGATAGCTTTGATAAATTAACTATTGATGCAAAAAATTTGAATAAAGTTTGGAAAAATTGGTTCAGAGACCAAGGGCATAATAACAATATCATCAATTCATATAAAAATTCAATGAGTATTTCAGGATTTGGCGAACCAAATACATATATTATTAATACTGCGAGGCTTTATCTTGCAGTTGACAATGCTATAAGGTCTGGTAAGAAAACTTTATTGGACTTGGAATGAAGCAAGTTATTCAAAATATTTCTAACGGAAGTACTAATGTTGTTGAAGCACCTTGTCCAAAAAATAAAATTGGTTACTTGCTAATTCAATCAACAAATACCTTAGTCTCTGCAGGGACCGAGAGAATGTTGGTAGATTTTGGAAGAGCAAATATCATAAATAAAGCTCGTCAACAACCAGACAAAGTAAAGTTGGTTTTAGACAAAGTTAAAAGTGATGGTGTGCTTCCAACAATTGACTCAATTAAAACAAAACTAGATCAGCCTATAGCTCTAGGATATTGTAATGCTGGGGTTGTGTTAAATTCTAAAGTAGAGGGGTTTTTAGAGGGAGACCGAGTTGTTTCTAATGGACATCATGCTGAAATTGTTAGGGTAGCTAAGAACCTATGTGCAAAAATTCCAGATGAAGTAGATAATGAATCAGCAGCTTTCACTGTTCTAGCATCTATTGGCTTACAAGGTGTACGCCTTTTAAAGCCTTCAATTGGTGAAAGTGTAGTGGTTTTTGGCCTAGGCCTTATTGGCTTAATAACTATTCAAATATTAAAAGCAAATGGATGTCGTGTTCTTGGCATTGATCATGATTCTTCGAGATGTAAACTTGCTAATAGTTTTGGTATTAAGACAGTTAACCCTGCTAAAGATGAAGATTCAATTAACATTGCACATTCATTTTCTCGAGGAAAGGGGGTAGACGGAGTTATTATTGCAGTCTCAACCCAAAGTAATGATGTTATTCATCAAGCTGCAGAAATGTGTAGAAAACGAGGCCGTATTATTTTAGTTGGCGTTACTGGCTTGAATCTTCGTAGAGATGATTTTTATAAAAAAGAAATTTCCTTTCAAGTTTCAGCATCATATGGCCCTGGCCGTTATGAAAAATCTTATGAAGAAAAAGGAAATGATTATCCAGTTGGCTTTGTAAGGTGGACTGAGCAGCGAAATTTTGAAGCAGTTCTTGATATGATGGCGGATGGCTCTCTTAATGTTAAACCTTTAATTACTCATAGATATCTAATAGAAAGTGCTGTAGATGCTTATGAACTATTAAATCAATCTTCTGCATTAGGTATTTTATTAGAATATCCTGCTCAAGATAGTCAGGTATTGCTTAATTCAACTGCAGAACTTAAGTCTTATGATATAAATAAAAAATATAATTCAGAAGACCCTATTGTAGGTTTTATTGGAGCAGGGAATTACGCTTCAGGAACTCTAATGCCGGCATTTAAAAGTGCTAATGCACAATTGGATACTCTTGTTACTAGTGGAGGAGTAAGCGCTGTCCACTTTGGAAATAAATTGGGCTTTAGATTAGCAGCAACCGATTTAAATGAATTGTGGGACAATGAAAATATTAATGCAATTGCTATTGCAACTCGTCATAATTTACATGTTGAACAGGTAATTTTAGCTATAAAGTCTGGCAAAAATGTATTTGTTGAAAAGCCACTTGCTTTGACTTTAGAAGACCTAAATGCAGTTGATTCTGCATTTTGTGATGCAAATAATAATCGTACTAATGCTCTTAGACTTATGGTTGGATTTAATAGGCGTTTTGCTCCTCATATAATAAAAATGAAATCTTTGTTAGAGTCTAAAAGGGAGCCAAAAATTGTAGTAATGACCATAAATGCAGGGGAAATTAGTAGTGAACATTGGACGCAAGATATTGAAGTTGGTGGTGGGAGAGTTGTAGGAGAAGGCTGTCATTTTATTGATTTAATGCAATTTTTAGTTGGGCATAAGATTATAAATCATCATGCAGTAATGATCGGAGGTTCTCCTGCATTAGATATTAATGATGATAAGACTTCAATTAACCTTTCTTTTGAAGATGGGTCTTTTGGAACTATCCATTATTTTGCTAATGGTGGAAAGGTTTTTCCTAAAGAGCGTATAGAAGTATTTTGTGGAGGTGCAGTTTTACAACTTAATAACTTTAAAGTTTTAAAGGGATATGGATGGCCAAACTTTAATAAGATGAGGCTTATGAATCAAGATAAGGGTCAAAAAGCGTGTGCTTCTGCATTTTTAGATTCCATTCGACAAGGAGAGCCTTCTCCAATTCCTTATGACGAAGTTATTGTTAATTCAAGAGTTTCAATCGAAATAGCAAATAATCTCAGATCGGAAAATTAATTATCTCTAATGACTGATTTGTTTAGAACTCTACTAAATTATTTTCATACTATACGTTTCTTGAGGCCTATACAAATCCTTGGGAGGCTTAAGCGCTACTTTAAATTCAATGAAATAAATAATAATTCTGCAGAAGGTATTAGAGTCTCAAATGGAATGTGGGTGAGCCCTGCAAAGCGATCTCAAAGAATGTTTAAAAAAAATTCTTTTCGTTTTTTAAATAAGACTTATGAATTAAACGAAACAGAAGATTGGAATAATCCTGACTGGGAAAAGCTATGGCTTTATAACTTGCACTATTTTGATGATTTAACTGCAATTAATGCAAAAGATCGCTCTAATTTTCATGATTCTTTGATTAATAAATGGATTGAAGATAATTCCTTTGGTTTAGGGAATGGTTGGGAGCCTTATACAATTTCTTTAAGAGCTGTTAACTGGATTAAATGGCATATATCTGGCCAAAACTTAAGCAGTAAACAGATTCATTCTTTAAACGTTCAAATTCGCTTTCTCTCAAAAAATATTGAAACTCATTTAATGGGAAATCATCTGATTGCTAATGCTAAGGCATTAATTTTTTCAGGTCTTTTTTTTAGCGGTAATGAGGCAAACTCATGGTACAAAAAAGGATGTAAAATTCTGACAACTGAAATTTCAGAACAAATCCTTAAAGATGGTGGAAATTTCGAACTTTCAACTATGTACCATTCTTTAATTTTAGAAGATTTTTTGGATATACTAAATTTACATCGTTTATTTGAATATCCATCTCCTGATTTATTAGAGCCCACAATTACTAAAATGCTATCCTGGTTGTCAGTAATGTGTCATCCTGATGAAGAAATCAGTTTTTTTAATGATGCTGCTTTAGATAATACACCCCCCACTCAAGAGTTATTTAGATACTCTTCTGAATTAGGCTTTTCTCAGCCAAAAAATGTTTTAGGTATAACTGACCTTAAAGAAAGTGGGTATTCACGAATCTCTTTAAAAAATGCTGTTGCAATTATTGATCGTGCTGCAGTTGGAGCAAGTTATATTCCTGGCCATGCTCATGCTGATAGCTTAAGCTTCGAATTATCAATTTTTGGTGAACGAGTTATTGTTAATTCTGGAACTTCTTTATATGGACTAGGTAAAGAAAGGTTGCGTCAACGTGGAACCTCAGCTCATTCAACTGTTATGATTGATAATCAAGACTCAAGTGAAGTTTGGAGTGGCTTTAGAGTTGCTCGAAGAGCTAAAATCTCTGGAGTGCAGACTTCTAATGATAATGAAAATATATATTTATCAGCTCAGCATGATGGATATAAGCGCTTGAATGGATCTCCCATTCATAGCAGAAGCTGGATTTTTAAAAAAAATATTATTGAGATAGTCGACAATATTTATGGAAAAGGGATTCATGATATTAAAGTTATATTACTTCTACATCCGTTAATTAAAATAATTAATATTAAAAAAAATCAAGTTGATGTAGGTTTGATTGCTAAAAATAAAATAAAGATTCTGTTTGAAGGAGCTGGAGAACTCATGATTGAAAAGTCTTCGTATCACCCAGAGTTTGGAGTGTCAATTCCAACAAGTAAATTAGTATATCAATTGACTGGAAAAATTCCAACCCATGTAATTACAAGGATTAATTGGTGAAAAAAATACTTATTGTATTTGGAACAAGGCCAGAGGCAATAAAGCTTGTTTCTGTAATAAAAGAATTAAGATTATTTTTTGATGTTAAGGTCTGCGTAACTGCGCAACATAGAGATATGCTAGATCAGGTTCTAAATTTATTTGAGATTATTCCAGAGTATGATCTGAATCTTATGAGTCCAAATCAAGACCTTACTGATATTACTGTAAAGGTCTTATTAGGTATTAAGAAAATCTTATTAATTGAAAAGCCAGATATTGTTTTAGTTCATGGCGATACAACAACAACAATGGCGACATCTCTTGCTGCTTTTTACCTTCAAACTCCTGTTGGACATATAGAGGCTGGACTTCGTACAAATAATATTTATTCACCATTTCCAGAAGAGCTAAATCGTCAATTTACAAGTTTAGTTACAAAGTTTCATTTTGCTCCAACTAAAAAGGCACGACAAAATTTATTAAATCAAAAAGTACCAGATAAACAAATTTTTGTAACTGGAAACACTGTAATTGATACACTTTTATCTATAATAGATACTGCGAGATCAATGACCTTTGAACCAAAACTGCTTGATAATCTCCCTTTTTTAAGGAAAGATAAAAATCAGATTCCCAAAATAGTATTAGTTACAGGGCATAGGCGTGAAAATTTTGGTAGTGGGTTTGAGGGAATTTGTTTTGCAATAAAAGAGTTGGCTGAATTACATTCTAAAATAGAAATTATATATCCTGTTCATCTTAATCCAAATGTACTTGAGCCAGTTAATCGCATCTTGTCAAATATAAGAAATGTACATCTTATAAAACCCTTAGATTACTTACCTTTTATTAAATTAATGGATTTATCCAATATTATCCTAACTGATAGTGGTGGAATTCAAGAAGAAGCGCCAAGTATTGGAAAGCCTGTTCTTGTAATGCGTAACTCTACAGAAAGGCCTGAGGCGGTCGAATCTGGAACTGTTATGTTAGTTGGGACAAATATAAAAAAGATAGTTTATGAGGTAAGCAAACTTCTTTCTGATGAAAAAATTTATAAAAAAATGGCACATGCTCATAACCCTTATGGTGATGGAAATGCATCAGAACGGATTTTGGCAGTATTATTAGAGGAAACAGAGTGAAAATTTCAGTGATTGGATTGGGCTATATCGGCCTGCCTACTGCAGCGGTGCTGGCATCGCGTCAAGTGGAAGTAATTGGCGTGGATGTGAGCCAGCATGTTGTGGATACCATCAATAAGGGTGAGATCCATATCATTGAACCGGAGTTGGATATCCTGGTGCGTGCTGCAGTTCAGACTGGGAATCTGCGTGCGACAACAACACCAGAGCCTACGGATGCCTTTATAGTGGCTGTGCCCACGCCATTTAAAGGGGATTATGAGCCAGATCTGGCCTACATTAAATCTGCCGCCAAGGCGATTGCTCCTGTACTGGAAAAGGGCAATATAGTGATTTTGGAATCAACCTCTCCGGTTGGTACCACTGAGAAGATGATGCAGTGGATGCAAGAGGTGCGGCCAGATCTGACCTTCCCAACATTGGGTTCTGATGATTCTGCTGACATCATAGTTGCACACTGTCCAGAGCGTGTATTACCCGGTCATGTAGTGCGTGAGTTGATAGAGAATGACCGTATTATTGGTGGTGTAACCACCCAATGCGCTGAGCAGGCGCGAGAACTCTACAAGATTTTTGTGAAAGGGGATTGTCTGGTTACTAACTGTCGAATTGCAGAGTTAAGTAAACTGGTGGAGAACTCTTTCCGTGATGTAAATATAGCCTTTGCCAACGAGCTCTCTCTGATCTCTGATAAACTAGGGATCAACGTCTGGGAGTTGATCAGGCTCTCCAATCGCCATCCTCGAGTCAATATACTGCAACCAGGGCCGGGGGTTGGGGGTCACTGCATTGCGGTCGACCCGTGGTTTATCATCGACTCTGCGCCTGATCAGTCCCGGTTGATCCATACGGCACGCATGGTGAATAATGGCAAACCTGGCTTTATACTGGAGAAGATTAGGCAGGCGGCTGAGCATACGGATAAAGAGATAACCGATTTGACGATTGCCTGTCTTGGATTGGCGTTTAAACCCGATATTGATGATCTACGTGAGAGTCCTGCCCTGGATATTGCCCAGCAGGTAGGCTTGATGGGATTTGGCAAATTGATGGTGGTTGAGCCAAATATTTGTGAATTACCGGCTGGGTTTGATGAAGCCGCTGTGGATTTGGTTGAGCTTGATGCGGCTCTGGCAAAAGCTGATGTGGTTGTATTACTAGTTGATCATGCCACATTCAAGGCGATGGATCGGGCGCTCCTTTCGGGTAAGCAGGTAATTGATACTCGAGGAATATGGGCATAACTGTGGAGTCTGTGGGTAGATGAGTAGATGTAATGTATTGTTCTTGTCTGATGATTTTCCGCCTGAGACAAATGCTGCTGCATCACGTGTTTATGAGAGAGCTATATATTGGAAAAAATGGGGTATTGATACTGAAATCATAACAAACTTCCCAAATAAGTTTCTTGGTAAGGACCATGTCGGATACTCAAACTCTTTGTATCGAGTTGATGATGTTGATGGTATAAAGGTTGTAAGGGTAAAAACATATGTGGCTAAAAAGCAATCTACATTATTTAGAGCACTAGATCAAATGTCATATATGATTACATCATTTGTTGCTGGTATATTTATGAGAAAGCCAGATGTAATTATATCAACTACACCGCAATTTTTTTGTGGATTATCTGGGATGGCTCTTTCAAAAATAAGAGGTGTGCCATTTATACTGGAAGTGGCGGATATATGGTCTGACTCAATAAAGGGTACAGGCGCGTCTTCTGCAAAGTTTTATGGCGCATTTAGAGCGATTGAGAACTATTTGTATCGCAAGTCAAATGCAATAATCGTGTTGACTTATTCTTTTCGGGAAGAAATTCTTAGACGGGGAATTGATGACAATAAATTATTTGTAATAAGAAATGGGATAAAAAAAGGATTATTTAGTGGTGCTGGAAAAAGCAATAATATTATTAATAAGTATAATTTAAAGAATCGGATAGTTGTTGGTTATATTGGTTCATTAGGTAGCGCTCAAGGGTTATCAAATGTTATAGATGCAGCAGCAATTGCTCATGTAGATAATAACGAAGATATTGTATTTATGTTTGTTGGCGAAGGAATAGAGAAGGACGAGTTAGTAAGATCATCAATTGGTCTGAATAACGTTATTTTTATTCCTGGACAGTCAATAAATGTAATACCTGATTATTTGTCATCATGTGATATAGGTATTGTTCATCTTAAAGATAATGACGTTTTCAAGAAGGTTATTCCATCGAAGATATTAGAAATGATGGCAATGGGGCTCCCTATTTTATTGGTTTCTCCAGATGGTGAGGCCACTAAGATTGTTAAGGAATATAATATTGGGAGATGGGTATGTTCGGGAAATCCAAAATTACTTATCGATACATTATTAGAGATGATTGCAGATAAAGACAACATGAAGGTGTATTCGAATAATTCCTTAAGTGCGGTTGAGCATTTTTCTAGAGAGAGGCAGGCGCATAAAGTAATAGATGTTGTAAATGCAGTAACTGGAGTTAAAATTTAGATATGAATATATTATTTGTCGTCCCCCCAGAAAAGTATTACATAGAGTCATATGTAACTAAGAAGCTAGATAAAGGAAGAGAATTTAGGCAGAAATTAGGTATCTTGTATGTAGCCGGAACTCTCAGAGAAGGAACGCCATTTGATGTTGAAGTTATAGACTCTCTGGCCGATGGTCTTGATAGTTCTGATATTAGGAGGATTATTAAAGAGAAAAAACCTGATGTTGTAGGATTTAGTGTCTTAACATTTAACTTGCTAGATTGTCTTGATGTGGCGAAAATTATAAGGGAGGTTTCTCCATCTACTAAGATATGCTTTGGTGGATTTCATCCAACAATATATCCTCAAGAAACATTAGATTTTCCAGAAGTGGATTACGTTGTATTTGGTGAAGGAGAAATTACCTTTAAAGAGCTAGTTAAGGCAATAGATTTAGGTGGCAACATGGACTCTAATCTTTCTACTATTGATGGAGTAGGATGGAAGAATAGTCTCGGTACTACTTTTATCAATAAAGGACGAAAAGCAGTTCCAAAACTAGATGAAATAACTATGCCCGCACATGATCTTATTGACCTTGAAAAATATACTGTTGTTCTTGCCAATGATTCAAAAGTTGCTTCTATACAGACTTCTAGAGGATGTCCTTCAAAGTGTACATTTTGTGATATTCGTCTGACTAGATTTCGATTTAGAAGTGCCGAGAATGTACTTAAAGAAATTGAGTATTTGAAAACAAGGGGAATCAATGAGTTCTTTCTTGTTGATGATCAATTCACCAGCAACAAAGAAAGGGTATTAAAACTTTGCAAATTACTCATTAATAAAAATATCCAACGTCACACAGTGTCACCTCTTCTGGGGGCGGAAGGGTGGGCAGCAGAGTTCACTATTGTTGATGCGGGGGTTGTCCGTGCTCTCTGGTCGCGTAGAGAAGGAAAGGGATGGCAAGCGGGCCAAATAATGCACCCATTACCCCCCAGTAGATGG
>PVBE011459794.1_pt1 | contig 10752 bp, 11 predicted proteins | sample 1631181 | NCBI WGS metagenome assembly PVBE01 (sample SAMN08397723, study PRJNA350692) | Marine metagenome, whole genome shotgun sequencing project. | isolation source: water | place: Pacific Ocean | collected 2012-04 | reverse complement strand
TGCTTCTGCGTCCTTCGACCTACCGCTCTGTATCCCAACGCCCCCCCGGTCGTGGCCGGTTGGGTCGAGGGCCGCCTACAGCGGCCCGAGCCGGAGGCCCAGTTATCAGGCGTTGCCGTCTGTTAGGACAGTATTAAGTAGGCGGCCACTTGGTCCTCCTCGAACTCGTGAATCCGAGTCGAGTTGGACCGCAGGATCCTCTCCGTTTCTTCAACGCTGCAGTTGCCGCGGCGGATCCAAATGACCTTCGGAGGGGCGCCGAAGACGAAGCTCATCTGCTGGAAGTCGTTGTCCTTCGATACGACCACGAACCCCGCTTCCTTCGCATGGTCCCAGATCTCTTAATCAGAGGCTCTTGTCATCCCCAAGTCCCGTACGTGTGCGGAATCAGGGAAGATGTCTGCGAGGGCAACAGCTAAACGTGGAGCCAGGTTCTCATCGAACAGGAGCTTCACAGCCTCACGCCGGAGGCAGCGACATCAATCGACGCTCCCGTTCCGCCGCGAACGCCAAAGCCGCCTTGATGTCCTCCTTCTCCAGATCCGGCAACTCTGCCAAGATCTCTTCCTCACTCATTCCGGAAGCCAGGTAGTCGAGCACGTCGGAGACCGTAATCCGCATCCCGCGGATGCACGGCTTCCCGCTCCTCTTTCCTGGCTCGATCGTAATTCGTTCTCGGTAGTCCATGCCTCGATTACCCCTCACCCCTCCGGAAGGGTCAAGCTAGCTTCGCCAACACTGACTCGGCACGGGATCGCTTGCAAGATCCTTCTTCTCAAATCGTATTCGCCTGAACCGAACTCGAAACTCGATCAATCACCCCGTGCTCCGACGCGTTTTTTCGTCCGGGCAATGTCTGATAACGTTCAGGGCCTCCGAACCGGCCCATCCAACATTCCTACGTCCTACTCGAATCGATATCCCTTCAACGGTGACTGCGTCACCCTGCTCTTGGGCCGGTTGGGCTGAGGGGGGCGCACAGCGCCCCGAGCCGGAGGCCCAGTGTTATTAGAGGGCCCGCGGCCGGAGCTTGCTCCAGGAGCCCTCCCCAACCCATCGTGCATCCAATCGCGAGCCCACGTGTATCATCAGCAACACTCAGAATCTCCGGGTCTGCTTCGCTCATGACTGAACTCCTTCGCAAAGCGTTCGAGAAGGCCTCCAAGCTTCCTCCACGGGAGCAGGACGCCCTCGCTTCTGTTCTCCTTAACGAGATCGAGGGTGAGCAGAAGTGGGACGCGACCCTCGCGGAGACCCAGGACGAACTCGCTGGCCTGGCCGACGCCGCTCTGGCCGAGCATCGCGCCGGCAAGACCGAAACGCTCGAACCTGAGAAGCTGTGAGGTCTACAACCACTTCCTCCTTCAGGAAGTGCTTTGAGGACCTCCAACCTCGAATCCAGATCCGAGCTCGTGAGGCCTATCGGATGTTCGCTCAGGATCCCTCGCATCCGGGGCTCAACTTCAAACAGGTTCACTCGTCTCGACCCATCTTCTCCGCCCGCGTCTCTCTGGGTTACCGAGCTCTCGCCATCCGCGAGCCGGACACCTGGGTTTGGTTCTGGATCGGATCCCACTCCGATTACGATCAACTGCTGGCTCGCCTGTAGTCGCCCACCCCCGCGCCGTCATCGGTTCGTGTTCTCCCCATCTCGTCCGAATCTCCCGCCCACCAGTCCGTCCTCCGATCTGCGGGCCTTCTGATAACGTTCAGGGCCTCCGAACCGGCCCCCGCTCCGTTTCCTTCGTCTATTCCCTCTGAGCCGCCGCATCTGCGAACTTACGCCCGCCCGTTTTCTTGGGCCGGTTGGGCCGAGGGCCGCCTACAGCGGCCCGAGCCGGAGGCCCAATTTTGTTATACGGAGTCCCGGCACGCCGCCTCCGTGGCGACCATACAACCCCCTCACCTTTAGTCGTCCAGGTCGTTCTCTACAACGTACGAGCGCCCAAAAGATGTGATGCCGTATTGCGTAGGGTACCGTGTGTTTAGCCGGTCGAAGACATACCCAGAGATCAAGAGCTGGTCCAAATAGTACTGCGTTCGTAACGGGTTCAAGCTGATGTTTCTTGCAATAGATTCGGCGTCGGCGGTGTCTTCGCCGAGACCGGCCAGGAGTACGAGGATATCTTCCTCCGATTCGTCCAAGATTGCATCCCCGTCATCTTCCTCTTCGAGCCCGTCCTCGTCCGGCTCCTCGTACTCGAGAGGGATCTTCCCCACTACAGCCACAAGCCCGGCCCAGGCGTTGTCGAGGTTTCGCTTGATTTGCGCATCGCCTAAGGGCGAGCCAGCTGCGGAATTGATCGAGTCGAGGAGCCGACGCATGTCCTCTTTGGAGAACTCAGTGCATTGAAACTGCGAGAGGGGAAGGCCGTCCAACTCCTCTTGATCCACTCCAAGAAGCAATGGACTCACGTGCGACTCGTCCAATACCTTGGCGATCGCCCCCGTCTCGAAATTCACCCAAGGCTCGTGCTCGGTCCCAGGCGTGATACACGCCACGCAGTACCCACTTTCCTGGAGTTTCTCGCCAAGCTCTCGCCCCCAGCGCTTGCCTTTCGCGATGTCTGCGGATGAGACCCACGGATCCGCGAACGGCAGCACCGTTGGCAACCAACCTCGGAGGGCCAGCGCTAACGCGTGGCTCGCTGGTCCTGACCAGCTAATCAACAGCTCCATCCTACCCTCCCTAGCCACCGAGTCTCGGGACACTGGGCCCACACCTCTACTACGAGTCGCGTCTGCCATCCCCGCCCTGATGATCGAAAGGGCCCTCTGCCAATAGGGCATGACGCCGGCGTCAGAAAGACCCGCGAAGAGGAAAGGAGTGATCTCGTCGAAGTCATCGGCTCGTTCCGGAGCCAGCTCATGAAGCAGTTCGGCAACCTCAGAGACCCACTTGAGCCCGTCGTCGGGTGGGATGTCGTCCCGCCCGTCATACAACTCACTGAGACGCCCAAGGGGATCATCGCTCATGTGCATCCTCGTCTGACAAGAGACAATAGCCCCTCATGCGATTCCCAAGGATTCCGGATAACGTTCCAGGGCCTCCGAACCGGCCCTCACCTTCGTTCGATACTTCTGCTTTCTTCGACCCACCACTTTGGTGTCCCAACGCCCTCCCGGTCGCGGCCGGTTGGGTCGAGGGCCGCCCCCAGGCGGCCCGAGCCGGAGGCCCCGTGTTATGTGACGCACCGCTGGCTGTCCAAACCGTTCGGTCCATCGCTCCACTATCGCCGCAGGAATTCCCGGACCATTGCTTGAGCCTCTGGGTCCGAGAAGACCGCCACGTGGCCAGAAGGGCTCTCGATGACGTAGGTCTCAGCGTCGATCAAGTCTGCGAACCGCTGGGCTGGCCCCGGGCTCACCGAATGGTCGGTCGCAGCCACGACAATGAGGGCGGGACCGCTCCATCGGGCGGCCGCCCGAGTCATGTCCCCACCGAAACGGCGAGACACGTCGTGACGATTGATCGCTCGTGCCTGCCACGCCCATTCGAACATGTCTGCGGAGCGAACCGCTTCGAGTTGAGCCGTCATGTGGTCTGAGAAGCTGATCGTGTTGGCTCCGGCCGGGCTGGTGAGCCCTATGACGAGAAGCCGCGCTAGGACGTCAGCCGTCGCGTCAGTCGGTTGGGGTTCTTCGGCCCGCTGCTGTGCGACGCCTCCCATAAGATCCCAGAACGCTCGCTGATAGGGTGCTTGCACGGGCGTACCGACAATGGGGACAATGCGCTCGACATACTCTGGGTGGCTGACCGCCCACTCGAATGCTTGGAAGCCCCCAAGCGAGATTCCGACTACGGCGTAGAGCTCGGGCAGTTCAAGGTGCTCCTGAAGCAAGCGATAGGATGTCTCCACCATGTCACCCACCGTGATCTCAGGAAATGAGAGCTGAGGGTGCTTCCGACTGTTGCTGGGGGAGGATGATCGCCCGGCTCCCAGCGACTCGACGACCACCACAAAGATGTCGGTCGTGTCTACCACTCCTGCGGGGCCCAACATCGGCTCCCACGCTGCGGCGGTCCCGGTGAACCAAGTGGGAATCAGGATGGAGTTGTCTCGGGCCGCGTTGAGACGCCCAAAGGTTCGGTATACCAGGTGGTAGTCCTCAATAACTCCGCCTAACTCAAGATCGCAGCTGCCTAGATCGGCCTGCTGGAGTTGTCCAAAGGCTGGGCTCGAAGAGACCACGGCAAAGGCCGCACAGAGAAAGCCTGCTCTCTTTTTCATCGCTCGCTCCAATCTTGGACAAGCGGTGTGTCACATAACGTTCAGGGCCTCCGAACCGGCCCCACCTTCGTTCGCTATTTCTGCTTCGTTTGTTCGACCACCTCTGTCGACCAACGCCCGCCCAGCTCGTGGCCGGTTGGGTCGGAGGCCGCGAATGCGGCCGGAGCCGGAGGCCCAGTTGTTATATGGCGGCCCAAGCGCCCCGTTCGACCTCGGCCCATCACGGTCTACCAGCAGCTCCGCCCAAGCGGCCCGCACAGGGCCGCCACCCACATGGCGGCCGCACAGGCCGCCGCGGGGCTCCGGGGTGGGGAACCCTCTAAACCAAATCCTCGGTTATCTCATCCCAGCTTGGGCTGTCATATAACGTTCCAGGGCCTCCGAACCGGCCCCATCATTCCATTCCCAGTTCTACTTCCTTCGGTTCAACACCGGCGTCCGACAGCTCCGCACGGTAGGGCCGGTTGGGTCGAGGGCCGCCCTCAGGCGGCGCGAGCCGGAGGCCCAGTGTTAACTGCCGTGCCAGCCTGCCAGGTCCAAGAAGCCAGTTCGAATCCTCATGGGACCTTGGCGGCGGTCCGCTTCCCCCGCCGTCGGGGCCTGACCCGTTCTAGCAGCACCTCAGGATGTTGCTCCGCTACTTCGAGGAGTCGAAGCGTGGGCCCGTCAGGTTCTCTCTTTCCCTGTTCCCACGCCCGGACCGTCTCAGGGCTGACATTCAGGGCCGCCGCAAAGATCGGCTGGGAGAGGGCCATCTCATCCCGGATCTCCCTAATCCGCTCCGCGACGTACCGGGGTGGGGCCTCGACTTTGGTCTCTGCCGCCGTGTACCTCGTGACCCGGGCCGGCTCCTTGGTACCTCGCTGGATCTCGACAGCCTCCCTTGCCGACTCGATCAGCTTCTGGCCAAACGATGCCTTCCTTCGTGTCGTAGTCACCTTTCTTCCTCCAATGCCTTGGCCAGCTTCCGCAGCTCGTTCTCCTCAGTCCGGGTGAGGTTGTCCTTCACACCCTTCGCGTACACGAGGAGTAGATAGATCCGGTCTCGTCGATCGACGAAGTAGTACACAACTCGCGCACCGCCACTCTTACCCTCACGGCGACTGGGGCGGGCAAAGCGAACCTTCCGAAATCCCCCAGTTCGCTCGATGACCTCGCCTCGTCTCGGATTCTCCAAGAGAAGTAGCTCAAGCTCACGCCGATCATCATCGGTCAGGAGCTTCTTTGCTGAGGCCTGGAAGCTATGGGTCGAAACGAATTCGATCAGGACCTCCCGTCCCACATGGATCCATCTAAGAGTAGTACCCAGTACCATCCTTAGTCAATCGAACCGTCTCCGCTCCAGGCATGGCAGTTAACGTGTTTATCTCCGCCGTACGCCAATTCCTCCCCAGGCTGAGGATCTGCGTCGTACGCAAAAGGGGATCCAGACCGGAGATTCGCGAAGCGGTGCGGATAAGACGATTATAGTGTCTCCCTGATCTCTCGTGCACAAAATGCCCGGGGCCGGCCTGCGAGGGGGGAGCGCAGGAAGGGTAGCCTCCGGCCGCGAGCCCCACGGCCACGGCGGTGATGCCTGGGTCGGGCCAACGCCGTCAATATGCTCCGGTGGCTCGCAAAGCGCCATCCAGCAACCTACGGGTGGCGGAGTCCAAACTGTGCCAAGAACTGCGTCGACACCCACCGACGCTGGCACACGCAACTGACGCAGAAATCCAGCATTTCCAACGCCTGCCGACGCCCACGAACGCCAGAATCTCGCTCCCAAAGCAGGCGCGCTACCGCAGCGGGAGGGCTTCCCGCTCTCGCTCATACAGCGCGAAGTAATAGATGGCCGACGGTTACGAGTAGACCCGGTGGCTGAGGTTGACCAGCGTCACATCACATAGCGCCTGACTCAAGCCATCGCCCGAAGGACCCCACCCAAGATTGCCCCAAGCCGATCCGCCGCCCCCTCCCCCACCGCCATCACCTCGGCATGCGTCAACTCCGCTCCCCCGCCCGCCACTCCGGCTGCCGCATTCGTAACGACCGACAACCCCAGAACCCGCAGTCCCAACGCCCGAGCGGTGATCACCTCGGGGACCGTGGACATGCCCACCACGTCTGCTCCGAGGGAAGCCAGCATACGTATCTCGGCCGGGGTCTCGTAGCTGGGCCCCAACACTCCCGCATAGGTCCCGCGCGGAAGAGGGATGCCGAGCTCGAGGGCCACGCCGGCGGCCAACTCCTGGAGCGTGGGGTCATAGGGGCGGCTCATGTCCGGAAACCGGCCCTCGCCGTCACGCTCCGGCCCCGCCAGGGGGCTTCTGTACATCAGGTTGATGTGGTCATCGAGAAGGACCAGGGTGCCGGGAGCCAACTCGGGGCGTAGGCCCCCTGTGGCGTTGGTGACCACCACCGTCCGGATCCCGAGCGCGGCGGCGATGCGGATGGGTGCCACCACCATATCCATGGGGTGGCCCTCGTAGGCATGGACACGCCCAACCTGAACGAGTGTCCCCTTCCCTTCCAGGTGGCCGAACACGTAGCGACCCGAGTGCCCGACCACCGAGGTGGCCGGAAAGCCGGGCACCTCAGTGAACTCTACGGTCACCGAGTCTGCCACGACATCGGCAACGTTGGCCAGCCCCGAGCCCAGCACGACGAGAACCTGCGGATCACCCTGGATGCGCGCTCGCAGGGCTCCGGCAGCCTCGGTCACACTCGCGGGTCCGAACTCACCGGTAGCACTCACAACAACATCCCCGCCACCGTGGCCGTCATGAACGCGGCAATGGTACCGCCGATCATGGCACGCAGTCCGATTCGAGCGAGATCGTCCTTGCGGGACGGAGCGATCCCACCGATGCCGCCGATCTGGATGGCGATCGACGAGAAGTTGGCGAACCCGGAAAGCGCGTACGTCGCGATGATGATTGATCTTGGCTGGAGATCGGATCCCTGTCCGAGGGTCGCGGCAAGCTGGAGGTAGGCGAAGAACTCGTTCAGTGCGGTACGCATGCCCAGGAGAGCTCCCACCTCCGCTGCGTCCACCCACGCCACGCCCATGAGCCAGGCCACCGGTGACAGAAGCCATCCGAGAATGGCCTGAAGGGACAAACCATTCGCCCCGACCAGACCTCCAAGCCATCCCAGAATACCGTCGAACATGAACACCAGGGCTACGAAGGCCAGAAGCATGGCCCCTACGTTCAAAGCGAGGTGGAGCCCTTCGGACGCACCCCTCGCGGCGGCTCCGATGACGTTCGGATCCGGACGGTCCACTTTCAGCTCCAGGGTGCCGGACGTCTCGGGGTCCTCCGTCTCCGGATGCATGAGCTTCGCCACCATCAGGGCTGCCGGAGCGGACATGACGGACGCCGCCATGAGATGCCCCGCGATGTCCGGAAAGAAGGCGACCAGCATCCCCACGTAGGCGGCAAGCACCCCACCCGCCACGGTCGCGAATCCGCCGGTCATCACCGCCATGATCTCGGAGCGGGTCATCCGGTCGATGAAGGGTTTGATCAGGAGGGGCGCCTCCGTCATCCCCACGAAGATGTTCCCCGCCGCCGACAGCGTTTCCGCCCCCGACGTGCGCATGGTCCGCTGCATGACCCAAGCGAACCCCTTCACGACCACCTGCATGATCCGGAGATGGTAAAGCACGGTCATCAGGGACGAGAAGAAGATGATCGTGGGCAGAACGTTAAAGGCGAAGAGCGCTCCGGTGTTGGCAACTTGCCCGGACGTCGGCTGAAACACGCCCTGGCCACCCTGACCTGCGGGCCCGGTACCGACCGGCACGTTGTCCCACACCAGATTCCCGAAGATGAACCGGGCTCCGTCCAGGGTGAAGCCGAGAAGGGCCATCACCGCCCGATTGAGACCGTCGAAGACGAAACCCCCGACCGGCGTCTTGAGAATGAAGACTGCAAAGAACAGCTGGAGGGCCATCCCCCAGATCACCACCCGCCAGGGAATCGTCTTCCGGTCCGTGCTGAGCAGCCAGGCGACGAGCCCGAGGACGATCAGTCCGAGCAGCGATCGAGCCCGATCGGCCAACGGCGTGTTCAGATCACGACCGATCGCCGAGATCTGCACAGGAACGGGCTCGGCGACTCCGTTGGCGCTAGCGGACGAGGCAGCTTCGGGAGTGGTCGGAGCGATGACACCATCGGACCCGACGGGAACCGCGCCCGTCGCGTCGGTGGAACCGCCCGCCAGCGCAGCCCCCGTCAACAGGAGCATCGCCGCCGCAGTCCACAAGAAGAGGATGCCCCTCGAGGGCCGCTTCATCATCCCGGCTCCTGTTCGTCGGATGGTGCGCGCCCCCGGTAGGGCGCCGCGGGGCCACGGTAACGGTCTGCTCCTCCATTGCCAAAGGGCCGAGGCCGCTATCGCCCTCAGAACCAGCCGCGGTACGGGATTTCGTGAGCCTCGAGCTTGACCCGCTTCCGCTTCGCATCCACGAGCCGCCGACTCCGGAACAGCGGAGTGAGGAGGACCCCGGCCACGAACCCGGCGATGTGAGCCCAGAACGCCACGCCCCCAGTCGCTCCGGGCGGCTGAAGCATCGTCGAGAAGAGCTGGAAGCCGAACCACAAGCCCAACAGGACGAACGCCGGGAGCTCGACCATGCGCACGAAGATCACGAACCAGAACGCCGTCGCAACCCGTGCCCTGGGATACAGGACCATGTAGGCGCCCATGACCCCGCTTACGGCCCCCGAGGCTCCCACCGTGGGGACGGGAGAGCCCGGGTCGGAGACGACATGACCCAGGCCGGCCACCGAACCGATGAGCAGATAGAACACCAGGAAGCGGAAGTGGCCCATGGAGTCCTCCACGTTGTTCCCGAATATCCACAGGAACCACATGTTGCCGAGAATGTGCATCCAGCCACCGTGCAGGAACACCGACGTGAACACCGCCTGCCAGGTGAACCCTCCCAGTCGGCACACCACGTCGGGACCCAACTGCACGCCGGCGCCGGGCCGAAACTGCCCCGTGACCTCCGCCGGGATCATGCCCAACGCGCAGATCGAGACCTCGAGAGCCTCCGGGGCGAAGCCCGCCCCCTGCACATAGACCCAGACGAGGATCGTGGAGGCGATGAGGCCCAGGGTGAAGATCGGGAAGATCTCCGTGGGGTTGTCATCGTAGATGGGGAACATGGATGCTTTCCCGCCATTTTGGCAGGTACCTGCCAGAAAGGCGCCAGTTTGGCGGCTTTTGGGGCACTTCACCGGGCATGATCATTGCACAGGCCGTGCCAGGAGAATATGCGGAACACCCACTGGGGGAACACCCACCGGGGGCTCGGCACATACACGGCAGGTCCATAAAGGAGCAGACATGGGTAAGGTAATCGGCATCGACCTGGGGACGACCAACTCGGTAGTCGCCGTCATGGAGGGCGGCGAGCCGGTCGTCATCCCCAACTCTGAAGGCGGACGCACCACACCGTCGGTGGTGGCCTTCACCAAGGACGGTGAGCGTCTCGTGGGTCAGGTGGCGCGTAGACAGGCCATCACGAACCCGGAGAACACGATCTTCTCCATCAAGCGCTTCATGGGCCGCAAGGGCACCGAGGTGACCGAGGAGCAGAAGCTGGTCCCCTACGCGGTCGAGACCGACCGCAAGGGCCGGGTCCAGGTCAAGGTCCCGAACGCGGACAAGACGTTCACCCCCCCCGAGATCTCGGCGATGATCCTCCAGAAGATGAGGCAGACCGCCGAGGACTACCTGGGAACGAAGGTCGACCAGGCCGTGATCACGGTGCCGGCCTACTTCAACGACGCCCAACGGCAGGCCACCAAGGACGCCGGCAAGGTCGCCGGACTCGAGGTCCTTCGCATCATCAACGAGCCTACCGCCGCCGCTCTGGCGTACGGACTCGACAAGAAGGCGGATGAGAAGATCGCCGTGTTCGACCTCGGTGGCGGTACGTACGACATCTCCGTGCTGGAGCTGGGCGACGGCGTCTTCGAGGTAAAGTCCACCAACGGTGACACGCACCTCGGTGGTGACGACTTCGATCAGAAGATCATCAACTGGCTCGTCACCGAGTTCAAGAAGGATCAGGGCATCGATCTGTCCGCGGACGCGATGGCTCTTCAGCGCCTCAAAGAGGCGTCGGAGAAGGCCAAGATGGAGCTGTCTTCCACGCAGCAGACCGACATCAACCTTCCGTTCATCACGGCCACGCAAGAGGGACCCAAACACCTCAACTACTCGCTGACCCGAGCCAAGCTCGAGCAGCTCGTGGACGATCTGGTCCAGCGGGTCATCCCGCCCATGAAGCAGGCACTCGAGGATGCCGGGCTCGACCCCTCGGAGATCGATGAGGTCATCCTGGTGGGTGGTTCGACCCGGATTCCGAAGATCCAAGAGGTCGTCACCGAGTTCTTCGGTAAGGACCCTCACAAGGGCGTGAACCCCGACGAGGTCGTGGGAGTCGGAGCGTCCATCCAGGGAGGCGTGCTGGCCGGAGACGTCACCGACGTCCTGCTGCTGGACGTGACCCCGCTGTCAC
>PVBE011386507.1_pt1 | contig 10752 bp, 9 predicted proteins | sample 1631181 | NCBI WGS metagenome assembly PVBE01 (sample SAMN08397723, study PRJNA350692) | Marine metagenome, whole genome shotgun sequencing project. | isolation source: water | place: Pacific Ocean | collected 2012-04 | reverse complement strand
ATCGTCGAACGTCTGGCGTCGGATGAGCGGTTTTCGTCCCACGTCACGGCGTGGCGGGTCGCCGAGCCGCGCGAGGCTCGCTACGGGTCGTTGCCGGCGGAAATCGATCCGAGTCTGGTCGAGGGGCTGCGTTGCGTTGGGATCGAGCGGCCGTATTCGCATCAGGCCGAGGCTGCGGAAAAAGCGCTGCGAGGTGAGGATGTCGTAATCGTCACCGGGACGGCCTCCGGCAAAACCCTTTGCTACAACCTGCCGGTCGTTCAGGCCATTTTCGATAATCCTGAGAGCAGGGCCCTGTACCTATTTCCGACGAAGGCCCTTTCTCAGGATCAACTGGACGAGTTGCACGGCCTGGTAGAGGCGACTGAGGCCGACATCAAGACCTTCACTTACGATGGCGATACCCCGACACAGGCGCGGCGCGCCATTAGGCGCGCCGGACACATTGTGGTCACGAACCCGGACATGCTGCATACCGGAATCCTGCCGCACCACACGAACTGGACGCGTCTGTTCGAAAATCTTCGCTACATTGTTGTCGACGAGCTGCACTACTACAGGGGCGTATTCGGGAGTCACCTCGCAAACGTCCTGCGCCGCCTTCTACGGATTTGCGAGTTTTACGGGAGCCGACCGAGTTTCATTTGTTCGTCGGCCACAATCGCCAATCCCGACGAACTCGCTCGGCGTCTGACGGGCCGGAATTTCTCTGTCGTCGATGATGACGGGTCGCCGCGCGGCGAACGTCATTACATCTTGTACAACCCCGCCGTGGTTAACCGGGAACTGGGCCTGCGACGTTCGGCAATCGAAGAAAGCGCGGAACTCGCCGGGACATTTCTCGGTAACGACGTGCAAACTCTCGCCTTCGCGCGAAGCCGGGTTGATACGGAAGTACTGCTGTCCAAATTGCAGAGCGATCAAGCGCTCGCCGGGCGTCGAATCAGCGGCTACAGGGGCGGATATCTGCCCGCCGAACGCAGGGAGATCGAAGAAGGTCTGCGGACGGGAGAAATTCGCGGCGTCGTGGCCACCAATGCTCTTGAGCTTGGAATAGACATAGGCCAGCTCGAAGCGGTAATCCTTTGCGGATATCCCGGGACGGTGGCAAGTACATGGCAGAGATTCGGGCGGGCGGGCAGGCGAACGGGAACCTCGGTGTCCGTGCTGGTCGCGTCATCAAGTCCGCTGGACCAGTACATCGTGAACAATCCCGAATACTTCTTTGGAGCGCCGGTGGAGAGCGGTCTGATAAATCCGGACAATGTTTTGATTATCAACAGCCATCTCAAGTGCGCGGCCTTCGAGCTGCCGTTTGAGGAGGGCGACCAGTTCGGCGTCGGAACGACGGACGCGATGCTCGACCACCTGTCTGATGCCGGGGTGCTGAACAAGCTCGGCAAAACCTGGCACTGGTCGGTTGCCGACGATTACCCAGCGCAATATGTGAACCTTCGAACCGGCTCCGTGAACAACGTGGTCATAATCGACAAAACGAATAAGCCCAAGCCGAGGGTCCTGGGTGAGGTCGATACGTTCGCGGCGCCGACGCTCGTTCATACTGACGCAATCTATCTCCATGCTGGCCGGCAATATCACGTCGACCAGCTCGATTGGGATGAAAAGAAGGCGTACGTTCGGGAAGTGTCGGTGGAGCATTACACCGACGCCAGCATGAACGTGAACATCTCGGTCCTGGACGATTTCGCGGTCGACAACTCTCGTCCACTGGGTCGAGGCTGGGGCGAAGTGCGAGTCACCGCATTGCCGACGATCTTCAAGAAGTTAAGACTTTCGAATCAGGACAACGTTGGTTGGGGAAAGATCGACCTGCCGCAGCAGGAGATGCACACCACCGCCTACTGGATAACGCTTCCAGTGGAGTTAGAACGGCGAATTGGGCGTCCGGCCATGGAAGCGGGGCTGCTCGGCGCGTCGTACGTATTGCACCAAATAGCGCCGTTGTTTCTGATGTGCGACCCCCGCGATTTGGGCAAGGTCACGGAAATACGATCGCCGTTTACAAAGGCGCCGACGGTCTATTTGTACGATGTCTATCCAGGCGGAGTGGGTTTCAGCGACCTCCTTTACCGCTCACACGAAGATCTGCTGCGCCGTGCGTCGGAACTCATAAGCGCCTGCGCGTGTGATGACGGCTGCCCGTCGTGTGTCGGCCCGCCGTCGATGCTGGGGATTGGAGCTAAGAACCATGCGCTCACCATTCTCCGGCACGGCATGCGCGAGCCGCAGGCGGTCCGAAGCGCCTAACGCTTAGCTGATCAGCATGTCTTCAGTTCCCATTGCCGGCTCGTCGGTCCGTCCGATTGATGCTGTTGTTCCCGGGCGCGTTGTTGAGAACCAGCACGGCGCTTTTTATTGCGTGCAGGTCGATACACCGAACGATCAGAGTCGCGGTGGAATTCGGTTCGGGGACGTTCTGGAGGCTCGCGGCGAGTTGATATCGATTGCAGGCCGTAACGCTGATCTAGCCGATCTTGACGTGAGCAAAACCGTATTTGTAGACACCGAAACAACGGGTCTCGCCGGAGGCACGGGGACGTACGCGTTCCTCGTGGGCATTGGTTTTTTCAAAGACGGCAATTTTGTCGTCAAGCAATATTTCATGCGAGACCAGTCCGAAGAAAAGGCCATGATGTCCGCCGTTGCCGGCGCATTGCGACAGTTCGATTCGGCCGTAACGTTCAACGGTCGTTCGTTCGATTTCCCGCTGCTCGCAACCCGGTTCATCTTGTCTCGCGTTCGCCCCCAGTTCGATCACATGGTTCATCTCGACTTGCTGCACACGTGCCGCCGAATTTGGGGGCGCCACCCGTTCGCTGCCGAGGGCGGCCTCCGACTCGGGTCGCTGGAATCGGCGCTTCTGGCGCACAAGCGACCGACGGATGTGCCGAGCTGGCAGGTGCCGGAAATCTATTTTGACTATCTGAGATCCGGTGATGCCGAAGATCTGCGGGCGGTCTTCGCCCACAACGTTGAGGACATTCTTTCGATGGTCAGCCTTCTCGGAATCGTCAATTCGGTTATGGGATCCTGGCAAACTCCGGGAAGCGTCGATCCGTACGCCGTCGTTGGGATCGGGAGAATCTTTGAAATGGACGGCCGGCTCGACCGCGCTGCCGAAGCGTATGCTGCCGCTCTTGCCGAATCGCTCGAGCCGGAAATCGCCGGCAAGGCTGCAATGTCACTGTCGCTAATTCACAAGCGCCTTGAGGATTGGTCGAGGGCGGTGTCAATCTGGGAGCCGCTGGCAGAACGCAAGGGGCGGTCCTCTGCGGCTGCCTGCGTGGAACTTGCCAAGTATTTCGAACATCGCTTATCCGATTTCGGTCGCGCTTATTTCTACTGCGCGAGCGCGACCGACCGCGTGAGAGAGCTGGCATTTCCGGTAGGAGGCCAGCTGTCGGAATGGGAGCTCGAACATCGGGCCAGCCGTTTACGGAGACGTATGAAGGTCGCTGGCGTGTCCCGCAATCGAGCCCATACACGCCCCGGCGCCGGGCTGTCGGTCCGGAGGGTCACACGATGACACCCGGCCAGGTCGCCAGCAAAGCTACATCGCCGGCAGGTTGAATCCGAGTCAGGAATCCGCAAAGCCGGGTTGGAGAAGAACCTAAATTCGAATTCCTGTCGGGTCTTGACCGATCTCACAGATTCTGGGCGTTTTTCGATGCTATGTCCAAACGTTGGCGGTCTAGGGGCGACTACCTCTCGGTAAAACGCGTCGTTGAGGCTGAGTTTGCCGAAATTTCCCGATGCGATCGGCTGCGGCGACGCGGTCGGATTCAGGTGCCGAGCCGCTCCGCCAGTTCGACAAAATCGTCCACGACGATGTCGTAGACCGCTCCGGCTTCCTCGTGCTCCGCGCCCACCGAGTCGATCAATTCGGGACGGGGAACGAAGGCGGTCTTGAATCCGGCTGCCTGGGCGGCCTGGAGGTCAAACTGGTGGGAGGCGACCATCATGATCTCTTCGGGAGCGAGATCAAGCATATCCGCGGCCGTTTGATAGACCTCCGGGTCTGGCTTGTAGTGTCGGGCAAGTTCGGCGGACAGTATGCAGTCCCACGAGAGACCCGCGTTCTTCGAGAGGTTTACAAGCAGGGCCATGTTGCCGTTCGAGAGCGTGGCCACTAGGTATCTTTCTCGAAGTCGCGGAAGGGCATTGGGCACGTCGGGCCAGGGTTTCAATCTGTGCCACACCCGGTTCAGATTCCCGATCTCTCGCTCGGAAACGTCCGTGAGGTGATAGTCCTCACGGAGGCCGCTCAAGATCAGTCGATGTAGGCCGTCCAGGGACGTCCAAGGTAATTCGCCCCTTCTGACCCTATCCATCGCGGGCCCATAGCCCGCTCGCCAGGCGTCGGCGAACGACTCCCAATTCGCGTCGATACCGTGGGACTGACCTAGCCGTTCGGCTTCCTCAACCACGCTACCGCGCCAGTCGACCACGGTGCCGAAGATGTCAAACGTAAGTGCGTGGACTTCCGGATATTTCATTTGAGATCAGAAATTACCGCCGGCAAACGAATCTTGCGTGGATTTTCCTACTTGATTGCTTCCGGGTCGTGTCGGTGCGGCTCGCCCGTGACGCTGATTGCCACGCGAATGGATGGTCCGTCTCCGGTCGGCTGAATCAAATGCCAGGTCTTCTTTGGAGCCAAAACGAAGTCACCGGCCTTAGCGTGGATTAGCTGGCCGTCGCCCATTTTCCAGATAATCTCGCCTTCCGCAACGAACCAGCACTCATCTTTGAAGTGGTAGTGTCGATCGCCTTCGTGACCCGCTGGCTGGCAGATGGCAGTGACCGTGACTTCGTCACTAATGATCACGCGATCCGACCACGGAGGCTCGCCATTTCGCCGCTTGACATCCTCCAACGAAGCGCTCAGCAACGCCGGGCTCAACACTGCGGTTTCGGTGACCATGGATTCATCCTCCGACTGCTCCCGTACCTGTGAGTCTAGTCTGGACCGGCTGCGACATTCTTGCAACGACGGCCTGAACTCGTGTTGCTTGTGGTCCGGTAGGAGCCTGATCTGAGACCGATTCCGTCGAAGGTGAAAAACACCACTTAAATGCCCGACGGGCGACCTGTAACGTGTCACGTGACAGTCGAATCGACGATGTAGCGAGACAACGAGATTCATCCGATCGTCCCGGATTCGGGGACTTCAGGCGCTGAGGCGTTGACAAAATCGGCGACGGACGCTGTGGGGTCCTGGACGTCAGGCGCGCGGGGAAACTTTGGGAGTGTGGCGTGATGGGGCGATTGACGTTTTCGATACGAACCAAGCTTATTGCGGCTTTTTTGTGGTGGCCGGTATTCCGTTGACAGCCGTTTGGCTCTTCGCGTTTCTTTCGATCCGAGGAACCGCGACAGAGCAGGGACTTGAGCAAATCCGCGTCCAGGCGAAGAATTCGGCAGCTCGAATGCAGGAACCATTTGACGCGATCGCGTTCGGAACTCCCGCCTCAACCATGCCGGCGCTAACCACGAACATTGCCGCCACGGTGATGACGGCTGGATTGCTGAAACCGGCAAACGCCTCCGTCGGACCGATCACGTCAGACAGAACAAGTGTCAGGAGCACCAACAGACCGATAACGTCCGGGCGGATTTTTTCGCTGCCGAACAGGATCAGCGCGGCCGCGATGACCCCGGCAACAATCCAGGCTTCAGTAGTCATGACTGCAATTTACTGTGTGGCCAACTGGTCCCCCGACGAAATCTCACCGACTCAATTCGCCAATCGGCTCATGGCCAATTGGATGACTGCTCCGGCGCCGGCCGCTCCGAAAACAAGCCACGTGGCGTTTACCCGCAGGCGGAGAGCGACCAGCGAGGCCACCACGATGACCATCGTCGGCAAATCGATTATGGCTGACGATCTGAGTTGAATCACGGCACCGGCCATCAGTGCAATCGCCGCAGCGTTCACGCCGTCGAGGAATCCGGCCGCCTTGAGTTACGCGAAAAAACCGGGGCAACAATAGTGCTCGGGGCGCGAGCCGAGGCGGAGTACGACTTCAAACCGCTCTCGGATGGCGATGCTATCGACCTCGGCACGGTTCGCCTGCGGGCTCTCGAAACACCCGGTCACTCGCCCGAATCGATTTCGCTGCTTGTGTTCGACCTCGACGGCGACCCGGACAAGCCCGCGGCCGTTTTGACCGGCGACACCCTTTTCATTGGCGACGTTGGCCGCCCGGACCTGCGCGCGGCGCTCGGCTGGTCTTCCGGGGACCTGGCGGAAATGCTTTACGACTCACTCCATGAGCAACTCATGACGCTGCCTGACGATACTCTCGTGTATCCGGCCCACGGCGCGGGGTCCCTGTGCGGGAAGAACCTGAGCAGCGAGACGGTATCGACGATCGGCATTCAGCGACAGTACAACTACGCCCTGCAGCCAATGAGCAAGCAGAAATTCGTGCGTATAATCACCGCCGAGCAGCCCGAAGCGCCCGGATATTTCACCTACGACGCGGTGCTCAACTCCAAGGAGCGTCCAACTCTGGACCAGACGATGGACAAGCGTTGGCGCCGTTGATGTCGGAGACTGTATTGGAGATTGCGGGTAGCGGCGGCCAGATTCTCGACACGCGACCCCCGATAGATTTCGCCGCCGCCCACCTCACCGGCAGCATAAATATTCCCCTGAGCGGAAAATACGCGACGTGGGCCGGCACACTTCTAGATTCGAACGAATCGATTGTCATCGTGGCCGACGTTGGTGGTGAAGGCGAGTCGGCCGTACGGCTCGGCAGGATCGGTTTTGACCGGATCGCGGGCTATCTGGCTGACGGTATGCAGGCGTTGGACGCTCACCCCCATTTGACGGGAAGCATCGAGCGAATCACTGTGGGAAACCTCTCGGAGGAGCTCCTCGACGACGCACCGTTTGTGCTTGACGTGCGAAGCGAATCGGAGTGGAGCGAAGGACGCATCGACGGAAGCTACAACGTTCCGCTGACGCAACTACGTGAGCGAATTGACGAGATACCCAAGGACGTGCGTTTGGTGGCACAGTGCCGGACGGGATACCGATCATCCATCGCCGCGAGCATTCTCGCCCAGCGTGGTTACAGGAAGACGCTCGACCTCGTTGGTGGAATAGAGGCATGGGACGCGGCCGGATTCCAGACCGTCGCTGACCGACCAGCGAAATAGACGCGAGTTCGCCGGAAGATTTAGTCGAGTAGTATTCCCGACGCCCATTTGTTGGGTGCGGTGCGGTTTCCGGGCGTATGCGGGACCGGAACAACCCACGAGCGCGAAGAGGATGAGGATGAGGATAAAGGATCATGCCTGAGAATCTGGTCGAAGTGCTCACGAATTGCTACGGCGAATATGGCGTCGCTGGAGCGATAGAGAATGTCCGAAAGCTTGGACTAAGGAATCTGGAAGTGGCCGTTAGGGCCCACTCTGGAGATCTTGTCGTTCCGGAGTCCGTAGTTCCAACAGAAAAACTGCCCGAGGCCGAGATACAGGCCTACAAGGACAAACTTGATGAGCACGGCGTTCTGGCCACCAGCGTAAACGGTGGTGACAACATGCTCGACCCAAAGGGAATAGAGCGGGTCAAGAAGCGGCTAGACATCTGCGTAAAATTCGGAGCGTCGATCCTCGTGGGTAGTGCAGGCGAGGCCAAGGACAGCGAGGAGCGCCGGCAGCTTTATCGAAACCTAACCGATGTCGGGGATTACGCCGCCGAGCGCGGGATTACCATCGCCTTTGAAACTCACCCCGGTATCACCGTCAGCGGTCCCGATATGGTCCAGACGATGAAGGACCTCGACCATCCGAACCTGCGGCTCAACTTCGATACCGGCAACATCATGTTCTACAACGAGGGTGCCGACGTAATCGAGCACGTAAGTATGGTGATCGAGTGGGTCGCCCATTTCCATCTCAAAGACAGCCGGGGAGGGCTCCGAGAATGGTACTTTCCTGCCCTCGGCGACGGAGGTGCCGTTGACTTCGCCGAAGTCGGGCGAGTCAGTAACGACGCCGGCTTCTACGGTCCCTTCAGCATGGAGTTGGAAGGCATCAGGGGCGAGCCGCCGCTAGCGCTCGAACAGCGGCAAGATCGTTTGCAGCGGTCGGTGGATCACTTGCGCGACGTGGGATTTCTTAACTAGCAACCGGGTAGCCGCTGCGCGACCGCTCCCGAGAACGGCGAGCTTTTAGCCGGCTCGCGATCGCAGGGCGTCGCATACCGCCCGGCCGAATTCGGTTGTCGTCGCCGACCCACCGAGGTCCGGCGTGAGCGTTCCGGAGGCAGTCACGTCGGTCAGCGCCGTCATCATCAATTCTGACTCTTCCGGATGTCCGAGTTCTTCAACCATCATCGCCGCCGCCCAGATTGCGGCGATGGGACTGGCGATCCCCTTGCCCGCGATGTCGGGCGCTGAGCCATGCACGGGCTCAAACAGCGGCGGATAACCTCCATCGGGGTTGATGTTCGAGCTCGGCGGAACGCCGAGACTTCCCATCAACGCGCCGCCGATGTCGGTGAGGATGTCGCCAAACAGATTTGATGCCACAAGTACGTCGTACGATTCCGGGTTTCGCACCATTCGGGCGGCGGCGGCATCGATCAAACTCCGATCGGTCGTAATCTCCGGATATTCGGAGGCCACCTCGTCGAATACCTCGTCCCAGAAGACCAGAGCGTATCGTTGCGCGTTTGACTTTGTGATATTCGTAACATGACTGCGGCCGGTGCTCTTTGCCAGTTCAAACGCGTTCCGAATTACCCGTTCGACCGCCGTGCGGGTGAACACCGTCGTCTCGACGGCGACCTCGTGGGGCATTCCGCGATGAAGACGTCCTCCTACGCCCGCATACTCGCCCTCCGTGTTTTCGCGCACGCACAGGAAGTCGATATCTTCCGCGCCTTTGCCGACGAGCGGGCTCTTTATTCCGGGTAACAGCCGGACCGGACGAAGGTTGATGTACTGCTGAAAAGTCTGGCGGATGGGCAATAACAGGCCGTGCAGAGAAATGTGATCGGGGACCGACGGAAACCCGGCGGCACCGAAATAAATCGAATCGAATTGCACAAGGGTATCGAGGGAATCGTCGGGCATCATCAGGCCATGCTCGAGGTAATAAGCGCATCCCCAAGGAAACTCCGTGAATTCCCAATCCACGGAACCTGTGACGTCCGAGAGAGTTTCCATAACGAGCCGACCCTCACAGAGTACGTCCGGGCCAATGCCGTCCCCGCCTATGACAGCGATCGAATGCCGAGCCATGCAATCTCCGATCTGAAAATTCCCCGCGCGAGTATACGCGTTAGATCTGGTTGGCCAACGTCGAAATGTAGAGAAGCGCTACCGGATTGATTCCCGGTCAACCGACGAGGCTGTCAAATCGCCCCCCGGCGCATTCAACAGAAGTGCGATCAAGACCCAGAGCTAAACCTAGATCTGCCGCGCCCGATCCAAGAGACTATCCCTTCGAATCGGCGTGTACGCGGGCCGGAATATCTAGACGCTAGAACGCCCACGCCGTACCTTCCTACGATCGGAGGTCAATCGAGATTCTGGTCGTCGATGAAGAACTCATGCAACGCCTCATGTACCGAGACTTCGCGGTAGTCCTCAATTACGAACGCATCTCTGCCGTCCTTTTTCAAGGCCGTCGGCACCCGCTTCACAAATTCAGCCTGATTCAGCCGATTAAAGGCCACGTGGGCGAGCCTGATCCACGTAATCGGATCGGCATCGCTTGCAGTGAGATCAGGCCAAAGGACAGGACCCGTATCCACTTGAAATCGTTGATGCTCGGCGTGGTAGTTGAGCGTTTTCACAGGATATTCGAGCAGCGCCTTCCGGCTTGTCTCCGAATTCCAAATCTCGGTCTGAACCACAACCGGAGATTGCGTCTGCGCGATCGCGGCAACATCGGCATCGGTCTTGAGCCTGCGGGGGGCCCGCATGGACGTCAGTTTGAAATCGAGGCTGGTCAGCAGATCGATGAACGGGTCGATTTCCGGCACGTCCAGAGGCGACAAGATATCGGGAGAAAACCTAAGGCACCGGTCGTGGGCGAAAGCCATCAGGTAATCCGAACCAGGCATGATGAAGTGCCCCTCGTCCCTATACATCCACTCCGAGCGGCACAGACTGCCCAGGACGAAGTCCTCCGATGAGTCTCCTGTCTCGTTGAAGATGCGTAGACGAGCTTCCAAACTGATACGGACGCTGTTGCCCCATGTGTTGTGAAAGTCGCCGGGTCTGGGCTTTCGGGTCCATGTGATAAACGAGCGGTTGAAATCCAGGGCTTCCATTAGCACTCAATCTCCCAGGTGTTGCGCGGCGTGGCGCCTGCATTAGCCTAGCGACTCGCCCACCGGGGAACCGACACCATGATCCCCGCATCTCCGGAAATGGCTAGCGGACAGCCTCCGCGTTTCACGGAAACACCGAGACTGTCCGCCGCACACCCGTTAAGTCCGGGCGTTACTTCCCCCGCTAAGGCTTTGCCTATAGCTGGCTAGGCTCCGTTCGCCCCGGCCATCACCAAATCCGTTGGCGTCTCATCAGTGGCGCCGTCCAGACCATCCATTCCGCTCAGATTTTCACCCTGGAGCGACAATCGCCGGATCACCGATGCCAGACCTTCGGACAACCGGGCCAGGTCCTCGGCCGCGCTGATCCTGTTCGGCAGCGAAAAAATCCGCCCGGACGTTATCGGTCTGTTGGTGCTCCTGACACTTGTTCT
>PVBE012257383.1_pt1 | contig 10753 bp, 3 predicted proteins | sample 1631181 | NCBI WGS metagenome assembly PVBE01 (sample SAMN08397723, study PRJNA350692) | Marine metagenome, whole genome shotgun sequencing project. | isolation source: water | place: Pacific Ocean | collected 2012-04 | reverse complement strand
GTACGCCATCCGACCCCATCCGGGCTACGCCACGCGGCCGGACCTGGCCAACGCCGAGGCGGGGCGGCTGGCCACGAAGACCATCATCGAGCGCTACAGCGCCACAACGCAGGCGGTCTTTGATGGCGCGCCACCGCCGGAGCCGCCCATGCGGTGGTTGCGTGCCCTGACTCTGGGCGGTCGCTTGCCTGCGCCGGACATCGGCGACACGCGTTACACTTTGCCGCCTGCCGGGGCCCCATCCCACAGCAGCTCGGCCAGTCCCGATGCGCGTTGAATCCGTCGCGCCAGGCAGCTGCGCATCACCTGGCGATCGCCGAACCAGGCCACCTGCCAACGTGCGCGGGTCAGGGCTGTATAGAGCAGTTCGCGGGTCAAGATCGGCGAAGCGGCATCTTGTGGCAGCACCAAGGCGACCCGATCGAACTCTGAGCCCTGGCTCTTATGTACGGTCATGGCCAGCGCTGTGTCATGGGCCGGCAGCCGGGCTAAGGGCAGGTAGCGGGTCGCTCCGCCTTCGTCTGCGAACAAGGCCACGAGCTCGCCCCCACCTCGGCCATCCTGTCGTTCCCGCTCTACCACAAGACCCACGCTGCCGTTGCGTAGATTCACCTCGTAACTGTTCTGGGTAATCAGCAGCGGTCGGCCATGCCATTGGGCGCCCCGTGTGAGCAGTCGGCGGCTTTGTTCCCCTTTGGCGGGCTTGTCTTCCGGCCGGGCGCCGCTGATCAGGAAGGTCTGCAGCGCCTCGCTCAAGGTTTGGTTGAGTCCTTGAACCCCGCGCGCTCCCTGTCGATGGGGGGTCAACACGCGGTAGCGCAGCAGGGCGTCCAGCAGTTGGGCGTGGTGAGCTCTCGAGCGTCGCCGTTGTGGGTCAGGCAGGGCGACGCGCAGCAGGTGGGCGTAGCCCGGTCCTGCCTTGAGCAGGCTGCCATCGGCGGCCATGGCGCCATTTGCGACCTCAGGGGCCAGCCACGGCTCCACCAGGGCTGCTACGGTGGTCTCGTCTAGACTCCCTCCCCCACCTGTGGCGGCTGGCAGGTGGTGATGCAGGCGGTCTGGGGCCGGATCTCGGGCCATAGCCTGACGCCAGCGTTCTGGTCCCGGCGTCTCGCCCGCCAGCAGGGCCACGGCTGCGTCCAGATCCCGGTCATCCGCACGCTGCAGGGCTTCGGCCACGCAGGCGATGGCGGCCGCCCGCTCAAAGCGACGCGACCGGCTCAGGCGGACAACACGCTTGGCCAAGGGGCCGTCCGTCTTAGGACCCTGTCCGGCACCCGAGACAATGTCGGCTAGGACGGTGCCAGCCTCCACTGAACTGAGCTGGTCCCTGTCCCCCAGCAGCACCAACCGTGAGCCTGCCGCCATGGCCGCGACGAGATGCCCCATCATCGTCAGGTCGATCATGGAGGCCTCATCCACGACCACTACGTCTGCAGCTAGCGGGTTGTGAGCGCCGTGGGCGAAGCGATGGGGGGCGTGGGGCAGCGCTCCCAGCAGGCGGTGCAACGTGCGCGCGTGGAGGCCGCGCAGACGGTCGAGTACCGGGGCGTCGATGCCGCGGGCGGCGAGCAGGTCCAGGTCGGCACAGAGCGCCTCGCCCATACGCACGGCGGCTTTTCCGGTGGGCGCCGCCAACTCGACGACCAAAGGCCGGTCGCTCTCCCATGCGTGCTGCAGCAGCAGGGCCAGCACCAGCTTGACGCTCCAGGTCTTGCCGGTGCCTGGGCCTCCGGTGATCACCGAGAGTCCGCCTGTGGCCACCGCCTGGGCTGCACCTCGGGCCTCGCCATCTTCAGGCTCAGGGAAGAGGCGGTCGAGTCGGGATGCCAGCCAATGCGGCGCCAGAGGCGCTCGAACCTGGGCGCTGGCCAGCCGCAACAGGTCGTTGGCCAACAGGCGCTGTGTTCGCCACATGCGGTGGCTGGTCAACAAGCCCATTGGCTCACCGTCGCCAGCCTGTACGGTCTGCCATACAAAGGGCGTCATCCGGCCCTCTTCGGCCTCTGAGACCGCCTCGTGATCCCGCACGCGCGCCGCCCAGGAGACTGGATCAACAGGCCAGGCGTCGCGCAGCTCCTGCTCGTCCTCCACCCGCTCTGTCCTGCCGCCACGCTCGCGCTTGACCAGCTGGGGCAGGCGCTCTACCCAGGCGCCAACATGGCCTGCGCGCGGCGCCCGCAAGGCGAACGCGAACGCCAGCGCGATCTCCGGATCGTCGGTCAGGGTGAAGCGACGGGAGGCCGCGTCCAGGATCGCCAGATCGGCGATGGAGAGCACTCCCGCTTGCACAAAGGGCGCCGCCTTCTGTGCCAACCGGCGGTCGTTCAGGTGCTGCAATGCGCTCATGGGCAGCCCCCTTTGCTATCGGCCAGGGTTGGGTCAAGCGCTACATCCAGGGCTTCGACCACCTCTTTGGGCCAGCGATCGGCGTAGACGCCTTGCACCGCACCGTTGCCCAAGCGCGCCTCCGCCCCGGTCATGCCGCGCAGGAAGAGGTAGAGGTGGCCGCCAAAGTGCCGGTCATAGTCGTATTCGGCGCCCAATCGATCGGCCAGCAGGCGGTGGACCGCGACCGTGTAGATCAACGCCTGCAGGTGGTAGCCATGGCCCGCCATGGCCCAGGCCAGCCATGGCTCGCTGTAGTGCGCCGGCCGGGTGGCGCGAGCACCCCGCGTGTGGATGCGGTTGGTCTTGTAGTCGGCCAGGTAGAGGCGCTCGCCGCTCCGGAAGACCAAGTCGATCTGGCCGGTCAGGATGCCGGCGATTCGAGGCAGCAGAGACCAGTCGTCACCAGGCTCGTCGGCGCGCTCGATCAGTGTCTGCAGCCATGGGCGACCATCCCAGCCTGGCTCAAGCAGGCGTGGACGCAGGGCCTCGGTGACAGCCTGCGCTTCGAGGGTCGAGCCTGGCTGTCCCGTCTCGCCCCCGGCCAGGGAGAGGTCGAAGTCCAACTCGTCCATACGGTCGCTGTCGGCCAGCGCGCTCAAGGTGAAATGGGCGGGCAGACCGTGGGGCCTTGAGCCCAGGGGCCCGGCGTCCAGCGGGGTCGAGAGGATCAGCGGCAGGGCGTCGATCAGCAACCGCCAGTCTTCAGCCCGACGGTGGCCGAAACGTCGCCCCAGATGGGCCACCAGGGTCGCCACGTCGCGCGGCGGGGTGGTCGTTGCGGTTGAGCGCTCAACAAGCTCCCCTGCCTCATTTGCTTGAAAGCTCAGGTGCTCAAGGACCGCGTGCCCCCATGTGCCGACCACGGTGCCGCTCCACATCTCGGCGAGGGGTAAGGCGGGGCCTTGATCCTCCTCGGGGGCCTCTGGCGCGAGCACGTCGACTGTAGCGCGGCTTCGCTCTTCTGGCGCCGTCGCGGGGTCGACTGCGCTCCTCTGATCTGGGTCGGCTGGCTCGTCGGCGTGCACCTGACGACCGCCGACCATGGACGAGAAGCTGGCTCGTTGCCACGTGTGGCTCAAGCCGGCGCGGCAGAAAGGCGCCACTCGCCAGCCTTCCCTATCAACCACATCATCGTCGGCCTGATAGCGCCCCTGGATGGCCACCGGCGGGCCGGAGAAGCGCCAGCCCAGCTCGCCTTCTGCGCAGAGGTCTTGCAGCTGCCCCAAGGCCTGCCTCTCGGCCAGCTGCCGGGCGGCGGCGCGGGTGGCTCGCTTCTTTGCGTCCTTGACCTGCACGCTGACCTTCAAGTCGTCGATGAAGGCCATGATCGCGTCGTCGCTCTGACGCTCCTGGTTTCGGAAGAGCAGCCGATTGAGGGCCGCATGGGCGCACTTGTCGGCTGCGGGGCCGAACCATGCCACGCAGTGGTGTTCGGCCCGGGTCAGGGCGACGTAGAGCTTGCGCAGGTCTTCCCGTCGGCTCTCCTGGTGTTGCAACTCAAGCCTTTGGTCGCGGACGGCTGTGCCGGGCGCGTGCAGGTCGATGATGGCCAGCCCGGTGCCGCCGTCGGGATGGACCACAAGGGGGCCGGGGCCGCTCTTGCTGACGCGGGCCGCCCAGGCAAAGGGCAACATGACGATGGGGTATTGCAGGCCTTTGGCTTTGTGGAGGGTAACCACCCGAACCGCGTCCGCGTCGCTCTCCAGGCGCAGGTTGCCGGCTTCGTCTTCGCCTGCTGACTTCTGCTGCCGCAACCAGTCGGTCAGACCTACGGGGCCCAGGTGGCCCCGGCGCTCGGCGGTGTGGCAGAGTTCCACCAGATGTCGCAGATCGGTGGCCAAGCGCTCACCCTCTTGAAGGCCCAGGACGCGCTCGATCACGGAGAATTGACCAAACAGGCCCTGGGCCACGCCGGCGAATCGATGACGGGCCCAACGTTCGGCCGCGTGCGCCAGGGTCAGTCTCCATGCTACCCAGTCCAGCTCTTCTGCTCGCCCCTGTTGGGCGGCGGCCTCCGGCGGCTCGTTGGCCTCCTCAAGGGCCCGCTCCAGCTGAGCCAGCGACCAGCCGAAGAGTGGGCAGATGGCCAGCCTTCGGGCAGCTCCTTCGTAGTTGGGGGTCGCGATGGCGTCGAGCAGATCGAGCAACCACTCTGCGGCCCGACTCTGAAAGACCGAGACCTTGCCGCCGGCCACCGCCATGATGCCGTGCCGCCCCAGCTCCACCTTGACCAGCGCCGCCTCCTTGTGGCTGTTGACCAGGACGGCGAAATCCCGTGGCGCCAGCGCACGGGTCGAGGGCTGGCCCAGGATCTCCGGCCCCGGCAGCCGCGCGTCGCTCTCCAGCAGCAGCCTGATCTCCGCCGCACAGGCGTTGGCCGCCCGCTCTCTGGCGTCGTCGGCCTTGGTGAGCAGGGCACGCCGCGGCGGGTCCACGAGCCGCCTGTTCGGGCTGTCTTCATCGACCCACTGCGGGCCATCATCCAGCCAACGCAGCTCCAATGGGCAGCGCGGACGCAGCGTCTCTTCGCCGCTGCCATCCACGTGTATGAGGTCGGCTACCGGTGGCCCATGACGCAAGGCCCAGCCGGCGTGCTCTGGTTTATGGTCCACGCTTACGTAGTCCATATCCAGGGCGCCGAACGCCCCCGGCGTGCGCCCCCAGAGTCGATTCAAGGCGAGGATGTAGCCCTCGTCAGAGCGGTAATTCCGGGTCATGGTGAAGCGTCGCCGGGCGTCGATGCTGGCTTTGGCGGCCAGGTAGACGTGCACGTCGGCGCCGCGAAAGGCGTAGATCGCCTGCTTGGGATCACCCACCAGAAAGAGAAGTTTACCCGCCCGGCCGTGGAAGACGGTCTTCAACACCGTCCACTGGGCGCTGTCGGTGTCCTGAAACTCGTCCACCATCACCGCGTCGAATTGTGCCGCTATGGCGGTGGCCAGGGCGCCCTGGGGGCCGGTCTGCTCGATGCGCTCGGCCAGTCGACTGAGTATGGCGTCGAAGCTCAGCTCTCGCCGACGCCTGAGAGCGGCCTCTACATCTTGCCGCGCCTGACGGCCGAAGTCGGCCAGAAGCCCGCTCGCTGCCAGTCCCAGCGCGGCCACAAGAGCCTCGAGCTCATCGAAGAGCCTCAGGTCCATCGCGGCGCCGGCCTTGTACGCCCTCTCCACGCCGGCCCGGGTCAGTTTCTGTGCCTGGGTAGAGGTCAAACCGGAGGGTCCGTCGGTGATCGACCAGCCCGCTCCACCGTCAAGCCAGACCTCGAACCCCCCGACGGCCGCCTCAAAGATCTTGGAGCTGTAGCTTCTGCCGTTGAGGCGGCAGGTCGTGGCGGCCAGTTCAGCCCGAATCATTGTTTTGAGCGCTTCGCCGCCCGTCTCATGGCGCCACCACTCGGACAGCGCCTGTAGGGCCGTCGGCCAGGGGGCCGCTGCGCCGCTCTGCGCGGGCGGCTCGATGTGCCCGGCGCCAGCTCGGGTGGCTTCGTCGGCCACCCGCCCCAGGGTCTTGATGTTCCAACCCCATGGGATGATGCGCGCCATCTCCGCCGGTGACGCCACCGCCTGGCGGCTGGCGATGGCGTCGGCGGCGAGACGCTCGCGGATCGCCTTGGTGCTCTCTACCAGATGAAGCTCCGTATCCTGGCCGCTCTCGAAGGCCAGCGTGTCCAGCACGCCCTGGGAGAAGCTGTGAATGGTCGAGATGGTGGCCTGATCAAAGTCTGCCAGCGCCCGGCGGACATTGTTCAATCGGTGTGCCAACCGATCGGCGTCCAGCGGCGCGCTAGGCGGGCCATGCACCAACAGGGCGAGCACCGCGTCCGTCGTCGGATCGACCACACGCTCCTCTTCGAGGGCCTCGCGCACGGCGATCAACCGGCTTCGAACGCGCTCTCTGAGCTCGGCCGCCGCCGCGCGGGTGAAGGTCATCAAGAGCAGCCGGCCGATAGCCAGACCGCTGCCGTCCTGATGGGCCGGCTCGACCACCAACCTCGCCACCAGGCTGGCTAGCTGCCAGGTCTTGCCAGTGCCCGCGCTGGCCTCCAGCAGCCATGTGCCTTCGGAGGGCAGGGGCGCTACGGCGCTCCAGACCTGCGCCGGATTGGCGGCGGAAGAGGTCATGGGGCCTCTCCCTGGTCTTGGTCGGCGATGGGCTCGGGCGGGGGCGGCCCATCTACCATAGCCGTCAGCATTGGGGCGAAGAGGGCCACCGCCTCGGTCACCCAGGGCGGCTCCGGGCTCAGACCTGTGGGCGTCAACGGCAACCGCTCGTCCAGGTCGATCTCGCCCCACACCGTTTCGATGCAGGGATCGCCTTTGGGCAACTTGGTGTGAAATGCGCGCCGGGCGGCCTTACGCGTGCTCTCACTCGCTCGCCACCAGGACAGGCCGCAATCTTGCCTGGCCAGGGCTTGGACCAAGGCCAGCGAGGCTTCTTCAAAGAGGGGCACAGGTTGATGGTGGGCCCTCCGCCAGGTGGTGACGATGGCCCGCAGCTGAGCGGCCGCCCGCGCGGGGCAAGCCGGCGGCTGCAGCCAGGTGGTCTTGGCGGCCTTGCGCTTGCTGGTCGAGCGGGCCAGTGAGGCCACAGCGACTGGCGCTTGTGCGTCGCTGTTGGTGGCGGCCTCTATCGTCGCCGTCAACAGGGCGATCCAGGGCCTCAGCAAGCGCTCGTCGCGATGCTTGCTGGCCGTCGCATCCACCGCCACCTGTTTGGACTCCTGATCGGAGATCGGGGTCAGTTGGCCGTAGGTTCCGCTGACATCCACCGTCCAGCCGTCGGCACCGACCACCCGGCTCTGTGCCCTCAGGGGGGCGACCGTCTGGCCCGCATCCAGCACCAGGGCCAGGGCCTCCGCGGCGATGTCGGCCCCCTCCTGGCCCAGATCGGCGACCAACTGAGGCCCCAACGCGCCCACAGGCAATCGCCCCTCGGCCCGCCAGCTTCGGGTCGTCTGCTCGACCAGCTCCTGTTGGCTCTCACCGCCAAGGACGCCGCGCATCACCTGATCGCGGATCTTCCAATCGTCCAGGGAATCCAGCCCCAGCACCTCACGCTCAGGCACCAACTCGACGTCTTCGCCAAGGCGGACCTCATGGCGGCTCTTGAGCAGCAGCCTTGCTGGCCTCAGCACGTCTCGGCTCAGGGCGTCGAAGCTCACAACGCCCGGGGCCGCGTTCCGCTCGGGGCGCGCCCCCGGCTCTCCATAGCAGATGGTCGCGGCCTGAGGGGCTTGCGCTCCCTGGCCGAGATCGCGCACACGCTGGGCCGCTGTGAGCATGGCGCTGTTGAAAGAGCGCGCTCGCCCGCCATCGAAACAGGCGCTACTCCAGGGCTGCAGGGGCACACGTGTGGTCAGCGCATCCCGCGCTCGCAGGGCAGGTCCATGGGCGGGCTGATCGACCTGCAGCCGACCGTCCAGAACCTCCATCAGCTCTGCCACAGGCACGGCGGGGGGCAAGGGTTCGCCGCTGCGCTCGTCGCTGGCCGTCCAGGTGACCATCAACCGCCGTCTGGCGCTGATCAGCGCCTCCAGAAGCAGATGTCGGTCGGCCGCCCGCCGGTCGTGCTCGCCCAGGCGCCGGTCTCGGCCCATGGGATCCCACGCTCGCACCCGGGCGGCCCTGGGGAAACACGCGTCATCCATGCCCAGCAGCGCCACCACCTTGAAGGGCACGCTGCGCATGGGCTCCAGGGCGCAGACCGTGACCGCTCCGGTGATGGTGCGCTGGCCGCTGCGGGGCACATCGAAGCGCCCTTGCAGCCAGGTTCGCAAGGCGTCTAGACGAATCTCCCCCTCGAAGCCGGCCGCCCGCAAACCGTCGAAGAACGCGCCCAGCTCATCATCAACCCGCGCTTCCAGCCAGGCGGCCTCGTCGCTGGTCGCGCAGAGGTCTGCGCGCAAGGCCTCCAGTCGCGATCGCCAGACCCCGCCCTTCGCTTCGCTGCTCACCGCGTCCCGATGTTGTCGCAGGGCCTCCAGCAGGCTGTGGAGTTTGCCGAATCGGCTCCGCCCGGCGCCGTCGGTGGCGGCGTAGGGAACGAAGTCCAGGCCGCCGTCGCGGGCCTCGTCGTCGGCGACGCCCGTGGCGGTCAGCACCGCGCCATCATGGTCGCCGAAGAGGGCGCCCAGGGCGATGCGCTCCATGGCGAAGCCGATGGTGTTCTGATGCAGCCTGGGTTGGCCGGCGGCCTCGCGGTCGGCGGCGTCGAGCCCCCACCTTGCGCCGGCTTCGATCAACATGCGCTGCAGCGAAGTCACGTCCTCATCATCCAGCTCAAAACGGGTCTGGATCGGGCCCAGCGCCAGCAGGTCCAGCAGCACAGCCAGGGTCAAACGCTCGCCGGCCAACTCCAGCACCCGCAGCATCACCTCGGCCACGGGGTTCACCGCTCGCAGGCCCAGGTCGGCGATGTGTACCGGGATGGCCGGCAGCGGACCGACGCCCATGGCGCCGTCGTGCAGTTGGATGACGCCATCAGGTCTGGGCGCGAAGGCCGCCGAGATCAGCGGCGCGTAGGTCTGAATGTCGGGGGTCATGACCACCACATCCCGTGGCTCAATCCCGGCCTCCTCGTCGCCGAACAGGCGGAGCAACTCATCGCGCAGTTCTTCGACCTGACGCAAGGCGCCAGGGCAGGCGTGTAGGGAGATGGAGTTGTCGTCCTCGGCGAGCCAAGTTCGCTCGTCCGCGGCCGGTAGCGGAAGGTCGTCCAGCAGGCCTCGCTGCAGCGTCTCCAGGGCCCCGGAGCCCGGCCGCGACGCGAAGACCGACGAGGCTTCGTTGTCCAGATAGCCGCCAGGCAACTCCTCCAGCAGCAGCTGCAGATCCCGCGACGGCCCGCCCAATCCCGCCAGCAGGGGGCATCCTGCGGCCTGTTCTCGCGTGCCGCGGTGACTCTCGCCCAGCCACGCTTGGCTGGGTGCCAGAACGTAGAGGTGGACCTCTGTGCAGGTGCCCAGCAGGGCCAGCATCTCCAGGTCGGTGCCCCCCTGAGTTGACAGGCCAAAGACGTGTAGATGAGGCGAGAGCGGCTTGAGTTTGCCGGCTGCGGCCGCAGTCCGCAGGCGTTCCAAGGAGCGCGCCGTTGGGGCGGCGGGGATGCTCTGGGCCGCCTCTGCCATAAGCTCGGCCAGCCAGCCATCTGTGCTGCGCTCGTCCGGGCTCAACAGCGCCAGATCCCCTTTGAGCCAGCGCAACGCCACGTCCGGGCGTTTGCTGCCCACCCGATCCAGCACGTCGGCAACGTCGCGGGCAAAGGTGAGCTCACGGGCTGTCACCGGGCCCTCTGGCCAGGGCTCGCCGGCGCCTCGAAGATAGGCGATAGCGGGCGCGAAGTTGGGGTGCATTGAGCCGTCTTGGCGGGCTCGCAAGGAGCGCAGGCAGCGCCACGCCAGGGCGTCAGGCTGCCATGGATCCTGGGTGCCGGAGCGCTGCCACCAGCGCGGCCCGCTCGTTTGCCCCAAGGCGGCGGCCAGGCCGCCATCGAGCGCCTGCCTGGGGAAGGGGAAGTCGACCCGAGCCAGCACACCCCGTCGGCTGGCCATTTGATGGCCGAGCCAGGAGGCCATGCCCCGGCTGCCCACCACCACCGGCACCACCGCGAAGGCTCGCGCCAGACCACCTTTGGGCAGTCCGCCATCCAGGCGCGCCGCGAGGGCGTCGGCCAAGGTCTCCATGCGGTTGCTGCGATGCACATGCAGCGCCATGAAAGGTCCCCTGCTAGAGCGCGATGGGTGGATGGTTCGTGGCCAATCAGCAAGCTAGCCCACGCCTCTCGGGGGCGCAACGCGAGCCGGGCGGAGGGGCGCACTGTGCTACTGTCAGCGGTGACCTTTCGGAGGGGCCATGAGGCCAACAGCAAAGCAGAGCATTCCTGGTGCACAGATGGCCTGCGTGCGCCGCCAGAGCGGTGCGAAGGTCATGGACGGCGTGCTGGTCGTGCTCTTCGCCCTCTGTGTGCCGTACATGGCACAGGCGAGCCCATGGGCGTGGCGCACCAAGCGGGAGCCGCCAGCCCGCACCCTGGACCACATCAAGCCGCCCCTCGGCGCGACCCGCGCAGCAACCACAGCCGGCAGCTTCGGCGCCTGGTTGCGCACCCTGCCCCTGCGACCTGCGGGTACGCCGGTGAACCTCTTCGACGGTCGTCGCAAACCCAACCAGAGCGCCCACCACGCTGTGGTTGATCTGGATCTCATCGGCCGCGACCTGCAGCAATGTGCCGACGCCCTGATTCGCCTGCGGGCCGAATACCTCTGGTCGGCCGGCCGCAAAGGCGAGATCCGCTTCAACTTGACCAACGGCATGACGGTGCCCTGGATGCGCTGGTCCAAGGGCGGCCGGGTCCGGGTCGTCCG
>PVBE011962251.1_pt1 | contig 10754 bp, 8 predicted proteins | sample 1631181 | NCBI WGS metagenome assembly PVBE01 (sample SAMN08397723, study PRJNA350692) | Marine metagenome, whole genome shotgun sequencing project. | isolation source: water | place: Pacific Ocean | collected 2012-04 | reverse complement strand
ATCTTCAATCGAGACGCCAGGGCGGGGGCTGACAAAAAAGCCGAAGCTTGAAGGACCCATATTATCACCGTCATAAAACGCGCCGGCAGAGACCGCGAGTTTCTGCTTTACCACCAATGACCGGTAAAGCGTGCTGGTTGAGCCGCCGCCGAAAACCTGGGCAAGAACTTCCAAAGGATAGACGTGTATGCGCTCGCCAAATTGCAGGCTTGGCGCCAGATAGCGGCGTCTGATACTGGGTTGGCGCACCTGGCGGTCCCGTAGCGTTACCCGGATGGCAGCGTTATGGGGCGGTTCTTCGGTGCGCACACGTTTGCTTGGCTGACCAGCCGGAATGACACCATAAATTTTTTCTGCCAAAGGACGCAGCTGTTTGGCGGTGATATCACCAGCGACAACGAGTATCGCATTATTGGGTCGATACCATTGATCATAGAATTTTTTAAGATCGGCCTTAGTCAGACCGCGAATCTCGTGCTCCCAGCCAATTACCGGATTATGGTAGGGATAGTTTAAATACATCACCGCATTCATTTGTTCAGACAGTTTGGCGCCGGGGGAATTGTCAGTCCGCGAGCGCCGCTCTTCGAGCACGACTTGGCGTTCGGGCTCAATTTGATCATCTTCTAATATGAGCCCGCGCATCCGGTCAGCTTCCAGTTTCATCACGGTTTCCAAGCGATCAACTGAAATGCTTTGATGGTAGCCGGTATAGTCTTGTGAGGTGAAAGCATTATCACGGCCGCCATTACGCGCGACAATTTTAGAAAACTCACCGGATTTGAGAGTTTTGGTTTTCTTGAACATAAGGTGCTCAAATAAATGCGTAATACCGGATTTGCCCCGCGGCTCGTCAGCCGCGCCAACTTTGTACCACACCATGTGACGCACAATCGGCGCCCGATGGTTTGAAATTACAACTACTTGCATGCCATTTTTTAAAGTAAATGTCTTTGGGTTAAAGACTCCGGCCTCAGAGGGATGAAAGGCAGCCAGAAATAGTGTTGCCGCCAACGCAATAAACCCAAAAAAAGCTGTTCTAAAAAAGATCATTAAATCGTCATTTTCCGCCTGTAACATCATATCTATGAACGATAATAGAGCACCATTTCGGCGCATTATTAAGATTTAAATTAAATATAGACCAGCAGACGCAATATTACAGATGTCTCGCGCGGAAATCGCATGAAAGTGAAGGTCTATTTAAATACATCTTCGAGGAGCGCCTTGCTTTTACGCTTGATGGTTGGGACTTCGCCCTGATTGAGCGGTTTGCCGAGAGCTTGGTTCTCGCGGATGCGTTTGGCTTCCTTGGTCGCGTCGACTGTTGTGCCGAACTCGCGTGGTTTTTGCCAGAAAGCTATTTTATCGGTGATGGTAATACTTTCATGGGCTAGCACCGAAGTTTCTTTAGATATTTGCACCCGGATAAAAGAATCAGCGTTGGTTGCGCCGGTTAATCGTAGAACGGATCGTTCGCCTTGGCTCAGACGCGAGGTGTCACCGGTGCTGCCAACCTGCCGCGGTTGTGCTTGTTGCTGCCCGGTGCCGAGTGCCTGGACAGCGCGATCACGCGGGTTAACTGCTTGAGGACGTTCCGCGCCTGGGGTCGGTGGTTTTAAACCATACCTCGGCGGCAGACTCAAAGGAGCGCGCCGGTAGACGGCAAATTCATCCGGTGCTTCCTTGGTTTGGCCGAGCGCCCGCTTAGCTCCCTCGCAACCACTCAACAAAATGGCGGCGGCAAGTACGGCGAATAGCGGATAATATTTATTCTGCATAGCAATCATGGTCTTTCTACTTATCTTCTATTTTAGCCTGTTCGGGCTTTCGAGAAAATAGCGAATCCAAAATTAAGAGTATAGCACCGACGGTAATACAACTATCGGCAATGTTAAAGGTAGGCCAATGCAGTGTCTCAATATAAAAATCTAGAAAATCGACCACCGCGCCGTGGAGGCCGCGATCAATCACATTGCCGAGCGCGCCACCGATAATGAGGCCAAGTCCGGCTGCCATGCGTTTATTCTTCGCCTTACGCAGCCAGAAAAATAGGAAAACGACGATGACAATTGCCAATACTGATAAGAGTAGTGCATTTAAGTTGTTGTTATTGTTGAATAATCCGAAGCTTACCCCATTGTTCCAGGTCAGCAACAGATTGAAAAAAGGGGTTACCGGAATAACCCGGGGCGGCTGCATGACGCCTTCCAGAATCCACCATTTCGTCGCCTGATCCAGCGCGATTACGAGGGTGGCGATCAGGCATCCAAAGCGGGTAAATGGCGACAAACTAAGTGCTCCCTGTAAATATTTTGGGCCTCTATTCTGCTGCGACCGGAAAATTATCGGCTGCTTCAGCGCAGCGTCTGCAAACCTCTTTTTGGTCTGAAATTGTGCCGACTTCCGGCAAAATTTTGTAACAGCGAACACATTTTTCACCTTCGGCCAAATTGGGCTGGACGCCGACACCAGGGACATCTTCGACCGTGAAAGCTCCTTCTGGCACGTCGCCTTCGGTGAGCTGGGCATCGGAGGTGATGGTAATTTCCGCCAAATCCAATCCCTTCAGTGCGGTGATAAAATCAGCGGTGGCAAAAATGGACGGGTTCGCCTGAAGTGATGAGCCGATCCGCTTCTCAGCCCGTTCAATTTCCAGCGCCCCGGTTACGACGCGGCGGAGATCGCGGATTTTCTCCCATTTTGCGGCGAGTTCATCATTTTTCCATGTCTTGGGAATGTCCGGGAATAAACGCAAATGCACACTGTTATTGTCGTCCGGAAACCGCGCCAACCAAGCTTCTTCAGCGGTAAAACAAATAAACGGTGCAAACCAAGCGGTCAGGCAGTTAAACAATTGATCCAGAACGGTTCTGGCGGCGCGGCGGGTTAAAGCATCCGCGCTATCGCAATAAAGTGCATCTTTGCGGATATCGAGATAAAAGGCCGATAAATCTACCGCACAGAAATTATGCAATTCGGTAAATAGTAAGTGAAACTCGAATTTCTCACAGGCTTTTCTGATCATCGCATCCAGTTCGTAAATGCGGTGTAGTACCCAGCGATCAAGCTCCGGCATTTCGTTGATTGGCAGTTTTTCAGCTTCGTCAAAACCATTCAAATTGCCGAGTAAAAAACGCAACGTATTGCGCAAGCGCCGGTAAATATCCGAATGGTGTTTGATAATTTCTTTGCCAATTCTGAGATCATCCGAGTAATCCGAGCCAACCACCCAGAGGCGGAGAATATCAGCGCCGTGATGTTTGACGACTTCCTGTGGAGCGGTAATATTACCGAGTGATTTCGACATTTTCTGACCGTCTTCGGCCATCACAAAGCCATGGGTTAGGACAGCATCATAAGGTGCGCGGCCACGCGTACCACAGCTCTCAAGCAGCGATGAATGAAACCAGCCGCGATGCTGGTCGGTGCCTTCGAGATAAAGTGACGCCGGCCATTGCAGGTCATCTCGTTGTTCCAGCACAAAGGAATGGGTTGAACCGGAATCGAACCAGACGTCCAGAATATCATCGATTTTTTCGTAATCTTCGGCGTTATAAGAATCGCCCAAGAATCGCGCGGCATCTGAAGCAAACCAGGCATCTGCTCCTTCGGCTTCAACTGCCTCAATAATGCGATCCAGTACTGCTTGATCGCGCAGTACCTCACCGCTTTCTTTATGAACAAAGACCGTGATCGGCACGCCCCAGGCTCGTTGGCGGGAAACACACCAATCGGGCCGCTCGGCGATCATGTCATGTAACCGGTTGCGCCCGGAGGTTGGATAAAATTCTGTTTCCTTGATGGCGCGCAACGCTTTATCGCGCAAATTATTGCTGTCCATACTAATGAACCATTGTGGCGTATTGCGGAAAATCAACGGCGCTTTGGAACGCCAGGAATGCGGATAGGAGTGATTGATCTTACCGTTGGCCAATAGCGCTTTAGCTTCTTTCATCGCTTCAATCACGACGTCATCGGCTTTGAAGACATGGACGCCGGCAAAGAGCGGCACATGCTCGAAGTAAAGGCCGTCCCCGCCGACGGTATCGGGCACGGCAATGCCATTGGCGATACCGAGTTCCCAGTCATCAGCGCCATGGCCTGGTGCAATATGGACAAAGCCTGAGCCGGTATCCATTTCAACAAAATCAGCCGTTAACAGGGGCACTTCGAAGTCGTAGCCTTGACCATTGAATGGATGCTGACAGATGGTGCCAGCGAGATCACTGCCCTTGAATGTACCGGCGATTTCGTGAGCGGTTATGCCTGTTTCTTCAACAACTTGGCTGATCAGGGCTTCGGCAATAATTATTTCGTCACCGGTTTTGGTCTGCCATTTTTCTACGGCTTCCTCGCTGACTTCCGTGATTTTTAGGCGGACGTAACTGTCTTTGGCGCTGTAGGCGAGCGCCCGGTTGCCGGGGATGGTCCAAGGCGTCGTTGTCCAAATAACAACATCGGCCCCTTTGGCTTTATCGGATTTTGATGCATCGGTGACCGGGAAGCGGACAAAAATCGTGTTGGAGGTATGGTCGTGATACTCGATCTCTGCTTCGGCGAGGGCGGTTTTTTCGACCACTGACCACATCACCGGCTTGGCCCCCCGGTAAAGGCTGCCATTCATCAAAAACTTACCAAGCTCGCGCACAATCTGGGCTTCGGCAGGATAGGTCATGGTGGTGTAGGGATTGTCCCAATCACCTTCGATACCGAGACGTTTAAATTCATCGCGCTGAACATCAATCCAATATTCGGCAAAATCGCGGCATTCCTGACGGAATTCTGCAATCGGCACGTCATCCTTATTTGCCCCTTTTTTGCGGTATTTTTCTTCGATCTTCCATTCGATCGGCAGGCCGTGGCAGTCCCATCCCGGCACATAATTTGAATCTTTGCTGAGCATTTGTTGCGAGCGCACAATAACGTCTTTGAGAATTTTATTGAGGGCGTGGCCTATATGGAGATTACCGTTGGCGTAGGGCGGCCCATCATGAAGAATAAATTTCTCCCGGCCTTGGGCGTCTTCCCGCAGCCGTTTATATAGATCGAGCCGGTTCCAGCGCGCCAGTAATTCCGGCTCGCGCTTACTTAATCCGGCTTTCATCGGAAAGTCGGTCTTCGGTAAATACACGGTGTTTTTATAATCAACACTCATTACAATTCTCTCTAATTATTCTCTGCCGAAAAAATTTTTTCAGCTTGAGAGCAATCTCTCTTTATTTGCGCTTTCAGTTCTTCAACACCGTCAAATTTTTGTTCCGGCCTGATAAAATCGACCAAAGCAACACGCAAATGGGCACCATAAATATCTTGGTCAAAGTTAAACAAATGAGCCTCAAGGAGGCATTTGTCGCCATCAAAGGTGGGTCTATAACCCAAATTTGCGACGCCGTCATGCCAAACCGTATCCGGCCCCCGATCTAAGCCCGCGCGGATGGCATAAACGCCAATTGCCGGCCGGGTATTCGTATCCAGTACGATATTGGCAGTGGGAAATCCAATTGTTCGGCCGCGTTGATCACCAAGACTAATCCGGCCCTCAATTTCAAACCATCGTCCCAGCAATTGGGCGGCGTCCCGCGGCTTGGCCTCGGCTAAATATTGACGAATCCGGGTCGAGGAAATTATCTCACCATCATCATCCAGGACCTCTTCGATTCCGTTAGTGGTAAAACTGAGTTTGTCGCTCATCTCTCGCAACAAAGCCGTATTTCCAGCACCTTTGTGGCCAAACGAAAAATTAAAGCCAGAAACGACGTAAGATGCATCGAACCCGCCGACCAGCACCTGCTCAACAAAATCCTCCGCCGTAATCTTGGCCAGCTCGCCATCAAAATGAAGCACGACAAGAAATTCGACTCCCATATCTTCAATATGGCGCGCTTTGGTGTGAAAGGGCGTGATTCGAAACGGCGGCTCATCCGGGTTAAAAACCATGCGCGGATGGGGCTCGAAAGTCAAAACTCCCCACGGAACTCCCTGTTCGTGAGAGTACTTGCCCGCTTGGTTGATCACTTCACGGTGACCCCGGTGGACGCCATCAAAATTGCCAATGGCGATGGCACCATGGCGGTGATCTTCCGGCAGGTCATAATAATGTCGGTATATGCGCATGCGGCGTGGAAATTGTCAGTGCAACCCTTATGGGTCAAGTACAAATTAGCAATAATCCAAGGAATATCTTTATTCCAGTTTTCTCGGCCTGCCTGTCGAATGCTTCTGACGTGTCTTGCGACGGATATCACGTACTAACTTCTCAGCTGGGTCTTTTGAACTCATCGATTTCTGCCTCATCTTCATCCCCTCGGTCATTACGATGAACCAGAAATCTTCCTTTATGAAAACCCTTTAATATGTCCCAAGGGCGTTGATGTTAGACATACATGCAGAAAACGCCATCTGGATATTTTCAATTTCAGCGTCAAGCGGCACGTCCCATCCTTCGTTGATATATACCTGGTTGTCATTTGCCGTCATGAAGATATCCACGGTGGTAAGTTCAGCCAGCTTATTAGCGGCTCGCAGCACACCGACGGACGGGCCAATAGTAAGTGATATGGAGCTGTTGCCATGTTCCTCGACCAGTTGGGAGATCACTTTTTCGTAGGCTTGATGCTCAGAATCGTCGTCGTCGACATATAGCAATATCTCAATCCGATCCGGCTGGGCGGCGGTGCTAAGCGCGCTTAAGATAAATTCCAGAATGCGATCTGGCCGGCCTCACGTCGGGCAAATAAGAGTATATCATTGGATTGCGGTTCTCTCAGTTTGAGTGAGATTGGTTACAATAGTGCCCGCAAAGATCGAGGAAAATCAAGTATGCTGCGTGATCAGCTTTTGCCCTAGTGAGGGAGTTGTAACTCTTTAATTGGTAGTTTAGATTCATCGCCGAAATTAAGAACAACAAAAACGATCAGATGGGGTCATGCCGGGTGAATAAATCCGCAAAAATCCAAACCGCCGACGATATATTAGAAAGCCAAACCGGCGGCATGGATTATAAAGTGCCGACGCTTGATGGCGATTACCGCAAAGGCCTTGGCTCACTGTCACGAATTGCGCGCATGGCGACGCGGTATCGCGTGCAATTTTCGGTCGCTATTATCGCCGTCATCATTGCCGCTTTTTTTCAATTGTATATCCCGCGTTTTCTTGGCGAGGCGGTTGATCATGCGACCGGATTGCTAGGCGGTGCCAAGGCATCTCATGGTGCGGCGGAAGAAGCCTTATGGACGGCAGCAGGGCTACTAATTGGTGCCGCTATTTTGCGTGGCCTATTTACCATGCTGCACAATTATTTAGGTGAGGCGATTGGCCAGCGGACCGCTTATGAATTGCGGCTGGCTTATTTTGAAAAATTGCAGCGTTTGAGTTTCTCATATCACGACCGGGTGCATTCCGGTGATTTGATGACTCGTGGTATGTTGGATATCGAAGGTGTGCGCCGTTTTGTCGAGCACGGTATTTTACGGCCCATTCTGCTCATCATGCTGGTTGGCGGCGGCGGCTATATTTATATGGGCAGTGATGTCATGCTGGGATTGCTGAGCTTGAGTTTTGTGCCTTTTGCGCTTTGGCGGGCTTCGGTTTTCCGGCTTAAATCGCGTGCTCTTTGGCGGATATTGCAGGAACAATTATCTCACCTCACGCGCATCATGGAGGAAAATCTCGGCGGTATCCGGGTGGTCCGCGCATTCGCTGGCCAGGATTTCGAAATTAAAAAATTTGACGATTCTTCGGCCAAGGCGCTGGCGATAGCGATCCAGCGGGTGAGTGTGCGCTACACCAATACGTCGGTCATGACCTATGCCTATTTCCTGGCCATGGGGGTGGTGTTATGGGTTGGCGGGCAAAAAGTGCTGGATAATGAGGTGACGGTCGGTGACTTGACGCAGTTTCTGGCCTTTATGACGGTGCTGCAAATGCCGATCCGCCAAACTGGCATGGTCATCAATGGTATTGCCCGGGCTTCGGTTTCGGGCGTGCGGCTGTTCGAAATTTTAGATATCGAACCAGCTGTCCAGGATAGAGAGGAGGCCCAGAAGCTCGAAATGAAAGACGGCGTATTACGATTTGAAAATGTGTCTTTTTCTTATACTGGCTCACCCGAAAACGATCCAGGTGATGCAACGATCAGAAATATAAACTTTGAGGTGCGAGCTGGGCAGACCATTGGCATTGTTGGTCCGCCGGGCAGTGGCAAATCGACCATCGCCCATTTGATCCCACGGTTTTACGATGTCACGGCTGGGCGCATTACCATCGATGACCAGGATATTCGCGACGTGACCTTGGATAGCTTGCGTGCTGCCGTCGGCGTCGTCCAGCAGGATACCTTCCTGTTTACCTCTGAAATTGGTGCCAATGTTGCTTATGGAGAACCTTGGGCCGAGCAGGAGAGGGTGGTATCGGCAACTGAGTCGGCGCAGCTTCATGCCTATATTGAAAATTTGCCGCAAGGTTACGATACAATTGTTGGTGAACGCGGCGTGTCGCTTTCAGGTGGACAGCGCCAACGCCTTTCGATCGCTCGTTCTGTCATGCTGACCCCGCAGTTTATGGTGTTTGATGACTCCACGGCTGCCATTGATGCGGCGACCGAGCAACGCATTCGTGCTGCCTTGAAAGAAGTCACAAAAGAACGTGCGACCATTGTGATTTCGCATCGCCTCAGCTCGCTCATGTATGCCGACGAAATATTGTTTCTCGACGAAGGCAGCATTATCGAGCGAGGTAGCCACGATAGCCTGTTAGAATTTAATGGACGCTACCGCGCACTTTACGAGCTGCAGGCTGGACTATCTGCCAAGGAGGCCAAAGGCTAGGTCATGTCGGATATTGGACATAATATAACCCATGGCAGCGCTGCATCGACAGGGCATCTGCGCGGCGAAGAGATGTTTGGCGTCGTGTTTGACGGCAACATCATTCGCCGTTTTATCGAGTTTGTAAAACCCTACAGGAAAACAATATATGTCGCCTTCGCAGCGGTCATTGTCTACACCTTCACGCAAATCTCTATTCCATTGCTGATACGTGATGCGGTCGACAGTACTGTCGGCGTGGGGCAAGGTGATTATGAACTGCTTATCTTGGCGGTGCAGATTTTCTTTGGCGTGGTCACGATCAATTATATTTCAAATTATTTTCAGCTCACCATAGTCGCCAAGCTGGCTGAGCGCATCCTGATTGATCTCCGCCGAGCGATGTTTGTCCATCTCCAGGAAGTCTCACTGTCTTTCATGGATAAGACCGAGGTTGGGCGATTAATGTCGCGCCTGCAGGGTGATGTAAATTCAATCCAGGAATTTCTCGAAACCTCGATTTTCGCCATCGGTGATTTTATTCTGTTGATCGGCATTATCGTAGTGCTGTTGACTTTAGACTGGCAGTTGGGATTGCTGACCCTATCCGTCGTGCCGGCGCTGTTTATTGTTCGCATGGTATGGCTACCGATTGCCAAGAAAGCCTTCATGCGAGCGCGGGAAACGTCATCGATAGTCAATGGCGCCTTGGCTGAAAACATTAACGGTGTCAGGACGGTTCAGGAAATGACACGCCAAAGTGTCAATTTCGACGCCTATGAGGAAAAAGCTCATGATAATTTGCTGGCTCATCTGAAGGCGGTAAAATTGGCGCAGATAATGGTGCCGACGGTTGATACCTTGACCGGTTCGGCGATGGCGATTGTCATTATTGTCGGCGGTAATTTGGTGCTCAAAGACAGTCTCGATCTAGGAGTCATGGTGGCGTTCCTATTCTACGTACAACGCTTCTTTGATCCGATTCGCTCGCTGACCATGCAATATAGCGTCATGCAGCGGGCTATGGCTTCAGGCCAACGTATCTTCGAGGTTCTCGATGTAAAAATTGAGTTTGAGGATAAGCCGGATGCGGAACCCATAGGCGATACCGATGGCTCGGTGATTTTTAAAAATGTCACCTTTGGCTATCTGCCGGATCAGCCAGTGCTTAAAAACCTTAATTTTGAGATTAAGCCGGGTGAAACCGTCGCTCTGGTTGGGCCAACCGGATCGGGCAAAACTTCGACGACGGCTTTACTGCACCGGTTTTACGATATCTGGGAAGGTGAAATTCGCATTGGCGGCAAAGATATTCGGGACGTTACTCAAGATAGCCTGGGTGACACAGTGGCGATGGTGTTACAGGAGCCGTTCCTGTTTACCGGTACCGTGTTTGAAAACATTCGCTATCATAAATTAGACGCCACTCAACAAGAAGTGGAAACAGCGGCGAAAGCCGTTGGCGCCCATGACTTTATTAAGAAACTGCCGGACGGTTATAACACCATCCTTGGTCAACGCGGTGGCAGCTTGTCGATTGGTCAACGGCAACTTATCAGCTTTGCCCGGGCCATCGTGGCAGACGCAAAAATATTAGTGCTGGATGAAGCAACCGCCAATATTGACAGCTTTACTGAACGGCAAATTCAAGAAGCCTTAGCCGTGATGCTGGAAGGGCGGACCGGTATTGTTATTGCTCATCGCCTGGCGACTGTGAAGGGTGCGGATCGTATTATGGTTTTGCAGGACGGCAAAATTATCGAAACCGGTAGTCATGATGAATTGATGGCGATGGATAGCATGTATCATCGGCTTTATACGCTGAATTACGCCTCGTTTGATGACCTGCCGGACGAGCTGATCAAGGAAGCACTCGATTTTAAGAGCTAATCTGTAAATTATTTCTTGAACTGGGCAGCGATATCCTGCACTACGGTTGGCGATGCT
>PVBE011363217.1_pt1 | contig 10754 bp, 9 predicted proteins | sample 1631181 | NCBI WGS metagenome assembly PVBE01 (sample SAMN08397723, study PRJNA350692) | Marine metagenome, whole genome shotgun sequencing project. | isolation source: water | place: Pacific Ocean | collected 2012-04 | reverse complement strand
GGGGGGGGGGGGGGGGGGGGGGGGGGGGGGGGGGGGGGGGGGGGGGGGGGGGGGGGGGGGGGGGGGGGGGGGGGGGGGGGGGGGGGGGGGGGGTGGGGGGGGGGGGGGGGATGGTTGGGAGTGGACGGGGAGGGATAAGGGTGGGAAAATTTAGGGAGGGTTAGGGAAGTGTATAAAAGTATGAGAAAGTGTGAGAAAGTATGAGAAAGTGTGTGTGTGTGTGTGTGTGCGCGATGTATGGCTACTTTTTCGTGGCTGCGTGGAGCCCGGCGAAGTTATGAGGATCCAAGCGACTGGATGCAGAGTCAGGAGTTCTTGATGCTGAGTACTGTCCCGGGGACCCCCCCCCTCCCCCCAAAAAAGGCCTTCAATAGGCCTTCAATAGGCCGATTTTTTTCATGATTTGTTTCTTGAATTTTTCAGACTTTCTTGGGAGACTTCGACCAAGGAAGATCTTGCTCCAGAAGCCTCGGACAGACCTGAGACTAGGCTAGAATTGCTCACGAGAATCTCCTCTATCCGATTGTTTTTCCACTTTCTCATCTCGAGTCGAATTAAGCAAGGCACCATGTTTTCACACTTTTTCTCTCCCCTCAGGTGAAGGTTCTGTTTTTCCTTGCCCCCTCCCCTTCGCTTCGCTCAGCCTAACGGCAGAGCTCCACTCAGTATCGCGCGCGCGAAGATCTCCTCACCTCATCCCTTCGCCTGATCCCCGCGCGCAGATGATTTTCATAGGAACAGAGGTCAGGAAAGGGGCTCGAAACGACCGGTGTCCTGAGGCATGCCCGCGCATGCCCTGGCCGCCCGCACAGATGATTTTCATAGGAACAGAGGTCTGGAAAGGGGCTCGAAACGACCGGTGTCCTGAGGCATGCCCACGCATGCCCGGGCAACCCGCGCAGATGATTTTCATAGGAACAGAGGCCAGCAAAGGGGCTCGAAACGACCGGTGTCCTGAGGCATGCCCGCGCATGCCGGGGCAGCCCGCGCAGATGATTTTCATAGGAACAAAGGCCATAGGAAAATCAATACTTTTCGTTTTCTTGGCCTAAGCTCCGAAACCACAGTAAAACTACTGGTGTTCTTGCTCGGAACTCCAAAACCACTGTAAAACTATTGTTTTTTTTATCCGAGCTCCAAAACAATTAAAAAACTATTGATTTTCTTGTCGTAAGCTCCGCAACCATAGTAAGACTAATGTCCTGAGGCATGCCCGCCTCCGAAACGTTTGGAACATATTTGTTTTTGCATGCCCGGCACCAAAACCACAGGAAAACCATTACTTTTCGCATGCCCAGCGCCGAAACCACAGTAAAACTACTGGTTTGTTTTTGCCTAAACTCCGCCCCACGTCCGCTAGGCCATGGCCGGCGATTTGACGCATCCGGAATCCAGAGCGGAGGTGTACCGTTGCGTGCTGGAGGCCCGCCGCCACGTTGTCTTCTCTATTGACGACAAAGCTCGCGGCGAGTTGCTCGACGAGCGGTCCTTCCTGCGCTTTGTCATTTGTTGGGAGCTGCTCTGCCGGCCAGTTGTGTGCCAGGCAGGTTGCCCCTTCGTTGCGTGCCTTGGCTGCCTGCGCGAATATTACGGGCGGTGCAGGGGTGTCGGCTGCCCGAATTGCGGCGTTCAACAGCCCCGCGACCTCGTCGAAGCGAAGGCACTCTCGCAGTTGGTCGCCTTCGAGTTGGATGCCCGCGGCGGGCGGTATTGTTGTAATGACGTTCGTCGGTCCCGCTTGTTGCCGGGCGCGCTTTGCGGAATGCGCTAGACGACGACGCCACGGAGCGCGACAGGGAGCTGTTGACGGACCTGTTGGGGCACCCGGCGACGAGGGGTATGCTTCGAGACGTCCTCTGCGACGCCATGGAGCGGCAGGACAGTTGCCGCGCACTCGTTGCCGCACAGGGCGCTAAGATCGGCAGAATGGTCGACCTGTTGCGCCGCGCCGACCTACCTTTGGACGAGGTCGTGCGCCACGAACGGCGGCGCAATAGCATTGGTTGGAAGCGGCGTCGCTACGAGAAGCAATGAACGAATTCGCCGCCCGCGCCTCGATGTCGCCGGCGCTTCCCGGACACGAACAGTGTCGCGCCGAAATGCAGTCACACAACATCGAATCTGGAAAGCATCGTGCGCTCGGAGTTGTTGCACGTTTCATTGCGCATTGTGTGAAATTACAAGGGGTCACGTCATCGAAGTTGTTTCGGCCAAAGCTCCCCCGATCTGTGCGTTGTTCGCAGGGTGTGCGCGATGGCCGCCGCCGGCATTGGAGTGAAACGCGCAGGCGGCTTCGTCCTGGGCAAAGGCGTGCCGCAGACTCCATCGAAGAAAGCCCCCAAGGTGGCTGCGTTGACCATCGACGATGGGGTGTTGCCACCTCTGCCGCCCTCCGCGTTAGAATATTTTGCAGCGGAGTGCGACGATTGGGTGGCTCCAAGGGCCGCTTTTTTGGTGAAACCTTTGGACCTAGAGGATTGCGAGTCCGTGGGCTCCTTGGGACCTCCCCAGAGGCTCCCGCATGACGACTCTAGAGTCCTTGGAGGCGCCCCACAGGTTCGGATTCTATTTGGGAACCCGTTGGGCCTAGAGGGGTTCGAGCCCAGCAGGCTAGCCATCGGACGCTTGGGTGGTGATAGACATCGAGACTCGCGATCTGGTGCCGGCTAGCAAGGATTATTTCTGGGTCCCCGGGCAGTATGGACATAGTTGCCGCGTAGACAACACCGCGTTGCAACTTCTTCTTGTTGTTCAAGTGGGTTGGTGCGTTGGCAGCTTTTCATCTCCAGAACCCGCTCGGGTGCGTCAAATTCTTGTTGCCCGGTGGGCTTCGAAATCTCGAAAGCAGCCGGCGCGAAACACCACATCACAAATGAGAGGGCGGCCTCGGAGGGCATACCCTTGCGCGACGCGTTGGAGGCGTTGTTGGCCGACGTGTGCGTCGTTGCCGAGCGGGGCGGCGCGATCGCGTTGGAGTTGCACCGCGCGGGGCTCGCAGATAAGGTCGAGGCCTGGTCCCAAATCGTCACCAAAGGCTTCTGCACGATGTGCCCGGTTGTGACGAAGTGGGCGTGCTCTTCGTTCTTCGACGTGTCGGGCTTGAAGGGTATGGTGCAGGCGGTGCTCCCTGCTGCCTCAGGCTTGTTGAGTCGACACCACGACGCCGGGGAGGATGCTTGCATGGCCTGGCTTGTGCTTCGCGAGCTGTATGCTCGTGCAGGCCGGTCTACTGTCTGATCGCGATTGTCTGGAGCAATGTGCGTCGAGCTTGTGCTAAAATGATGTTGCGTTTGTGTCGAATTCCGGCTTAGGTTGGCACGACGTGCCGCAGGCCACTTGGCAGAGTTTCGGCACATCAAGCTACGCGCAGCGAGTTCAAATCTGCAAGGGTCTGAGGGCATGGAGGGGTTGTCTAGTGATCTCCTCCAGGGGGGACATGTGGACAACCCCCGACATTTACTGGACAACCCCCGGCGACGCGCGGACGAGAACGTTTATCAGGGGGGCGACGAGGTGAAGATTTCAAATCGGGCAAGGGATCTAGGCAAGATGTGATGGGCGATGAGAGGACCCGGTTGGAAGACCCCCCCTCTCTTGGCGGGCTGACCTCCCGACTTTGGTTCCCCATGCGCAACTTCGGTGGGCAGTGAAATTGCAAAAATATTAGTTTTTCCTCGGTGAGGCTCAAAATTGACTCCCCCAATGGTGCTGAATTTGCGTGCCTATTTGCATTCCCAATTGCCTCTGATCCTGCGCACCTGCCGTATGGTCCGACAACCAGTCAATTTTACCTTTTCGAATTGATTTTTGGGCGGTTTGGCGGTCTGTTTTTAACGTTTTATAGGAATTCATATCATGTGTAACCTCCCGGCTTGGGTTCCCCATGCGCAACTTCGGTGGGCAGTGAAATTGCAAAAATCATTGGGGGCAGGGGAGGGGTAAACCCTCCTTTGGGATATGGGTCATGAGGACTTTGGGATGTTTATAATGCTCTAGACGCCCTAACCCAGTCGCTCCGCTTTGTGGGTCGGCGGATTTGTTGGCGTGTGGCCAAGGCTCGCTTTGCGGAAGGACGATAGTCGGTCCTCTCCTGCACATCAAGTGCAAATGAAGTTCTTCATTTGCCCTTTGATTGGCCAACGCTCGCTTTCAGGAAGGACGATAGTCGGTCCTCTCCTGCAAATAAAGTGCAAATGCAGTACTTCAGTTGCTCTTCGTTTGGCCGAAGCTCGCTTTCAGGACGGACGATAGTCGGTCCTCTCCTGCAAATCAAATGCAAATGAAGTACTCCATTTGCTTTTCGTTTGGCCAAAGCTCGCTTTCAGGACGGACGATAGTCGGTGCTCTCCTGCAAATAGAGTGCAAATGAAGTACTTCATTTGCTTTCGTTTGGCCAAAGCTCGCTTTCAGGAAGGACGATAATCGGTCCTCTCCTGCAAACAAAGTGCAAATGAAGTTCTTGATCTGCTCTTTGATTGGCCAAAGCTCGCTTTCAGGAAGGACGATAGCCGGTCCCCTCCTGCAAATAAAGTGCAAATGAAGTACTTGATTTGCTCTTTGTTTGCGCCATCTTGTGCCGGAATTCATGCTGGGGGGCTTCCAACGTGGGGGTAGGGCAGGGGTAAACCCTCCCTAAAGGTTTATAGGGTAGAGGGATATTCGAAGATGACGAGTTCAAGACACCCTGACCCAGTTGCTAACGGTTTGTGGGTCGGCGGAATTCAGCATGGACTTTGCTACAGTGCTTCGGAGATCCTTTAATCACATGTGGCATGCTTTGCCAACTTGGAGTCAAGCTCGCAAGACGTGTAACCATACGTTTGGTGTTGGGTTCTAAGCGTTGCATGGGCAGCAGAACCATGGCCACCTCCACATGCATCTGCTAGACTTGAGGGAATGACACTTGTGCACTGCTAGATTTGATACGGTATTTATAATCACGAGAGATCCATCGCGCTGTTCACAGTGACATGATATGAATACATGCTATGAATACATGCCCACACGATGAATGCCAGCCGGTAGCTTCGGAGGCTTTCATTTTCTTTCCTGCTTGATTTTTATAACCGTTCAGTTGGTTCATCGACATCCCTTCACGTAAGTTTAAGTCGATTGCTTTCATAGCAGACTTGCGGACAATTGTGCAGATTCGTCGAATCACTTGCGAATTTGACACTTCTGTTCTTTAAGCTCTGTCCCATGGCGCTGTTAATCGCCTTCGCCGCTTCGTTGGGCCTTGTTTCGTCCGCTGCTCCCTCCGTGCAACTCCTCAGCACGGAGGGTCGTAACTTCTATCGATTGGCTGTCGCCGACTCAGACCGAATCTTTGGTGCCACCGCGGATGGGCGTCTCAGTTGCATGCGTCTTTCCACAGACACTGGTAGCCGATCGTCGCTCAAGACTCTCTGGGATGCAGACCTGCAAGGCTCGTTCAGTTTCAGTCTGACAGTTGCGGACATCGACGACGACAGATCACTGGAGGTCCTCGTGGGTGGGGCCGATGGCGTTGTGCGGGGTTTCCGAGCCTCAGATGGTGTACCACTCTTCGTCGCGCAGTTGCAGCATGCGGTGTATGCTCTGGCAGTTGTCGCGCAGCCGCCTGGCGGTGCTCTGAATGGCAGCAAGGTATTTGCTGGAACGTCGAACGGCACGCTGGCGTGGCTCGATGGAGTATCGGGCGAGATTCAAGGCCTCTGGCGCTATGAAAGATCGGCGATCCGCACGCTCGTCGCAGGACGCTTCCAGGCAGACGCGGAAGGCCAGCAGCTCTTTGTCGTGCACGCCAGCTCCGACAGCGACATCTTCTACCAAGCACTGCGCCTCGAGGCCCATTCTGTCCAGAGTTCCCAGAGCTGCCCGCGCCCGGCGCAGAAGTAAGAAATCCGTCACAGCAACGCCATTTGAGTGCTGCCTGGCATGCACAGAAGCTTCAGATCTCACGTTTCCCTGCGCAGGATGCAGCTTCAACAAATCCAAGTCCTCCGCAGGCGGAGCGCAGTGCAAGCGCATGTCGGCAGCGGGAGCTACAACCAGGGACACCGCCTGCCAATCTGGCATCACAGGATCGGTGCCAGTAGAGCGACCCTTTGACCTCGCGCCCCTCTCGCCTATGTGGGTCCAGCCTGTGCGTTCCACAGCGGGTCGGAGCTCTCACGGCGTGAATGCGGTCGTAGCTCCTGGCGACGCAGGCAGCGGAACTCTCGACGCGATTGTGAGTAATGCCGGCATCTTCCAGTCAGCAGTGACCAAAAAGGCAGTGGCGAACTTGGCAGAGGCTTTCCCATCGCTGCAATACGCAGACGCTTACCGCATGGCCATTCCAGCTGTGGGCCGTTTCCAAGAAGGCGCTGCTTGGCAAGCAGTTACCGTCTATGGCATGGACATTGGGATGTATTCCCTAGAGGAGGCATCGGCTGGTGCTGTTGTCAAGCCGTCATCTCGGGCTCGCACACAGCTATCCTTCTCTGACGCTGTCACGTTGACAAAAACTGAAGGTGTCGATCAGCTGCTGCTGGGCAGTGCGCCTAACGGCGATGACACGTTGTACTTGGTGACACTGGCCTCTTCAAGCTGGAGTACGGAGCTGGAAGCGACCACCTGGGCCACCGGGGGCGTCATCGATTCCATCAATCGAGATATCGCCGAAATCGGTGCCGCTGCGGCTAACTCTGCGACGCGAGCATTGCCTTCAGTGACACGGGTCACGATTAATGTTGAGGCTTATTTGAAAGTGGGCTCGGAGGACGAGGTTGGGCCAATCCTTGCTCAACTGCTCAAGCGGCACTCGTACTACAGCTCTCGCTTCCCTTATGATCAGATCCGATTCGTAGTTGAGTTCGCCTTCTACGAGAATTTCTCCTACTGGACTCGCCCTGATGGCCAGCCCTGGAATCGCGGCAATGCCAGGGCGCCTGGCCTTCCCCGCTCGACACTCCTTGATGGAATCGTGCGGCCGCTCGAGGCCGCTCAGGTGCCCTTCATCATACGCGCCGGCCACGCCGGCGCACCGTACATCAGCCCGGAGACTGCGGCTGCGGTGGCGGAAGCGGCTCCTGGCACCTTAGTCGGCTTCTCCACGGCGGAGCAGCACGGGGGGCGGCCAGATCCCCCTCGTGGAAGTGTGTCTGAGCGCTGGCTGCAAAGTCTTCCTCAACGAGAAGAATACCTTTTGGGCGAGTGCTGCCACCTCCGCTGTGACCGCTGGCGCTGTCGTGCTCAAGCCACGCTTTGCCGACGTCGTCGTTCCAAGTGCTGAGGATTCGAATTCCAGATGTCCCGATCTGAATTTGGCCGCACGGGTGGGTCTATTGGCGACCGGGATGGTCAAGAATCTTAAGGCCAGGCTTGTGGCGGACACGTTCGCTTTCAATCGGCTCTGAGATTGGTCCAAGGTACTTGTTGGGCATCCGCACATGCGAGCTCTTGCCGTGCAGATCGCGCTTGGTGCCAACTTTATCGACCTTGACTGCGATCAAAGATGGATCGACGCTGGCACTGACGGCGCTGTCGCACCTCAGAGCAACGGAGTGTTGGAGCATGGTGTTGCGCAGTTGCTCCATCTCATCGGCAGAGGAGTGTTGGTTTCGCCTAAGCCCAACGAACTCCTGCTGCTGCCAACGGCGCTGATGACTGCGAACGTGTCCCTCCGCTTCGCTAGGACTGGTACAGGCGGCCACGACTACAACACAGAGCCCTGGGATGCCGACGATGTTGCGGGACGCTTTGTGCTCGGACGACTCAGCAACATGTGGGGCCAGGCGGAGACGCCTGCGAACGATGCGACTCACGCATTGTGGGGCCGACAGCGGCAGTTCGGCAACTTCATCCCCTCCACGGCCTGGAACGGCGGCTTCGTGCCTGTGTATCCAGGCATCATTGGCGAGAATGTGTGTACGCAGTTTGGTGGCGGTTGCTTCATCACCGATGCCGACACGCTGCGCCGTCCTGATGGCAGCACTGCGGATGTGAACGATCTACGCGCGGCCACGATCGCTGCTGCGGCTGTGGTTCTGCCATTGGCGGTCGCCGCTCAGGGACCGCTCTTCGTGCAGCAAGTGCGCTTGGATGCGGATACACTGCTGCTGTATCTCATTTCCACCGGGTACACGGTACCATCTGTGGGCCAAGAGGTGGTGGTGTCACTCACTGAGGCAGGGAAGGCTCTTGGTGGGGAGTGGAAGGTTGTGGATCGAGTCTTTGAAACCTCTCTAGGCACACTTGGCCTACCTGACAACACCTTGTCCGTTTCTGTGGGTCGCGGAGTCCTCAGAGTGCTCACATTGATGAGGCAGCAGCGTTCTCTGTTGGTCTGATCGCCGTTGATCGTGTGAGGCTTGGAGCTTGCTGCGCGCCTTGGTGCTCGACAGAAACTTCGAAGCGCTCTGCCGGGTTCCGGTATCATTAACACCATGCCAGCTTGGCCTTGGCAAATGGCACCTGAGCCGTTTTATCAATTTTTGTGACACCCGCCATTCACGAGTCGCTGGCCCAGTGGCGCAAGTTTTTATGCGACGCCGGGATCTGGAATGGTATTGCCAAGGTGCCGTGGTGTTCTGCACACATGTTTCTTTTTGGGAAAGGGAGCCCCGCGACCCCCTTGTGGCCCGTTGCGTCTAAAAAACAAAAAAAGAGTTTTTTGTCTTACGCATTGCTCCTGGACCGGAGAAGCTGTACCAGCATGGATATGGGCCTCCACTGTGTTCTGCACGATTGGGAGAGACATTCCTTTCGAAGGCTTCTTAGGTCCTGCTTGTTGCCGTGTCGCAAATGCAGAGACATGCGGCGCACAGGTTTGGGAGATGGGACTTACTTGCAGGGCGATGTTCATGCCATGTTGCCATAGTATGTGAAGCTCATGTCTGATGTTGCTTGATGTCCTGGCATGACATTGGTTGGTGCACTCGATCCCGAGGATGGAGCTTTCGCTTCGAGGCTTACCTTTCAGTCCTTCTCGTCTTCGATCATTCTCTGTCCCCCAAAGCTTCCGTCATAAGCTCTGGGATCGAAGTTTGCCAATGTGTGGGATGTGAAGCCGACAAGGTCGAAAGATACACCAAGTGGCGAAAGGTTGATTCTCCGGATCGAGCGTCGGGTCCGTGATGGCCTCCCCAATTCTTAAGAAATAGCACCACTGTTGCCTCACGTCGTCTCGGTTTTACAAGCAAAGTCGAGTCGGCCGAATTGAGAAGAAGCGAGCCTTATAATGTGCGCCGGCTTCACGCACATGAGTACCCAAGGCTCCATCGTTTTTCCATTTTTTTTCGTTGACTGCTCAGAATTCATAGGAAATGCAATGTTATAAAGCTCTGAACAAAAACAAGTCGAAGAAACCTGTGCGTAGAAACCAATTTCGGGAAGAACTCTATAGAAACCATCCTGGCATATGCGCTTGTTCATGTCTATGACCAGGTAGGCAATGTTTCAGTGTCATGTGTTGTGCCTCCTCCAGTGTCATCTCGCGTCATTCTTGAGTCATGACTGGCCCATTGTCTGCTCGCACACCGCCAAGGGCCAAGCAGGTTTTCCTTGTATCTTTTGCTGCCTGCTCATTTTTTCGTCTGCCGTCTCCTCGCCTTGGCTACAGCCCCTCCAGCTGCATGGATCCCATCTATAGCTTCGGTTTCGTTGAGTGTTAGGTGGTTCCAGGTTTGGCAGTTCCACATCGGAGGGCATGTCGAGAGTCGACTTTGCTCTTTGGTTCGCTGTCTCATTCGAATCCTGAGGGCTTACTCCAAGACACCCAAGACCAAAATAGTACTAGGCCTTGAACGTGTTTCAGCGGCCGAGATCCATAGAAGTCCAAGGCACTTCCCGCTCTGTTCAAGAGGCTGTGAAGGGCCTAGCAGCGAGAGTGAAGCACCGGGGTGCGGCCCGCTTTGCGGCCATCTTCGTCTCTCACGCAGCAAATGCTGGTCATCCACCTGCTCTTTTTGAGGTCTTCAATACGTTCCGGGTGCTCTGGGCTCCGGATGTGTGGATTCAGTCTCACACGGCTCAGGCATGGCTGGTGATGTTCTGTGAGCCTCCTGGGGGTTGTTCAAACAGGTCTGGAGTGTCTGGGCCCCATCGCGGATTCCTTTCCTTTGACACTCCGCTTTTTCGATAAGAAATCATTCGATTGTGAGAATCCCAGGGGCCACTCCACAGTTTATTATGCCTGCCTGGGGCCCAGTGAGCTCCACTGGGAGCCTTCCAGAGCCTTGAAAGCCGACAGAAACACACCGGATCAGACCCTCGAGATCCGCACTTTCCATTAGACTAGCGTGTGCCCGTGCATTCAATGCACGGCTTCAGCATGCGGAGCCAGCCTCTGGCTTTTGTTAATCCAGAGTTGTGTTTTGTTGTTCTGGTTCTCGAAAATGAGGGCTGCCTCTGGAGAGCCGAAAGCTGTGGTTCTGGGAGGGCTGGTGCCCGAAATGGTCCTGAAGATCACAGGCAGGCAGGCAGGCAGGCAAGCAGCCAGGCAGGCAGCCAGGCAGGCAGCCAGGCAGTTGCGGCACGAAGTTGCGCCGGGGGTCCTCCGATCCGGTCCCGAAATGTCGGCGGGCGTAGCGTTTGGAGAACGGAGGGGCGCAGGACTGCAGCCACAGAGGCCAGAATTTAGGTTTTCCTTATCAAAGCGAACCCAAGTGATAATGACTACATAACTCTGCTCTCATTCGACCTCTAGAGGAATTGCTACATTAAAAATGTAGTACTCTTCGAGGAGAACTCGATTCTCCCACTCCCAGGGCGTTTGGAGGCTTCTGGAGTCG
>PVBE010111881.1_pt1 | contig 10755 bp, 10 predicted proteins | sample 1631181 | NCBI WGS metagenome assembly PVBE01 (sample SAMN08397723, study PRJNA350692) | Marine metagenome, whole genome shotgun sequencing project. | isolation source: water | place: Pacific Ocean | collected 2012-04 | reverse complement strand
TGCTCGAGCCCGTGGTGTTGCCAACCCAGGCGCCCAACCTGTTGGTCAATGGTGCGACCGGCATCGCCGTCGGCATGGCCACCAACATCCCTCCGCACAACCTCAAGGAGGTGGTGAGCGCGTGCATCGCTTTGATCGACAAGCCCGAACTGCCGGTCGAACGCATTGTGTCGCGCTATATCAAAGGCCCGGACTTTCCGACCGGCGGCGAGATCCTCAACGACCGCGAGAGTCTGCGCGAGATCTACCGCACCGGCCGTGGCGCCATCGAAATGAGGGGCATCTACGAACTGGAGAAAGAAGGCCGGACCTGCCAGATCGTGATCACGTCGATTCCATATGGCTTGAACAAGAGCACCCTGGTCGGCGATATCGCCGACCATATTCGCGCTGGCCGAGTGCCACAGATCGTCGACATTCGCGACGAGTCGACCGAAGAAGTGCGCGTCGTCATGGAGCTGCGTCGAGGCGCCAACCCGGACGCCGCCATGGCGTTTCTCTACCGGCGGACCCGACTGCAGTCTCGCTTCAACGTCAACCTGACCGCTCTGTGTCCGACCGATGACCCCCTGGCCGCTCAGCCACGGCGCCTCGATCTGCTACAGATGCTGCATTATTTCCTCGATTTCCGATTCGAGGTGGTCACCAAGCGTCTGCAGTTCGACCTGGGTCAACTCGAGAAGCGGATCCACATCCTCGAGGGTTTCGAGATCGTCTTCGACGCGCTCGACGAGGCGATCGCGTTGATCCGCGCCAGCGAGGGCAAGGGGGACGCCCGCACCACGCTGATGAAACGATTCAAGTTGGACTGGGAGCAGGCCGAGGCGATCCTCGAGACCAAGCTCTATCGCCTTGCGCGCCTCGAGATCGACCAGATCCGCAGGTGCTGGTCATTGGCGAGATTCGCGATGAGGAAACCGCCAATATCGCGGTGCGCGCGGCGTTGACGGGCCATCAGGTCATTTCAACTTTGCATGCCGGTTCCTGTTCGGGTGTGTTGGAGCGGCTTTTGGTGATGTGCCCGGATAAATACGCGGTAGTGGCGTCGTTGGCGCTGGTCTTCAATCAACGTTTGGTTCGTCAGCTATGTGAGGGGTGCAGCGGAAAAGGCTGCGGGGACTGCCTGGACACCGGGTACAACAACCGGCTGCCCATTACTGAATGGGCCTTGATGGATGAATCCATGCGGTCCAAGGTGCGTGACGCCGGTGCAGCGACCTTCTTGCCGGCTCAAGCACTGGCAGCGGCTGGCAGCAAGCTATTGGCGGACAAATTGACCGATCAACCTGAACTAGATCGCGTACTTGGCTCATGAAACCTGACGAACTGGCCTTTGCCAATGAACAGCTAGCCGGCATGCTCAAGAGCGGCCTGCCGTTGGAGGGCAGCCTGCGCGAGTTAACCGCCTCTATGAAGAGTGGCAGTCTGCGCACAGAACTGGAGGCACTGGAAAGGGACCTGGCCCAAGGCACGACACTCCCCAAGGCGCTGGATAAGCGCGATCTTCCTCCCTTATACGTCCGGATGCTCAAGGTAGGCGTTAAGGGTGGCAATCTGCCCGAGGTCCTGCAGTGCATGGCTGACCATTACCGGCGAGAGAGCACCCTTTGGATTCGGCTTAAAAGCCTGATGGTCTATCCGCTGCTTGTGCTGGTTGTGGCTATTGCATTTGCCTTTGGGGTGGATTGGATTGGTGAGGAAATCTGGAAAATTGTGTATGGAACTTGGCCACGCGACATGCCGGACCCAAGAAAGGAAGGGTTGACTGGGTTATTATTATGGGTACCGCGTATTTTTCTGGTTTTGTTCGCCTTGGTGGCACTGGTGGTGTGGGCCCTGCCCGATTGGCGCCACAATTTGCGCTGGCAACTCCCGGCATTTCATGAGGCCGCATTGTCACAGGTGGCTGCGTCGGTTGCCATGCTGTTAAGGAGCGGCTGTCCGCTTGATGAGGCTCTGGGGCTGGTGCGTGAACTGGAAGGCAATAGCCCCGGCGGGGTCGAGCTTGAGGAATGGAGCGACCGGTTGGCCCGTGGAGAGGGCAAGCCGGACGAGTTTGCCAGGGGGAACTTGGCCTTTCCGCCATTATTTACCTGGGTACTCAACTCCGGAGGCGAGGATCTTGCTGAGGGATTTGAGAGGGCGGCTGAGATTTATCACACACGGGCAATGAACCGTGCGGACATCAGCCTCTGCTATTTCTGGCCGCTATCCATCCTGACCATGGGCTGTGTGGTGGGTTCACAAGTGATCATAAGTTTCCTGCCTCTAAGCAGAATGATGGACAGTTTGTGGTCCCAATGAGCGCGCTCCTAAAGAGGCATCCATTGGCTGTTGCTATTCTGGCGACTGTGACCTTACTGTTTATTGGAGTCATCGGGATATCCGGAAACGGTGAGGAAGCCGTTGAAGGTGTGGTTTGCCTTTGCGTATTTCTTTTTCTGGTTTTGATTTTCAATGTAGTGGGCCGAGTTCAGGCGCTTCCTTTACGGCAGCAGGAAAATGCCCTCTTGTTCCTGGATGTTCTCGCCCTTGGCCTGAAAAAAGGCCGCAGCCCGGAGGAAACTTTTCTCTCCTTATCAAAAACCGATGACCAATCACTGGATATCTTGTGCAAGCCAAAGTCCCCTGTGGTTATTGGGATCATTTACCTTTTCATAGGGTGCTGTCTGGCAATGATCGGTTTTGCCTTCGCGCACGAACTGATGCATGACATCGACAAACTGGCGTATGGTATCGTGTTGGTTCCCTTGATGTTTCTATCGGTTATGTACTTTTGGAGTGGATGGCAGCTGTCTAATTATCGCAGCTGGGGGCGTCAGCTTGCCATCTATTTGGCTTGGTTAAATATTGGAATTGCCGTGATTGGGCTGATGTGCACGGCAATGCAGGGAACCGAAGGTGCTGCGGGTTGGTTCTTGTTTGTGGTGATGCCTGTCGGGATCCTGTACCCCTTTGTATTGGTAGAACTAACCCATTCTCAGGTGGTGGCGATGTGTGGCCCGAAGGGTCTGCAACCGCCACCCTTGCTTACGCATTTGCGGGGCGGCTTGGACCTGGTGGATGCCCTCAAGAAGACACCCTGGCTGGTCGAGGCACGGCTGGTTTCCCTGCTGGAAGTGGGGCGCGAACTGGGTGACATGAAAAAGATCCTGCCCGCCGCCCGCGTGATGTTTGCCACTGCCACCGGTCATGTGCGCAAGGCACAAATGTATACCTATCCTTACATATTTTTCGTGTCTAGTGTGGGCATCGTAATCCCTTGGATGCTTATGACTTTTGTCGTGCCAAAATTTGAACTTATCTTCAAGGATATGCTTCCCGCAGAAGAACGCCTCCCGGGTTTTACTCTTTTGGTTTTAGATATAAGCAACCATGCGTGGTTGTTTGATGTTTTGGCCACTCTTGTGACGTTGGGGTTCTTGTTGGGTGCGGTTCTATACGTCGGTGGCCCTCGTGTCAGACGTCGTCTCTCGGGTGTGACTCCCAGTTTCTTTGCTCGTCTGGCGCTGGCGCTACCCTGGTGGCGAAAAAAACTGCAGTGCGATTTCTCAGCCCGCTTGTCCCTCCTTCTTGATGCTGGGGTTTCAGAGTCCCGTGCGGTGACACTGGCGGCTGAAGGCACCGGAAATCTTGTCCTCCAGCAACGTGCACTCCGGGCCTGTGCTGACCTGAAGAACGGTAAGTCTCTTCCTGTGGCCATACAGCATCTGGATTCATCGAATGAATTGCGTTGGCGCCTGGAAACTGTGGCCCGCTCCGGCAAGGGTTTTTTGCCAGCTCTCCGTGCCTGGCATGAGACGCTCTCTGCCCGGGCGGCCCAGCAGGAACAAGCCGCTGCGCAGTTGGTCGTGACCGGCATGATATTGTCCATTGGCGTAATGGTGGGCTCGCTCGTGATCGGTATGTTCCTCCCTTTAATTGTTCTAATAGATAAACTAGCCTCGTATTGATGTTGTGATTACTCGAAATCCAAACCATCGCGACCAACAAGGTTATCTCACCGTTTTATTGGCTGAGATGACGGTGGCCGTAGGGCTTTTGGCGGTGGTGCTCATCCCCTTGACGGTTGGCTTTTTCAAGGAGAGCAAACAGATGCGTGACCTGTATCAGGAGGCGGTGGCGATGGAGATTGTGGATGGGGAAATGGAAATCCTGGCCGCCGGCGGTGCGGAAGGAATTTCTGCAGGCAGCCGGTCTTACGCCATTAACGCTGCTGCTGCCACCAATTTGCCTCCGGGCAAATTTACGCTCATCCGCGAGGAAAAAACTCTGCGTCTTGAATGGCGGGCCAATGAACCTCTGGATCATCTCCGGGTAGATCGCGAGATTTTGCTGCCATGAAATATTACCTCAATAAACGTCGTGCGGTGGTCCTCGTGGAGGCGCTCACGTACGTTGGGGTTCTTGCGGTGGTGATTCTCGTGAGCTCCAAGACTGTGGGGAATGGTTCCCGACAGGCTAGCGTAATGCGGTTTCAATCTGAAGACATGTCAGCTGCTCTGCGCGCAGGCGAACGTTGGCGAAGCGACATCCGAGCCGCCATAACCGTGCCCAAATTGGGTGATGGTCCCGGCACCATTCAGATGGAGACGAGCGCAGGCCTGGTCAATTATAGCTTCGATGGCCAACGATTGCTCCGTTGGGTTGGAAATGCCAAACCGCAGGAACTGATTCGCAGTCAGGTGGAAAACTCGCGCATGATTCTTGACGAGCGAAAAGGCGTCACGGCTTGGCGATGGGAACTTGAGCTTAAGCGTCGCAATCCACGCTCCCAAATGCGTCCACTATTCACTTTTCTCGCTGTACCTGCTTCCTCATGAACCTGCCGGTCCAAAACCATCGCTTGGGTCGTCAGCGAGGCCTTGTAGCCACCACCGTGGTGCTGGTATTGATCGGCTTGGTCATGGCGCTGTTGACAGCCAGTCAGGTTAACGTTGCGCATACACAACGCGAACTGCGCAGCATCGAGAAGGAGCAGCTGGAGAAATTCGATAGCAACTCTACACGTCGCAAAGCTCAACCGCGTCGATAAGTCCCTGCATCGGGTCGCCCACAGGAATAAACTCCTGCCCCACAAAGCCCTTGTAGCCGATGTCCAAGAGCTTGCGCATGATGGGCGGGTAATTGATCTCTTGTGTGTCATCCAGTTCCTTGCGGCCTGGATTGCCGGCGGTGTGTACGTGGCCGATGATGTCTTTGTTTTCCTCAATGCGGCGGATGACGTCGCCATCCATGATCTGTACGTGGTAGATGTCAAAGAGCATCTTCATGTTGGGTGAGCCCACCTCGCGGATGATGTCGGCTACATAATCGACCTTGTCACCCTGATAGCCGGGATGGCCTTTCATCGGGTGGGTGTCGTCACGGGTGTTGAGATGTTCAAGGCAAATGTTCACGCCCTTCTTCTCCGCGTGGCCGATAATCTTCTTAAAGCCCTTCACGCAGTTCTTCGCGCCTTCCTCAAGCGAAATCTCACCGCTCTTGGAATCCTCTGCCTTGCGCCACTTGTAGCCATTGAAGGCGATCACGTTCTTTACGCCATGCTTAGCGCATGCGTCGATGGTTTCCTTGGTGGCCTTGATGACCATGTCGTGATAATCGGTATTGTTCATTCCACGCATGAAGGGAGGCCCTTCCACGCCGTTGGGTGCAATGGCGCAGGTGAGGCCATGTTTCTTGAGCATCGGCCAATGCTCCGGGCCGATGATTTCCACGCTCTTGCAGCCCAAATCCTTGGCGGCCTTGGCCGTGTCAGTTTCCTTCCAGCCGCGTTGGCCCCAGCACCAATGTACTACCGACTGGTTGATGCGGCCCTTGGTGACGCCAGCCTTGTTTTTGGCGGCCTTGGCCGTAAGGGCAGTGGCTCCCAGTGCCGCGGCGCCACCGGCCAGTTGTAGTAAATTTCTTCGACTGATTGAGTTGGTATGGTTGTTCATGGGTAAATGGGGTTTCAGGACCCGGCGATTCAAACTGAGATTGTATGTGTACGCCAGAAGAAACTTTCAATCACTTTGGCTGCTCTCAATTGGAGCAAAGTGTAAGGAGCAAAAACAAACAGGCTAACGTTATCCATTCGGGTCTTCGCATACAGCAAATGGTCACATATTTCTCCTGTCGTTGATGATTTTTTGTTGGTATTGCGGAGGCACTGCTGCAGCGGGTTTATCATGCGGGGATGTGGTTTTCTTTTATTCTTCCCTTATGCTAGTTGCCCGGGGATGATCGTCGGGTGACATGGTCATGGTTAACGGCCTTTTTTCTGCTTTGCACGAGCATCTGGGCGACGCCTAACATTATCCTTGTGATGTGTGATGACTTGGGGTGGGGTGACGTAGGCTTCAATAAATGGCCTCAGCCTGACGGCAAAGGTGGGGTTCATATGACAGGCAACAAATTAATTCGCACGCCTCACCTTGATGAGATGGCCAAAGAGAGCCTGAAATTTTCACGGTTTTATGCTGCCGCACCGGTGTGCAGCCCCACGCGTGGTAGCTGTATCACAGGCCGGCATCCTTATCGGTATGGCGTTTATTTCGCCAACACCGGACACATGAAGCCGGAGGAACTTACGTTGGCTGAGTTGCTAAAGAAACATGGCTATGCCACGGGTCATTTTGGCAAGTGGCATTTGGGTACGCTCACCAAGACGGAGAAAGACGCCAATCGTGGCGGTCCGAATGGGGTTGCGCATTTTTCACCGCCGCAGGCCAACGGTTTTGATGTGTGTTTCTCCACCGAATCCAAGGTTCCCACCTGGGACCCAATGTGGACGCCCAAGAAACACTCCGGGGGAAGCAGTCGCAAGAACTGGTGGCAGCCACTCGAGGACACCGCCGGCATGATCCCCTACGGTACCGGCTACTGGGATGAAAAAGGCAAGCGCGTCACCCAAAACCTGCGTGGAGATAATTCGCGGGTGATCATGGACCGGGCGATACCGTTTATCCGCGCGGCGGCAAAAAATAAAAAGCCATTCTTCACGATCGTTTGGTTTCACACACCGCACTTGCCCGTGGTCGCAGGACCGGAGCACACAAAGCTTTACGCCAAGCATGAAAAATATGCCCAACACTATTACGGCTGCATTACCGCAATGGATGAGCAGGTCGGCCGATTGCGCACCGAACTACGTACTCTCGGTGTGGCAAACAATACGCTCCTGACTTTTTGCAGCGACAATGGGCCCGAAGGGCGGTCGGGAAAAGCGCCGGGGACTGCCGGTCATCTTAGCGGTCGCAAGCGCTCACTGCTTGAGGGGGGTGTCCGTGTGCCGGGACTCATCGAGTGGCCGTCAAAGATCAAGCCGGGTGTTACGGATGTTCCGGCAGTTACCAGCGATTATCTCCCCACCATCCTCGATATCCTTGGTGCGAAGCCTGCGGACAAGCGGCCCCTGGATGGCATCAGTCTATTGCCGTTATTTGCCGGACAAATGAAGGAGCGTGGCAGACCGATCGGGTTCCAATCCTCCGGGCAAGTTGCTTTAATTGGGGATCGCTACAAAATTTATGGCAAGGGTGCCAAAAAGAACCAATCGGGCAAGATGCCTGCCCTGAAACTCTTTGATCTAGTGGATGATCCTGCTGAGAAAAACGATCTGGCCACAAAACATCCGGAGATCCTAAAAACCATGGCTCTCGATCTGGAAAAGTGGCGTGCCTCCTGTCGCCGCAGTGATAAAGGCGCGGATTATTCCGCTAAATAGCTTGGCCTGCGGCGTGGCCGCTGGCCCAGGCCCATTGGAAATTGTAGCCGCCCAGCCAGCCGGTGACATCGACTACTTCCCCTATAAAAAAGAGACCACCTGTTTTTTTGCTTTCCATTGTTTTTGAGGAGAGGGCTTCTGTGTCAATTCCACCCACGGTTACCTCGGCCTTCTTATAACCTTCGTTATCTGCCGCAGTGAGTCTCCAATCGAAAAGATGTTCGATCAGGCGCTCTCTTGCGGTTTGTTTCATTTGTGCTAGTAATTGGTCTGGTGCGAATTGATGGGCGAAGGAGTGTGCAACACGTTTTGGGAACCATTGCTCCAGCCAACGGTCGGGCTTTCTGTTTTCAAATCGAGAACTTTTAAGTAGATCCAATCGGTCATTGTCAGGCATCATGTTTAAGGTGAAGTGATTGCCGTTAGGGCAATAGTTCGATGTCTGTAGAATCGCTGGCCCACTCAGTCCCTGATGGGTGAAGAGCAGGTTTTCCCTGAAGGATTGGCCGCCTGCCTGGGCAATACAGTCCAGGGAAATTCCAGTCAGCTTTCTAAAAGGCCATGGGCGACCATCGGAAAGTTGAGGGATGATCGGGACCAAGCCAGGGCGTGGTTTAATTGTTGGTATGTCAAACTGCTGGGCGACGCGATAGCCAAAATCTGTGGCCCCGAGTTGTGGGAAGGACAGCGCGCCGGTTGCAATGATGAGTGAATCACATTCGTAATCTTTGAGCCTGGTTGTTAGCTTGAATCCATTGTCATTGGATATTTTATCAATTGAGCAATTAGTCTGGATATGAGCTCCGGCCTCGCGACATTCATCTTTGAGAAGTTTCACAATCTGTCGCGAGGAATCGCGGCTGAAGAGTTGGCCAAGTTTCTTTTCAAAGAACTCAATTTTATGTTTATTGATCAGTGAAACAAATTCTTCGGCAGGAAAGCGTGCGAGTGCAGAGCGGCAAAAATTCGGGTTGCTTGAAATATAATTTTCAGGACCGGTGTTCAGATTGGTAAAGTTGCAACGTCCGCCACCAGAGATCAGAATTTTTTTTCCGATTCTCTGGTTGTGTTCGAGGATAAGGACAGACCGCCCGCGTTGAGCGGCAGTAATGGCGCACATGAGGCCGGCGGCGCCCGCTCCAATGATAATCGCCTCAAAACGTTGAGTCATGTGCGGGGTGAACTTAGGAAGAGGTTTGTCGGTTGTCAGTGTAATTATCCGAAGCCTCTTGACCTGCAGTGCGTTGCAACGCACAAAAGTGCGTGCTTCGTTTGATATTTATCCTTGGCTTTGCCCTTTCGTTAAGTTTGCAGGCGCGCCAGCCCAATGTGCTATTGATCATGACTGATGATCAGGGTTGGGGAGATGTACGTGCGCACGGCAATGAATTCATTGATACGCCCGTTTTGGACGGGTTGTCCAAAAGGAGTGTGCGGTTTGATCGTTTTTTTGTTTCACCGGTATGCGCGCCCACGCGTTCGGCGTTGCTGACGGGGCGTTATCCTGCGCGTGCGGGAGTCACCGGAGTGACGCAGCGGCGAGAGGTGATGCGTGCAGAGGAGACGACGATTGCTGAGGTGTTTAGGGCTGGTGGTTATGCTACAGGCATCTTTGGTAAATGGCATAATGGAGAGCAGTATCCCAATCATCCGTTAGGACAGGGGTTTGAAGAGTTTTACGGGTTTTGTGGGGGTCACTGGAACATCTACTTCGACGCGCAGCTTGAGCATCAAGGAAAGCCAGTTAAGTCCAAGGGGTATATCACTGATGTGATTACCGACGCGGCGCTCAAGTTTATCGATTCCAATAAGGGGAATCCCTTTTTCTGTTATGTGCCCTATAATGCTCCTCACTCTCCTTGGTCGGTGGATGAGGCGTTGTTCCAGAAATGCCTCAAGCGGGTGGGCAAGGATAAGCGCACCACGGCCTGTGCTTATGCGATGGTGGAGAATCTTGACACAAATATTGGCCGGTTGTTGGCACGGCTGAAGAAGCTCGAACTCGAAAGTGACACCATTGTGGTGTTCCTCACCGACAACGGGCCGAATGGTAAACGCTACAATGGGGGGATGAGGGGAGCCAAGGGCAGTGTTCATGAGGGCGGAGTGCGGGTGCCGTGCTTTGTGTCATGGCCGGGCTCCCTGAAGCCCAGGGATGTTCCGCAGAATGCCGCGCATATTGACCTGTTGCCGACCTTGGCAAGTTTATGCGGGATAAAATTGCAGCCGGCCAAGGATCGGCCACTTGATGGTCTGGATATTTCAGCCTTGTTGAGGGGAGAAGCGAAAGAATGGCCGGACCGTCACCTGATTACCTGGCGCGCCGCAAAAATTACCGCCAGAGGCATTTGGCCACGGCGAGGTGCGGTGCGCAGCCAGCGATACCGCTTTGTCCGTGAGAAAAAAGATCAATTGTATGACCTGAAAGCGGATCCTGGCCAAAAGTTGGATATCTCCAAAACCAAACTAGGGATACTCAAGAGCATGCAGACAATTTTTGAAGCGTTTGATAGTGAGGCAACTGCGTCGGCCAAAGGGAAAGTGCCGGTGCCCGTTGGATTTGCCCAAGCGCCCTGGGTGGAATTACCCGGAGTGGAGTGTGTGCGCGGTGGCGGGGTGAGTTTTCGTAATGTGAATGGCTGGGCTCATGATTGGCTGGTCAACTGGAAGAGCAAGGCGGACCGGATAGGTTGGAATCTTGAGGTTCAGCAGGCCGGGCGTTATGGGGTGTATTTGAGCTACGCTTGTGCGCCAAAAAATATTGGATCAAAATTACGGATAAGTGCGGGTCGGAAGTATTTCGAATTTAAGATGGAACGTGCCTTCGATAAGGGTGAAACGGTTCGGCCGGAACTTTCAGATGCCAAGGGGCTGCGCAAGGTGCGTGAATTTGGCCTGATGAAGGCCGGTGAGATTGCCTTGCCCAAGGGCAGGGTGCTGTTGGAGCTTCAGGCGTTGAGTATTCCGGGCGATTCAGTCTGTGAGCTGGACGCGTTACGTCTTAAACGAATTGATTAACATGAAAAAGATTCTATTATTGCTAATGG
>PVBE012403210.1_pt1 | contig 10756 bp, 6 predicted proteins | sample 1631181 | NCBI WGS metagenome assembly PVBE01 (sample SAMN08397723, study PRJNA350692) | Marine metagenome, whole genome shotgun sequencing project. | isolation source: water | place: Pacific Ocean | collected 2012-04 | reverse complement strand
CCAGCGCGAACCAGTAATCAACCAGAACGGCAGGCCAGAGGCGGTTTCCGGATGTTTGTGCAGGTCAGGGGTTTGGAGTGCATCGATCTGGGGGACCGAAGGTCCCGAGTTCAAATCTCGACTGCCCGACAAACAGTGTGCAGGTCAGGCGGTGTTTCCTGAAAGCACCCTCTGGCCTGTCGTCGCCCTAGGGGCCTGAGTGGGGGCCTGAAAGATTCGGCTAGGCGGCCATCGAGTTCGCAGAAGATCACGGCCGTATGTCAAGGACGGGATCAGCGGCGCCCTGAATGGGGGCCTGAAAGATCCCAGAGTTGGTCATAACGCCGATCCGCCCAGGTTGGCCACCGGGAGCATGTCTCACGGTGGGTATACGGTTGTCGCACAGTTCCGGATCCGAACTTAAGTCAGGTCTCCCGATGCCCGCACTACCACTGATGTCCAAAAGGGGCACGGAGTGGGAGCGGCTGCCCGACTGGGCTGAGTTTTTCCGGGTCATCGGCAGGTGTTCGATCAAGGAAGAACTTCGCAACGCGACCATAGGAGTGCTGGTACCAACACGGGCCTACGCGGCGGCATTTGTGGCCCTAGGAGCAGTCGAAGCCAGCCTGGAGCTCCCGCCGGCAGGATTTGAAGAACTTGAGGACTTGGCTCCGGGGACGAGACTTTCGGTCACAGAGGCTGGCAGGCAGATCAGGTACACCTTTGACAGATATGCCACGGAGAATGGGTGGCAAGGCATGTGGCTTGTAAATGAAGCCACTGGTATGCCTTATTTCATTTCTGAGCCTCAGTGGGTGAAAATCACTCTTGGCGACCACGGCCTGGCGAAGCCAGTGAAGACCCTGATAGAGCGGCCCGCCCCTGAGTGGGACGAGAAGTTCGTCAAAGGAGTGTTGGGTACCGATGATCTAAATCCACTCCTCGTCGGTAACCGGCTGGTTGCGGTGATCGTCGGCACCAAGGTGGAACTCAGCAGGGAGCTGGAGAGCGAGCTCTTTGCCGTGAAGCTCGAGTCCGGAAGTCATGCCGACGGCCATCTGGAGGACGTCATCCGAACCAGGAGTTTCGCCAACAATGTCGAAGGGGACTCCTTCCGCACCGAGGTTCTGTCCGCCAGGCACCCCACGCTCGCGAAATGGATCCGGGACATGAATCCCCGGGTCTTCATCAGCGACAACCCGATGGCCTTCCTCAGGCACCGCGACGCGATGACCGGTGGCTGCCGGGTCGCAATATTCGACCTGACGGCACGGGACGCCAGCCAGACCATCAGAGAGTTCGACAATGAGTACGTCGCCCGTTCCAGCGATCAACCCGGGTGGCCGTTCGGTGAGGATCCGCCGCCCGGGGTGTCAGTGAGTGTCTTTCGGAGCCCCGAATGAGTGCGCCGGGGATGGACGCCATTGGCCTGGAAATGGAAGAGGTGGTCGACGTCTACGACTGCTGCGTGAACGGCTCAGTCGCCTGGGAGGTCATCGGCCACGACGGGTTTGAAAGGTTCGCCTTGAGCGTCACTGAGTTCCTCCGATCTGTCGGCGGAGACCAGGGTGAACAGGTTGAACAGGCTGTTAGCGAACTCAAGCGTGCACGAAGCGATCTAACTATTTCCCTCCTACCCTTCTGCCACCAGAACTCCCCGCTCACAAGTCGGGTGGATGTCTTACGCGCACGAGCCGCTGTCATAGAGGAGCAGATGGGCCCAGGCGATCCGGTGAACGAACGGCTCAGCGAGGCAGTCGAGTCACTGGCTGAACTCGCAAACCTGATGGATAGGCCGCTCTTCGACCGCTTGGTAGAACTCGTCCGTGGCCGCCCCGACGAGCGCATAGCGGTGGTGTCCCCGGGCCGGGTCAGCCACGTCGAAGACGCCAGGCAAGCCCTCCAGAGATTCGGGGATCGCCTAGAGGTGGTCACCCCGGCCGAACTCGCCAATCTCCCTGCCTTTGAAACGCTCTGTGTGCTCGGTACGCCGGGGTGGTACATACATAGGCGCGGCGAGTTCGTGCTCACCGTTCCGAGGGCCCAACAAGTCCTTGTCGTGCTTTGGTCTTGGATTGGTGTCGACGGCCTCCCTCCCCGAGCGGAGATCATCGGCGGCCGGACAGGATCGGTGGGTCCCCGTCCCGTAGCTGCTCCGCCAAGGCCTTCCCGAGGCGCCCTCAGGGTCCACGAAGACGAGGTCCCTGAGGTTGTCGACTGGGTGGGGATGCGCGACAGGGCGAAATCCGACGGGGATGCCGGGGACGGCGCCCAGGACGAAGTCGAGGCGCGCCTCTTCCTGTTGGCTGAGGATCACGGCGTCCTCCTCGAAAGTGTTGGCAAGAAACAGGAGGTGGTCGAGCCCGACCTCGAGGGTGATGACAGAATCCAGACGGTCGATGTCGCCGATCTGGATGCGGGTCACCATGTCCTCCTCCGCACCCAGGGCGACGGTTCGTTGGTCCGGGTCGTGGCAGACCGCTTGCTCGGCACCTTTGCCGGGCCCCTTCGGGAGGATCAGCGGGAGTGGAAGAGACGGCTCCGCGCCGCTCACGTCAGTTACGAAATGGATGGCCTCTGCCGGAGGCTCGAACAGGCTGGCTGTGCCAAAGTGTCCCCGCAGAATGTCCGGAACTGGATGTCGCTAGGGTCGATCAGGCCCAGGAAAGCAAGCTTCAGAGCGATTATGAAGGTGATCGGCATCGAAGACGATGAGGTTTTTTGGATATCCATGACGAAGATCTATTCGGCCCACATCCGCGCCGGCAGAACAATCTCGAACCAGCTCAAGGCAGTAGTTGGCGACAAGGATCTCGACGATCTGATCCGGACCGGCAGAATGCAGTTCGAGCTCGACGAGGGAACCGGAGGCACTCTTGACGCCTTCAGGGTCGACGACGTGGACGACGAGTTGCACTTCGTCGCCGAGGGGCGACTCGGCCATCCCTTCTCCGTTGACCCCTTCACCGGGAACCGCTAGTCGACATGGCCAGAATGCTCCCACCGGTCATCGACCCCGGATGTCCGAGTCCCGGCGAGAAGAGGCTGTTTAAGAGTCTGAGCGACGATCCCGCGACCCAAGGCTGGACAGTGCTGCACTCGCTCGGTATCTCCCAGCACGTCAGGCAGGTGGTCGGCGAAGCTGACTTTGTTGCCCTCATCCCGGGAAAGGGCGTCCTCTGCATTGAGGTGAAGGCCCACCGGCGAGTCCGACGCAAAGAGGGAGCCTGGTATCTGGGCAGGGACCCAGTCGACTACCGCGGTCCGTTCAGACAGGCTCAAGAGGCCTGCGAGAGCATCCGCACCCGCGTCGCTAAGGAAAACCCCCACCTCCGCTCGATCCCCTTCGGCTGGGTGGTCGTGTTCACCCATGCGGAAACGGTCGAACAGATCCGGTCGGGGGAGTGGCTTCCCTGCCAGATGCTCACCCCGGACCGGATCTGGCACGGCCAGGGTGTCGGCCATGCGCTCGAATCAGCACTCGAAGGCTGGCTCAGGAACCTGGAATCGTCCGAATCTGCTGCCTGGTACGACCGCAGCAGAGAGCTCCCCAAGGCCGGCCAGATCCCAGAGCTCGTCAAGATCCTAAGGCCCGATTTCGAGATCTGTGAAACAGCAGCTTCGGCGGCCGGGAAGCGGGCCGACGAGTTGCGGAGGTTCACCGACGAGCAGTTCGTGGCCCTTGACGCAGTTGAGGTCAATAAGCGTGTGCTCTTCACCGGGCCGGCCGGGACGGGAAAGACCCTCCTCGCCTTGGAGGCGGCCCGGCGTCTCGAAGCCAAGGGTCAACGGGTCGCTCTTGTCTGTTTCAACCGCCTTCTCGGCAGGTGGCTTGCCGATCAGGCGTCGGGCTCCGGCGGGGTGCAGTTCGTGGGCACGATCGACCGGTTGCTCATGGACGTCTTGGAGGTAAACCACATACCGCCGGAGGCCTTTGCGCACCTCCCGAATGACGCCCTCGAAAGGCTCACCGCGCCAGACTGCCAATACCAGCAGTTCGACGCCATCATCGTCGACGAGGCGCAAGACGTGTTCCCTAAAGACAAGGGGTATAGGGACGTGCTCGATGCCCTCCTGCTAGAAGGCATGGGCGGCGGAAAATGGTGTGTTTTCGGAGACTTCGAGAAGCAGGCGCTTTTCGCAGGCGAAGGTCAGGTGCGGGAGGCGCTCGAATGGCTCGCGGGCGACGCTGAAGAGCCGCGGGCGGCCCGAATCCCGCTCAGCGTCAACTGTAGGAATACGCCACGGATCACAGAATTCGTCAAGCTTCTCGGACGGCCTGCCAGTCCCTATGCGAGGGTTCTACGGCCCGACGACGGCTTCGACGCCAGATGCAAGTTCTGGGCCAACCGTCAGGACCAGGTCTTACAGCTGGAAAAGGTCTTAGGGAACCTGTTCCAAGAGGGCTACCACCCGCACGACATCGTCGTGCTCTCCGCAACCGCAGCCGGCCCATCCGCCGCTGAGGAACTTGCCGCCGTGCCGTCGGCTCCGCGCCTTACCCAGTTCGACGACCAGGCCCTCGACTTCCTGACCCTTCTTGGAGACGGCGGCGCCATTGCCCAGTTCGACGGTATGGACGGAGCCGGAGAGGATTCTGGAGGAGCCGTCTTTTACACGACGATCGGCAAGTTCAAGGGACTCGAGAGCCCAGTGGTTGTGCTGACGGACTTCGAAGAAATCTCGACCGAGAAAGCAAGTTCTCTCTTCTACACGGGTATTACCCGGGCAACCGAGCGACTGTTCGTGCTGGCGGACGAGAGCGCCGCCGAGGAGTTTCAGTGTATTGTCAAGGCCGCGGCATTGACAGGAGTTGACTGAGTGGTAGATCATCACGCGGGCCGTGAAGAAGTTGTCAAAGCGCTCAAGGCCGAGTTGGTGGGCCCGGACCCGCGCGGGGAGCCCCTTGACACCTCCGGCCCGGTTGTCTTCGACAGCGCAAAGGACTCCTACGGGCCCTGGGTCGAGTTGCAGACCGGCGAGGAAATCCTCCAGAGTGACTTGCCCACCGTCCGCTACGGCATCGGCGTCCTCTACCCGCGGTACTTCCCGCCACAAGAGGAACCTGAACCCGCAGACCTACCAGGTGGCGGCGACGAAACCGACCCGGACGACGGGGCCGCCATCTCGGAGTCGGCGGCCGGCGAGGCTGGAAGGAAGGAGGGGGCTGTCGCACGAGCGGCTTCAGGGGACGGGGCAGCTGACGATGCGTATGAACTCGCCGGAGCCAACGACTACCGACCGAGTTCTATGGCACTCAGCTTCCTGCTTGACTCCGAAACCGCAGAGCAGCTCAAGGTCGTATTCACAGGAGCCCGCTACCAGCAGCTCGAGGTTCAGGTCGGAGGAAAGCCGAGACGTCCGTTCTGGCTCCGGCGTCCGGTCGAGGCAACCTGGGACCTTGACCCCTCCCGCTTCCCAAACGACAGGACCGATCGGCAGGATAAAGAAGTTCGACTGGGCGAAGCTGGTGAACCGGAGCAGGTCATCAAATTTTTCGCTAGAACCCGACCGAAAGCGCCCGGGCAGTTCCTTGTCACGCTCGGGGTAACCAACAATTCGTCAGTGGAGAACGCCGACGCACGCGCCCTGTTCCAAGTCGGCCTGCACATCGACACGGGGGGCGACCGCGGTGTTCTCCCCTACCCGGACTCTGGGAGGAGGGCACGGGACTCTGAGGAGGAGAGCCTCGACCTCCTCTACAGGCACCACAGAACGTATGCCGTCGGCCACGGGTGCGCTGTCGACTGGTCGGACACCGAGCAGGACAGCAGCGTCGGGCGCCTACGGACGAACTCCCTTCCCGAGTACGAAGCCCACAGCATCACGCCTGACATCAAGGACGCCGAAGGCAACGAGATCACTGTCGGAATGGTTCCGCTGGCCGGCCTTGTCGAAGACGACGACGGCACTGCCTCGTTAGAGAGACTGGTGACAGCCTACGAGGAGTGGATAAACCGGCAGCGGGTCGAGGCGGACACTCTCAGCAGTAGCCACCGAGACACTGCCCTCAGGCACCTTGACCTCTGCGTAGAGATGTCGACCAGAATGCGGGCAGGCCTCCAGCGGCTTGCCTCAGATACCACGGTGAAACGGGCTTTTCAACTGGCGAACAAGGCCATACTCGAACAACAGATTCGCCAAGGCAACCCTCTCCGGAAGCCTGAGTGGGACAAGGGCGGAAAACGCTTCAAGTTCCCGATTCCGGCGACCAACTATGACCCCCTCAGACCTCCCCCGTCGCGGGGCTTCTGGCGGCCCTTCCAGATCGCGTTCATCCTCGCAACGCTCTGCTCTGCTGTCGATCCGGAAGACCCGGACCGCGAAGTCGTGGACCTGCTGTTTTTCCCTACTGGGGGTGGGAAGACCGAGGCGTATCTGGGCCTGACCGCTTTCACGCTCTACCACAGGAGGCTCCTCGATCCGGATGACAAGGGAACCCACGTCCTCATGCGTTACACGCTGCGCCTCCTCACAGCACAGCAATTCCAGCGAGCGGCGTCGCTGATATGCGCTATGGAACTTGAGAGGCAGCAGTCCCCAGAAGAGCTCGGGGGGGAGCAGTTCCGCATCGGAATCTGGGTCGGCAGCGCTACAACTCCGAATACTTGCAAACAAGCGGTAGTTGCGCTCAACGAACTGAAGAGAAACGCTTCTGAAGCGGTCAACAAATTCGTGGTCATCCGGTGCCCCTGGTGCAACGCCCAGATCGGCCCGGTCAAGACCCCCAGGGGGTCAGGGGCACCCACATTTGTCGGCTACAAGCACACAGCTGACACTGTGAAAATCCATTGTTCCGATAACGAGTGCGCCTTTTTTGTTTCCGGCCTGCCAGTGAACGTAATCGACGAGGAGATCTATGAGAGGCCGCCTGCGATGCTCATCGCCACGGTCGACAAATTCGCCCGGCTGGCGTGGATTCACACGCCCCGCTCGCTCTTCGGGCTCGGACCCGACGGGACCCGCACCTCCCCTCCACCAGGTCTGATCATCCAGGACGAACTCCACTTGATCTCAGGACCCCTCGGTTCCATGGTCGGCCTCTACGAGGTGCTGATCGAAGACCTGTGCAGCGACGGATCCAAGCCGAAGATCGTCAGCTCCACCGCCACTATCCGCAGGTTTGAAGAACAGGTCCGCGGCCTGTTCGCCAGGGACGGGGCTGCGATCTTCCCACCTCACGGGATAGAGGCCGAGGAGTCCTTCTTCGCGACCGTGGCGAGGGACGAGAATGGCAAGCCGAGACCCGGACGCAGGCACGTCGGGGTGTTCGGCCCGGGACACGGATCCCTACAGACGACGCAGGTCCGCACCTATGCCGCCCTGCTTCAGGCGGCGAAGGACCTCGGAGAAGACGGGGAGTCCGACCCCTGGTGGACATTGATGGCCTTCTTCAACAGCCTCCGGGAGCTGGGGGGCGCCCTGTCTTTGCTGCAGCGGGACGTGCCGAATAGGCGGCAGGTCCTGCGACAGCGGATGGGCAGGGAGTGGGCTGAGATGCGCAAGCTCCGGGACACCCTTGAGCTGACCGGCCGCCTCAACAGCGAGGAGGTGCAACGGGCCGTCGAGTCGCTCTCGGTTTCCCAGGGCGGCAGTGAGAGGCCGGTGGACGTCTGCTTGGCATCGAACATCATCGAAGTCGGTGTGGACATCGCCCGTCTGTCCCTGTTGGTGATTGTGGGGCAGCCGAAGACGACAGGCCAGTACATCCAGGTTTCGGGCAGGATCGGTCGGCTATGGGAGGAGCGCCCGGGCCTGGTAGTCACCCTCTATGGGGCAACAAAACCCCGCGACAGGTCCCATTTCGAGAAGTTTCGCAGCTACCACGAGCGCCTCCACGCCCAGGTGGAGCCCACAAGCGTGACGCCTTTCTCGCCGCCCGCTCTCGAGAGGGCCGCTCATGCTCTGCTCATAGCCCATGCGCGCCAGACACTGGATACAGCAAGTGCTAGTGCCCCTTTCCCGTATCCTGACGCCGCTATCCGCAAGGCTTCCGAACTCCTCACCCACCGGGTAGCCGTAGTCGACCCCGGGGAGGCCCAGCACCTAGTCGCGACGCTCCAGAGGCGAGTCCAGGAGTGGACGGCATGGCAGCCTTCCTACTGGGAACGTCCCCCAAGCGGCGATGACTACCTCATGCGGGACTATGGCGGCTACGTCGAACCCTGGAACAGGAACAAAACCTGGCCCGTTCCCAACTCCCTGAGGAACGTCGATGCGGAGTGCAGAGCGGTGATCACTGCCCTCTACGCGGTCCAAGCCGGTCAAACCGCGGCCAGTGGAGCCCCAGACGGAAGCGGGGACCAGGATGCCTAGACGACCTGACCCTGTTCGGCGGGCTCATCTGATCTCTCCGTCCGGTGTGGGGGCAATGCATGTCTCACCCGATGGCGTCTCGGTCCTCACGGTCGGACTCGACCACTGGTACAGGCATGAAGACGGATCAGAGAACGACGGTCAGCTCGATCTGGAAGAGTTCAAGATCGACGAGTGGCGGCTGAAACGCCATCTGGGTGTCTCCCACTTTCGGCTGCCCCCCGACTATCGCGAATCGTGGAAGTTCGGACAGGCAGGAGCCAAGAACCTTGAGCTGCGGGTGCCGTCCCACAGATTCCCCCAATGGCACTTCTGCAACAACGACAAGTGCCAAAAGTTGGAATGGAAACCGCTTGGGTTCCAAAACCCTCAGCCCAGGTGCCGCCATTGCGAATATGGCCGGATCAAGCAGGTGCCCTTCCTGGCGGTCTGTGAAGCCGGCCACCTGGCCGATTTCCCCTTCAGCGAATGGGTCCACAAGACGCTGAATCCACCGGACTCCGCGGTACACATCCTCCAAATCCGCCAAGGGCAAGGCGGTGGACTTGCAAGCCAGTTGGTGAAGTGCTCCTGCGGGAAGGAGCGACCCCTGGGTCAGATCCTGCGGGGGGACTCGAACGGCACATTCCTTTCCAAGAACCTCACGGCCGACAACTCCGTGTTCCTCTGCGAGGGCTGGATGCCCTGGCACGGATCCGCTCCTCACTCGGATGCGGTGCAGCAAACTAAGCCATGGGTGCCCGATGGAGGATGCGGGAAAATGCTGCAGGGGGCTCTTCGTACCTCAACGAATACCTATTTCGCTGAGGTACGTAGCGCTATCTTCCTCCCGCGCAAGGCAGACGACGTCCCAGCTGAACTAATTACGGCGCTCGAAGTCCCGCACCTGTCCGCGTACATCACGGCCCTGGTGGATGCCGGCACCCCCCCCGGTCCTGAGCTGATAAGGCCCCTTGCAGGACCAGCGCTCGAAGCGTTCACCGATGACCAGATCGACAAAGCACTGGCGATCATCATCGGGGTGACGAGTCCCGATCAGCCGGCGCAGCAAGCGGTCCCCGATGACACCACCGACACTGCCTTCCGTCGGACCGAGTTCACTGTGCTGCAGGCGGAACAGGACGAAGCGGAGCTAAGGGTCGGGTCATTCCCGCTTGAAAAATACGGCGACTGGGTCGCGCAGCATTTCTCGCGGGTGATGGTGGTGGACAAGCTTCGGGAAACCCGTGCACACCTCGGGTTCCAGAGGCTCAAGGCAGGTGCTGTCGACGACTATGGAAGCCTCAAGGCGATGCTCCGCAGAGAGCAGGTGAAGAATCCGAATGATGATTGGCTGCCTGCCTATGTCGTCTACGGCGAGGGGATCTTCTTCGAACTCAACGAAGAAAGGCTCTCCGAATGGGAGTCGAGGCCAACGGTGCGGGCCCGGATAGATGCGTTCCAGGCCCGTTACACAGGCAGGCTTCCTCTAGGGATCGACCCAGGGCAGCCGATCTCCCCTCGGTTCCTCCTTCTGCACACCCTGGCCCACATCGTCATGAACCAGCTCACGTTCGATGCCGGGTACAGCACGGCAGCGATCCGTGAGCGCCTCTATGTGAGCACCGCTGCCGGAGCTCCGATGGGGGGAATGCTGATCTACACGGCGGCCGGCGATGCGGAGGGAACGATGGGCGGCCTTGTCCGCATGGGCAGGCCCAACCGGCTCGGCCCGAGTATCGAACGGGCGATACAGGACGCCGGGTGGTGTTCGGCCGACCCGGTGTGCATGGAGTACGCGGCGGAAGGCGGACAGGGTCCCGAGGGGTGCAACCTGGCCGCATGCCACGGCTGTGCCCTTGTGCCCGAGACGGCGTGCGAGCACTTCAACCGATTCCTTGACCGCGGCCTAGTCGTCGGGAGCTTCGACTCTCAGGATCTCGCGTTCTTCACGTTGCCTTGAGAAATCCGACAGGCCCCATGGGGTGCGCCCAACCAACCACTGAACGAATAACAGCAGCCTCGACGGCCGGGGGCAGTGCTGAAAGGAGGTGGGGAGAAGTAACACAGGACGACACTCGGACGAGGGCGGCAATGCTCCAAGCGCCCGCCCATGAAGGGGTAACACAACCGTCCTGAGCGTTGATGTGATCGTCAACGCTGCTAACGAAGGCCTGCACGGCGGCGGCTCTGGCAGCACTAGGTACCAAGAACTGCGAAGAAGGAGCTTCAGGCTCCCCGCATCAACCTGACCTTCCGGTTTGTCGAATGAGTTGGCCTGAGGGATTCGATCCGGTAGCCGCCGGAGTGACCTTCGATTAAGCCGTTCAGGCAGGACTGCTGGTCGGCCCGGTAGATAGCCCCAGTGACGGGTGGCGTCGATCAGAGACAAGTGGGCGCCTCTGCTGCGGCGTGAATCCAGCGGACGCCGTTACCAAGTCCCGGCTGCTGGCCATGCTTGAGGATGTAGCCGGTTCCCTTG
>PVBE011903103.1_pt1 | contig 10757 bp, 19 predicted proteins | sample 1631181 | NCBI WGS metagenome assembly PVBE01 (sample SAMN08397723, study PRJNA350692) | Marine metagenome, whole genome shotgun sequencing project. | isolation source: water | place: Pacific Ocean | collected 2012-04 | reverse complement strand
ATCATAAGAGCGTGTAACTGCATCGGCTATTTGCCATCCACCTGCATTAACTATATTATGTTGCGTGTGGTAGTCTCTCACTAACGCCAGTATCATCATTACGATATGCTCTGCAACACTTCTACTATTACAATACGTCACTTCAACTACGTCAATGTTATGGTCCATCGCTGCTTGCAGGTCTACGTGGTCTGAACCTATACCTGCTGTAATAGCCATTTTTAAGTTAGGAGCACTCTCTATTTTCTCACGGGTTAGATAGTACGGAAAGAAGGGTTGAGATATAACTATGTCTGCGTCCATCAATTCTATATCTGCTAAACAACCTTCACCGTCTTTATCTGACGTTACAACTAATGTATGTCCTGCGTCCTCTAAAAACCCTCTTAAACCTAATTCCCCCGAAACACAACCTAATAATTCACCCGGTTTAAAATCTATGCTCTTTGGATTGGGTAGTGTCATTCCATCTGGATACTTGTCTAGTGTTGGTAGGGTATCAAGCGGATAAGATTCTGGCATACCGTCTTTAGGGTCGTCATATAATATACATACTATTTTCATTATTGTTAGTCTCCTTTGTATATTTTGCTTACTATTTTACTTCCCCCCGATAGATAGTTTACCTTATTTTTATCATTATGTAAATAGTCTAATACTATTTCTTTTAAGTACTGTAACATTTTAGCCACTAAGATATGATCCTATTGTTTTATTTTAAATTATCTACTATTCCGTCTTGGTTGTACCCTCGGAGTTCTAGGTGCTTGAGCTCTCCAAGGTGCTCTAGTTCTTCTTGTAGGTCTTCCTACCGTAGATGCTCTAGTACTTCTTGTAGGTCTTCTTGGACCCTGTCTTAATTGTTGATTTACTCTACTTATAGCACCTGAAGCCCAAGGAGGTGCACCTGCACTTCTTCCTACTGTAGGTGCTCTAGTTCTTCTTATAGGTCTTCCTACTGTAGGAGTTCTAGGTGTTCTAGTACTTCTTGTAGGTCTTTCTGCCATAGGTGCTCTAGTTCTTCCTCCTCTACCTCTATTAGGCAATTCCCTTACTGGTCCTCTAACGCCACGTCTAGGGTTCCGTGTAGCTTGCCTAGGTGGTCGGGGTACTTCCGACACTGCTCTAGGTTGTCTTTGTGGTGCTCTTATTTGCTCTGGTCTAATCACTGGAGCTTGCGGCCTTTGTCTAGGAGCTTCAGCAGACCCTAATTGAGCTGCGGCAGACCCTAATTGTGGCCTTTGACGGGGTGATCTAGTACGAGACTGTGGTACGTGAGCCATACCTCTGTGGGCTTTAATTGGAGGTCTACCTCTTTTAGAGCCGTATGTTCCTTTTCCTTGTGGCATTATATAGTCTCCCTTTGTTCTACTTTAGATGATACCTGTACAGAGGCTCTAGTACCATTTACGTACAGCCCAAACCATGCTGCACCTGCACCCACAACGACAGATACGAATCCTGCCTGAGCGTTATTGGGCTCTGAGATTTGCATAAACCAGTTACATGTCTGGTAGAATACTATCATATAACTTAATATAAGCAGTCGTGGTATAATTCTCCACGCTGATAAACCTTCAGGTGTAATCATTTTAACCCTCCTAAGTTGTGGTGGATTTAGGTACTTCTACTAAAGAAGCAATGACATGTAGTCTGTCGGCTGTACCTGCAGTTACCTTGAGTATGTCACCCGATATAAGTATAAGGTCATTGTCTATTAAATCTATAGTACCTTTGGCACCTACAGCCTTATCCTTATATATATTGTATACATCACTACCATTTGTGACTGTAAGTGTTATCGTATCGGCATTGTCACTGTCTTCTGATACAAGGATAGAGGACACAAAGGTAGTCATTAGAGGTGGACAGGTGTAGAGTGTAGTTACACTTGTTGATGTTAAGTCTAACTTTACGTTCTTATAACGTGATGTACCAAGGATATTCGCCATTACTTCTTACGTGCCATCCCACCGTAAAACATCCCTGTCTTACGCATGTCTATCATACCACCCTTATTCATCCCAAAGTTATTTCCACCACGTTTTCCTTGTTTATAAACTTTCCTTAGACCTTTATCAATAGCTTTTTCCATAGCTTTAGGGTCTTCTTTACCTAATACTTTCTCCAATGCTTCATTAATAGCTCTTTTTTGTGCAACATTAAGTCTTAATTCTTTCATCTTTTGTGCAAGTTTCTTACGTGGATTAGGTTTAGTTCCTGTAGATTTAGGTGCTTTTTTTATTGCAAAATTTACTAACTCTGCTATTGTAAGACCAACTCCTGTACCTATTCCACCACCTATTCCACCACCTACTACTTTATCACCTAATGCTTTAGCTTTTTCTCTTGTTTTACCTACAGTAATAGTATTTTTTTCAGCACCCGGAGTATTCTTATCAACCTTTGTTCTTCGTAATGCACCACCTAATTGACTAGTTTTACTTGGGGTTTTAGCTTCAACTAATTTTTCAAAACCTTTTTCAGTAAGTGTTTTTACTTTTCCTTTATAGTCCCTTGCAACTTTTTCAAATTTTAATCCAATATTTTTAGCAGTCTCTGCTATTCTAGGATTCTTAGCTATGTTGTAAACAACTTGACCTATTCTAATAAACATAATCTATTTACTCCTAAACATTCCTGTCTTACGCATATCAATCATACCACCTCTTTTCATAGATAGTCCAGTAGTAGGATTTATTTCTTTCTGGGTAGTTGGCATCATGCCACCCATTGAGTATCCTTTAGAAGACCCCTTTCGTTTTGGAGTACCGTCATAGTTATGTGTATCTCCAAATTTTCTATCCCACTCTTTTCTCTTACCCGTATTATCTAAACGTATTTTAGGTCTTGGCTCTACGTTACTTCTTTCTCCAGTTTTAGGTCCAGTTCTTACATTCGGTTTGAATTTTTTCTGTACTATAGGGTTAGCTTTTATAAAACCCTCTGCTCTTCCAAGCGAGGTTTTCTTTATACCCCCACCTAAATCTAGTGAACTTTCTGATTTTTTTCCACCCTCTTCTACATTACCCCTACGTAGTTTATTCAGGTCAGTCTGTTTTTTATTTGGAGCTTTAGATTTTAAATCCTTACCCTTTGCATTTGCCCATGCTGTTAAGGCACCGCCCTTATATCTACCCTTATTTTTTTTCTTCCAAGCATCAAGGGTTTCTTTTGTAACAGCAAGTTTTTTCTTACCGTCTTTTCCTTTATAAGATGTTAGACCTTCTTTCTTAGCAGCACTAATAGAGGTTACATCCTTCCATGTTTTCTTAGCCATATTCTTTCCTTTTCATATGAGGTTTATAAACGTCTTTTGCATCCAGTAGACCTTCCAAATACATTGCTCGTTCTACATGGTCCAGTGTGTACCTTACTCCTGTGTCATTTTGTATCTTGCTGCGTACATAGAATACATCAGAACGTGGAATATGACATCTTCTTAGCCTAATTTCATCCTCATTTGCTAAAGCAGAATAAAATTCTTCAATTACATTATCGCTAATGTAAGTTTTAATCTTAGGCATGGCACTAGTTATACTCCTAAAGTCTTCTTTGTCAAGAAGAAACGACAGAAATCTCCCCCCTCCTTGAATATTTTTTCGTTATTAAGGTACTTTAAGTACTCTTAAAGTATATATACTTAATAGGAGTAGGAGATTAAGTAAACTTAATGTTACTTTAAGTATATTATACCACATATATACATTATGTCAAGCATAAAATAACGAAAATATAAGATTTTCTGTGCAAGTTACCGGGTATAATACTTAACAATGCCCCCGGACATACATTAATAGCCCTCAGAGGCTCTAGGAAGCCCACTGAATAGCCACTAGAAGGTTTTATAACGTACCCTACCCAACGTATCTCCTCCACCTCTGTAGAGGGTTTAGAAACTTTACCGTATTACCCGGTGTTTCCCTGGTATAAATGCCTAAAAAATAGGCAATTAAGTAAAACTGCACGTTTTGTATACAGAAATACAAAGTGGTTAACACCTAAAATTCACCTTCTCTGGCAGAGTGAGTGTATGTATACGTATGGGAGGGGGGTGGCTCTTATGGTGGGGTGCGTGGAGACTGTTATATTTGCTCACGTACAGGCATAACGCAATACGCAAGGCCCAACCCTTTGTTTTATTGGGAGTATATGCACAATAATACATTATATTTTATATTTTGTAAGACTCTAAGACAACATTGCCTAAAAATTAGGCAGATTTTGTTTGTTCATGTATAATTTTTTATTGCATATATATAGTATACCCCCCAATTTTAATTTTTTTTTTCGTTTATTTTTACTTTTGGGGTTTACATATCTATTTTTTTAAATTAGAACTGTATTCAACAAACAAAAACATTTTGATAATCGCCAAGGCAACATTCAAAACAAGTTAGTTTGTTAAGCCTAAACTAGAAACTTCTATTTAGTATAAAAACGTAGATTATAAGACTAAGCCTAAAGAATACGCCTAAAGACTACGACTAAAAATTAATTGTTGACTAAATTTAAAGAGTATGATTAGGATTAATGACGATAAATAAAAGCCTTGTAACTAATGCAAGCCGTTATCTAAGCGATATTAGAAAGGGTACACACTATTTGCCGATTTAGTGGAAACACTAGGGCTAACTCTAACGCAATCCTTATGATTGTATGGGGTGTCTTAAAAGGGTGATAGTAAACGTAAAGAACTACGGTCAGTCAGTCTTTACTACCAAAGTGTGAAGGGTAATTATGCCACGCTGTTGTCTATTATAGTTATGGTAACGCTATAACAAGGCTAGTCCAACAAACGTTATCCTTTAGGCGAATACATAAGCCTATAAAGAAAACTGTAGGGCGTAGGTCATGGTAACATGGTGGAAACCTATGCCCTAAAGTTTGAATTTAAGTTAGCACCTATTCAATTTTATAGGAGATTTTACTTATGCTAAATTTTATTAAGACTACAACCGTAAATATCATACTCAAAGTGCAAGGGTTAATCTTACATTATAAATATGGTATTGATAAAGAAACCTTACCTACAAGAACCAGACTAAATGATAATAAGTCATTAGGTTATACCATATCAATAACTGATGGTGGTAAGAGTGGAGAGGGTTTTGTAAGAGTGACAAGAGGAAAGAGAGTTTCATACTTTCCTAACTACAACCGTAATGGTGCAAAACGTGCTAACAAGTATGTGCCATTTAAACAACATAAAGGGAAAATGATTTTCCAACATTTAAATGCTATTAACTAGTACTTGATTATCAATTAATTTTAATTTATATGGGTGTTAATTTAAATTCAAAACAAAGGAGAGAACAAAATGAACGTAACAAATATGAAATCCTCAAGAGGAAATAAAGTACCTAACCAATTTGATATATATGATGGGGACAAATGGTACTTCCAAAGCTACCAAACAGTTATCGCTATGAGATGTGCAAAGAGTGGCAAAACATATTTAGATCAAAACCGATGGGATTACTCTGTCACTACATCAAAGTATAGAAACAAGTGGTTAGGTATGACTACACTACAAGTTAAAAACGCAATCAAAAATGGTAGTTTAATATTAACCAATTTAAACACATAAAGGAGGTGGGGTAAAAATGACTATAGAAAATATTATAGGTGTGTACTATCTTACTAAAGAATATGAGAAAAGCGAGGGTTTTAAATGGTACTCTGATGCCAACAAAGTGTGCAAGGCTATTGCCAAAAAATACAAAGTATCCCTACGTCAAGTCGTTGGGGTGTGTTCTGCTATATCACCCAATAATAAATGGCATAAAAACATTATTGATACTGAAAACATGGTGCTTGCATATAAAACAGGCATACCATTGGAAGAGGTCAAGGTCTCAACTTATAGCCCTAATAAAACTAAGGCTATTGAGATGTTAGAATTTGACAAGATACCAAAAGCTACAATTAGGGATATTCTTTTTGGTAAATCTGGATATAAGACAAGGGCATTCTTTGACTGCATACTTGACCATAAGACCAATAAAGATACAGTCTGCGTAGATGGACACGCTAAGGCTATCTATATGGGTGAGAAGTTTGCCTTGAGTAGTAACAAAAGCAATATGACACCCAAGCAATACCTAGCTATCTCACAAGCCTATATTGATGCTTGTGAAGAGATAAACAAGAGAGAGGGTACAAGCTACCTACCTTATCAAATACAAGCTATAACATGGGTAGCGTGGAGAAGAATATATGGCATTGCATAATCAAGAAATAAAAAATAGAATTAGGCTATCAGTTTACGCCTACGCCTACGAGTTTATGAACGATAGCCTAGTAGATGACGCAGAATTTGACAGGCTATCCCAAGAGATTGACCCCACTATCACAACAGGTAATGAGGAGGTGGATTCATTCTTTGCTAAGGAATTTGTAGCAGATAGTGGAATGTGGATTAGGAAACACCCAGAATTAGATAAGATTGGGGGATTGTATGAAAACTTTTATAGGAGAAAAACATGAAGGCATTTTTGATTGACCCAGAATTGAGGGTAATAAAAGAAGTAGAATATAGTGGAGACTATAGAGAAATCTGTACTCTGACAGGGTGCAGAATCTTTGATGTTGTGGGTATACCATTCGGTCACGATGGCATATATGTAGATGACGAGGGGTTGTATGCTGATGTGATGCACAAGTGGCAATTTAACTTGCACCATCAACCACCCATCAAGCTAGTCAATAAGGCGTTAGTCTTGGGGTGTGATGAAAACGGTGACAGTATAGAACCTGTAGTAAGCCTAAGTATGCTAGAACATTTTGTATCTTGGGGTTGGTCAGTACAACTCCCTGTCTACAAGAACTAGAATGGAGGAATTATTATGACTAGAAAAGTTTATTCAGATATGGATGGGGTGGTAGCAGACTTCTTTCCAATGTTTGCAGAGGTAAACCATGTAAAACATTGGAAGGATATTCAGAGAATAGACCTAGCCCTGATGGAACTGTGGAACACAGATTTCTTTTTCAGACTCAAGGAGTTTACATCAAGTAAAGAATTGATAGACACCCTCAAGGACATTGAGCGTAGGTATGAGGGTTGGTCTTGGGGTATATGTTCCTCACCCATCAAGGGTGATGAGTACAACTCTGCCTATTGGAAGAGATGGTGGTTAAAAGTGAGAGAGTATGTGCCATACAGACTAGATAACCTAATCTTTACCCACAATAAAGAGGACTATGCCATCAATAGAATAGATGGGAGTAGTAACGTATTAATAGATGACAAGCCTGACAACATTAAGAAGTGGGAGGATAGGGGTGGAGTAGGGTTTCTTTATCAGGCTAACAAGGATAGTTTGGAATGGTTGCAGAACAACTTAATAGATTACATTCAGGGTGAGGTGAAACATGATAATACATAGAAGAAGTTTAATATCAGGTAAGACTAACACAATGGACTTGCCTGTGACTGAAGAGCAAGTTAAAGAGTCGCAAGATGGGGGGTTAATACAGAATGTATTCCCTGACTTGACACTTGCCGAGATGGAGTTTATAAAATCAGGTATTACACCTGTTGAGTGGCAACAAGTAGAACAAGATATGGGAGAAGTTTATGACAAAGAAAATTGTAGCTAGTCTATGTGATGGCATGTCATGTGGTGCGATAGCACTAGACAGGCTAGGTCTGATGGACAAGGACGTAGAGTATCACACCTTTGAGATTGATAAGTACGCAGAAGCAGTTAGTCTTATGAACTATCCAGAAGCCATACGTCATGGTGACGCTAGGAATTACACTAAGCTGATAGGTAGGGACATTTTCCTATTGATGGGTGGCTTTCCTTGTCAGCCGTACAGTGTGGCAGGGCAAGGCAAGGGTGATGCTGATAAGCGTGACTTGTCTACACTTATATTTGATGCCTTACGTGAACTCAAACCTAAGTACTTTCTCTTTGAGAATGTACCCATGAAACCAGAGGACGAGTTGAGGATTACTATGGGTATATCTGACGCTCTCGGTGGTCAGGATTATGTTGAGCCTATTATGATTAATAGCCAAGACTTCTCTGCTCACCATCGTAAGAGATTGTATTGGACTAACATTCCCATAGCTCCCTATGAGGATAAGGGCATAGTATTGTCCGACATCATAGAGGACGGTATGGTGGACAGAGACAAGTCCTACTGCGTAGATGCCAACTACTTCAAGGGTGGTAGTATGAAAATGTACTACGAGAAATCCAGAAGGCAGTTAGTGTTTGATGACAAAATGAATACTACTAGAGTAGACGGTGTAGACCACAAGTATCTCTTGAAGGGTTGCCATCAGATAGGTGAAGCTGACATCAAAGGGTACGACATCATCAAGCGTGTGTACTCTACATCAGGTAAAGCACCTGCCTTAACTACCATGCAAGGTGGGCATAGAGAACCCAAGATAAATACAGATGAACTACATTGGAGAGCATTGACTCCGAAGGAGTGTGAACGATTGCAGACTGTACCAGATGGGTACACAGAGTTTGGTAGGTTTCATAGAAAGTATCCAGATATAGCTATGTCCAATGACGTAAAAACTATATCAAACAGCCAACGCTACAAGATGCTAGGTAATGGGTGGACGGTAGATGTAATACAACATATCATGGAAGGAATGGAGATATGAACGTAGAAATACTAATAGAAAAACTACAAAGCCTTGTGGAACAACATCCAGAAGCAAAAGATTTACCTATTAGAGTTATTGAAGATGCAGACTATGACGAGGAAGGTGATTCAAAAGGTAACTATTGGATGTCCTTTGATAGTGATTTTGAAGTTTCATTTACTGGTCAAAGTGGGCATGAATTATATGGTGAAGTTCGTTTAATAGGGAGGTTATAGAAATGGATAAGAAAACTAATCAAGAGAAGTATGCTCACTACAAGAAGAACTCACGCTATCAATTCTGTGAGATACCTAATGACGAGGAAGGCAAAGCCTTTGTTGAACAGTTGCGTAAGTTTCTCAACAGGGAACGATACAACATCAGGGTGAAAGGACAGTACCTAGATAAGAAGAAGTACCCAGACACCTATTGGGCTAAAGGTGCGCCACCTCATGCCTGTACTCATCTGCGAGTATACATAGATGAGAAGCCTGACGTAAGACACAATGCTTGGGTGGATCAACAAACCTATGGTGTAGCGTCAGCTATAACGATACTAGAAAACAAACTAAACTCATTGAAGGGGATGTATAAAGATGACACTTGATTACAGATGGTATAAGAAAGAGAGAGAAGAAGGAGAAGTAGACATGGATAGTAATATATCATATGTAACTGTAAAAATAAAACATAAGGGTGACATAGATACTATAGTAGCAGATTGTGATTATGAATTTGAACATGATGACATTATAGATACTGAGATTATAGATGCAAACTTCATGGAGGTAACAGAAAATGAATAACACCCTAACAACACAAATATGTGTGGCACTTGTACTAGGCATTGCCCTACTAGAATTTTGTCTTAACATATTGGGCATGAGTAGCTTCATGTTTCCAATTAGAATAGGAGATTGATATGTACCATCTGCAAATAGAAAGAGAAGATGAAGTCGTACATGATTGGTATGGGGAAGTGTTTTCTGATGAGGTGAATACAGCTAATAAGCTAACAATTGATGGAGACAGACTAAAAATTACATGGGCTTTGGAATGTCTTGACGGTTACGAAGATACAGAGGAGGTGATGTATAATAGACACATATATAAATAAAGTTATACAGGGGGATTGCCACTAAATTTAACCTTCTATATAATTACTTTAAGTATTACATTAACTCCTATCACCTAAAGAAAGATAAACTTTATGTTTACTTTTAGAATACTTTAAGTATAACTAGGGTCTTTAACTTACTGTAGGGGGAGTAAGATGGAAGGTAAAGATGATGACCCACATGATGAGATGATGCCACCACCAAGACCAAAACCAAAAGAGGACAAATGAAATATACACACAAAGCTAAACTTAAAGATGGTTCAACGGTATACCGTTTCAACCCACCGAAAGACGCGAAGTCAGCAGGTGTGGTTGAGTCTAAAACTTTTAGTGATGGAAGAATTGCACGACATGAAATACCTAAACTCGTTAAGGTTGTTGATGACTTCAGGAAGGGTAACATCCTTGTCGGTAAGATAAGAGTGACGAGTAACTTGCGTCAAGTACTGACCTACTACTACAATACAGGTCAGTACAACTCCCTGTCTACAAGAACTAGAAAGACGTACACTTATGGGTTCAATAAGATTTGTAAGACTAAGATATTTAATAGGGAGTTAGGAGATATTACAGTTAAGTCGCTGACTTCTGCACATTGCCTAGAACTTTATGAGACTTGGGCTAGGACAGGGAGTGTTGACCAAGCTAATCAATTAGCCAGAATCTTCTCAGTCCTACTAAATTTCTGTCGTTCCATAGGACTTATAGAATACAACCCAATGTCTAGGGTTAAGAAGCGTTCCCATGAACCACGATCACTGACTTGGGAGAAGGAACAGGTTGAGTTGTTTATTGACACTGCCTTCTCTCAATTCAAGTGGAGAAATATTGGGCTACTTGCCTTGCTTGCCTATGAGTGGGGTCAAAGACCTATTGACATTACGTTGCTTAAGTGGACAAACATTTCCTTTCTTAATTCCTGCATCATAATCAAGCAGACAAAACGTGGTGCAAAAGTAATCCTCCCTATAGGGGATAAGATAATGAAGCTACTCCTTCAACAGAAAGAAGATTGGGGTT
>PVBE011440191.1_pt1 | contig 10757 bp, 2 predicted proteins | sample 1631181 | NCBI WGS metagenome assembly PVBE01 (sample SAMN08397723, study PRJNA350692) | Marine metagenome, whole genome shotgun sequencing project. | isolation source: water | place: Pacific Ocean | collected 2012-04 | reverse complement strand
GTAATGACCCTCGCGGCGATTCGTCGGCTGCGCAGCGACGAGGCGTTAGACGCTAGTGCGCGCAAACTTCTGAGCTTTACAGACAACCGCCAGGACGCCTCACTGCAAGCCGGCCATTTCAACGACTTTGTCGAGATAGCTCTCCTTCGGTCCGCCTTGTGGCGGGCCGTTGATCTAGCCGGGGAGGATGGCCTTCGCCACGAAAAGCTCACACTTCGCGTTTTTGAGGCGCTCGACCTGCCGATCGGGCTCTACTCGACCGATCCCGGCATCAGGTACGCCGCACGGGAGGAAACCGACCGCGCGCTACGCGAAGCGCTGGGTTACTACCTTTACCGAGACCTTCGACGTGGATGGCGCGTAACCTCTCCGAACCTGGAGCAGTGCGGCCTTCTCGACATCGACTACCTATCGCTGGGAGAATTCTGTGCCACTCAAGAAGAGTGGGAGTCTAGCCACCCGGTTCTCGCGCGAGCCAGTACGGCGGACCGAGAGAAGGTCTGCAGGGTTCTTCTGGACTTCATGCGCCGAGAACTCGCAATTCGGGTGAATTTTCTCGACCCCATCGATCAGGAAGGCATACGCCAGCTGTCTCGTCAGCGGCTGATTGCGCCGTGGGCGCTCGATGACATTGAGCAACTCGAGCGAAGCAGAGTCGTTTTTCCGCGAGCGAGAGGTGATTCGAGGGAGGGGGCGGGCCACTTCGTCTACATATCCCCGCGCGGGGGGTTGGGCCTGTACCTCAAGCGCCAAGGAACGTTCCAAGACTGGAACGAACCGCTCCGGATCGAAGATATTGCTGAGGTCATTCCCCAACTCTGTGAGCAGCTCACGATCCCGGGTTTGGTCCATCGGTTGATGGATCCACGCGAAGAGGGTGATGTTGGCGGTTATCAAATCAACGCGGCAGCCATGATCTGGCGTCCCGGTACGGGTTCCGGGGGGTTCCACGATCCAATCCGAGTTCCGCGAAAACCGGAAAAGGGGCTTCGCACCAATCCGTTCTTCACCGAGTTCTATCGGGGCGAGACGAATGACCTGAAGAATCTCGAAGCACGGGAGCACACGGCTCAGGTGCCGGGCGAGGTGCGAGAGCGGCGGGAGGAACAGTTCCGCACCGCAGCTCTTCCGATCCTTTACTGCTCGCCCACCATGGAGCTCGGCGTAGACATTGCCCAGCTCAACGTCGTAAACATGCGAAATGTTCCGCCAACGCCCGCCAACTACGCGCAGCGGAGCGGTCGTGCTGGACGAAGCGGGCAGCCCGCATTCGTCTTTTCGTATTGCACAGCCGGCAGCCCGCACGACCAGTACTTTTTTAAACGGCCACAGAATATGGTCGCCGGATCTGTGACCACGCCGAGACTCGATTTGGGAAACGAAGACCTTGTTCGTGCCCATGTGCATGCAATCTGGCTTGGTGCCGCAAAGCTTTCGCTCGGCACCTCGCTGCGCGACGTACTCGATGTGAGCGGTGACGAGCCCACACTCCAAATCGTGCCGAATGTGGCGGAGGCACTGAACGACGTGAGAACGCGGGAAATTGCACAGCGGCGCGTTCGAGCGGCGCTAGGGGGGGCTATCGCTGAGCTGGTCGCACCTGACGGTGACTCGGAGGAGTGGCTCGAGCGCGTTCTGCGCCAGATTCCATCGAGCTTCGACAACGCGTGTGGGCGCTGGCGGGGGCTCTACAGCGCTGCTCTTAATCAGTCCAAACGCCAACAGCGAATCATTCTCGATCCGTCGCGTGATCCGAAGGACCGCGAAAGCGCGCGTCGGCTCCGGGCGGAGGCCGAGGCTCAGCTTCGGCTATTGCTCGAATCGGCGGAATCCCGGCATTCCGACTTCAACTGCTACCGCTACTTCGCCAGCGAGGGCTTCCTGCCGGGCTACAACTTCCCGCGACTCCCACTCTCAGCCTTCTTGCCCGGACGCCAGCGGAAAAAGGGCACCGACGAGTTCTTGACGCGGCCGAGATTTTTGGCGATTAGCGAGTTCGGCCCGCGCAGCATCGTTTATCACGAGGGCTCTCGGTACGTGATCAACAAGGTCATCCTCCCAATCGATGGTGAGGGGACCAGCGTCAAGCGACGTGCAATTCAGTGTGAAGCTTGCGGATACATTCACCCCCTCAAGGACGAGCCGGGCCCGGATCTCTGCGAGAGCTGCGAGGCGAAGCTACCGCCTGCACACGACAACTTGTTTCGAATGCAGAATGTTTCCACCAGGCGCCGTGACCGAATTAATTCGGACGAGGAGGAACGCTTTCGCTTGGGCTACGAGCTCAAGACCGGCGTCCGATTCGCGCGGCGTGGTGGTGTCGTGTCGTCGCGTCAGGCGCAGGTACTGAGCGAAGAGGGCGAGCTGTTGGCAACTCTGGTTTACGGACACGCCGCCACCCTTTGGCGAATGAACCTGGGCTGGCGCCGCCGGAAGGACCAAGATCAGACGGGCTACGTGCTCGACATCGAGAGGGGCTACTGGGCGAAAAACCAGGCCGTAGACGATGATCCCGATGACCCGTTATCGCCGCGGACGGAGCGGGTGATCCCCTACGTGGAGGACACGCGCAACTGCGTACTGGTTCGGCCCGAGGGCGGGCTTGAGACGGGGCAGATGGCTTCGCTCGAGGCAGCGCTCAAAACGGCGATCCAGGTGCAGTTTCAGCTCGAGGATCGTGAACTCGCCACCGAGGCCCTGCCGAGCGCGGAGGATCGGCAGCAGATCCTTCTCTACGAGGCCGCGGAGGGCGGCGCGGGCGTGCTGCGCCGCCTTGTGGAGGATCCCAAGGCCCTCCCCGCGGTGGCTCGGCTGGCTCTCGAGGTCGCCCACTTCGACCCTGATACTGGTGAAGACCAGCGTCACGCAAAGGGCGCCCGCGAGCCCTGCGAGGCCGGCTGCTACGACTGCTTGCTTTCCTATTTCAACCAGCGAGATCACCGGCTCGTGGACCGTTATCTCCTGCCCGAGTTGTTGACCCCGTGGTTGACGGCGAGCGTGCGGACGTCGCCCGCGCCCCTCCCGCGCGAGGATCAGGTGACTCGTCTCCTGAACCTCTGCCAGTCAGAGCTGGAACGCAAGTGGGTGCGCATGATCGATCGGATGGGGCTCATGCTTCCCAGCGATGCGCAGAGGATCATTGAGGAATGCGCGGTGCGACCCGACTTCCTGTACCACCGAGAGGGCGCGGCGATCTTCGTTGATGGCCCGCACCACGACGTTCCGAAACAGCAGGCGACGGATGCGGAGCAACGCGATCGGCTTGAAAACCATGGCTTCACGGTTATCCCATTTCACCATGCTGGGGATTGGGATGAGATCATCCGCCGTTATCCGGCCCTGTTCGGTACGCCGAGTGCCCCCGCGGAGGAGGCCGTCGCGCCTGCCAAGTCGGAGGAATTCGATCCGGACGACTTCGACGAAAATTGGAGAGATATCTTCCGCCACCTTGCCGCCGAATCTGGAATCCAGGTCGAACCCGGTGAGGAGGTGATGCAGGACGGGCGTGTTCTCGACCTCTCATTGGCACGGGTCCGGCACGCGGGATCCGAAATCTTGCTCATCGATGGAGACCGAGAGTCGGCCGCGCGGGTAGCAGACGCTCTTACACAGCAAGGGCGCCGCGTGTTGCAGGTGCGGGCTGCCGATCCCGATGTGCGCTCCAAGATTCTCTCCGAATTGGAGTCGTCGGAGGCGTGAGCTCTCGAGTCATCTCTCCGCCGTTGAGCGAGATCGGCGACTTGTCTCCGCCCCTCACCGCCGGGGAGCGGCAGGTCCTAGAGTTCTTCCGCAGTCTGCTTCCTGAAGAGTGGGAGATCTACATTCAGCCGCATCTCAATGGCTTGCGCCCGGATTTCGTGCTTCTCCATCCGGAAAACGGGATAGCGGTTTTCGAGGTCAAAGACTGGAATCTCGATTGGGAGGTGCATTGCTTTGGGGGAAGTCCCCCGATGCTGAGGACCAAAGCCGATGATAGAGATTGTCCGGAGTATGCGGAGAACCCGGTAGAGAAAACTTGGCTCTACAAACAAGAGATCTGCGGGTTGTACTGCCCATCCTTCTATAAGAGGAGGGATTTCGGCGTGGTGACCGCGGGAGTGATCTTCCCTCGGTGCTCTACTAAGACGCTCAAGGAACTCTTCGGGGGTCCCTACGAGAAAGATCTACGACACGACCAAAATATTCTAGTGAGTCGCGAGCAACTCGAATCAGGCAAGATCCAAGACGTGTTCCCACTGGTTGCAAGGGACAATCCCGCCATGACGCCAGAGATCGCAGAAGAGTTGCGGCCCTGGCTGGTGGAGCCCAGCGTTTCCTCTGAACAGAGGCAGCCTCTGGAACTGGATTCGGAGCAGAAAGAACTCGTTACCGGTCGAACGGCCAGTGGCTATCGCCGAATCAAGGGCGCGGCCGGTTCTGGAAAGTCGTTGGTTTTGGCCGCAAGGGCTGCCGAACTCTTGCTGAACGAAAAGAAGGTCCTGGTTATTACATACAACATCACTCTTCTCAGCTACCTGAAGGATTTGTCTGTGCGCTGGCCCCGGACAAAGGGAGGAGTAGAGGCGAAAAAATTCACGTGGCGGAATATTACGTGGCTCAACTTTCACTCCTGGTGCAAACGTGTTTGTCTTTCTACGGGAAACGGCAGTCGATATTCCAACCTGGGCCCTGCGTCTGGTCAAGGTGATGACTGGAGCGATAGTTTGTCGGATCTGGTCCGAGATATTTTTCGGGAAGAACGAAACAATCAAGAAATCCGGTATGACGCGGTTATTGTCGACGAGGGACAAGATTTCCGACTTTCCTGGTGGGATGCTTTGCGGCCGGCGTGCCGGAAAGATGGGGAGATGCTGTTAGCGGCGGACCCGACTCAGGATATTTATGGAACCGCCCGCGCCTGGACGGACGAGGCCATGAACGGAGCCGGGTTCAGGGGTCCCTGGAAGACACTGCACCGTTCCTACCGGCTGCCGGCTCAGTTGGTACCGCTCGCGCGGTGCTTCGCGGAATCGTTCCTTCCGGCAGACGAGTTGCGGGCTCTCCCGGAAGCCATTGAGCGACCGCTAGGTGAAAACGCGCGGCGGGTTTTCCCCGAAGCGCTTGATCTTCCGCTTGGGGAATACGGGCGGCGTACGATCCCGGAAGCGGTTGATCTTCCGCTGAGTGAGGGCGTGGTGCGGGACCTACCAGAAACGCTGGAGTTACCGCTAGGGGAAGTCCATCTGCGGTGGATTCAGGCCACCGAGGAGGAGGCGCTCGAGGCATGCGAGAGCGAGCTGCTTGCGATTCCAGGGCGGGTAACGGGGGCACCCTTGCCGTGGGCCGATATTACGTTTCTAACTCGGAGCAAAAAGTTCGGTAGATCGGTTGTCGAGAAGCTAGAGGAGCGTGGCATACGAATTCTTCACACGTTCGACGAAGGAGACCAAGGGCGCAGCCGGAAGCTCGCGTTCTTCAAGGGTGCACCGCGAGTGAAGGCTACTACGCTCCATTCCTTTAAGGGGTGGGAAGGTCGCGCGCTGGTGGTCCATCTTGCGGACCTCTGGGATCCCCAGGCGATGGCCGCAGCCTATACAGCCTTGACCCGGCTGAAGCGGGACACGAAGAACTCGGTCCTCTCAGTGGTTTCCACTTGGCCTGATTTCGAAAAGTACGGCCGTACGTGGCCGGTCTTTCGGTTCTGGCCCGAGGCGAAGACGGAAGATGACGCTCGCGCTCTCCCCGACTTCGACCTCCAGTGGAGAGGCCTGATGGCTGCAATCGACAAGATGGATGGCATTTCGGTGGATCCAGGTGACGACGTAATGGCAGACGATCGGGTCGTAGGCTTGGACCTCGCGACGGTGCGGCGGGGCGAACGCTGCCTGCGGCTCGTGGACGACACAAAACAACCAGCTGAGCAGGTCTCGAGCGCTCTCGAATCGCAAGGCCACCGCGTCATGCGAATCCGCCCGGATGAGCCGGACCTATTCGACAAAATCATCTCGGCTCTGGAGGCGGGGTAGGGGTGGCGGCTAGCGTCATCATCGCTCCCCAGCTCTTCGAGTCTCTGGCTCAGCTGCCGGCCAACGACCAAGCACAAGTGATCGATTTCATTGGGACTTTTCAAGCCAGCCCCGGACATCCGAGTATCAGTCTCGAACGAGTGAACAAGGCGCGATCCAAGGGGGTCTGGTCGGGTCGCGTGGGGAGAGGTCTCCGGGCGATCCTGCACAAAGACGGGGACACCTGGGCGATCCTGCACGCCGCCAAGCACGACGACGCCTACGACTGGGCCGAGCGGCGTGAAATAGGCCGGCACTCCGTCACGGGGGCACTTCAGATCGTCGAATCCGTCGAAACCGTGCGAGAGGTCGAGCGGGTCATCGAGGTGCTCGTCCAACCCGAGGTGCCCCTGGTCTTCGAAGACCGCGACGACGCATATTTACTCTCGCTGGGTGTTCCCGAGAACTGGCTTCCGACACTTCGGCAAGTTCGTGACGATGACCAGCTTCTCGTCGTCTGCGAGAAACTGTCCGAGGACGTAGCCGAGCGATTACTCAACCTAGCATCCGGAGAATTCGTGACTCCGCCGGTGCCGGTATCCCCAGACCGACCGGCCATCGAGGCGGCCGACACCCAGCGCCGTTTCTTCGTGGTGGAGGATGCAGAGGGGCTCGCGGCTGCCCTCGATGCGCCCATGGAGCGATGGATCGCGTTTCTCCACCCCTCGCAGCGATCGCTTGTCGAGCGCGAGTTCAACGGGCCGGCCAAGGTCTCGGGATCGGCAGGCACAGGCAAGACCGTGGTGGCGATGCACCGCGCCCGGAACCGTGCTCGGCAGGGCGAGAAGGTTCTCCTCACCAGTTACGTCACGACGCTTTGCGAAAACATCGATCGAAACCTCCAGATGCTCTGCACCTCGGCCGAGCTGGAGCAGATCAGCGTCTCTACAGTCCACAAGCAGGCGCTCGCGGTAGTAAAGCAGGTCGAGCCGAGAATTAGCCCGGCTTCGGACGGCGAGATTCGAAGCCTCCTCGACCAATTGCGGGTTCGCCATGCACCGGCTTACGACAAGAACTTCGTTCAGGCCGAATGGGAGAATGTCGTTCGCCTTCACGGAATCGATTCCTGGGACGAGTACCGGGGCGCCCGGCGCACCGGGCGCGGCAGAGGGCTTCCCGTCAGGGAGCGGAAGGTGCTCTGGAAGGTCTTCGGGGGCACTCTGGAAACGCTCAAGGGGCGAAGTCTTCTTGACTGGACGGGACTTTGCCGGCGAGCAGAAGAGCTGTTGACCGGGGGTCGCGCGACTAGTCCTTACAACGCAGTGATCGTGGACGAGGTCCAGGACTTGAAACCGTCCGAGCTTCGCTTTCTCATGGCGCTCTGCGCGGAGAAGCCGGGAAACCTGATGCTTTGTGGCGATGCAGGCCAGCGGATCTATCCCGGAGGCTTCAGCCTCAGTGCCCTGGGAATCGAAGTGCGTGGGCGCTCCACGATCCTGAGAATCAACTATCGGACGACCGAACAGATTCGCCGGCTCGCCGATCGGATGCTTGGCGAAGAAGCCGATGACATGGATGGTGGCGCGGAGCCTCGAAAGGGCACCCGGAGTCTGCTCCGTGGTCCGCCGCCTCGGCTGGCCGGGCGCGCCTCGCACGCGGACGAGCTTTCGTCTGGGGTCGCCGAAGTTCAGCGCTGGCTCAGTGGTGGTCTCGCGCCCGAAGCGGTCGGAATCTTTTCTCGCACGAATAAGCGCATCGACGAAATGGGCAAAGCCTTGTCGGACGCGGGGGTTGCGTCCCGCCTTTTGTCTGAGAACGAGCCGGGCGCCTCTGGCGCCGTGCAGCTTGGGACCATGCACCGGGCGAAGGGGCTGGAATTCAAGGCCGTGCTCGTGATCGGATGCGCAGACAATGTTGTTCCCAGCTCCGCCGCGCTGCGTGGCATGGACGACCCCCAGGACCGCGAGGCCGCTGAAGCACGCGAGTGCCGACTCCTTTACGTGGCAATGACCCGTGCAAGAGACGAGCTGACCGTGAGCTGGACCGGAGCGCCCAGCCGCTTTCTGGCGCCGCTGCTCGCGGCGCAAAGAGGAGAGTTTCAATGAGCTTCGACGTAGGAGCCCTCGTCAAGGTTCGAGGGCGCGAGTGGGTCGTGTTGCCGGAGAGCAACGAGGACGAGAACATGCTCATCCTGCGGCCGCTCGGTGGAGCTGGGGACGACGTCACTGGGGTCTATCTACCCCTCGAAATGCCCGAGTCCGCGAAGTTCCCGCTTCCGGATCCCGCCACCGACATGGGCAACCAGCTCTCCTGTGGCCTACTCCGGGATGCCGTTCGGCTGGGCTTTCGGGATGGAGCCGGCCCTTTCCGCTCTCTCGCCCGAATCGCTGTAGAACCTCGGCCCTATCAGCTTGTGCCGCTGTTGATGGCGCTCAAGCTTGACCCAATCCGTATGTTGATCGCCGACGATGTTGGCATTGGAAAGACGGTCGAGGCTTGCTTGATCGCCCGCGAACTGATCGACCGCGGCGAAGTCCGCGGCCTCTCGGTGCTGTGCCCGCCGCACCTGGCCGAACAATGGCAACAGGCACTGAACGAACAATTTCACATCGACAGCGAGCTTGTGCTATCCGGAACGGCGGCACGCCTCGAGCGTGGCTGCCGGCAGGATGAATCCCTATTCGAGCGCTATCCGTTCACCGTCGTTTCCACCGACTACATCAAGAGCGATCGCCGGCGGCACGAGTTCCTCCGCACCTGCCCCGACTTGGTCATTGTCGATGAAGCCCATACTTGCACGACCGCCACGGGCACCAGTGCCAGCCAGAAAAGACACGAACTCCTTCAGGCGCTGGTGGATCCGTCCAAGGAGGATGGCGCCGGTCGCCACCTGGTCCTTGTAACGGCAACACCCCACAGTGGCAAAGACGAGGCGTTTCGTTCTCTGCTGTCGCTGCTCGATCGGAAGCTCCTGGACCTCCCGGAGAACCTCTCCGGGGAGGGGAACCGCCGCAACCGCGAGTTACTCGCCAAGTACTTCGTTCAGCGCCGCCGCGTCGACCTTAAGGCCTATCTCGATTCGGCGACACCGTTTCCCGAACGCAAGATTGCGGAAGACCACTATTCGCTGGACCCGAAGTACCGGGCCTTCCTCGACAAAGTGCTGGCCTACTGCCGCGAGACCGTCCTCGACCAGACGATCGATAAACGCCGTCAACGGGTGCGCTGGTGGTCTGCCTTGGCCCTGCTGAGAGCAATCTCGTCCAGCCCAGCCGCCGCGGCCGCCACCCTGCGGAACCGCTCAGGCGCCGCGGAGGGCGAAACGGCCGATCAGGTGGACGAAGAAGGAAGGCGCGTTGTCCTCGATCCGGACGACGAGAGCTCAGAGGGAATGGATGTCGTCGCAGGGAGCGACCCGGGTGACGAGAACGAAGCCGCGCGTCGACGGCTGCAAAAGCTGGCCAGCGAGGCGGACACGCTCGCTGGAAAGAACGATGCGAAGCTCGCCAAGTCCCTGAAGCTGGTCGAGGAGCTACTCGAAGGAGGCTACTCCCCGATTCTTTTCTGCCGCTTCATTCCGACGGTTGGATACGTCGCCGACTACCTGCGAAAGAAGCTCGATAAGAAGGGCGTCGTGGTGGAAGCCGTCACCGGAAACCTCGTCCCCGATGAGCGCATCCGCAGGGTCGAGGCGCTGGGCGAGAATGAGAAGCGCGTGCTCGTCTGCACGGACTGCCTGAGCGAAGGCATCAATCTCCAGCAGCACTTCGATGCCGTTATTCATTACGACCTGGCCTGGAACCCCACGCGCCACGAGCAGCGTGAGGGCCGGGTGGACCGCTACGGTCAGCCCTCGGATACGGTGCGCACTCTCACCTTCTACGGGAAGGACAACCCAGTGGATGGCGTGGTGCTCCAGGTGCTGCTCCGCAAGCACAAGGCGATTCATAAGCAGCTTGGGGTTACGGTGCCGGTCCCCATGGACACCCGCGTGATTGAAGACGCCATTCTTGAGGGGCTGCTCATTCAAAAACAAGACCCATCGCAGCAGATCAACTTCGATTTTCTCGAGCCCATTCACAAGCCGGTCGACATGCAGTGGGACGCCGCGGTGGAACGCGAGAAGAAAAGCCGCACACTTTTTGCCCAAAACCGGCTTCTCGCCGCGATCAACGACGAGGTTCGAACAGAACTCGACGAAGTACGCCGCGCTATCGGAGGCGAAGCCGACGTGGAGCGCTTTACGCGCCTCTCCCTGAGATCTTTGGGAGCAGTCGTTTCGGATGGCACCCCCCTCGAAGCCAATCTGGCCGAAACACCTCGAGCCCTTAAAGAAGCCATCAATCAGGGGGATTTATTCCGAGCCGTCTTCACCGGCCAACCCAAAAAGGGCGTTCAACTCTTGAGCCGGACCCACCCAACGGTTGGGGGTATCGCGTCCCACGTCTTCGAGACCGCCCTCGACGCCAACCTCGATGGCCCCGGGAAGCGCTGCGGCGTCGTACGCACGAATGCTGTGACGCGCCGAACGACTCTCCTTCTTCTCCGCCTGCGCTTCCACATCGTCAACCGAGGAAGGGATGGCCTGGAGCGCCCGCTCCTGGCGGAAGACCTCGCGCTCGTAGGCTTCACCGGCAGCCCCGACAACGCCGAGTGGCTCCCCTCCGAAGAACTCGAGCCGCTCCTCGAAGCCGAGGCCACAGCGAACATCGGCGCCGACCAGGCCCAGCAGGCCACGGCGCGCATCATCGATCGTCTCGATCCGCTGCTCCC
>PVBE010095688.1_pt1 | contig 10758 bp, 12 predicted proteins | sample 1631181 | NCBI WGS metagenome assembly PVBE01 (sample SAMN08397723, study PRJNA350692) | Marine metagenome, whole genome shotgun sequencing project. | isolation source: water | place: Pacific Ocean | collected 2012-04 | reverse complement strand
CGGGGTCAAGGTTAAGCTCTCAGGGACCGGGTCCGGTGGTGACGCCGAGGGGGACACACTGATCAACATCGAGAACCTCCTTGGATCGCACCACGATGACAAACTGATCGGGGACACGGGCGACAACATGATAGCTGGGGCCCAAGGCGACGACGATCTCAATGGAGGTGATGGCAACGACATGCTGCACGGCGGCGAATTCAATGGCGATGGTGGGAACATATGGTTCAATGGATACTATGATCAATCGGGCGATGACACTCTCCGGGGTGGAAGGGGTCACGACCTTCTCTTTGGCGGCGACGGCAAAGACTATCTCCATGGCCGGTACGTCACGTTCCAATTGGCCGAGGTGGCGGTGCCGAGGACTTTGTTCCAGAAAATCTTGGGCCTGATTGATGATTTGCGACGAAGACCCGCTCCGGCGTAGGCCGAGGGAATCGACGGCAAGGAGATTGCGACACGAGAGGTGTGTCTGGATGGCAAGAGAAACGACCAAATGGCCTTCCCGACACAGGAAAACCGAGAAATCAGGTCATCGCGAGGCCGCAAAAACGATTCCGTACCCTCGACGGCGGTGCTGCGGTATGATTTCCGAAAACCAGGAGGCTATCTGGGGAATGTCGGCTAAGTTGACCCGTTTAAGAGTCGATGGCATCATTCATTTGAAACGCTACAAGGTGCCGGGCAAGCACCTGGATTCGTGAAAGACGAAGAGGAAGATCATGACGGCAGTGCAGTCTCGCGTCGGTCATGCTGCGGCCACGGCACAAACCATTCAACCGGTGGAGAGCCCGGCGGTCTGGCTGGGCAGCGATTTGGCCAAAACCGACGAGTGGATGTACCGCCTGTCAGAGGAAGAAATCGGGGAACTTGAAGCGGCGTTGCGCCAGACACAGGAGCGTGGCCTCGCCATTATTGACATCGGGCGCGAGGACTTTCCCCTACCCACTTTGGGACCGGTGCTGGTCAAGCTCCAGGAACAAGTGGTCAACGGGCGCGGGTTCGTGCTCATAAAGCGCATCCCCGTCGAACGCTATACCGAGGTCGAAGCGCAGACGATCTATTGGGGAATGGGACACTACTGGGGTGACGCCGTGTCGCAGAACGGCAAGGGGCACGTGCTGGGTCACGTCAAGGACCTTGGCATGGCCGAAGGCGACCCGGCGCGGCTATCAGACGACCTTGAAGCTCCGCTATCACACCGATTCGTGCGACATCGTCTGCCTCATGTGCCTGGCCAAGGCCAAGTCCGGGGGCCTCAGCAGCATTGTCAGTTCGGGCGCCATCCACAACGAGATCCTGCGCCGCCGGCCCGACCTGATCGAGATCTTGCGCGGGCATTTCTACATGGACCGCAAGTGCGAGCTGCTCGACGGCCAACTGCCCTACGCCTCGGCCCCGGTATTCAACTATGACGACGGTTATATGACGTGCTTCTATCCGCGCGGCGACATCGACTATGCCCAGCGCTTCGACGCGGTGCCCAAGCTCAACGACGAACAGCTTGAAGCCCTGACGCTGATGGACTCTCTCGCCGAAGAATTCAGCCTCAAGATGGATATCGAACTGGGCGACATCCAGCTCGTCCATAACCACACCATCTTGCACGCGCGCACCTCTTTCGAGGACCATCCCGAGTTCGAACGCAAGCGCCACATGGTGCGGTTGTGGCTGTCGGCGCCCAACGGCTGGCCGCTGCCGCCCAGTTTCGCGGATCGTTACGGTTCCATCAAGGTCGGCACCGTGCGTGGCGGCATCGTCGTCGCGGGCATGACCTTGTGCGCCCCCACCGAGGCCGTGTGATGACAATTGAATTCCGCCCTATCACCGACAGCATCGGCGCCGAGGCGATCGGCGTCGATCTCTCCCAGCCCCTCGATGAAGAGACCTTCGCCGCCCTCAATCAGGCCTGGCTGGACCATACGGTCCTCCTCTTTCGCGGCCAGGACATGAGCGTCGAGAGGCAAAAATCCTTCAGCCTGCGCCTTGGCACCGCCCTCGATATCCACATCCAGACCGATTACCTGCTCGATGACCATCCCGAGGTCCTGGTGCTGTCCAACCTGAAGACCGACGACGGCAAGCCCGTCGGCACCAAAGACGGCGGCCGCCACTGGCACAGCGATCTTTATTGGAAGGATATACCGGCCAAGGCGTCGTTGCTCTATGGCCGGGAATGCCCGCCGGTCAAGGGCGAGACCCTTTTCATCAACATGGGTGCGGTCTATGAGGCCCTGCCCGACGAGACGAAGCAGCGCGTCGATGGCAAGAAAATTCTCATCAGCCGGGTGCGTTCGTGGCCCATCGACTACCCCCATCGCCCGCCGCTCACCGATGCCGAGAAGGCGATACTGCCCGACGTCTTCCATCCCCTGGTAAGGACCCACCCCGAAACCGGGCGCAAGTGCCTCTACATCGGCAATGAGGCGAGTGCGTGGATCGTTGGCATGGACGACGACGAGGGCAAGGCCCTGATCGACGAGCTGATGGACTTCGCCCGCCAACCGCGCTTCGTTTATGCCCATAAGTGGCAGGCCGGCGACGCCCTCTTGTGGGACAACCGCAGCACCATGCACTGCGCCACCCCCTACGACGAGATCAACCACCGACGCCTCATGTACCGCACCACCATCATGGACGGCATCCACCCGGCCTAAACGCGCTAGACACCTAAATCAGCAGGGGGAAACGGGCCTTGAGCACGAGCAAGCCGCGTGTCGCTGCGATCGGCACAGGCGGGTCCATTTCCGCCGTCGGTCGCGACTCGCTCGACCTTTTCGATTACGGCGCCACCGGCATCCGGATTGAACCCCAGGACTTGCTGGACCGGGTCCCCGAGGTGGCAACCGTTGCCGAGGTGGTATGCGTTCCCTTCCGTTCGGTCTCCAGCGAGGCCTTTGGTCCCGGCGACTGGCTTGAACTCAATGAGCTTGTCCACCTGACGGCGGCCAATGACCCGACCCTGGCCGGCATGATCATCATCCACGGCACCTGCACCTTGGAAGAGACCGCCTATTTCCTAAACCTGACGATCAAGGTGGATATCCCTGTCGTGCTGGTGGCGGCGCAGCGCTCGATCAATGGGTTGAGCAGCGACGGTCCGATCAATCTGGTCAACGCGGTGCGCGTGGCGGCATCGCCCGGTGCCCGTGGCCTTGGCGTGGTCACGGTGCTCAACGACGAGATCCAGGCGGCGCGCGACGTGACCAAGGTCTCCACCCACCGCGTCAATACCTTTCGCACGCCCGAGCTGGGCATTCTGGGCTACGCCGACGCCGACGGCCATATCGTCGTCTATCGCCGACCGGCGCGACGCCACGCCCCCGATACCGAGATCGACGTACGCGGCATGGGCGAACTGCCACGCGTCGATGTCTCCTATTCCTATGGTGGCGTCGATGGCGCGGCCATCGACGCCTTCGTTGCCGCCGGCGCGCGCGGCATCGTCTGCGCGGCCTTTCCGCCGGGCCTACCGGGCAGCGGGCAGAAGGCGGCCCTGTCCGAGGCGCGGCGCCAGGGCGTCCACGTCTTCATCGCATCCCACGGCGGCAGCGGGCGCGTACTGGAGCGCAGCGCCTTCCGCGACGACGGTTGGGTCGCGGCCGACAACCTGAACCCGAAGAAGGCCCGCATCCTGGCCATGCTGACCCTGACCCGGACCGATGACGTGGCCGAACTGCGCCGAATTTTTCGGGAATACTAAGGCGCCGTCACGGCATCGGCACGCCGCCCACCGCCATCGGCACCCCGTAGCCACGTTCGACCGCCGGACGGCCAGCGATGGCCGTGTACCAGCGCTTGACGTTGGGATAAGCGTTCATGTCGATGGTTTGCCATTCAAACCGCGATATCCAGGGCCACGTGGCAATGTCGGCAATGGAATAATCACGGGCCAGGTATTCATGGTCGGCAAGACGGCGGTCGAGGACTCCGTAGAGGCGGTGCGCTTCGTTGAGATAGCGCTCCTCGGCATAGGCCGATTTTCCCTTGTTGAAGCGCACGAAGTGGTGGACTTGTCCGAGGAAAGGGCCGATGCCGCCCATCTGCCACATCAGCCATTCGATCACCTGCCAGCGCGCCTCCTTCGCGGTCGGCATGAGTTGGCCCGTCTTTTCAGCCAGATAAAGCAATATGGCGCCCGATTCCATCATCGTGGTGCCGGTGCCGTGATCGACAATGGCGGGGATCTTTTGTTGGGGCTGATTTTTAGGAACTCGGGGTCGAACTGGTCGTCCTTGCCGATGTCGATGGCATGGGCCGTGTAGGGAAGCCCTACTTCTTCGAGCATGATGGAAATCTTGTACCCGTTGGGTGTCGTCCAGGTGTAGAAGTCGATCAATTTCGTCTCCCTATCTCAAAGCCGCCCTGAATCCACTTTAAGGTGCTCGCCGGTGACGGCGGAGGCCTCGTCGCAGGCAAGGAACAGCACCGTCGCCGCGACCTCTTCGGGTTCGACGTATTTGCGCAGGGCCGCGGTATCCATGTAGTGGGTCTTCCAAATTTCGTCTTCGCTCTTACCTAGTTTCTCGGCTTGCACCTTGACGCTTCGTTTCATCAGATCGGTGGCGACGGCGCCCGGGCAAACATCGTTGACGCGAATGCCCAGCGGCCCCAGTTCCTGGGCCACCGCCTCGGTAAGGCCGGTTAAGGCAAATTTGCTGGCAACATAGTCGCTACGCGTCGGCCGCGAGCCCCGCACCCCGTCGCGTGACGAGACGTTGACGATAGAACCGCCCTGGCGCTTTAGCAGCGGCACCGCATACTTGATGCACATGGCAACGCCGCGCAAGTTGACGGCGATGGTCTGGTCCCAGTCCGCCATTGCGACGTCGGCAAGCGCCGCCCGGGCACCGCCCGAACCCGCGTTGTTGACCAAGACGTCGAGCCGGCCGTAAGCATCGTCGCAGGCCTGAAACAGAGCCTTGACGTTGTCCTCAAGCGCAACGTCGGTGGCAACGGCCAGCCCCGAGATTTCGCCCGCTACGCGCTCGATCTCAGCCTTGCGCCGGCCCGCCACGACCACCTTACAGCCCGATTGGGTCAGGCGCCGTGCCGTCGCCTCGCCGATCCCCGTGCCGCCCCCGGTGACGATCGCCACCTTGCCGTCCAGAACGCCGCCCATGCCAAATTTCCTTCCGTCTAATTTACCCAATTTCGCCGGTTCACCCGACGATCCTTAGCACAGGGCCCCGGTCGCGGCCACCAGCCCCCGGGGGCACGTTGACCGCTCTCAAAGGCAATGCCATCATTGTACAAATGCGTTTCATTTGCGGGGAGACACATTTTCGTGACCATGAAATTCAAGCCGATTACCGAATTCATCGGCGCCGAGATCACCGGCGTCGATCTGTCGCGGCCGGTGGACGCCGATACTTACGGACGTATCCGCCGCATTTGGCTCGACCACAACTTCGTGCTGTTTCGCGGTCAACAAGCGATGACGCCCGACGACCACATGGCTTTCAGCCGCCTGTTCGGGACCCTTGATCATCACACGACGACGAGTAAGTGGAATCTGCCCGATCACCAAAAAATCGCCGTCGTATCCAACGTCAAGGTCAAGGGCGAGCACATCGGCGCGCCCAAGAGCGGCCGGTCCTGGCACAGCGACGGCCAATATACGAAGTACCCTTGTTCGGCGTCGGTCCTGGTGGCGCGCGAGGTGCCGCCGGAAAAGGGCGACACGCTGTTTGCCAACATGTACCAGGTATACGACGCCTTGCCGGCTGAAACCCGCCAGCGCATTCTGGGTCTCGAAGTGGTACATAGCCGGGTCAAGGCGTGGCCGATCAGCTATCCCGACCGCCCCATGCTAACCGAGGCGGAACAAGCCAAGCTTCCCGACGAGATCCATCCCCTGGTGCGGACCCATCCCGAGACCGGCAAACGCGCCCTTTATTGTGGCGGCAACGTGGGCTGGGAGATCGTCGGCATGCCCTTTGAAGAGGGCCACGCGTTGTTAAAGGAACTGCGCGCCTTCGCCACCGAAGAGCGCTTCGTCTATGCTCATAAATGGAAGGTCGGTGATGCCATCTTATGGGACAACCGCTGTACCTTCCACAGCGCTACCGTATTCGACGAGGAAAAATACCGGCGCGTCATGCACCGCACCCACATTTCCGGCGATAAGCCCTTCTTCGCGCCGGACGGCCCGTGAGCAGCATCGCCGTTTGGCCCCTCGGCGCCGATATAGGTGTCGAGGTGAGCGGTGTCGACTTGTCGCAACCCCTGGACGATAAGACCTTTAAGACCATCCGTGCCGCCTGGCTTGACCACAGCGTTCTTAGCTTCCCCGCTCAATCGGCCATGACCGTGGATAACCAGATCGCATTCACGCAACGCCTCGGTGTACTGATAAGCCACCACATGCCCCAGTTTTGCCTGCCCGGGCGACCCGAGGTTCTGGTCGTCTCCAACGTGAAAGAGGACGGCCGCCCCCTAGGTCAAGAGAAAGCAGGACGTAACTGGCACACGGACTACCAGTTCCTTGCCGAACCCGCGAGCGGTTCATTCCTGCACGCCATCGAGGTGCCGCCGGACCAAGGCAATACTCTATTCATCGGCATGTATGCGGTCTTTGAGGCCCTGCCCGCCGACACTCGGAAACGGATTGCCGGCCTCAACGTCGTCCACAGCCGTGTCCGCACCTGGCCTATTCTCTACCCCCACCGCCCGCCACTCAGCGACGAGGAGGCGGCGCGCACCCCCGATATCGTCCATCCCCTGGTGCGCACCCATCCAGAGACGGGCCGCCACTGTCTCTATCTGGGGGACGTCATGTGGGCGATCGAGGGCATGGACCTGGAAGAAGGCCAAGCGCTGCTCCGCGAGCTTTATGAATTCGCGACGGCCGAACGCTTCGTCCTATCGTACCGCTGGCAGCCGGGAGACGCAGTCCTGTGGGACAATCGTTGCACCATGCATTGCGCCACGCCCTTCGCCGAAGAGACGTACCGGCGCCTCATGTACCGGACGACGGTCCGAGGCGAGCGGCCGTTTTACGCATCCAACTAAGACAGGCCAGCCGGAAAGAGTGGAGTCAGTCTTTTTGTGTGCAAAACTTCCGTCGTTCCTCGATCTCGTGTTTCTCGGATTCAAGGAAGTTGGCGGTAAGTTGGCCCAAGGGACAGCTCTACGATTGGGTGCGGCGGGGGCGCACCAGGAACTCGACGCCTACCTCAAGGATACGCTGACCTATTTTGCCAGGCGCTATTACGGCCGCGACCAGGCGGCACAGATTGTGGTTGGCAAGGGACGCTGAGGGTCCCTATTCCGGTATCAGTATGCCGTCTTCCAGGCGGACCGTGCGGTCCAGGGAGGCCGCCAGGGTGGAGTTATGGGTGGCGACCACGGCGGCGAGCCCAGCACCCCGAACCAGCTGCAAAAGCACCGAAAAGACCCCGGCCGCCGTCGCTGGGTCCAGATTGCCCGTCGGTTCATCGGCGAGCAGAAGTCGGGGCACGTTGGCCAACGCGCGGGCGATGGCCACCCTCTGCTGTTCGCCGCCCGAAAGTTTACCGGGACGGTGGTTGCGGCGCTTGGCCAGGCCCAGGGTCTTCAACAATTCCCCGGCGCGTGAGCGGGCTTTGCGCAGCGGCAGTCCAGCGATCATCTGAGGCACGATGATGTTTTCCAGTGCCGAGAATTCGGGCAACAGGTGATGGTATTGATAGACGAAGCCGATGTTGTGGCGGCGCAGCCGTGTGCGCCCGTCGTCGTTGAGGGCGCCGGCGGGTTCGCCGCTGATCGTAACCTCACCGCCGTCCGGGGGCTCCAACAGCCCGGCAACGTGCAGCAACGTCGACTTGCCGGCGCCCGACGGCCCGACCAGGGCGACGATCTCGCCGGCCCGTACCTCAAGATCGATACCGCGCAGGACTTCCAGATTGACGCGGCCTTGGCGGTAAGTCCGCACCACGCCCGAGAGGTTCAGCACAACATCGTTCATGGCCGCTGCTCACTCATAGCGCAGCGCCTCAACCGGGTCGATGCGCGCCGCGCGCCATGACGGATAAAGGGTGGCGAGAAACGACAGCCCCAACCCCATGACCACAACCGCCGCCACCTCGGTCGGATCGATTTTGGCCGGCAGGTGGGACAGGAAGTAGATCTCGGCGGCGAATAGCTCGGTGTTGGTCAGACCCTCAATCCACTGGCGAATGGTTTCGATGTTGACGGCAAAGGTGAGGCCCAAGGCGAAGCCCAACATGGTGCCGATAACGCCGACGCTGGCGCCGCTAAGGAGGAAGATGCGCATGATCATGCCGCGCGTCGCGCCCATTGTCCTGAGGATGGCGATGTCGCGGCCCTTGTCCTTGACCAGCATGATCATGCTGGAGACGATGTTGAAGGCCGCCACCACGATGATCAACGTCAAGATCAGGAACATGACGTTTCGTTCGACCTGAATGGCATTGAAGAAACTGGCGTTGGATTGTTGCCAGTCGTGAATACGTCGCCGACCGCCGAGAGCCCGGGCAACCTCGGAGGCGCGCTCGCGCGTACTATCGGCGTCGTCGATCATGACCTCCAGATACGACACCGCATCGGGCATTTTGAAGTACAGTTGGGCCGCCTCCAGGGGCATGAAAACAAAGCTCGAATCATATTCATACATGCCGATCTCGAAGGTCGCAGCGACGCGGTACGAGCGCAGGCGCGGCACGGTGCCAAAGGCGGTGGCAGTTCCTTGTGGCGAGATCAGTGTGATCGCCTCGCCCACCTTCAGGCCCAGATGATTGGCCAGGCGGTGGCCGATGAGAACGGCGTCGCCGCCGCCAAAATTGGCGAGTGAGCCCGATACAATGTTGTCGGCGATGAGAGGCCGCCCCGCCAGATCCTCGGCACGGACGCCACGCACCACGGCGCCACGGGCGACGCCGCGTGCCGTCGCCATCACCTGGCCCTCGATGACCGGGGTGACGGAAATCACGCCAGCAACGCCGCGCACTTTTTTGGCCAAGGGGTCGAAGTCGCTCATCGCATTGAGGGTCCCATAGACACTGAGGTGGCCGTTGAGACCTAAGATGCGGCTCAGGAGTTCGTGGCGGAATCCGTTCATCACCGCCATCACGATAATCAGTGTGGCGACGCCAAGCGCGATGCCGAGAAGCGACATCCATGTGATGAAGGAGATGAAACCTTCACGGCGGCGCGAACGCAAATAGCGCATGGCCACCATTCTCTCGAAGAAGGAAAACACCGTCAGTCCACCTCCGCTGGCGTCGTCGTCATCGTTCAGGCGGTCAACCGCGCGAGAACGGACTCGATGCTCAGTTCCTGGCGTTCCCCGGTTTTGCGCTCCTTAAGCTCGACGACACCGTTCTTGAGACCCCGTGGCCCGACCACCACCTGCCAGGGTAGCCCAATTAGGTCCATGCCGGCGAATTTGACCCCCGGCCGTAAGTCTCGGTCGTCGAGGAGCACCTCGACACCGCCGGCTTGCAAAGCGCCGTAGAGGTTTTCGCAGGCCTCGGTGCATCCTTCGTCACCCACCTTGATATTGATAAGGCCGACCCGAAACGGGGCCACGGGCTCCGGCCAAATAATACCATCGTCGTCATGGAAGGCCTCGATGATGGCGCCGACCAGTCGCGACACCCCAATTCCGTAAGATCCCATCTCGACGGCGACATCCTCGCCGTCGGGTCCAGTGACCAGGGCATTCATGGACTTGGAATACTTGTTGCCGAAATGGAAGATGTGCCCGACCTCGATGCCGCGTCCGACGACCAGGTCGTCGCCTAGGGCTTTTTCCGCCGCTGGGTCGCGTTGCTCGTCGGTGGCGGCGTATTTGGCGGTAAAGCGGTCGACAAGAGGTTGCAGGTCATCTTCGTAATCGAGGTCGGAACTTACCCAATCCATGTCGATGAAGTCGCGGTGGCAGGCTATCTCGCTTTCGCCGGTTTCTGCCAAAATGACAAATTCGTGGCTCATGTCGCCGCCGATGGGACCGCTATCGGCGCGCATGGGAATGGCTTTCAGGCCCATGCGCTCGAAGGTGCGCAGATAGGCGATAAACATCTTGTTGTAGGACCGTTTCGCGGCCTCGTAATCAAGGTCGAACGAATAGCTGTCCTTCATCAAAAACTCACGCCCACGCATGACACCGAAGCGCGGGCGCACTTCGTCACGGAATTTCCATTGGATGTGATAAAGCAACTTGGGCAGGTCGCGGTAGCTGCGCACCGAAGCACGGAAAATATCGGTGATCAGTTCTTCGTTGGTGGGACCGAACAGCATGTCCCGCTCGTGGCGGTCCTGGATGCGCAACATTTCCTTGCCATAATCGTCGTAGCGGCCGCTTTCGCGCCACAACTCCGCCGGCTGAATGGTGGGCATCAGCATTTCCTGAAAACCCGCCGCATCCTGTTCCTCACGTACGATCTGTTCGATCTTCTTGAGGACGCGGAAACCCAGGGGCAGCCACGAATAGATGCCGGCGCTGGCCTGGCGAATGGCGCCGGCACGCAACATCAAGCGATGTGAGGCGATCTGCGCCTCCGACGGCGTCTCTTTCAAGGTGGGCAGAAAGAATTTGGTCAATCGCATGGCGTCTCGCCTTTCCAGCCGGCCGGCGAACGAATTCCCCCGGCGGCCGGCGGGACTTTAGGCTATGCCCGACGACACATCAATGCCCACAGGTGGCGGATTCCGTCACTTCTTGTAAGAATTGCGGCAGGCGGCGGTTATGGCCTGCTGTTCCTGATTGCCCAAGGGCTGTCCGTTGAAAGTGACTTGGCCGTTTTTCACCGT
>PVBE012842501.1_pt1 | contig 10759 bp, 8 predicted proteins | sample 1631181 | NCBI WGS metagenome assembly PVBE01 (sample SAMN08397723, study PRJNA350692) | Marine metagenome, whole genome shotgun sequencing project. | isolation source: water | place: Pacific Ocean | collected 2012-04 | reverse complement strand
CGATACGATCGCCTGGGATCAGGCGATCGAACAACGGGCTGAGGAGATCTTGAACCTTCTTTCAGACGAGCACACTTACGTCCACGTAGCCGGCCTTGTCCAGATTCGTGACGCTCTGGATGACGTATTCAGCAACATGTGTGGGCCTGCAGACAACTGGGCAACAATGAAGACGGGACTCATCGAGCAGGGTAGATGGGTTGAACTGCTGTATTGAAAAAAAACGGTGTGCTCCAGAAAAATAGTTCACGTGGCCTGCTGAAGGGCATATTCATGATGTAGCCTGCCAAGAATTGGCCGCGAATGGCGTCTTCTTTTCACACGACGTACGGTGGTTTGCCGACCATGTAGTCGGGGTTGGCGCCTTGCCCACCGGCAATGCCCGCCCATAGCGTATCCTAAGAGCTATGTTGAAATTTTTCTTATTCGTCGCCGCTGGCTACGGTCTGGTCCTCGCGATCGTCTATCTTATGCAGGGGCGCTTGCTCTACCTGGCCAATGTGCCGGGAAGAACTCTCACTGTGACACCTGCTGATGTGCGGATGGACTACGAGGATGTCTCCATCGAAACTACTGACGGGGTGACATTGCATGGCTGGTTCATCGCGGGGCGGTCTCCTCGTGTGTTGCTTTTCTTTCACGGCAACGCCGGTAACATCTCCCATCGTCTGGATTCGATACGACAGTTCCGGAACCTGGAGTTGTCGATATTGATCGTCGACTACCGGGGTTACGGGCAGAGTGCCGGCAGAACCAGCGAATCCGGGATCTATCGGGATGCCGATGCGGCCTGGCGATATCTCACCGAGACTCGCAGAGTGAGCCCTAGCGACGTGGTGATTTTCGGCCGTTCATTAGGCGCCTCCGTCGCGGCACAGCTGGCCACACGGCAACGCCCGCTGGCACTCATCGTGGAATCATCTTTTACTTCCGTGCCCGATATCGCCCAGGAACTCTATCCGTGGTTACCGACGCGCTGGTTGAGCCGACTGAGTCACGCGACGCGGGATTACATCCGCGAGGTGCGTTGTCCCGTGCTGGTCGTGCACAGTCGCGATGATGAGATCATCCCCTACCACCACGGCCAGGCCATCTTCGAGGCTGCCCCCGAACCACGAACCCTATTGACGCTCCGCGGCTCCCACAACGACGCTTTCCTTCTGGATGAGAGCACATATATCGAAGGGCTGTGGACGTTTCTGATGAGGCTCTCCGCGCCTGAACCACCACCGTAAGGCACGCCTGCGGGTACAACCCGACGATACGTATTTTTGCGTATAGCGCTTCGCTGACAGATAGCCGTCAGCTACGGTTACTATCCTTGAGAGCAAGACCGGTTAACCTTATGTGTCCGAAACCAGGCCCTCAAGGAATCATTTACCAGGCGAACATGCAGTATCGCGGTGAACAGCTACCGCAATGGGAGACACCAATGATGACAATTCCGTTTACCCGCCAACGTGCGTTACACAGGCCACTTGTGGTTCTAGTGACCATCGTCCTGATTGTTACGAACGGATTCTCGAATACGGCGAACGCGGACGAGGCTTTGGACGTGAAGGTCCAGAATTTTTTGGATGAGCACATCAGAGGTTGGCGTGACATGAATGTGCCGGCTGAAGACGGAAAGATTCTTCACGATATTATTGTCGAGCGCAATTTTACGCGAGCCTTCGAAATCGGTACGTCAACGGGTCATTCGACGATTTGGATCGCTTGGGCATTGAGCAAGACTGGTGGCAAGCTAGCCACCATAGAAATTAATGAGCGACGTTACAGTCAGGCCCGCGAGAATATTGCGGCGGCGGGCTTGACCGATTACGTGGAATTTATTCTGGGGGATGCACATGAGATCGTACCCGCACTCGATGATCAGTATGACTTCGTTTTCAGTGACGCTGACAAGGACTGGTACATTAACTACTTCGACGACATGTACCCGAAGTTGACTGACAATGCCTGTTTCGTCGCTCACAATGTTGAGGAGTCCCGCTTCCGATTCGGAAGAGGCTGGGAGGCCGAATATCTGGCACATGTGCGTGACATATCAGATATGAGAACGATATTGCACCCGGATGCGCGCAATGGTGTTGCAGTTACCTGCAAGGGGGAAAAATCTCTCTCTCCAAACGCCGCTTCGGACAACGATATCAGGTAGCCCGCGGCGATCGAGGGCGGCTTTAGAACCAACAGCATACGCGAGCGGGCTGCATCGATGCTAGCTCCGGGTCGTCGTCGCGTCGATCAGTTTCCACCTTTGTACGTAGATCCTGGTCTTGGCGCCACCCCCTACGGTTCTTGCTGAGCACACACAATTACGAGTGAGCCCGTATCCACAGCCCTGTGTTAATGAGCTCTAATGGATGCTGCTATAGATCTGACACATCATTAATATCGATATATCATCAATATTTGATGTAATACCTACGATAAGCTAGCATCGTTCATTAGCAATTGTTATGGGACTAACCCCCTAGTCCCCCCCCGATCCTTGGAAATCTTTAAATGTGGACGGTGTACTATTTTTCGACAGTGATACTAACCTTCGGTCAATCTAGTATTTTAAAACCCATGCGAGGAAAAAAATGAACTACAAATTTCTTGGCGTTTTGTTATCTATAGGTATGGTGCCTCTCTTGCCTTTCAGCCAGGTAAGCGCACAAACTTCAGCCTCAGAAGGTTTCTCTATAGAGGAGATCGTTGTAACGGCGAGAAGAAGGGAGGAATCCTTGCAGGATACCCCAATTGCTGTCTCGGCTTTTAGTGAAGAAGAAATGGACCTAAGAGGGCATTTAAATATCAACGATATTGCTTCTGCCACTCCAAATGTGAATATTGAGCAGTCATCAAATACCAGTGGGTTAACTAATTCTCCTACAGTGTTTATTCGTGGTATTGGCCAGCAAGATTTTGTGATTAACACAGATCCTGCTGTTGGTATTTATGTAGATGGCGTTTTTATAGCTCGTTCAATTGGCAGTATGTTAGATATTATGGATCTAGAGCGTGCCGAGGTGTTGCGTGGCCCCCAAGGAACCTTATTTGGAAGAAATACTTTAGCAGGCGCCTTAAATCTTATAACTAAAAGACCGAGTACTGAAGCATTTGATGCTAAGTTCACTGTAGCTGCCGGTGAGAATGATTATTCTCAAATCAATGCTGCATTCAATATTCCATTGAGCGCTAATCTTGCTGCCAGAGTTTCAGTGATGGACCGTGAACGTGGTGGCTATGTTGAAGCGACCAATTATGACGATCTTTGGTTGGGAGATGATAATACGCAAGCTATCCGTGCCCAATTAGAGTTTACTCCGACTGATTCTACCCGCATTAATCTAAGCGCTGACTATACTAAAAGTCGGGCGGCTCCTTCCCCTATGGTGGCTGAAACTTTAGGTAATGGTTATGGGGACAAAAATGCCCTTGTAGCTCCCAGTACAATGCAAGCTTATTGGTGGAATAACGCCGCCCCTATGGGGAACCCTTCTTTCTCAGGCTTAGAGGTATGTAAGACTCTTGCCGGCCAGCAAACAGATACCAGATGCCATGGTCAGTCACAAAATCCAGGTCCGGATGTTTATGAGACAACTGCTGTTTGGCATGATATTCATGGGAACAGAGATCCTGATCCTACCAATAAGGTTGATACACTTGGTGGCGCATTAGTGATAGAGGCTGATACTAATTGGGGTACTTTCAAATCGATTACTGCTTATCGTGGCTTTGAATCAGATTTTAGAAATGATCATGACTATGGCGCTATTTTAATATTTACTAATATTAATGATGATTTTCACCAAGACGGTCGCTCCCAAGAATTTCAGTTGGTCGGGAACGCAATGGATGGCAAGTTGGATTACACCGCAGGTCTTTATGGATTCGCAGAGACCGGAACCGAACGTGTTTCATTAGTAGGTATTAATGGCCTGTGGGTTACTCAAGGTCGAGAGAACGGTGTTATACCGCCCACGTCTACTGTGCCCTGGTCCGGTGCATCGGGCATGAACCCAAACGGTGGCGCTCGATTCCAGAGAATTGTAAGAGATATTGATAATACTTCTAATGCATTATATGGGCAGATTACTTATCACTTTGATTCACCCTTTCATCTGACAGCCGGCGTTAGGGCGACCCAGGATGAAAAAAGTTTTGATGTCACCATCCACCGCGATTATTGTCCCGCGAATCCAAATAGCCCGGTTCAGCCGCCAGGCGGGCCGACTTCTAATGGTGATGGGCTCATCCAATTCGATAAGATCAATGATGTTTGTCAAATTTCAACAGGCTTAGCAAAATGGGATGAAGTAGATCCAATGATCAGCCTGGCATATGATTTGAATGACACCACGATGCTCTACGGCACCTATGCAACAGGTTTCCGCGACGGTGGCTTTGCAAGTCGCTTCCCTGACGGTTTGCCAGATACTATGCCTGCATTTAAACCTGAATATGTTACTAGCTTTGAAGCTGGTATTAAGGCTGAGTTATTCGACGGTTCCCTTAGAGTGAATGCTGCTGTATTTGATACTACGTACGATGATATGCAGGTAGCGGCTGTACCGGTAAGTATCGCAAGAGGTACCGGAATAGAAAATATTGGAGTAGGGGAATTAAGTGGTCTTGAAGTTGAGGCCCTTTGGATCGTTAATGACAATCTGAGAGTAGATGCCTCCCTTGGTCTACTAGATTCTAATCTTCAATCGGTCGTAGGCGGTGGTTTCACGACCGGCGGATTTAAGATTTATGATCCAAGTGCTTCAGTGACTTGCGAGCCCTCGGCAACGCTGGTTTGTATCCAGTTGGACGACGTAATATTACCTTATACGCCCGAGACGAATTACACTATCGGTGTTACGCATCGTTGGCCAATGAACACTGGGGGTAATTTAACTACCCGTTTGGATTACATTCGTAATGATGCTCAACGATTTAAAATTACAAATCAAATTGATATGCAGGAAGATGCTTATAGTGTTGCAAATATCAGCACTACTTATAATAGTGCTGGCTCAGATTGGGCTTTAACACTTGGTATAAGGAATGCAACCGATGAAGTTTATTCAACGGCCGGTTCATTCTCCACCGGCAACGGTAACTCGGCGCTGAATATCTCACGTCCAAGGGAAGCGTATCTTCGTTTCCAGTATTGGATGGGCAACTAGCTAATCGCGTAAAGCGCTAAGAAGCCCGCCCCCGGGCATCGCTTGGGGCGGGTTTTTTTGACGATCAGTGACGTGGTTTCAGCGAAATAACTAATCCACAGCGAAGCAGTAGAACAACCCGACGCCGCCCGAACTGACTAGGTTGTCCTGGCTGCAGCCGAATGTCGCATGTGAGGAGTTCCACGACGTATTTCCGTTGCCGATGCGATCGGAATGGCCGACTTGCGCGGAGCCTTCGTCGTTGCTGGTCCAGTTGTTGCACGTGCGGTCGACATCGTCGGTAAACGCGCGCCCGTCCGTGCGCGAGCCGGTCAGAATGTCGTGACGGGTCGGCAACGGATCGCCGATGCCGTTGACGCGATCGCCTTTCTCGGTGAGCGCGAATTGTTTGATCATGTTACTGCCGCGCTGTGCTTCGAGAAGCGTGTCTCCGTGTATCTGAGACTGGATGATCGGCCGGGCGAGATCGCGGCCCAGATAATCGATGATCCCGGCTTTCGGGTAGAACCAGGGTCCTTTACCGATACGATCACGCGCGTTGACAGCCGGCTGACCGGGACGCGCCTGCGTGCTTAAGTAAGCGCGCCAAGTTTTTTCGCCTGCACCAACTGCTGCTGCAAGTGACTGGCAGTGAGCATCAGCGCCTAGCAGTCCGCCGAGATTGCCGCCGTCACCGATCGGCTCACTCGTCACGAAGAACGTCATCTGGCTCGAAGGAAATTCCGGTGACCCGGGATGCAGATCATAAAATTGCGTCCAAGCCGTGTCTGAAGCCGTGAAGACAACAAGTGGCCCGACCAGTATCGATAAGATCATTCTCTTCATAAGTTTTCTCAGTCCGTCGCAAAGCAGTAGAACATGCCGATACCGTGGGTCCTCACCAAGGCGCGCTGGCTGCAGCCACGGGTGCCGTGCGACGAGTTCCACGAGCCGTTACCACCGCCGTTGCGGTCCGGGAAACCGATCTGTGCATTCGGCTTGCCCGGTAGTGCCCCCAACGGAATCGGTGCATCGCTCGGTTCAGGATCGGCGTTGCTGGTCCAGTTGTCGCAGGTGTAGTCGACATCGGGCGCGTATGCCGTACCGTCCGGTTGGGATCCGGTAAGGACCTCGTGGCGATTCGAGTAAGGAGTCATCTGCACATAGTCCCAATCGCCGTCGCGCGGATGCGGGTAGTCGGTTAGGCCGGGCACGATCTGGCCTTCCTCGGTCAGCCCCGACACTTTCGTCAAGTTGTTGCCGAGCCTCGCGAGCTCGAGCGTGTCACCGTGGAGATGAGCGACATCACGGGCGATCATGACGCCATTGAAGTTATTCCAGGGGCCCGTGCCGATACGATCACGCGCGTTGACAGCCGGCTGACCGGGACGCGCCTGCGTACTGAGATAGGCCTGCCAGCTCCGATCGCCGGCACCGACGATATCGGCAAGGGTCTGACAGTGCGCATCGGCACCGGCCAGTCCGCCGAGATTGCCGCCGTCGCCGATCGGCTCGCTGGTGACGAAAAACGTCATCGGCGTGCCGCCCGGCATGCCATGCTGGGCGAGCGCTTCGGAAGCCTCCAGCAAACAGAGCGCCAGGGTTGCGGTGAGGATAGGTAACTTCGTCATGTGCACCTCCCGAGATTCATCCCTGCAATCATAGCCGGATCTGACGAATCGGCGTAAACTCCCGGGGCGCCCATAAAAATACTTTTTAGATCACCATGTTGCATGGCGAATATTGCCGGACAACATCTCAGTGAGGAATTCTGTGGATGGCTTACTATTTTTCGACAGTGATGCTAGCCTTTTCCTACACCGATAAATTGAGGGTTGACCGTGTCTAACTTTAACGAAATGGACCGAAGAGAATTTCTGGCACAAAGTGCCGCGGTTGCCGCGGTTGCCTCCTTGCCTGCCGGATCGTTTGCGCAAGAATCGATGATAGCCCGCGAGATCCCGGGCACAGGCGAATACCTGCCCGTGATCGGCATGGGCGCGCCCGATATCTTCATCGACATGCCTCCGGAGGGAAGAGAACTTCCTATCTCAGCGCTCCAGGCAATGGTCGATCAGGGCGGCCGACTTCTCGATACACCCGCGTTCTTTCGGCCGAACGTCCCGATCATCGGAGAATTCCTTACGGAGATGGGCCTGCAAGACGAGTTGTTCCTGTCCGGAAAGATCACGGTAAACGGCAAACAGGCCGGGATTGAGCACCTCGAGAAGCTCGTTGCGAATCTGAACAAGCGGCCCATGGATCTCCTGTTGATACACAACATGCGAACGCTGGACGAGCACTGGGCGACTCTCAAAGATTGGAAGGAGGCGGGAAGAACCCGCTACATCGGCGTCAGCCTGACGAGAAATGCGGATTATGCCGAGATGGAGCGGTTCATGCGCGCCGAACAGCCCGATTTCATCATGACGGGCTATTCCATCCATCACCCGCTAGCGGAGGAAACCTGCCTACCGTTGGCAGCGGATCTCGGTATCGCCGTGCTGATCGTCGAGGCGTTCAAAGCGACTGACGACGGCGGCATTTTCTCCATAGTGGCCGGCAAGCCGTTGCCGGAATGGGCGGCTGAGTATGACATCGAGTCGTGGGCGCAGTACTCGCTCAAATTTATCCTGTCAAATCCGGCCGTGACCGGTATCGTTACGGAAACGCGCCAGGTTCGTCACGTCATCGACAACATGCGCGGCGGCCACGGGAGGCTCCCCGACGAGGCGACTCGTGAGCGAATGCGCGAGCATCTGTTGTCGATATAGATTCGGGCGTACTGCGGGATCGCGCTGACGGCGTCCCCGTGAAGCGCGTGCGCCCGAATCGTTGGTCCGCCGACTGAGTCCCCGGCAACGTACTGAAGTACGCCACTACGTCTTCAATCTCGTCGTAGGACCGAAAGCAGGCTTTACTCTATTCGGTCGGCACGAGCGAATAGCGTCCGTCGGCTGCAAGGCACTCGGCCTCCGGCAGCCCAAGCTCTCGCTTCACAATATTGGCGCCCTGCACTAATGACGCGATCTTGTAGCGCGCGTGCCGACGGTTCATGCCTTCGCGGCCCATCCCGCAGTCGGAGCAGAGAATCAAGCGTTCCGCCGGGATGTGTTTCAGCGTGTCCCGAATCCTGTCGGCGATCTCCTCCGGACGCTCTATCTGCAGGGAATGATGATCGATCATACCGATGCCGATCTTTTTCTCGGTAATTATCTTTCCGATGGCCGGTATATCCCTCATGCCCGAACTGCATGACTCGAAGGTCACGACATCGGCATCGATCGCGTTATAGGTCTCCAGTGCCGGCTCGTAGCTCTGCACCTCCTTGAACATACGCTGTTGTGAAGGGTTGCCCCAGCAGGTGTGACACCAGACTTCGGTCTTATCGCGGAGGCCTTTCACCGTGTTATCGAAGACCTTGGCCATATCATCCATATTGTGTTTTCCGAAAACCTTGCCGCGCACGGGAATCATATGGATCGAGGGCTCCTCCATCTGGACGACCTGGCACCCTGCGTTGGCGAGTTCGTTGAGCTCTTCGTTGAGTGCGTTGCTAAACCCCATGATGCGTTCGAAGGGATCGTTGTAGTAGTCGTCGTCTACGGCCGCGGACAGAATATCCGGCGTGACGGTGCCGAATTTCACGGGCCTGCTCGTCATTCGCTGGGCCGTTTTCCACATGGCCGCGTACTGGAGATTGCCGCGGCCGATGGGCCCGACCACTCTGGGCATGACCCGCGCCTCGAGATAGTCGTGGAGGATATGGCCCATGGGAAAGGCCACGCCACCCGTGCGCATGATCGCAGATTGAGGATTTGTCCTGTCGAAACCATCCATGTGAAACAGCGGATAGCTCGTCCAGCTCTGACCGCCGACCTCCTCGTCGTAATGAGCGTCACCGTCGGTACAGATATCGAGTCCCGCAACTTCCTGGTCTCGCAGATGCACGGCGACCGTATCCGTGTACTGCTCCCGATAACGGGAATTCATCATGCGCCGGAGAAACGTTTCGGACCCCAGGTTCTCGGTAAACCAGCTCGGCCTCGGCAACGAGCCGATGATCGTGGTTGGAAGTGTAAGGTCAGCAGTAGCCCTTAGCATGTTATTGCTCCTCGTCTCTCTGGATTAATGTTCTATGGAGCCCGCGAGCGCCAACCGCTCCTGCTCCTCGATGATACTGCGCATCTTACTCTGGCTTTCGCGGCTTATGGGATAGCGCCACATCAATGCGATCACAGTGCCGTAAGCGACGACCGGCAATGCAACGATGAGATAGCGCAGAAGTTGCAATGCCTCCGCGGAATTGTCCGGCCCCAATTCAGGATCGAAGCCGAACACCGTAAGGAAAGAAAACCCCAGGAAGATTGCGATACCCGACGCGAGCTTGCTCGAGAGCTGAAGCATCGAGTAATAGAGCCCCATTCTCTCGGAACCGCTTTGTATATGGTCCCGATCACAGACGTCGGCCATCATGGTTCTCGGAAGAAACTCGTTCGCCGACGTATTGAGTCCAACCATCATGAACGCGGCCAATGTCAGCACAACACTTTCTGACGGCAGGACGATGAGCAATAGCGGCGCGATAGCGCCGGTCGTCACGGCCATTTGCAGCGCCCTATGCTTGCTCCAGCTCTCCGAAATCTTGATCCAGACCGGTAAGCCGATGAGCCCACCAACCACGAGGAATGTCAGGATGAAGCCCGCCCTGTTTTCGAGATTTAACGTATAGGCAACGAAGAAGAAAAATAGGCCCTGGACAAAGTACGTCGAGAACGTCAGCAGTGCATTCGTAATGAGGAGGCGAAACAATGCCAGATTACCGAACAGGATTGCTGCGCCCTTCTTGAATCCCAGATGCGGGCGATTCGGTGTCTTCCGCTCCGGTGCGCTCGACAGGCAAATGACGACCGTGACGGGCATGATGACGATGAGGAACCAGCCGATAGCCGAAGCTATCTCATCATAAGTCGGAGATCCCGCGCGCTCCATGATGGCCGGTACCAGACCGGCAAGCAGCCCGCCGATGATGATGAGCACCTGCAACAGACCGGTGATTCGAGAGCGGCGATCGTAATCACGAGATAACTCCAGCGCCCAGGCCGTGTGACTGATGGTCCAGGCATCCCAACCGATATACAAGGTACTGAGCGTCAGAAAAAGATACAGTGCCGTGGCGGACTCGGGCGGGTTGTACGCCAGAAAAATCGCCCCCATCAGTATCGGCGCCGACAACGTCAACCATGGGCGACGACGCCCCCAACGGGTCGCATAGCTGTCCATGAACAGGCCCCAGAGCGGGGCCGCGATCATGTCGACCATTTTTGCGCCGAGAAAAATCGCACCGACCACGGCGGTCCCGAGCCCCCTATGCTCGGCATACAGCGCCGGCAGAAAAACGAAGACCGCCGTCAGAAGCGAATTCAAACTCATCGCCGGCAGCGAGAAGCCGATCATCCGCAGATTACTGACATGTATGTCGCTCACGGCCCTAGAATAAGCGATCCTAGCCGGGAAGCAAACGCAAGCGCCGTATCGTGAAATCTTGCTGATATCCCCCGAGCGCATGTGGAAAGAGGAACGGCTTAATGCCAGTCTTAGTCAATTGCGACAGGGTG
>PVBE010951884.1_pt1 | contig 10759 bp, 6 predicted proteins | sample 1631181 | NCBI WGS metagenome assembly PVBE01 (sample SAMN08397723, study PRJNA350692) | Marine metagenome, whole genome shotgun sequencing project. | isolation source: water | place: Pacific Ocean | collected 2012-04 | reverse complement strand
TCATCGAGGGCGTTGAGCGCCTGGGGACGCCGCAGGGTGAGCACCTTTACGCCGTCGACATCGTCCACGAGCACGTGTCGGGCAAAATCGAGGTACTCACTCTGAGTCTTCTGGGGACCGAGCCCCCCGGGCCGAGCGATGGCAAAAGCCTCGTCGATCTGTGCAACCCGGTCTTCACCCAGGCGCTCCATGAGGTCCATCGGGCCTTGCTTGAAACCCAACGCTAGAGTGCATCCGAGCTCCAGGTCCTCGGGGGCTCCGATGCCTCGATTCAAGATGTCGTAAGACTGGGAGAAGAGGGATCCCAGCAGGCGCGTGGTCACATAGGCCGTGTTTTTGTCACTGACCTCGATACGCTCTCCTGCTTTCAACGTGACCCAGGTGTCCACAGAGCGAAACAAGCTCGCGGGCTGGTAGTGCACACCTTCCTCCATCTGCAGGGTGTTGGTGTGCCAGATAATGGGGTTGCCGTTCGCGAGGTTCAGCACGAAAAACGGACCGGCGTGCACGTACTCATGCGCCACGCTGTCCACCTCAAGGGTGGTCGTGGCCTCCAGGCAATAGGCCGCCTCGTTGCACCAGTTGTCGAACACCCGGTCCAACATGAAGCAGAGAACATCGTCGGTGACCAGTGGCACCTTTCCTGTGCTGCAGAAGACCCACCGCAACCAGGAGATGACGGCTGGGTCGCTCTGGTCCCAGGTGATCACCTCCACAGCCGGGTTGCGCCACGCGGGAGCGAAAAAATGGGTCACCGTCGTGCGGCTCGGGTTCTTCATCTCACTGAAGAGCCGGCTCGCCGGCAAAGAGCTGGTGTTGGAGGTGATCACTGTGTCACCGCTGACCACATCCTCGATCATCGAGAAGATCTTTCGTTTCAGAGACAGGTCTTCGGTCACGGCCTCGATCACCCAATCGCACCCGGCGAGAGCGGCGTAGTCCGTGCTGAGCGTGACCCCCACTTGAACGGCGTCAGCAAGGTCCTGAGTCATCTTTTTTCGAGCCACTCCCTTGGCGGCGTACTGGCCCAAACGGTGCATCGCTGATTGGAGCGCATTTTCGTTGATATCGATCAGCACCAGTTCAAGACCCGGCAGACTGGTCTTGAGGTAGTATCCGATATCTGGACCGATGGTGCCGGCACCGACAATCCCCACCTTTTGGGGGAGGGGTCGTGTGGGTGAGATGAGCAGGGGATTGTTGGGAGTAGATGCTTTGCCGAGGGCCATCGTCTTGCTCCGAGTCAAGATCAATAATGAAGCGCTATATATCGATATATGCAATAAATTGCAACAATGTAAGCTACGGCGCATGACGTTGCAGCGCGTTCGGGTTAATCTTCTCCCGCCCTGTGCAGCTCGGAGGACAGGTGACACTTTTTGGCGACACGTGAGCAGCCTGCCTTCTTCGTCGAGGAGGTTCCCGTTCGGGGTCGGGCTCTTTCTAAATAGCTTCAGGCCACCTGTCTCGCTCTACTCCAGAAGTTCGCCGCGGGTGAGCTCGCTGAAGATGAGCTTCTTCTCCTTGGGCAACCAGATCGGCCCCTCCGTGAACTTCATGTCACCCACGAGCTTGACAACCGCCGCCTTCGGGGCCGGCAGGTCTTGGAGCGTGGAGGTCTTAGTTGTCTCAGAACATCCGACAAGCACCGTCAGGACGAACAGCCCGCAAGTGGACCGTACAATCAGGAGGAAGACCTGCAAGCGAATGCCCATGCATCGGACTTTCCCTCTGCTTATCGGGCAATTCGGCGGCGAGATCTTCTTGTCCCCTGATTCGCCTGGAAAACCAGGTTGACACAACTCTCTGATGCTGTGATCTCCACAGAGATCGCAGATAAGATCTCGTGTCCTGCCCAGACCCCTGCAACTGCTGCAGGCCTCGTTGTCTGTACCTGTATGCCGAGCCCTGTGCACCCCTCAATCGACTTTCACTGAGCAATTATTTAACCAGGTTGACAAGTAGAAGTTGCTGCTGTAGAAGAGCATGTGTCTTCGAATTGTCTCAGGCTGTGTCCGCAGTTTCTGCGAACCAGAGAACCTCTGGCACCTTTGATTCGCAGCACGGTTCTGGGATGGTTCGACCGACTGATGTTCCGTGACCACGAGGAGAACTTCAATGTCACATTCTGTGATTGGTATTGCGAGATGCAGTCTGTCCTTCGTCTGTCTGGGCGTCCTGTTCACCGCAGTCGGGGTTGGTTGTAGCGGTGACAACGAGCAGACGGCGGACCCCGAGTCTTCGGTCGGCAAAGTGGCTTCGCTTGAGGGAGGCCTTGCGCTCTTTCAGAAACACTGCGCGGCCTGCCACGGTGACGAGGGACGAGGTGACGGAGATGCCGCCTACAACCTCTATCCAAAACCACGCGATTTCACGAGAGAAGCTTTTCGCGTCACGTCAACCGAACGTGGTACAGCCAGTGACAAGGATCTGATTCGTACGCTCACACTGGGTATGCCCGGTTCGGCAATGCCGTCCTGGAAGCACTTGGGCGCTCTCGCCATAGACGAACTCGTCCTCGCTGTTCGGCATTTTGCGGAGGAAGGTCGGGTCTTTGACCTGATGAACGACAAGGACGATCCACTTGTACGCGAAGAGGCTACGGAGATAGCCCAATCCCTGCTCACTCCAGGTGCTCAAGTACAGCTTCCATCGATGCCAAACGAGTCCGAAATCGATCTGGCTGAAGCAAAACTCCTCTACAATGATATCTGTGCAAAATGTCACGATGAGGACGGCCGAGGAAGGTCGCGCCGAGACCTTGTTGACACATCAGGCCTTCCTGTGTTCTCCCGAGACTTTACCGAGGGGATCTTCAAGGGCGGGGCAGATGCAACAGAACTTGCCTACAGAATTGTCCGCGGGATGCCGGGGACACCAATGCCGGGCACCGAGCTGGATGGTGTCAAGCTCTGGTCTCTGGTTCGCTACATTCAAGGAATGGTCCCGGAGGGAGCGCAGGATCGAGTACGGCAGGTCAGGCAGGATCTGGCTGCCAACAGGGTCGAGAGTGTTCCGGATGCTCCAGACGAGGCATTCTGGGGAAGTAGTGCTGGCGTCTTTTTGCCGGTCATGCCGCTCTGGTGGCGGGATGAACGCATAGAGGGTGTCAGGGTTCGGGCAGCCCACGATGGCCAGCGCATCGCTCTTGAGCTTGCGTGGGACGACGCCACGGTCAACGACCATGTACTTACTCAGAATGCATTCACAGATGGTGTTGCCATTCAGCTTTCCATGACCGCAGATCCGCCCTTCTTCGGCATGGGTTCAGCTGGCACACCGGTGAACCTCTGGCACTGGAAGGCAGCGTGGCAACGGGACGCCAGAGGCGGGCGACCTGAGCTGGTAGAGGTCCATCCAAATATGCCGAGAGGATCGGATGGGGCCTATTCAGGCATTGCTACTGGCGATGTCTATCAGACGGCAAGCGCCGTCGAGAATCCGATTTCTCTGAAGAGAGAATCAGCTGCGGAGGACGCGAACGCCAGTAGGTTCTCAACACTCGCAGCGCAGTCCCATACGAACCAAAGTGTCCGTGGCGTAGGGCGTCGGACAACCCGTGGATGGTCCGTGTCATTTGTCCGTGACCTTACGCCAGGCAACCCTGAAGACGTCGCCCTCGCAACAGGCGCAGTTGTTCCCATTGCATTCGCTGTCTGGGATGGCGCAGCTGGAGATCGCAACGGCAAGAAAGCCGTGACGATATGGCACAGGCTGATTCTGGTCGATTGAACCCGATGAAAGGCAGAAGATGAAGACACCGAAATCAGACACTAAGAGCACAGCTGTACCGCGATCCTCTCAAGTGAGCAGACGCGGCTTCTTACAGATCGCAGGTACAGGAGCGCTGTTTCTGGGGTCCCCGCTTGACGTCCTCGGATCGCTTGCAGGGGTTGACTCCATCGACAACCCCCTTGAGCATTACCCGCATCGAGACTGGGAGAAGGTCTATCGAGATCAATACAGCTACGACCGCACGTTCACGTGGGTCTGTGCCCCGAATGATACCCACATGTGTCGCCTTCACGGTTTCATGCGAAATGGCGTGCTCGTACGTTCGGAGCAAAACTACGATCACAGCGAGTATGGAGACCTCTACGGCCACTCCGCCACCAAGAACTGGAATCCTCGCGGCTGCCCCAAGGGGATGACGTTTCAGCGCCGAGTCTACGGGCCCTATCGTCTGAAGGGACCGGTTGTGCGAAAGGGCTGGAAGGCCTGGGCGGATGCTGGTTTCCCCTCCTTGTCGGACAATCCAGACCTGCGTCAGAAGTACATGTTCGACGATCGGGGCAACGATACATTTGAGCGAGTCGATTGGTCAGTCGTGTCGGACTATTGCGCCCGTGGACTTATCGCAATTGCAAAGACCTACAGCGGTGATGAGGGTCGCCGCCGCCTCCTCAGTGACGGCTATGACGAGTGCATGCTGGAGCATTGGAACGGTGCTGGTACACGAACCATGAAAATCGGTTCCAGCCTCCCCCTTCATGGCATCATCGGCAAATTCGGCATCTTCCGATTCGCCAACATGATGTCCCTGGTGGATCACCATGTTCGAGGAGTTTCGCCTGAGAAGGCGCAGGGCGCAAAGGACTGGAGCGAGTACACATGGCGCGGTGATCAGGCTCCGGGACAGCCATTTGTTCACGGACTCCAGACGTCCGACATGGACATGAACGACCTGCGTTTTTCCAAGCTGACGATCCAGATCGGCAAGAATCTCATCGAGAACAAAATGCCGGAGTCACACTGGCTCACCGAGATCATTGAGCGTGGCGGCCGAATCGTTGTAATCACACCGGATTACAGTGCTCCGTCAGCCAAGTCGGACTATTGGATTGCGGTTCGACCTGGACTTTCCGACACCTCGGTACTCCTTGGCGTCACGAAGATCCTCATGGACAACAAGTGGATCGATGAGAAGTTCGTACGAGCCTTTACAGATTTTCCACTTCTCGTTCGCACGGACACGTTGACCAGACTGCGTCCGGAGGAGGTTATTCCTGATTACAAACCGAAGAACATCAAGGGAGGTCCCTCGTTCAAGATTCAGGGTATGACCGATGAACAGCGAGATAAGATCGGCGACTTCTGTGTCTGGGATGAAAGCAGTGGGGGAGTCCGAGCGATCTGTCGTGATGATGTGGCCGACAAGTCATGCGACACCTCGGCGCTTCAAGGGACCTATAGCGTCAAGACGATCGATGGTACTGAAATCGAGGTAATGCCTGTCTATGAGATGTATACCCAGCATCTGAAGGACTATGATCTGAAAACAGTTGAGGAGATCAGTGGTGCGCAGGGCGAGCTCGTCAAACGGCTTGCACGAGACATCTGGGAAACGACTAAGGCTGGTCACCCCGTCTCGATCCATCACGGCGAAGGAACGAATCACTACTTCCACGGTACACTGCACAATCGGGCCTGTTATCTGCCCATGATTCTCACTGGGAATATCGGCAAGCACGGCGCAGGTGTCTTTACGTGGGCTGGCAACTATAAGGGCGGCGCATTTCATGCGTCGGACTGGTCCGGGCCGGGCGCGGGCACGTACACCAACGAGGACCCATTCAATCCTGTTCTTGACGAGAACGCACGTATCACGAAGAAACACTTGCGTAAAACCGTAAAGGGTGAGGACGTTGCTTTCTGGGGTCATGGAGAAAAGCCACTGATCGTGGAAACGGACAAGGGGCGCAAGTGCTTTACCGGACACACGCACATGCCATCACCGACGAAGTTGATGTGGTACAACAACGCCAACCTGCTGAATCAGGCGAAGTGGGCTTACAACATCATCGTTAACGTCCAACCGAAGGTGGACATGATCGTCGATCAGCAGGTGGAATGGACTGGATCTGCGGAGTATGCAGACGTGGTCCTGCCCGCAAACAGCTGGGTCGAGTTCGAGGATGTGGAGGCTGGCGGCTCCTGTTCGAATCCATTCCTTCAGGTCTGGGGCGGCGACGGCATCAAGCCACTCTATGACTCGCGGGATGACGGTGAGATTTTCGCCTCTGTATCGCGCGCACTGGCCAAGGAGACCAAAGACAAACGGTTCGCTGATTACTGGAAGTACATCACTGAGAAGAAAGCCAGTGTCTATCTCCAGCGTGTCTTCGACAACTCAATGACAACCCGCGGCGAGGATGGTCCCTACAAGGTCGATAAGATCCTGAATGGTGACTATGGCGGCTGTCCCGGCTGTGCGCTGATGCTGTACCGAACCTATCCTCGTGTAGCTTTTTGGGAACAGATTAACGATGGAATCCCGTTCTACACCGACAGCGGAAGACTCTCCGCCTACTGTGACCTGCCTGAGGCGATCGACCATGGAGAGAATCTCATCGTCCATCGTGAAGGACCGGAAGCCACCCCGTATCTCCCCAATGTGATCGTGTCTCAGAGCCCCTATATCCGGCCTGATGACTTCGGTATTGCTCGGGAAGACATGGACCCTGACCGACGTTCCGTTCGCAACATCAAGCTGCCCTGGGATGAGGTCAAAAACACGGTGAATCCACTCTGGGAGCAGGGTTTCCGATTCCTGTGCTCCACACCGAAGAGCCGTCACACGACACACTCATCGTGGTCGACTGTGTCCTGGCACTGGCTCTGGAGCACCAGCTTTGGTGATCCCTATCGAACCGATAAGCGCAGTCCGGGTACTGGCGATCGCCAGATTCAAATGAACCCCATTGCTGCAAGCGACCTTGGTCTGCACGAGGGCGACTATGTCCACGTAGACGCAGACCCGAAAGACAGGCCGTTTGTCGGCGCAGAACCTGATGACCCCAGAACCAAGGCTTTCCGCTGCATGGTACGCGTCAAGTACAACCACTCATTGCCGTACCACATGACGATCATGAAGCACACAGGTTGGATTGCAACAGAGCGGACAGTCAAGGCGCATGAGACGCGCAAGGACGGGCGTGCTCTGGCAGCCGACACTGGCTATCAGTCGAACTACCGCTATGGATCACATCAGAGTATCACGCGTAGCTGGCTGCCACCGATGCATCAAACCGACTCTCTCTTTCACAAGAAAACAGGCGCGATGGGATTTGTGTTTGGCTTTGCCATTGACAATCACGGAGTGAATACCGTGCCCAAAGAGACTCTTGTTCGGATTGTCAAGGCGGAAGATGGCGGCATCGATGGCAAGGGGCAATGGAAGCCCGCTACAGAAGGTAATACGCCCGGCACCGAATCTGAACTGATGAAACGCTACATTGCTGGCGACCTGACGAAGAAGGGTTAGACACATGGATGAACAGATGAGGCCAGAACTTCAAGCGGACCATCCGCTGCGACGCCCCGCGTCTGCGGATGATCCGATGTCGCTCTCCGGCATGCAGGTTGAGGGCGATCCTCTCGTCATGATTGACGCACTCGTCGAGGAATTCGCACGCATCGGCCACGACGCGACCAGCATTCATGAGTTGTTTACCCGCCCCCATTTTCAAGCGACATGGCAGCTCACGCAGCGTTTCGGCGAGGACGTCGTTCGCGCGAGAATTGAGAAGACGATCGGACGGTGCGGTGTATTTGGGGTGACTACAACGCATCCCGACCTAATCGATGATCAACTTGATATCGACATAGAACAACAAGAGGGAGAACCTGAGAATGTCTGAAGTCTATAACTGGCAAATTGGCCGGTCGATGAAGTATCAGTATCCCGAAGCGCATCCTGACTCGCAGTTTGCCTTCGTCTTCAACATCAATCGTTGCATAGCCTGCCAGACCTGTTCAATGGCATGTCGCTCCACGTGGACCTTCTCCAAGGGGCAGGAACACATGTGGTGGAACAACGTCGAGACAAAACCCTATGGCGGCTATCCCCGTAATTGGGACATTCGTCTTCTGGATATGCTGGAGAAGGAGAATCCTGGCGGTCAGGAATGGCGTGGGCCTCGAGGAGACGCGAAGGAGTCGGCACCCTACGGAGAATTCAAGGGCAAGACGATCTTTGAGGCCGCGGAGAAATACGTAGGACCGGAAAGTCCTGTTCGTGTTCTCGGTCATACGCCAACCGATGATGAATGGCACTCGCCGAATATCCACGAGGAAACGGCGACGGGTAAATCGATGGAGAAGGGCCAGTGGACCAGATCAACAGAGCTTCCCGCTCATGACATCTGGTTCTTCTACCTGCAGCGACTCTGTAACCACTGCACTTATCCCGCATGTCTGGCGGCGTGCCCGCGCCAGGCGATCTACAAGCGACCCGAAGATGGCATCGTACTCGTGGATGAGAAGCGTTGCCGTGGCTATCGCAAGTGTGTGGCTGCCTGTCCGTATAAGAAGCCGATGTACCGACCGACCACTCGGACAACCGAGAAATGTGTGGGATGCTATCCCCGCATTGAAGGCAAAGACCCAGCGCTGAGCCCTGATGGAGTGCCACTTGAAACACGGTGTATGGCTTCCTGTCCTGGAAGGATCCGGCTCCAGGGCCTTGTGGATGTAGACAAGAAGGGTGAGTGGAAGCCTGATGCCACCAATCCCATCCAGTACCTCGTACGTGAGCGCAAGGTCGCACTGCCTCTTTATCCGCAATTCGGTACCGAGCCAAACGGGTTCTACATCCCACCGCGTTGGGTGCCACGCAACTATCTTGTACAGATGTTCGGTCCGGGTGTTGAAACGGCCCTTGAGCAATACTGTTGCCCCGACCGCGAACTCCTCGCCGTACTTCAACTGTTCAGGACGACGCAAGAGATCATCTTCCGCTACGAGGTTGAAAAAGGGAAGAAGGTAGCCGAGATCGAGGTCACCTTGCCATCCGGCGTAAAAAAGACTCAGGAGATCTACAACGACACAGTGATTGGCTACAATAAGTTGGGCAAAGAGGCGGTTCGAACAACAGTCGAGGAGCCGACTTTCGAACGTCCCAGCATTCATGTCAATTCAATCTGATAGATGGAGGTGGCAGTGATGCTGATAGAGAATACTTCGAAAATGCCTGATGCCTCACGACTGGCGCTCTATCACATGCTGTCGCGACTGGTTATTGATCCTCGTCTGCCGCTTTTCAACAAGCCGATGGAGCCTGGGTCCTCGGACGAAATCGACCTGGCCTGGAAGGCTCTCGTAGAGAGTTTTCAGGCGGTTGAGATACAGGTGGCACCAGGAGAACTGGATCCGACAACAGTAGACCCTGCATTGCTCCTGGAAGCACTTACTCAGTCAGGGCCGGCCCTGACTGACGGTTATGACGCTGTGTTCGGGCTCTTGTCGTCGAGTATCTGTCCAGTCTATGAATCGGAATACTGCCCACAGCAGGACGCCACCTATCGCTCTCAGAATATCGCAGACGTTGCCGGGTTCTACTCTGCCTTCGGCCTTAATCCGTCGGGCGATGTCCGAGGGCGGCACGACCACATTGCGATGGAACTGGAGTTCATGGCGTGGCTGATCGTCAAGGAAGCTGCGGCTCGTCACATCGGAACCGAAGAGGGAACCTTGAAGGCCGAAACCTGCCGTGAAGCTCAGCAACGATTCCTCACTCAGCACCTGACATGGTGGGTTCCTGGATTTGCACTCCTGCTGAATCGACATTGCGAGGAGCTGGCTGAGAAAAACGGCGAACAACCGGCTCTTTCTTTCTACTCCGAACTGGCTCGGATTCTCGCGGCCTTCGTCTCCTGCGAGCGTGCGGTGTTCGGAATTCCCGCCCCATCCCGAAAGTTGGACGCGCCCTCGGAAACCATTGATGAATCGCCCTGCGGATCATGCAGTCTGGACTCGGGCAGGTAGGGAGTGTTCTCTGGCTTCCAACAGCACGCGACCCCGTGGCTTGCCATCATCGATCTTTCCGTGGCGACTCTTCAGATCTGAGCATCCCGATGGATATAGACGTCCCGTTTGGGATAAGGGATCTCGATTTCAGCCGCTGTCAGGGCCTTGTAGACAGCCGTGTTCAGGGCATCAAGGGTACGACCCTTCAGGGCGGGGTCTGAGATCCAGCACTGCAGTTGAAGATTGAGGCTGGATTCGCCGAATGTCCGAAAGCGTACGCGGGGAGAGGGCTCCTTGCAGATGGTGGCGTTTTCGTTTGCCACCTCCATTAGTAGTTCCTTGACCTGGTCCAGGTCCGAGCCGTAGGCGACGCCGATACTCACCTTGATGCGCGTCGGTGTAGCATTGGCGCGCGAGCTTGTTTCGTTGACCACCATGTTGTTTCCCATAATGGCATTGGGGACGGTGATCTCAATATCGTCTCTGGTGAGGATGCGCGTGGATCGGATTCCGATGTCGACAACCTTTCCCCGTTGACCCGAGCCGAGAACGATAAAGTCGCCTACAATGTAGGGTGCATCTGCCAGAATGAAGACACCGGCAAAGAGGTTGGAAAGAGTGTCCTTGGCGGCAAACCCCACGGCTAGTCCAAGGATGCCGGCCGAGGCGACCCATCCCGTTGCGTCGATGTGCCAGACTGTGATGAGTGCGTACGCCAGACCGGCCACAATGAGTATCTTGCTGACATTGTCAAAAAGGGGGTAACTCCTTGCTCCTACTACACGATATTTGGTGGAGTCCTTTGATGCCGCTTGCAAGACGATCTGGGAGAGGTGAAACGCGAAGAGGCTCCAACTTAGAATGCCAAGGGAAAGAAACACTCGATGGGATAGCGCGGCGGTCTCTTCGGCAAGGCCCAGATTGTCAGACAACTTCCAGAGACCGAAAAGGACCAGTGTCCGAGTAATCGGTTTATGCAGGGCTTTAACGATTTCGTCATCAAGAGTTGAAC
>PVBE010467452.1_pt1 | contig 10759 bp, 8 predicted proteins | sample 1631181 | NCBI WGS metagenome assembly PVBE01 (sample SAMN08397723, study PRJNA350692) | Marine metagenome, whole genome shotgun sequencing project. | isolation source: water | place: Pacific Ocean | collected 2012-04 | reverse complement strand
CATCTTAATTGGGGTGAACCAAGTCATCATGCAATGTTTAGCTATGGCAGTTATTGCATCCTTTATAGGCGCCAAGGGATTAGGTTGGAATCTATTGCTAGCCTTAAATCAACTTAGAATTGGTTTAGCTTTAGAAGCCGGCGTTTGTATTAGTCTAATTGCAATACTTTTAGACAAAATGTCTTTGGCTTGGGCAAATAAACAAACAGATTATTTTGCAGACCTTAACTTTGTTCAACGTAACAAATATGGATTATTTTTTGTTGGAGCAGTGGGAGTTGGATTGCTACTTGCCTCTGTTGGATCTTTCATTTTTAAAGAAGGTTATAACTACCTGTATGAAGTTCCTCATAATAAAGGAATATCAGGCGAACCTTTCTGGAATGCTGGGGTTGAGTGGATATGGGATACTTTCTTTTTCCAATTAAAAATTTTTAATACATGGTTGATTGTAGACGTATTACAACCAATGAGAGCTGCTTATTTAAGGATGCCAATTGTCGCAACGTTTGTTTTGGTTATGGGAGCTGGTTATATAATTGGTGGTATTCGATCAGCACTTGTAGTTGGTGGCTTTACATTATTTATTGCTCTAAGCCCATGGTGGGATAGGGCTTTAGTCACAGCTTACATGGCAACTTTTGGTGTAGTTGCATCAGCTATAATCGGAGTAATCTCTGGTTCTTTGGCTGCGCAAAACACAACTAGTACAAGAATTGTTTTAGGGATTTGTGATACCCTCCAAACATTTCCATCCTTTGTTTATTTAATTCCTGTTATGATGCTTTTTGGCGTTACAGACACATCTGTGTTAATTGCTGTGATCATTTACGCAACTATTCCTGCAACTCGTTACACTATTGAAGGACTTCGTAGTGTTTCGCCAGCTTTACACGATGCAGCTTCGATGTCAGGTGTAACGCGCCTACAAAGATTGCTTCAGATTGAATTTCCTTTAGCATTTCCTCATATAATGCTTGGAATTAACCAAACAGTTGTCTTTGCATTATTTATGGTAATCATTGGAGCTTTCATTGGAACTGAAGATTTGGGACAATATATTTTAAAAGCTTTATCAGACTTAAAAGGAGGCGGCAAAGGACTAATCCTTGGTCTCTGCGTTGCTCTTATGGGTTTAGCTGTTGATAATTTGATTCGTACATGGGCTGAAAAACGAAAAAAATTGTTAGGATTAGAAGAATATTAAAGGCGAGATGAAAAGGTTACTGACATATTTGTTCTTGGCTCTGGGTTTGTTGTGGAGCAATATTGTTTTTGCTGACAAATCTTAATGAAATATTAAATTAATGAAAAAATTCATAGTTTCAATAGATCAAGGAACTACTTCAAGTAAAGCAATTTTATTTAATTTATCAGGGGTACCTGTGTATTCTTCACAATTAGAATTTACTCAATATTTTCCTAAGGATGGATGGGTAGAACACAATCCGGAAGAAATTTGGAGCACAACTAAAAAAGTTCTTTGGAATGTAATTGGCAAAAGTAAAAAATTAAAAGGAAAGATTCTTACTATTGGAATTACTAATCAAAGAGAAACTACTATTTTATGGGATAAAATAACTGGAAAACCAGTTTATAATGCAATTGTTTGGCAAGATAGAAGATCAACAAATTATTGCAATAAATTAATTAAACAAAAAAAAGAAACATTAATTTATAATAAAACTGGATTGTTAATTGATGCATATTTTTCAGCAACAAAAATAAAATGGATTATCGATAATGTACCCAAAGCAAAAATCTTAATTAATAAGAAACAATTACTTTTTGGAACAGTAGATAGCTTCCTTTTATGGAGATTAACAGGTGGAGTGGATCATCTTACTGATGCAACAAACGCAAGCAGGACTATGCTTTTTAATATTTCTACCAATAAATGGGATGATCAAATATTAAAAATTCTTAAAATCCCAAAACATATTTTACCAACAGTTAAAGATTGTTCAGATGATTATGGCCATACCGATCCAAAAATTACAGGGAAATCTTATTCAATTACAGGCGTTGTTGGAGACCAGCAATCAGCAAGCATCGGTCAATGTTGCTTTGAAAATGGTTCATTAAAAAGCACGTATGGTACAGGAGCATTTGTATTATTAAATACAGGAAGTAGAAAAATTTTTTCTAAAAATAGATTACTGACTACTATTGGATATAGAATAAATGGCAAGACAACTTATGCTTTAGAAGGTTCGATATTTATTGCAGGAGCGGGCGTTCAATGGTTACGAGATAAGATTAAATTTATAAAAAAAGCCTCAGAGACTGAAAAAATATTAAAATCTTTAAAAGAAAATCATGGCGTGTATTTAGTTCCTGCTTTTACAGGTTTAGGAGCTCCTTATTGGAATGCAAAATCTAGAGGAGTTTTATGTGGTCTAACAAGAGATACAGGTCCAAAGGAGATTATAAGAGCAACCATTGAGTCTGTTGCTTATCAAACTTATGATTTATTTGAAGCAATGAAAAATGATGGATTAAGACCAAAAGTAGTTAGGGTGGATGGTGGAATGGTAAAAAATAATTGGTTTTCTCAATTTTTATCTAATATTGTAAATATTAAAGTTTATAGACCAAAAGTTGATGAAACTACCGCTCTAGGAGCAGCTTTTATGGCGGGTTTAAAAATAGGTGTTTATAAATCTTTAAAAGATATTTCAAAAAATTGGAAAGTAGATAAAAAATTTTTTCCTAAAATAAAAAATACCCAAAGAAAAAAACTTTTAAACGGATGGTCTAAAGCAATAAAAAAAGCTTTACTAAACTAGATACAATCATAAATTGTAATTTAAAAGTATTTCACATGAAAGTTTCATAATTATTTCCTTTTAGGTATACATTTGTCAATTTTTTAGCTTTAATCTTTAATCTTAAATTAACAAAGAGGGAATAATGCTAAAAATATTAAGAACAATTACTAGTGTTGCTTCAGCTTTACTTCTTTTAGCAATTTCATCAGTAAGTTTTGCAGGTGAAAAAGAAGCTAAAAAATGGGTTAATGATGAGTTTCAACCTTCAACGCTTTCAAAAGCAGACCAAATGAAGGAAATGAAATGGTTTATCAATGCTGCTAAACCGTTTCAAGGAATGGAGATAAACGTTTTATCTGAAACCATTCCTACTCATGAATACGAATCCAAAGTATTAACTAAGGCTTTTGAGGAAATCACTGGTATCAAAGTGAACCATCAATTACTTGGTGAAGGAGAAGTAGTTCAAGCTGTACAAACACAAATGCAGACAGGTAGAAACTTATATGATGCTTATATCAATGACTCAGATTTGATTGGCACTCATTCAAGACTACAGTTAGCAGTTAACTTAACTGACTGGATGGCAGGAGAGGGTAAAGATGTAACTTTGCCAACTCTTGATGTTGATGATTTTATTGGTAAATCATTTACAACTGGTCCAGATGGTAAACTGTATCAATTACCAGACCAACAATTTGCAAACCTTTATTGGTTTAGAAAAGATTGGTTTGATAAACCTGATCTAAAGAAAAAATTCAAAGCTAAATATGGTTATGAGTTGGGTGTACCAGTTAATTGGTCAGCTTATGAAGATATTGCGGATTTTTTCACTAATGATGTTAAAGAGATCGACGGAGTAAGAGTTTATGGTCATATGGACTATGGGAAAAGAGCTCCAGATCTAGGTTGGAGAATGACTGATGCTTGGCTATCAATGGCTGGAGCTGGAAGTGTTGGAAAACCGAATGGTGTTCCAGTTGACGAATGGGGTATAAGAATGGAAAAAGGTACTTGTAATCCTGTTGGCGCTTCAGTTACAAGAGGTGGCGCAGCAAACGGTCCTGCAGCTGTTTATGCAATTAGAAAATGGGATGAGTGGTTAAGAAAATACGCTCCTCCAGGTGCAGCGAGTATGGACTTCTATCAGTCACTGCCAGCTTTATCATCAGGAAACGTTGCTCAGCAAATTTTCTGGTATACAGCATTTACTGCATCGATGGTTGCTCCAAAAAGCTCTGGAAACCAAACTGTAGATGATAATGGAACTCCTTTATGGAGAATGGGTCCATCACCAAAAGGTCCTTATTGGGACGAAGGGATGAAACTTGGATATCAAGATGCTGGATCGTGGACAATGTTTAAATCTACTCCAGTTGACAGAAGAAAAGCAGCTTGGTTATTTGCTCAATTCACTGTTGCTAAAACAACATCTTTGAAGAAAAGTCATGTTGGTTTAACAATAATTCGTGATAGTGATATCAATCATAAATCTTTCACTAAACGAGCTCCAAAATTAGGAGGACTTGTAGAATTTTATAGATCTCCTAACAGAGTTTTGTGGTCACCAACTGGAATTAACGTTCCTGACTATCCAAAACTAGCTCAAATTTGGTGGCAACAAATTGGAGATGTTAACTCTGGTGCTTTTACACCTCAACAAGCTATGGATCGTCTTGCAGGAGAGATGGATCTAGTTATGTCACGTATGGAAGCTGCTGATAAAGCGGCTAAAGTATATGGTGGCTGTGGACCAAGACTTAACGCAGAGAAGGACGCTTCTTACTGGTTAGATCAACCTGGTTCGCCAAAAGCTAAAAGAGATGAAAAACCACAAGGTAAGACTGTTGCTTATGAAGACGCTTGGAAATAATAAGCAGTAAAATTATCTAACATTTATTTAAAAAAAAGGGGGCAATTACGCCCCCTTTTTTGACATTCAAAAAAAAAGGATTTTATGAGTTTAGAATTAAAGAATGTTAAAAAAAAGATTGGAGCAGAAACTCATATTTATTCTACGGACCTCAAATTTGAAAAAAATACCATTAACATTTTGTTAGGCTCCACACTTTCTGGAAAAACAACATTGATGCAAATAATGGCTGGTTTAGACAAACCTACTTCTGGTGAAATATGGTTTAACGAAAAAAACGTAACAGGTGTTTCAGTGCAAAAGCGAAATGTATCAATGGTTTATCAACAATTTATTAATTATCCAAATTTTACTGTTTTTGAAAATATTGCGTCACCATTGAAAATTGTGAGTATTAGTTCTAATGAAATCAAAAATAGAGTTGGAAAGGTAGCTGAACTATTAAAACTTACCGATATGTTTAACAAAAAACCCCATGAGCTTTCGGGAGGTCAAAAACAGCGAACAGCACTTGCAAGAGCTTTAGTTAAAGATTCTGGATTAATTTTATTGGATGAACCTTTGGCAAACCTCGATTTTAAATTAAGAGAAGAATTAAGAGAAGAATTACCAAGATTATTTGAAAATCGGGATTGCATAGTGGTTTATGCTACGACTGAACCGATGGATGCTCTATTAATTGGAGGCAACACCGCAACTCTTCACGAAGGAAAAATTATCCAGTATGGAAAAACAGTTGATGTCTACAACAAACCTAAGAATGTTATTTCTGCAAAAGTTTTTAATGATCCGCCTATAAATACAACAAAGGTTATTAAAAAAGATAAAACTTTCTCTATCGAAAATAATTCCATAAGTTGGCAATGCCAATCTAATTTAGGTGCTCTTGCAGATGGCCACTATACAATTGGGATTCGTCCACACAGTATAACTCCTTACAAACAAACAGAAAATTCAGTGCAAATTAACGGAAAAGTTTTAATTGCAGAGTTAAGCGGATCTGAAAGCATCATTCATTTTCAGAGCGGTAATATAAAATGGGTATCCTTATCTACAGGAATTCATCCTTTAAAAGTAGGTGCTGAAGCAGAACTTCACATGGATGTTAACCAATTTTTGTATTTTGATAAAAATAATAAACTAATTAACCATGTCTAAAATTTCTCTAAATAATTTAAGTCATAGTTATCTTGATCAGCAAAATAATGATCAGGATTGGGCATTGAGAGATATAGATTTAGAATGGTCTAATGGTGGAGCCTACGCGTTATTAGGACCTTCAGGTTGCGGGAAGACAACTTTACTAAATATTATTTCAGGTTTATTAAGACCTACCAAGGGTGAAGTTTTTTTTGACGAAAAAAAAATAACTCATCTTTCTCCGGTAGAAAGAAATATTGCTCAAATTTTTCAGTTCCCAGTAATTTATGACACGATGACAGTATTTGATAATTTGGCTTTTCCTTTAAGAAATAGGGGATTTAGTGAAGATAAAATTAAAGCAAGAGTTAAGGAAATAGCTGAAATGCTTGATCTCAGTCAGACTCTCTATAATCGCGCCTCAGGACTTACTGCAGATGGCAAACAAAAAATTTCTTTGGGCAGAGGATTAGTAAGATCTGACGTTAATGTCATCATGTTTGATGAACCTTTAACAGTTATAGATCCGCATCTAAAATGGATCCTAAAATCTAAATTAAAGGAACTTCATCAAGAAATAAATAGAACAATGATCTATGTTACCCATGATCAAACAGAAGCTCTAACCTTTGCAGATCAAGTTGTAGTGATGCATGAAGGTCAATTAGTTCAGAAAGGTACTCCAGTAGAATTATTTGAAAAACCAAAACATACATTCGTAGGGCATTTTATAGGATCTCCAGGAATGAATATTTTGTCTTGTGAACTGATAAATGGAAAAGCAAACTTTAGTGGAGCAGCAATTGAAATAGAAAATAAACCTATTTCACATAAAACTTATTCTAAAACTCAGATTGGAATAAGACCTGAATTTGTTAGTTTTTCCAATACAGGAATAGCGGTTAAAGTTTTAAAGGTTAATGACGCAGGTAGACATAAAATTATTGATATTGAATGTGATGGTGGAAAATTAAAAATGATATCAAGTGTAGCAACAACAATACCCAGTGGTACAGCTTATGTAAAATTTAACTCAAAATATACATATGTATATGGGGATGACTGGATTGTGGGAAAATAAAAAATGAGAAAAACTGTAAATCAAAAAGCTTGGTTTTTTGTATTACCGGTATTTGTTTTGGTAGCTTTTAATGCCGCTATTCCTTTAATGACAGTCATTAATTATTCTTTTCAAGAAACATTTGGCGATAACGTATTTTTTTGGGAGGGAACAAGATGGTTTAAACAAATATTGCAGTCTGATAGGTTTCACGGAGCATTAGGTCGACAATTTTTATTTACTTTTATTATTTTAATAATCCAAGTTCCTCTAGGAATTGCAAGCGCTCTTTCAATGCCTAAAAAAGGAATGGGCGTTTCGGTTTGTTTAGTGCTGATGTCCATGCCTCTTTTAATTCCATGGAATGTTGTGGGAGCAATGTGGAATATTTTTGCTTTACCTGAAATAGGCTTTTTAGGTCATTCTATAAATGCATTAGGAATAGATTATAATTATACTCAACAACCACTAGCAGCATGGTTTACAACAATTTTAATGGATGTTTGGCACTGGACTTCGTTAGTTGTTTTACTTTCATATGCAGGCTTGTGTGCAATTCCAGATGCTTATTATCAGGCTGCAAAAATAGATGGTGCTAGTCGTTGGTCTATATTTAGGCATATTGAATTACCCAAAATGAATAAAGTTTTAACTATAGCAATTTTGTTAAGATTTATGGATAGCTTTATGATTTATACAGAGCCCTTTGTTTTAACTGGAGGAGGTCCAGGTAATACAACTGCATTTTTATCAATAGACTTAGTTAAAATGGCCCTCGGCCAATTTGATTTAGGACCAGCAGCAGCTATGTCATTAATATATTTTTTTATAGTGCTTTTGATTTGTTGGGTTTTTTATAACCTAATGATGAGACATGAGGAGCAATCATGAGTAAATATAAATGGTTAGTGCCGACAATTTATATAATTTTCTTAATGTTGCCAATTTATTGGTTATTAAATATGTCATTTAAAACTACAACAGAGATAATTAATACTTATTCACTATGGCCACAACAATTTACTCTTGATAATTATAAAAAAATTTTTACAGACAGCACTTGGTACAATGGTTATTTAAATTCCATTTATTATGTTGTAATGAATACTTTAATTTCAGTTTCAGCAGCCTTACCAGCGGCTTATGCATTTTCTAGATATAAATTTTTAGGAGATAAACACTTATTCTTTTGGCTATTAACAAATAGAATGGCTCCACCTGCCATTTTTGCTCTCCCTTTCTTTCAATTTTATTCATCTATCAATCTTTTTGATACACATATTGCAGTTGCTTTATCTCATTGTTTATTTAATATTCCATTAGCTGTTTGGATTCTTGAAGGATTTATATCCGCAGTTCCCAAAGAACTCGATGAGACAGCTTATGTAGATGGTTATTCTTTTTGGAGATTTTTCTTAAAAATTTTCATTCCAACAATAACAGCAGGAATAGGTATTGCTATGTTTTTTTGTTTTATGTTTTCATGGGTCGAATTATTGTTAGCAAAAACTTTAACGGCGGTTGCGGCTAAACCCATAGCTGCTACAATGACAAGAACAGTTAGTACGTCAGGATATGAATTGGGCTTATTAGCTGCTGCAGGTTCCTTAACAATAGTACCAGGGGCTTTTGTAATTTATTTTGTGCGAAATTATATAGCGAAAGGCTTTGCTTTAGGTAGAGTATGATAATTGAACCAACAAATGAGGTATTGTTATTAGGCTGGGAAAGCGTTGCAGAAAATCAAAAAAAAGGTTTTTTAGATTTTGATTTTATCACTTGGATGGCATGGACTTGGCAAACAGCAGCTTTTTTTGTGTTTATTGCGTTATGTTTAATAATAATGATTATATGGGAAAAAAAAGATCCAGGAGGAAATCCCAGAAAAGGAATCTTAGGTCTTGATACAACAAGAGGTGATAGATTATTTATATCATTGTTAAGCAGTGCCTTTATACATCTGGCTTGGTTAGGTATTATTGGTGCTTTACTTTGGATTGGGACAATCATTTCTTTTTTATTTGCAATTGTTGTATTTAGATATTTTTAAATGAATAAAATTTTAGTTTTAGGTGCTGGAGCAATGGGTTCGGCTTTTACGGTACCATGTATAGATAATAATAACGATGTAGTATTAGCTGGCACTCATCTAGAAAATGAAGCTATTGATCAAATTAATAAAACAAATAATTTTCAAAGGATTATTAATTGTCAATTACCGAAAAAATTAAAAGTTGTAAAATTTGATACCTTTTTAGAAGAATTAAAGAAAAAACCAGATTTAATAGTTGTTGGTGTAAACTCTAAAGGCATTGAATGGGCTGGTAAAGAAATTGCAAAAAATTATAATTCAAATATTCCTATTCTTTTACTTACTAAAGGTCTTACAATTATTGACAATAAATTTGAAACATTAGCTAAAAAATTTAAAATTGTTCTTGAAAACAATGGAGTTAAGGACAGCAACATTTCAGCGGTAGGTGGTCCTTGTTTAGCTGCGGGTTTAGCTAGTAGAATAAAAAGTAGTGTAGTATTGGCCAATTCTGATTTAGGCGTTGTTAAATCTATAGGAAAAATGATTTCAACTAATTACTATTCAACGGAATATTCGGAAGATTTAATCGGTGTAGAGGTTTGTGCGGCAATAAAAAATTTATATTCAATGATAATAGGTGCTTCGGAAGGACTTTGCAGTGCAGATGCAACTAAGGATATTAAAAATAAGAATTATTTGAATACTGCAGCTTCGTTAATGTATAAATCAATTTCAGAAATGGTCTATTTCACAAAGGCGCTTAAAGGAAAGGAAGAAACAGTTTATGGCCTAGCAGGTTTGGGAGATTTATATGTTAGCTCAGCAGGAGGAAGGAATAGCAAAATGGGTAAATATTTGGGTGAAGGACATTTATATTCTAAAGCAAAAAAACAATTTATGCAAAATGATACAATAGAAGGCGCGGAACTTGCTTTAGAAATAGGGTCAAAAATAATAAAAGAATTTAATAAAAAAGATTTACCATTGATGATTGATTTATTGGACTCGATTATTAATGATAAAAAATTTAAAATAAATTGGTAATGGGGGAAAAAAAAGATTCTTTTGAAAACTGGGGATATCCAAACACAGTTTGGTTTGGCAATGGTAGGATTACTGATTTACCTAAAGCTTGCAAAATATTAAAAGTAAAAAAACCATTATTAGTCACAGATAAAGATTTAGCAAAAACAAATATGGTTTTAAACGCTATAGAGACAAATAAAAAAAATTCTTTACCAACTGAAATTTTTTCAGACTTAAAAGGAAATCCACTTGGAAGTTATGTTCAAAATGGTGTTGAAAAATTTAAAAATGGAAACCATGATGGAATAGTAGCGTTTGGAGGTGGCAGTAGTCTAGATGTTGGAAAATCAATCTTATTACAAGCATCTTTAAATAGACCCCTTTGGGATTTTACCGACGGAGGATCTTTTTGGAAAGAAAATAGCTTTGGTAAATCAATGGCTATAAATAAAATTAGTAATCCTGATAATATCAAACCTTTCATTGCCATTCCTACTACTGCAGGTACTGGTTCCGAAACATCAAGAGCTGCAGCAATAATTAACGACGAAACTAAAATCAAAAAAATTGTTTTTCATCCTAAAATGCTACCTACACTAACTATTCTTGATCCTGAACTTACATCTGGCATGCCTCCATTTTTAACAGCAGCTACTGGCATGGATGCTCTTGCTCATAATTTAGAAGCATATTGTGCTCCTGGCTATCACCCAATGGCTGATGGTATAGCACTTGAAGGCATGTGGTTAATAAAAAAATGGTTAACGGTCGCTGTTGAGCAAGGAGAAAATTTAGAAGCAAGAGGTCATATGCTTACAGCATCAAGTATGGGAGCAACTGCTTTTCAAAAAGGT
>PVBE010155114.1_pt1 | contig 10759 bp, 9 predicted proteins | sample 1631181 | NCBI WGS metagenome assembly PVBE01 (sample SAMN08397723, study PRJNA350692) | Marine metagenome, whole genome shotgun sequencing project. | isolation source: water | place: Pacific Ocean | collected 2012-04 | reverse complement strand
TTGACGAACCAACCATCAAGACGCAGCAGACCCCAGACAATGCGATAGCCATAGCGGCCGTACGTCGTCGCCAATTCAATAACTGCGCCCGTCAGGGCATCCTCATCATCGCGCGCCCGTGCTGCATAGCGCTGCGTCGCCCGTGCCTGACCCAACACATGGCAAGCGCGGCGCTCAACCGTGTGATTCTTCTTCGCCATTTTGCCCTCCTTCAAGCCAACCCAATCCTAACATCCGGGCTGGACCAGTTTTCGGGGGGCAGGCCAGGGGAGCGGGCGGCCGAGCCCAAACCTGACATACCCGAACGCGCGCCGCGAAAAAAATCAAAGGGGTTGCCGAAATGGCTGAAAATATTTCCTCCATCGGCCTGACGCCGGTTGCTGAAGTTCCCAAGGCCGGCGGCGCCGACGGCAAGGCCGGGGCTCAGGGCCAGAGCTTCACTCAGTTGGTCGAACAGTTCACCACCGATGCCATGGAAACCGGCCGCACGGGCGAACAGACCAGCCTGCTGGCGGCCGCCAAAAAGGCTGAACTGGTCGATGTGGTGACCGCGGTCAGCGATGCCGAGGTGACGCTGCAGACGGTCACGGCGCTGCGCGACCGGGTCATCCAGGCTTACCAGGAAATCATCAAGATGCCGATCTGAGTGGTTCCAGGGACGCCCCAGGGAATCACAGGGACTAATAGGCAGAACTCGAACGCGCATGTCCGGACCCGATCTCCTGACCCGATCTCCTCGACATCGCCCGCGACACCATCTGGGTGTTGGTCAAGGTGGTCGGTCCCCTGATGTCGGTGGCGCTCGGCGTCGGCCTGGTGGTGGCGATCTTCCAGTCGCTGACCCAGATCCAGGAGATGACGCTGACCTTCATCCCCAAGATCCTGGCGACCTTTCTCTCGCTGCTGCTCTTTCTGCCTTTCATGGGAAGCACGCTCAACGCCTTCATGGAACGTATGGCGGCGCGCATCGCCAACATTCCCTGAGCTGCCATGCTGGGCGAGATCCTCAGCGTCGAGATTTTTGCCTTCATGATGGTCTTCGTGCGCCTGGGCGCGGCGCTGATGATCATGCCGGGTTTCGGCGAGCCCTCGATCCCGGCGCGCTACCGTTTGAGCATGGCGCTTTTTGTCACCCTGGCGCTGTCGCCCCTGGTGGTGCCCTTGATTCCGGCCCAGCCCTCGTCGGGGCTCGAGATATTTCTGCTGGTCGGCGGCGAAACCGGTATAGGCCTGGTCATCGGCGCCGTCGGGCGCTTGATGATGACCGCGCTGCACACCGCCGGCACGGTCATCGCCTTTCAGTCGAGCCTCGGTTTCGCCCAACTCGTCGATCCTACCCAAGGTATCCAGGGGGCCATGGTGGCAAGCTTCTTTTCGGTGCTGGGCGTGGTGATGATCTTTGCCACCGACCTGCATCAGATGATGCTGCGCGCACTTTATGACAGCTACGCCCTGTTTCCCCCGGGCCAAGTGCCCGATACCGGCGACCTGGCCACCATGGCCCAGGATCTGGTCAGCGGCTCCTTCCGGGTGGGTATGCAGATCGCCGCGCCCTTCATCGTTTACGGCATCACCTTTTACGTCGGCGTCGGCCTGTTGACCCGGCTGATGCCCCGGCTGCCGATCTTCTTCGTCATCATGCCGCTGCAGATCACCGCCAGCCTGATCATCCTGGCCATCGTGCTGTCGAGCGCCATGATCTGGTTCATCAACTATTTCGAGGGGCGCATGGCGGCGCTCCTGGTGGTGGGCTAGGTTATGTCTCAGTCAGATCAGGATCCGGCCCAAAAAACAGAAGATCCGACTGCGCGCAAACTCGAGGATGCCATCAAGAAGGGGCAGGTGCCCCGCTCCACGGAAGTCAACAACTGGTTCATGATCGCCAGCGGCGCCCTGGTGATCGGCGCCTTCGGGCCCTGGCTGGTGGGCCGCGTGCGCACCACGCTCGGCGTTTTTCTCTCCTCGCCCCACGACATGCCTTTCGATCCAGGCCAAATGATGGTGCTGGTGAGGGAACTCGGCCTGGCCATCTTCGGCGTTCTCTCGCTGCCGCTGCTGGTGTTCGTGGTGGCCTCGCTGACGGCCAACGTCATTCAGCACAAGCCGGTGCTGTCGGCGGAGAAGATGAAGCCCGACTTCAGCAAGATGAACCCGATCAAGGGGCTCAAGCAGAAGTTCTCGCTGCGCACCCTGGCCGAATTCTTCAAGGATCTGCTGAAGCTGGTTATCGTCGGCAGCCTGGCGCTCTATCTGATTTGGCTGGACAGCAGATTCCTGCCCCAGATCATGGCGCTCGATCTGGTCGAGGTGCTGCAACTGGTGCATAGCGAGGCCTTGAAACTGCTCCTCGGCGTGGCCTCGGTGCTCGCTTTCATCGCCATGCTCGACTATGCCTACCAGCTTTTCGAGCACAAGAAGTCGCTGCGCATGTCGCGCCAGGAGATCAAGGACGAGCACAAGGATTCCGACGGCGACCCCAAGATCAAGGCCAGGCTGCGCTCGATCCGCCAGGAACGCGCCCGCCAGCGCATGTTGCAGGCCGTCCCCGAGGCCACCGTGGTGGTCACCAACCCGACCCATTTCGCCATCGCCCTGCAGTACGAGCATCTGGTGACCGAGGTGCCCAAGGTGGTGGCCAAGGGCGCCGACAATGTGGCGCTGAGGATTCGCGAGGTGGCCGAGGAACACGGCGTGCCGATCGTCGAGAACCCGCCGCTGGCGCGGGCACTGCATGCCGTCGTCGAGGTGGACCAGGACATTCCGGTAGAGCATTATCAAGCGGTGGCCGAAATCATCAGCTACGTCCTGCAGCTCAAGAACCGCATGCCCAGGCGGCGCGCCGCAAGCTGAAGCCGGGGCCGTGAAGCGGCGAAAAATGCGGGCTAGGGGTGGCTCGAAATAGATTGCCCAAAAACGGATCCATCATGGATGTACCTGCCGGGTCGCACGATAAGCGGACCAGGGCGCCGCTTCATCGGCGCCTCCTGGCGGCGCCGCCCTGGGCCCATGGCTTGGCTCTTTGCGGTGTTGCCGGGGCGCTCTTTTACGGTGTTCTCATGCTCGACAGGATTGGTCTGGCCGGGGCGCTCGGGCTGGCCCTGGTGGCTGCCGTCGGCGTCGCCGCGGCCGGCCTCCTGGTCTACCGCCTGATCGACCGCCAGGGCCGCGACGATCGCGCCGATATCCTGTTCGCCGCCATGCAGCGCTTTCCCGAAGCGCGCCTCGTTACCGCCGAGGACGGCAGCGTCGTCTTCGCCAATGCCGCATACCGGGCCCTGGCCGGCGGCGCCGGCGAAGTAGCAGGGACCAGAGTAGCGGCATTGGCGGCGCTTTTCGGTGACGATCAGATGACGCGCGCCAAGCTCGGCCGTCTCGAGGCCAATGCGCTGGACGGTCTGGCCGTGCAAGACGTGCTGGGCTATCGGCCGGCCGGCGGGCGGCGGCGCTTGCTGGGGGTTTCCGCCCATCCCTTCGAGGAGTTCGGTGACCACGTTGTCTGGGCACTGTCGGATGCCGGCCGCCTGGAGGACGGCGCCGGCCAGGCTCAGCTCGCCGAGTTCGTCGACAACCTGCCGCTGGGGCTCTATACCGCCGATGCCGAGGGCCGCTTTACGCTGGTCAACCGGGTGCTGGCCGAAAGCCTGGGCCTGGCGCCGGACGAACTGGTGGCGGCCGGTTCGCGGCTCGAGGATTTCCTCGCCACCGTACCGGCGGCGACGGCCATGACGATGCCGGAAAACGTGCGCGAGGTCAGACTCAAGAATCGCCGCGGCGAGGTCTTCCCGGCGGCCTGGAGCCGCTCCATCGCGCGCGACCAGAACGGCCGCGTCGGCACCATCAGCGGTATCGTGCGCGACCTCACGGGCGAACTCGAGTTGGAAGAAACCTTGCGCAAGGCGGAGGAGGGCTTTCGCCGCTTTTTCGACTATGCGCCCGTGGGTATCGTCATGGTCGACGGCGAGGGCATGGTGGTCGAGACCAACGCCGCCTTCCGCGGCATGATCGGCATGGCCGATTTCGACGAGGCCCTGCCGTCCTTTTTCGACCTTATCGACGAGGCCAACCACGACGCCGTGGCCGACCAGATGGCGGCGGCCCAGCAGGGCGAGCAGGATACGCCACCCCTGGAAGTGCGCCTGACCGGCGAGCAGCGCATCGTGCAGTTCTATACCCGGCGCACCGGCGACGGCAGCCAGGTGCCCAGCGACCTCATCGTCTATGTCGTCGATACCACCGACCAGAAGACGCTCGAGGCCCAGTTCGCCCAGTCCCAGAAGATGCAGGCGGTGGGCCAGTTGGCCGGCGGCATCGCGCATGACTTCAACAACCTCTTGACCGCCATGATCGGCTACAGCGACCTCTTGTTGCAACGCCACCCGCCCGGCGACCAATCCTTCGCCGACATCATGCAGATCAAGCAGAACGCCAACCGGGCGGCCAACCTGGTGCGCCAATTGCTGGCCTTCTCCAGGCGCCAGACGCTGCAGCCCAAGGTCTTGGACCTGACCGACGTGCTGGCCGAGCTCTCGCACCTGTTGACCCGCCTGATGGGCGAGACCATCGAGCTCGAGATGGTCCACGGCCGCACCCTGGGCCGGGTGCTGGTCGATCAGGGCCAGCTCGAGCAGGTCATCATCAATCTCGCCGTCAACGCCCGCGACGCCATGACCGAGGGTGGGGTCCTGAACATCCGTACCTCGAACCGCCTGGTCGAAAGGGCCATCGAATCCGGTCCCGAGACGGTGCTGCCGGGCGATTACGTGCTGGTCGAGGTCAGCGATACCGGCAAGGGCATCGCCCCGGCGGACCTCGACAAGATCTTCGAGCCCTTCTTCACCACCAAGGAGGTGGGCCACGGCATCGGCCTCGGCTTGTCGACGGTCTACGGCATCATCAAGCAGACCGGCGGCTTCATCGTGCCCGAGTCCAGCCCCCGAGGCACCACGTTCCGGATTTATCTGCCGCGGCACGAAGTCCAAGAACCGGCCCGGGCGGTCCCCCAGGAACCGGCCCCGGCGGGGCCCCGCGATCTCACCGGCAAGGGCACCATCCTGCTGGTCGAGGACGAAGCGCCGGTGCGGCTGTTTGCCGCCCGGGCGCTGGAGAACAAGGGCTATTCGGTGCTGGCGGCCGATTGCGCCGAGGCGGCGCTGGAGCTCTTGGACGAACACGACGGCCCCATTGATCTCGCCATCACCGACGTCGTCATGCCGCGCATGGACGGCCCCACCATGATCAAGCAGGCGCTGAAGGTGCAACCTGATCTCCGCGTCATCTTCATCTCGGGCTACGCCGAGGACGTTTTCCGCCAGAGCCTCGACTTCGAACTGCCCTATTCGTTCCTGCCCAAACCCTTTTCGCTGGAAGATCTCGCCACCCGGGTCAAGGAAGTGCTGGGGTAGCGGTCTATTTCGGGCCTGAACATTTCGTCAACATGTGCCAAAAAATACATTAAAATCAATGATATAAAAATTCCTCTTGCGCATGAGAACAAAATATGTACATTGTCCTTCCGTTGCAACTGCCGACACCGTATGGAATAACAGGGAAACAGCTCATGGCGGATACCGCGCTACGTCTCGTCGAGAAGGAAGGCATGGACAGGAACAAGGCTCTCGAGGCTGCCCTGGGGCAAATCGAGCGGGCTTTCGGCAAGGGCTCGGTGATGAAGCTGGGCCAACGCCAGCAGGTTCTCGAGATCGAGGCCATCTCGTCCGGCTCGCTGGGGCTCGATATCGCGTTGGGCATCGGCGGCCTGCCCAAGGGCCGGGTGGTCGAGATCTACGGCCCCGAAAGCTCGGGCAAGACGACGCTGGCGCTGCACACCGTGGCCGAGGCCCAGAAGGCTGGCGGCACCGCGGCTTTCGTCGACGCCGAGCACGCCCTCGATGCGGGCTATGCGGCCAAGCTGGGCGTCGATATCGAGGAGCTTTTGATCTCGCAGCCCGACACCGGCGAACAGGCGCTGGAGATCACCGATACCCTGGTGCGTTCGGGCGCCGTCGACGTACTGGTCATCGATTCGGTGGCGGCCCTGGTGCCCCAGGCCGAACTGGAAGGCGAGATGGGCGACACCCACGTCGGCCTGCAGGCCCGGCTCATGAGCCAGGCGCTGCGCAAGCTGACCTCGTCGATCGCGCGTTCCAATTGCATGGTCATCTTCATCAACCAGATCCGCATGAAGATCGGCGTCATGTTCGGCAGTCCCGAAACCACCTCGGGCGGCAATGCCTTGAAGTTCTATGCCTCGGTGCGCCTCGATATCCGCCGCATCGGCGCCATCAAGGACCGCGACGAGGTGGTGGGCAACCAGACCCGGGTCAAGGTGGTCAAGAACAAGGTGGCGCCGCCCTTCCGCGTCGTCGAGTTCGACATCATGTATGGCGAGGGCATCTCCAAGTTGGGTGAGCTCATCGATCTGGGCGTCAAGGCCGGCGTGGTGGAGAAATCGGGCTCGTGGTATTCCCACGACGGCCAGCGCATCGGCCAGGGCCGCGAGAACACCAAGCAGTTCCTGCGCGAGACACCCGAGGTGGCCCAGGCCATCGAGCGCGAGGTGCGGCGCGATGCCGGCCTGATCGCCGACGCCATCGCCGCCGAATCCCTGGGCCAGGCCCAGGACGACGCCGAGGAGGAGAGTGCCGAGGTGGCCGAAGGGGCCTGAGCCTTGGCTGGCCACGAGATCGGAAAAGGGCGTCCTTTTGGACGCCCTTTTTGCTGCCGTCGTGCTTCCCTGGACAGGCATTCCGGCAAAGGCTACAAGCGGGGGCCACCATCGCGGATCCCGCATGCCAACAGTCAACGACATCCGGCGCAGCTTCCTCGACTTCTTTGCCGCCAACGACCACGCCGAAATAGCCTCGGGCCCGCTGGTGCCGCACAACGATCCGACGCTGCTCTTTACCAGCGCCGGCATGGTGCAGTTCAAGAACGTCTTCACCGGCGTCGAGAAGCGCGACTACCAGCGTGCCGTGACCAGCCAGAAGTGCCTGCGCGCCGGCGGCAAGCACAACGATCTCGACAACGTCGGCTACACCTCGCGCCACCACACTTTTTTCGAAATGCTGGGGAATTTCTCCTTCGGCGACTATTTCAAGGACCTGGCCATCGAGTTGGCCTGGAAGCTGGTGACCGAGGAATACGGCCTGCCCGCCGAGCGCTTGTGGATCACCGTCTACCATGACGACGACCAGGCTTTCGATCTCTGGAAGAAGATCAGCGGCGCGCCCGACGAGCGCATCATCCGCATCAATACCTCGGATAATTTTTGGTCGATGGGCGACACCGGCCCCTGCGGACCCTGTTCCGAGATTTTCTACGATCACGGCGAGCACATCGCCGGCGGCCCGCCGGGCAGCCCCGACGAGGACGGCGACCGCTTCGTCGAGATCTGGAACCTGGTCTTCATGCAGTACGAACAACAGGGCCCCGACCGGCGTGTCGAGCTGCCCCGGCCCTCGATCGATACCGGCATGGGCCTCGAGCGCATCGCCGCCGTGCTGCAGGGCTCGCACGACAATTACCAGATCGACCTGATGCAGGCCCTGATCGCCGCCTCGGCCGAGGCCAGCGGCCAGGAGCCGGACGGCCCCCATGCCGTCTCCCATCGCGTCATTGCCGATCATCTGCGGGCTTCGAGTTTTCTCATCGCCGACGGCGTGCTGCCCTCCAACGAGGGCCGCGGCTACGTGCTCAGGCGCATCATGCGGCGCGCCATGCGCCACGCCCACATGATGGGCTGCCGCGAGCCCCTGATGTGGCAACTGGTGCCGGCGCTGACGAACCAGATGGGTCAGGCCTTTGGCGAACTGGGCCGTGCCGAGGCACTGATCGTAGAGACCCTCAAGCTCGAGGAAACGCGCTTCAAGAAGACGTTGGAGCGTGGCCTCAAGCTGCTCGAAGACGAACTCGGGCGGCTGGGCGGTAGCCAGGCGCTGCCCGGCGAGGTCGCCTTCAAGCTTTACGACACCTTCGGCTTTCCCCTCGATCTCACCCAGGACGCCTTGCGCAGCCAGGGCCGCGAGGTCGATCTGGCCGGCTTCGACGTCGCCATGGAGCGCCAGCGCGCCGCCGCCCGGCGGCAATGGACGGGATCCGGCGCCGCCGCCACCGAGGAAATCTGGTACGACCTGCGCGAGGAGGCTGGCGCTACCGACTTCCTGGGCTACGACAGCGACGTCGCCGAGGGCGTCGTCCAGGCCATCGTCGTCGACGGCGCTCGAGTCGACCGGGCGCCGGCCGGCAGCGAATGCCTGGTGGTAGCCAACCAAAGCCCGTTTTACGGCGAATCCGGCGGCCAGGCCGGAGACAGCGGACGTATGAGCGGCGCTGCTACCACCTTTGTCGTCACTGATACGCTCAAGAAGCTCGGCGATCTGCACGTCCACCAGGGCCACCTCTCGGACGCTGAGCTCAAGGTCGGCGACGAGTTGGTCATGCGGGTCGATGGCGAACGCCGTGCGGCGCTGCGGGCCAACCATTCGGCCACCCACCTGCTGCATGCCGCGCTGCACCGCCAACTCGGCGAGCACGTAACGCAAAAGGGCTCGCTCGTGGCGCCCGACCGGTTGCGTTTCGATATTTCCCAACCCAAGGCCATCGGTGATGACGAACTGGCGGCCGTCGAATCCGAGGTCAACGGCCGCATCCGCGGCAATTCCGTCGTCACCACGGTGCAGATGAGCCCCGACGAGGCGGTGGAAGCCGGTGCCATGGCGCTGTTTGGCGAAAAGTACGGCGACGAGGTACGCGTCGTTGCCATGGGCGACGATGCCGAGGAGCGCTATTCGGTGGAGCTTTGCGGCGGCACCCACGTCCACCGCACCGGCGACATCGGGTTCTTCAAGATCGTCTCCGAGGGCGCCGTGGCAGCCGGCGTGCGCCGCATCGAGGCGCTCAGCGGCGCCGCCGCCATCGCCCATGCCGGCGAACAGGAACGCCTTCTCAAGGGTGTCGCCGCGGTGCTCAAGACGACACCGGAAGAGGCCGGCACGCGTGTCGCCGCGCTGCTCGACGAACGCAAGCGGTTGGAGCGCGAGCTGACCGAAACGCGCCGCAAGCTGGCCACCGGCGGCGCCGCCGAGGGACCGGCGGCCAAAGAGATCGCCGGCGTGCGCTTCATCGGCCAGCGCCTCGACGGCGTGGCGCCGCGCGACCTCAAGGGCATGGTCGACGACCTCAAGAAAAGCGGCCCCGGCGTCTACGCCCTGGTCGCCGTCAACGACGGCAAGGCCTCGCTGGTGGTCGGCGTCAGCGACGAGCTCTGCGGCCAGCTCAACGCCGTCGACCTGGTCAAGGCCGGCTCGCTGGCCGTCGGCGGAAAGGGCGGTGGCGGTCGTCCCGACATGGCTCAGGCCGGTGGCCCCGACGGCGACAAGGCCGACCAGGCCATCGCTGCCATCGAAAGCGAGCTGGCGGCGGGTTAATCTTCGCTGCCGAGCCGCTCGATCTCGGCCAGATCTTCGGCCGAAAGCGTCCATTCGACCGCCTTCAGGTTCTGCTCCAGCTGTTCGTCGTTGCTGGCCCCGGCGATGACGCTGGGCACGGTTTTCTGGGCCAGCAGCCAGGCGAAGGCGAGGTCGGTGAGGCTCTTGCCACGGGCCTCGCAGAACCCGGCGAAGCGCTCGACCAGTTCGAGGTTGCGCTCCGTCAGGAAGGTGTTGGCCAGGCGTTCGGTATAGGAAAGCCGGCCATCGGCCGCCCCGCCGGCGCGGTATTTGCCGGTCAGCAGACCCGAGGCCAGAGGGAAGAAAGGCAACAAGCCGAGGCCATAGGCCTCGAGCGCCGGGACGACCTCGCGCTCGACCTCGCGGGCCAGCAGGCTGTAGTGCTCCTGGCTGCAGATGAAGGCGTTGGTGCCGAGTTCGCGGGCCAGGTACGTCGCTTCGACGGTCCGCCAGCCGGCGAAGTTGGAACAGCCGATGTAGCGCACCTTGCCCTGGCGCACGAGGTCATCCAGCGCCCGGAGCGTTTCCTCGATGGGCGTCCTGGGATCGGGCTGATGAAGATAGTAGAGGTCGATCCAGTCGGTCCGAAGGCGCCGCAGACTGTCCTCGACCGCCGCCATGATGTAATGCCGCGAGCCGCCGTGGCGCTCGTTGCCCATGTCCATGCCGAACTTGGTGGCCAGTACGACATCCGCGCGGGCCTTCCCCAGCGCCTTGCCGATGATCTCCTCCGAGGTGCCGGTGGTGGTCATGGGATAGACGTCGGCCGTGTCGATTAGCGTCACGCCGAGATCGAGTGCCTTTTCGATGACGGCGATGGATTGGGCCTCGTCGAGGCGGCCACCGAAGTTGTTGCAGCCCAGTCCCAGGGTCGAGACCTGCAGGCCGGAAGTTCCCAACTGTCGTTTTTCCACGTCATACCTCTTCTGCTCGCTCCAAGCCTAGCCCGGATTCCTCACCCGGTGATGGCTCGCGCAGGCCATGACGCGGAGAGAAATGCGGGCTGGCAGCGTTCAACTCGTCAGCAGGCAGGAGATGAGCCCGAGCAAGCCGATCACGGTGACGACGCTGCCGCCGACCTTGGCGGCCATGCCGCCGGCCTCGTTCCTGAAGCCGACGTAAATGGCGGCAACGCCGATACCGATGGTGGCCAACGACAGCAGAGGGCAAAGCACCTGACCTGCCCCCAAGGTTTGTACCATATCCTATGTTAGTCTGTTTGCCATCCGTTCTGAGGCCCGGTTCGGCCGCAGCCCATCAACAGCGAAGGCCGGAACGGGCCGGTGGTGCAGAATAGTCTCCGGCGCCGGTGG
>PVBE012532149.1_pt1 | contig 10760 bp, 3 predicted proteins | sample 1631181 | NCBI WGS metagenome assembly PVBE01 (sample SAMN08397723, study PRJNA350692) | Marine metagenome, whole genome shotgun sequencing project. | isolation source: water | place: Pacific Ocean | collected 2012-04 | reverse complement strand
TGTTCAAAACAGGGGCTGAACTAGAGAAGACAGCCCGTGACCTGTCAGCGGTACAACTGGAACGAAGCGACGATACAAAGGCACTCAGTGAACGGGGCCGCTCTTTAGGCGAGTTCGCCCGCCAAAGCTCGTCACGGTTGCCGGAGGCCAAGCGGGTGGAAAAACAACTCGTTGAGAAACTCAAGGAAGCGGAATCGCCGGCCAAGCTGCCCACGCCGTCGGTCGTGTACACGCCGCGTCCGGAGACTGTTACCGCCGAGAACAATTTCTCCACCTTCTCGCTGAACGTAAGTGACGTGTCGTTCAAGACAGCTCTCGCCAGTCTGCAGGCCGGCAGGCTGCCGGAACCGGCCAATGTGCGCAGCGAGGAGTTTTTGAACGCGCTCGAGTATCGTGACCCGATGCCGCGTGCCGGCGAGCCGCTGGCCTTCCACTGGGAGCGTGCGCGGTCGCCGTTTACGCATGACCGCGACATCATCCGTTTTTCCGTTCGCACCGCCGCGCTTGGCCGCCAGCCGGGGCGTGCGGTCAACCTGGTTTGTCTGTTGGACAACTCCGGCTCGATGGAGCGGGAGGATCGCGTCAGCATCGTGCAGCAGGCGCTCGGCGTGTTGGACCGCAAGCTGACGCCGAGCGACCGCGTCAGTTTGATCACATTCTCTCGTACGCCGAGACTGCGGATCGATGGCATGCGCGGCGGTAACCGGGATGCGTTTTTGAAGGCGGCAACCGGTTGGATTCCGCAGGGTGGCACGCACGTCGAAAAGGCGCTCGCGCTGGCTTACGAGACGGCGAGAAAACATTTCATCTCCGGCGGCAACAACCGTGTGATTCTGCTGACCGACGGCGCGGCGAACATGGGCAACGTTGATCCGTACCAGCTCCGGAAAACGGTCGAGGCCAACCGCAAGCAGGGCATCGCGTTGGACTGTTTCGGCATCGGCTGGGAGGGCTACAACGACAATTTACTCGAGGTGCTCGCCCGCAACGGCGATGGGCGGTACGGCTTCTTGAGCGAACCGGTACAAGCGGTTGCCGAGTTCGAGCAAAAACTGCTTGGAGCCTTTCAGGTCGCCGCTTCGGATGTGAAAGTGCAGGTTGAGTGGAACGTCGATCGTGTGAAAGTGTTCCGGCAGGTCGGCTATCTGCGGCACCAGTTGAAGAAGGAGGATTTTCGCAACAACAAGATCGACGCTGCGGAGATCAGTGCCGCCGAGTCGGGCAACGCGCTATACGTCGTGCAGGTCAAGGCAGACGGTGAGGGGCCGCTTGGTATGGTGCGCGTGCGCTACAAGATGCCGTTCACCAGCGAGTACACGGAGATGGAGTGGAGCCTTGCCCACGAGTCGACTGCGACACCGCTGGAGCAGACCAGCCCGGCGATGCGTCTGGCCAGTGTAGCGGCGACATTCGCCGAGTGGTTGGCGAAAAACCCGTACTCGCAAGGCGTGCAGTTGGCTGATTTACAGGGGCTGCTCTCTGGTATCCCGTCGATCTACGCCACCGACCCGCGTCCGGCGCAGCTGGAGATAATGATTCGCAAGTCACACATCCTAGCCGGGAATTAGTTTAAAACAATGCAGATAAGTTATCCAAAAATCCTGCAATGGACCAGGTGAGTAAGAATTAATTTTATCAATAACCTGAAAACACAATGGAACGATTGAATAACTGGATTGGAGCAAGCGGCGCGATGCTTGCGCTTGGTTTTGCAATGGGAATGCAGGCAACGTCGCTTGGCCAAGCGGCGAATTCACCGCCCACCGCCGAGGTGGATAACCTCAAGATCAACGGTGGGGCCGATGGCGAGAAAGCCGGCTTTGTGATTACTGGCGACTTCAAGCCACTTGAACCGGAGGAGAAAAAAGACAAGTTGATCTTCTCTGCTCGCACAGAAAATGTTATCGCCCACCGCCGGGGCCAGACTGAGCAGAATATCAGCGGCACTGTGAAAATCCTGCAGGGTGAGACGACCGAACTGCGCTTTGCCGTGAATGGCAAAGGGACGTTGGTTTCGGCGAAGAGCGAGCAGGCAATCGAGTGGGGGCTGCGCAACGACAAAAGCGGCCAGCGATTTTTTGTGCTGTGGTTCGATCCCGAGAAGCCGGCCAAGGGCGTGGTTAAATTCACCGCGCACTTTCGCAACACGCACGCACAGGCCAAGGCGGCGTTGGGTGCGGTTAGCCTCTCGCCGCAGGGCGTGGCGGTGCTTAATGCCGGTCTCATCACCGTCACCACTTCGGCCGGCTATGACCTGGCCATTACCAAGGCCAACGGCGTGACCCGTGTGGCCAAGGGGCTTGACCAATTGCCGTCCAAGTTGCCGGGTTCGTACAGCTTCCAGTTCAGTGGCACCACGCCCGAGGTGGCCTTCACCGCGATCGAGTCGGATCCGGATGCCAACCGCATTTTCTTCGATGAGTTTGACTTGAAGGGTCGCCTGGCCGACGGCGTGGCGGCGTTCACCCTGAATGGAATGGTGGAGGTGCGCCATGCCAGGGGAGGGAAGCTGCCGGTCGTATTTGGAGGAGCGGCTCTGGCGTCGATCCCGGCGACAAAAGATTACAAGGTCGATTTCTCCGGCGAGACCTACACTCTGGAGTTCGCCAAGGGCGGCACGTATCCGGTGGACCTCGAGTTTCACGCGCGCATCTTGGAGAAGGATGGCTGGAACAACATCGATTTTGGCGTCGTGCCGGCGGCATTGAGGCCGGTGAAGCTGAGCGGTTGGCCAAACGCAATTACGTTTGATGCCAAGTCGGCCTCGAAGCCGGCGATCAAGGACGGGATTTACGACCTATTCCTCACGCCGCGCGACCGGCTTTCCCTGCGATGGAAGGAGTCGAAACCGGTCGTTGTGCCGAAGCTGTTTTACTCGGCCGAGGCCGCAGTGCACATCGCTGTCGGCGCCGGATTGGCTCGGCAGATCAATCACTTCGACTATCGGGTGATGCAGGGGAGGATGGACACTCTCGAGTTGGATCTCGTGGGTGCCGGCGAGGTCGTCAGTGTCAACGGACAAAACATCCTGAACTGGAGCGTCCAGAAACAGGAGGCCGGTCGCAGGCTCGTGGTGAAACTCAACAGCCAGCAAACTACCGAATACAATCTTGTCGTGCGCACGCAGACGCCGCTGGGCGCGTTCCCAGTGCGTTTCCATCCGTTGCGCCTCGTGCCGGTGAATCCGGTGCGGTATGGCGGCCATCTGCGGCTGATCAACAACGGCGCGGTACAGCTCGAGCCGGTGAACGTCGATGGCTTATCGCAGCTTTCGGCCAATCGCTTCCCTGCCACCAGCTCGATCGCTGCGCTGCCTAACAATCCCAAGCTGAAGCCGTTGGTGTATCGTTACTCGGGCGGCGACTATGCGCTGGAGGTGTTGGCCGACAACATTCTGCCGGAGTTGACCGTGTCACAACTGCTGGTTTACCACCTTGGTTTTAACGAGATTACGCTCGACGTCGAGGTCGATCTGGAGATTCGTGACGCGCCGTTGCGAGAGTTCACTATTCGCATTCCAGACGGCTACACGGTCGCGCAATTGACTGCGGCCGCGCTGGCCGACTACTTCCTTGGTCAGGCAGAGAACGGTAAACGCCCGTTGCGCCTTGTGTTTTCCCAGCCACTGGAGGGACGGCACTTGATCCAGTTGCGGTTGGAGCGGAACCAAGCGGTTGAGGGTGACACGTGGCCGGTCCCCCGGCTCGACTATGAGCAGGTGAAGTCCGTGCGCGGATTTGTCGGTGTGTCGGCTTCGCCGGGGCTGCGCTTGGTTCCCGCTGAGGTGAAGGACGTGAACGAGATTGCCGCAGTATTTTTTCCAAAAAAAATCGAGGGACTTCAGGCGGCCTACCGAATCAAGGAGACAGGCTGGGAGGCAAGCCTCGGAGTTGAGCGGATGGAGCTTGCGCTGCAGGTGGACGCGCTGCACCTCTACTCGATTGGGCAGGGGATCGTGTACGGCAGTTCGGTGCTCAACTATCTGGTCGGCGGCAAGCCGGTGAGCGAGTTGAAAGTACTCGTGCCGGCAAATTACGCCAACGTGGAGTTCGTCGGCCGCGACGTGCGAAACTGGAAGCTCGACGAGGCGGCCGACAACTCCGTCGCCAAGGCATACACGGTGTACTTCCAGTCCACGATGTTTGGCGATTATACGCTGCTGGTGACCTTCGAGCGGCAGTTCAAGCCGGAGGGTGAGTCGCTGGCGTTCAATGGGGTGCGTCCGGTCGGCGTGCAGTCAGAGGCCGGCTATTCGATTCTGATCAGCAAGGAGCGTTTCGAGCAGTCGCAGGCCGAGGCGGAGGGCGGATTGATCGCACTCGAGCCGTCGGAAATCCCGGAGGAGTACCGGCTGCTTTTCGATGCTCCCGTCCTTGCGGCTTACCAGTACTCGGGTGGCGGTTTCACGCTCAACAAGCGCCTCAAGCCGCTGAGTCGGCAGGATTCGCTGGAACAGGTGGCCGACCGGGCGACGTTCACGACGCAGGTTTCCAACGACGGCCAGGCAGTGACCACCGCGACGTACTTTTTGAAAAACCGCGGTCACGCCCACTTTGAGGTTTCGTTGGAGACCGGGATCGAGCTTTGGGAAACCAAGGTGGCCGGCAAGCGGGTGAACCCAATCATGCAGGGCAAAACCATACTCGTCCCGCTGCCTAAGGGGCAAAACGCCAACGCGCCGGTTGAAGTGTCGCTCAAGTTCGCGCCCAAGCCAGCGGGCGATGGGAACGTGCAGGTGACGCTGCCGCGAGTCGGCACACCGCTGCTGCTGTCCAACTGGAACGTGAATCCTGACCCGGAGTACCGGCTGGAGTTCGTCGTCGGGAACGCTTCGCCGACGAGCCAGCGCCCAGACTTGAGCGGATTCGCCTGGCTGAATCGCGGAGGCTGGCATCTACCGTTTTTGTATGCTGCCCTTGCGGCGTTCGCCGCTGGATTACTCGTTCGCTGGGGTACTCGATACGGGCGGCATCGGTGGGATTTCCAGAACACGGTCGGGCAGTTTCTCGGCTGGCCGCTGTTGCTGGTGGCGCTGGGGCTGCTGGGTTCGGTTGCGGGGTTGGGTGTGTTTATCGACAAACAATCCCCGCTTGTTGAGCCGGGGCTGGTATTCACCTCGTCGGTGCTCAAGGCCAACGAGGCGATGTCGATCACGGTGAGTAATCTTGCGGCCGACGCCGTGCTGTACTCGTTCACCATTTTCCTCCCGGCAGTGGTGGGCCTCGGGATTTGGTTGTGCTGCTTCCAGTCAGACGACGACGTCGTGATCAAGGGCGGTCTGCTGGTCGGCTGGGTGTTCATCGCCTGGACAACGTTGATGGTGCCGGATGGGCTGCATTGTTTTGGCGGCTTGGCTATTTTATTTGTGTTGGTGCACGTTGCTTGGCCAAGCGTGACGGCTGTGCGCAACGTGCCGCCCAAGCCATCAAAACCACCCAAGTCAACGGATGGCACCGCACCGACCGCAGCGGCGACGGCGGCGTTTCTGCTTGGCCTGTTTCTGAGCGCCGGCACGGCGCTTGGCCAAGCGGCCAAGGCAGACGGCGGACGGTTGCTCTCCGTGGTGCAGAGCGGCCAGGTGGCCAGTAACCGCGTGACGCTTACCGGCACGCTGAAGTGGGAGGCCAAGGCCGGCAGCCGCATCCAGTTTCTCTCCTCGCCAGCGGTGCTGAAGAGCATCGATCTCAAGGACGGCAAACTGAAGTTGGCACAGTTCACGGTCGGCAAGTCGACATCGCAACAGCTTATTGCAAACGAGGCGGGTGTGTACGACGTCGGTTTCGAGTACGAGACGCGCATGAAACACAGCAACGGCATGTGGGGCTTCACCGTGCCAACACAACCGGCGATGGTAAACCTCCTCTCGCTGGAAATGCGCGGACAGGAAATGGAAGTGACTTCGACGGATGCCGTGTCGCTGAAACACACATTTACGAAAGATAGGATCAACACGGTCGATTTGGTGTTGCCACCCAAGCCAAACGTGCGCGTGAACTGGAAGGCCAAAGCACGCGACGAGAGCATCGAGAAGCCGGTGTTTTATGCGGAGTTCCAGCAACTCTTCATCCCGACCGCCGGGATCGTCGCAGGCGTGCACGACCTCAGCGTGCGCCTGGCCCAGGGACAGTTGAGCGAGATATCCATCGCAGTGCAGGATGGCATCACGGTGACAGATGTGACCTCGAAGCTCGTGGCTTCATGGCGGTTTGATCCCGAGGCGGGAATGTTGCAAATCCAGTTCTCCGCGCCGCAGAAGGCAGCCTTCAATCTGCGGGTGCGCTCGCAGCAGTCTGCGGGAGCGTTTCCCTACGAAAAGACGCTTGGCCTGCTTGGTGTGAACGGTGCGGCGGGCGAGTTGGGCCTCGCCGGCTTGGCCACAAGCGCTGAGGTGCAGTTGGACAGCGCCACAGTGGACGGGCTCGCGCCGATTAACCTCGAGGATTTTCCTGCGGCCATGGCTCTATCGGTGCAGGGCGAGTTCGCCGGGTTGATGGTGCGCCGCGCCTACCGCTACTCAGGCCGGGCCTCGGGATTGACGCTCAATGCATCAGCCGTTCAACCCGACATCCGGGTGACGAACAACCAGAGACTCTCACTCGGGGAGGATCGGAGCGTGCTGCTGGTGAACCTCGCCGTGCGGATTACTCGCGCAGGCGTGTTCAAGCTGAGTTTTGTCCTGCCGACTGGGCTTGAGATCGAATCGATCACCGGTAACGCATTGAGCCACTGGACGGACATTGCGGCAGGCGACGACACGATCGTGACGCTGCACCTCAAGGGCAAGACCGAGGGCAACACGCAGTTTCAGGTCAACCTCGCTGGTGCTGGACTCGAGAAAACTGAGAGTTGGCAGGTGCCGCGCGTGGCGATCCGCGAGGCGACCAAGGAGAACGGCCAGTTGTTCATTATTCCTGAGCAGGGGATTCGCGTTTACATGAAGGACCGCGAGGGCGTGTCGCAACTCGATCCCAAGGAGGCCGGCATCCGTGACCGGGGTGTGCTCGCGTTCCGTTTGTTACAGGGTGGCTGGACGTTGTCGTTCGCCGTCGAGCGGGTGGATCCGTGGATACAGGCGGTGTTCCTGCAGGACGCCTTGATTCGGCAGGGCACGGTCAAGTACCGAGGTGTGCTGGAGTATAAAATTGAGAACACCAGTGTGAAGACGTTGCGCGTGGATCTACCGGATGCGGCACAGGGCGTGGCGTTCACCGGCCGGCAGGTTTCCGACTCCGTCAAGGGAGACGCTGACGGGGAAGGCCGCGCGGTGTGGGACGTGAAACTCGACCGCCGTATGATCGGCAAGTACCAGCTCACGGTATCGTACCAAGTGCCGCTTAGTGAAGACGGCGCTGGGACACCGGTGGAAGTGCAGAGTCTGCAGGCGGTAGATGTGAATCTGCAGCGCGGCTTCATTAGTGTGCGCACCGAGGGAAGAATCCTGCTCACGCCTGGCTTGGCTCCGGACGGGTTGTACAGCGTCGAGTGGAGCCAGGTGCCGCGCTCGCTCAAGGGAGCACTCAACCTCGGAGAGACGCAGTTGGTTTATCGTTCCGTCAAGCCGGCCACGTTGAGTGTCGATGCACAAAACCAGAAGATCGCCTCCGTGGTGGACGCGCAGGTGATCGGCGCTGAGTTCCTCACCGAACTGTCCGGCTCGGGCAACGCCGTGACCCATGTGCGGCTGCGCTTGCGGCAGGGCGACGAGCGCGAACTGCGAGTCACGCTGCCTAAACTCTCGGACTTTTGGTCGGCGTTCATCGACGGTAAGGGTGTTCTGCCTTGGGAGGACGGCGGTCGGGTGGTGGTTCCACTCGAGAAAAACCCGGGCGAGGGCAGCGCGTCGGTGGTCGAGTTTTACTACCAATCCCCCGTCGGGGATGGAGAGGGCAAGACGTTGGCTGGGCCGGGCATCGAGTTGCCAATGGAGAACCTGAAATGGACAGTCCACGTGCCACCCGGGCTGGAGATTGATGTGGACGAGGACGCCTCGACAGTGACATATCATGAGGCAAAACCGGCATCGGATCAAACTCCATCGGTGGCAGCAACGTCGCGGGTGTACCTCGACAACGAGAAGCAAATCCAGCAGCGCCAAACACAGAAGGCGGAGGAGATGCTGAAGTTCGGCAACCAGAAGATTGCCGAGGGCGACCAGCGGGAGGCGCGCCGTGCGCTGGAGTCGGCCTACAAGCTGTCGCAAAACGACGCCGCGTTCAACGAGGACGCTCGCGTCCAGTTGCAGAATCTCAAGACGCAACAGGCGATCATGGGTATGAACATGCTCCGCAACAATTTCCTCATTAGCAACGGCGGGGCTTCGCAGCAAGCCGAGCAGCAACAGGCAGCTATCCCGTTGCAGCAGGGCAAGGGTGTGAACTACACCCAGGCGCAGGTGAAAGAGGTGCTGGATTTAAATTCGATCGAGGACAACAGTGCCTTGCGACGCTTGGCCGAGCGCATCGTCCGTCAACAGGAGGCGATCGAGGCCGAGGCAGGCGCCATCCAAGCGACGCTGCCGGGTGTCGGCCAAGTGCTGAATTTCAGCCAGTCGGTGCAGGGCAAGGGCGGCGAAGGCTTGCGTGTCGTCTTTACAGCCAAGGCTACCGGGGCCGGCTTCCCGACAGGGAAACTGGGATTGTTGCTATTGCTGCTGATCGCGCTTGGCCTGATCCGCCTCGCCGCACCCAAGCCGGAGTGACGCTCGCGAAACAGGGCTTTACGGTGGGGCAGTTTGCTGGTAGGCCTGCTGCCTGAACTTAATCCCGGACATGAATTATTTTTTGGAGACAGAGGTGAAGCCGATTCAGGTCGATAACGGCCTGTCGCTGCATCAGCGGTATCAATCGATGCGGTATCGGGCGATCCGTTTCCCCGGTAGCGAGCAGGCGAGCGCCCGGCCTGCTGCGCTCGACACCCGGTTTGGCAACGCGTCCAACGTGGTTTCCCCCCTGGCCGGGGCGTCGCTTGGGCAAGCCAGCGCCGGCCTGGCCACCCAGCCGTTCACCGACTATGGCCATCCCGAATTCACCGTGGCGCGCCGCGAGGTCGCCTACGGGATCAACCCGTTCCCGTCCGGCTTGAACGAGGTTGGCTGAGTTTCGATGAAGGACACCAAGGTTGCCTCCGTACAATTCGAGCACGCGCCCGGCGACAAGCAGGCGAACCTCGAGAAGGTGTGCCGTTTCACCGGCGAGGCGGCAGAGCAGGGCATCGAGTTGGTGGTGTTCCCTGAGATGTGCGTCACCGGCTACTGGTTTCTGCGTGATCTGAGCCGTGAGCAACTCTTGGCCCTTGCCGAGTCGGTGCCGAGCGGGCCGACAACGGAGGAACTGCTGCGATTGGCTAAGCGGCACAACCTGAGCGTCGGGGCCGGACTGCTCGAGATCAGCGACGAAGGCGAGATGTTCAACAGTTACGTCGTGGCGATGCCGGACGGGCGGACGGTGTGCCACCGAAAGCTGCACGCCTTTGTCAATGAACACATCGCGAGCGGCAGCGAATTCACAGTGTTCGATCTGCCCAACGGCAACCGAGCAGCGATCCTGATCTGCTACGACAACAACCTGTTCGAGAACACGCGCATCGTCGCGCTAAAGGGGGCGGAGATATTGATCGCGCCGCACCAGACCGGTGGCTGCCGAACGCCAAGCCCGCGCTGTATGGGCGTGATCGACCAAGCGCTGTGGCACGCGCGCCGCGAAAACCCGAAGGCGATCGAGGCCGAATTTTACGGCTCAAAAGGTCGCGAGTGGCTACTGCGCTGGATGCCGTCGCGTGCGCATGACAACGGGATGTTTCTTATCTTCAGCAACGGCGTCGGCATAGACGGTGACGAGGTGCGAACCGGCAATGCGATGATCTTCAACCCCTACGGCGAAATCCTCGCGGAAACGTGGACCGCTGACGACAAAATGATCGTCGCAGACCTCGAGGCGGAGCAGTTGACGATGAACATCGGCATACGATGGATTCAATCGCGCCGACCAGATTTGTACGGGAGTCTGGCCAAGCCGACTGGCCGCGAGATGGACACCCGAACCGTCCGCTTCAAGGGTATCGAGAAAGCCAACTGAAGCGCTTGGCCAAGCGAGCAATCACTCCGCGCCGTCTATCGTGAGGAGAGCGCTCCATTCGTTCCTGTACCGTACCCGGGTGTTCAAGGTGGTGTCCCGTGTTAATTGGATTGTGCCCCTTTCGTGCCCCTTGGCCTCGGGAGCCACGGCACCTCCGATTCTCCTCGGGTCACTGCCGTCCGTAGTGTAGTAAACTTCACCCTGCCGGGAGGTGATCTGAATCGACTGACTGTTGTCGGTTGCGCGTTTGAATCCGGGGGACGGCACATCTGAAATGATACCGTGGCCGTACAACTGGGCCAAAACAATCTCACCCCGGGCCGGGAAGTATTCGTGGGCGAGTCGGTTGATTTCGTGAATCCAGTCGTCGTCGCGGTTGCGTGGGCGCCTTTCGCGCGAGGCAGCGCCGCCGGAAGGAGTGTGGGAGGAGTCGCCCCAACGGGCCGATTCGCAAACAACTGCGCTTTCGATTGATCTTGCTCTTGCCAGGAAACGCCTTTGCACGGACTTGGCAGTCAGCACACCGTCACCAAAAAAATGTTTTTGTATCCGGTCACCGGCACGGACGCGGAACTCCTCGTTCTCAAGGCACTGCTGCCAGATCCACTGCGGGTTACTGCCGGAGTAGCTCTCACCAGCGGGGAAGGGGCCGGTGCGGTCCTCCCGGACATCCCTGAACGTGTGCTC
>PVBE010029933.1_pt1 | contig 10760 bp, 9 predicted proteins | sample 1631181 | NCBI WGS metagenome assembly PVBE01 (sample SAMN08397723, study PRJNA350692) | Marine metagenome, whole genome shotgun sequencing project. | isolation source: water | place: Pacific Ocean | collected 2012-04 | reverse complement strand
CGATGAGCCATAAAACCTCCCTTATTAAAAACCCCTCAATATGTCCCAAATGCGCTGACGTCAGACAATCTGAATAAGACGGCGGTCGTTTCCAGGGCGCGCGACTGTCTTAATTTGCTCCTCTCCGCTGAAATGGCTTTACCTTGATTACTTACACGGACTGACTGGCTCCCGAACTTATGGCGGCCCTTCCCATTTTGGACGGTAGTCAGCCAGCATGTCGGCGAGGTGTTTTGGTTCTTTCCGCCTTAATCCGGAGGCTACGACCCCCCAAATCACCAGAGATCAACTTTTCTCAAAAATGGTCACTATCCCCGCTTGGGGGTCGACGATAACCTCGTCGCCGGTCTTGATGAGCGCGGTGACGTCGCCGTCTTCGAATCGATCGCACAAGGGCAGGTCGGCCAACGCCGCGCCCTGGGCCAGGATCGTATTGGCGGTGTTGAACAGAATGGCTTTGGGTGCGATCCCGCGTGACTTCATCTCGAGCAGCATCCACGCCGACGCGACCCCGCCCTTGGATGTGTTCAGCACGAGAATTTTGTCGACGTAGGATTGACCGGCTAATTTATGCTGGGGCCTGGAGAAGATGCCCTTGATGCGGTCCAGGTCGTAGCGAGCCGAGAAGTTGTCGTCGGCGACCAACGCAACACCGCGCACCTTGCCGCCAATGCCTTTGTGGCATTTCAATTCGGTCGTCATACGATTTCTCCCGCGATGGCCGAGGCGACGCATTCTTCCACGCTTGCCAAGGCCGGCTCATAGCCGTACCCACTGATGATATTGACGATTTTTGTCGAGTTGCTGAGCAGGCGTTTCCAGCCGTTGGCCTTGCCGATTTCACGGGCATATTGATTATAGAAACAAGTGCCCCGTAACACTTTTGCCCCGGAGCCTTCGATCCTGGCCGTCATACCCATGCGCTCGGCGTCGGTGGCGACGGTAGGCGAGGTGCAAACAATCAGCGACGTGTTGGCGCTGATTTTTTTGCCATCCAAAAGGTCGGCGACCCGGTTCATTTCGATCAGTGACAGTTGGGGCGCCGCAAATACGACGACATCGACCTTGTCGCCCTTGCCGCCAAAGCTGCTTTTGAGCCCGTCCAGGTCATTCTTCGTGATCTCTTCGGCCTCAGGCGGCGCGCCATCGCAAACACTGGCAAGCGTCGGCGCTTCCGGCGTAATGCCGACGATATGGAACAGCGGCGTCGAGCCGAAGCTCGCCATGGCGGCACCCATGTGCTTCATTTCGTCGGACGTGGGCACGGCTTCGATACCCTCGATAACAGGCACCTCCCAATAGGAACCCGACTGGCGGCCGATCCATCCGCCTAACACGCCCCAATCGGTCAATCCCCGCGGTTGGTGGGCGACGACAAAGCGCTTCGTTGCTTTGCGGTTTTCATCAAGGTGAAGCCCGTATCTGGGGGTGCGTCCGGTCAAGCCGGCGGCCAGCGCAGACGGTCCGCCTTCAAAGTTGGAATAGGCGCCGAGAACACTGTTGCAGTAGATCACCACGCCGGTATCGCCGAACGCCACATGATCGCCAAGAACCGGAGGCATGATGGTCTGGTAGTTAATGCATGTATTGGTCATCAGAATGCCGAGCTTTTCACAGGCCGCGATCGTGCGACGATCCAGATTCGCCATTTCCTCCGTTTGGCCGAGGGGACGGTAATAACTTAGATCAACACCCCGTGGGTCGGTGATCATGGGGACACTGACCCGGCGGTCTTTTGGGGGGTGCGAAGCAATGCTTTCGAGAAACTCAACCCCGGCCTCACCGACGGATTCCGGGTCCGCCATCATGTGGGCCTGGGAGACGCGAACGAAGTCGGCCGCCTCGAACATGTCGCCGACCCGGATCATATGATCCATGGCCCAACGCTTGGGCTCCCCCATGTCACCGGCCAGCATGGCCTGTTCTTCGTCCGATAAATTCACAATTACATCCTCTCCTGAAGTCTCGGTATTTTCCGGTCATTGTCACCGCTCCTTGGCATCAATGTGACAATGCATTCGTTGTTTCCCTTATTGTTGCGTTTCCCTCAAGCGATCACCCCGAGCGCTCGCCCAACCGCGCCAAACGCTTCGACGGCTATATCGACGTCTCCGTCCGAATGGCCTGCCGACATTTGGACCCGCACACGAGCCTGGCCCTCAGGCACGACCGGATAGGAGAAGCCGGTTACAAAAACACCACGTTCCAGCATCATTGCCGCCATTTTCTGCGCCAAACGCGCCTCACCCAGAATTACCGGGATGATCGGGTGCTCGCCGGGAACCAGCGTAAACCCGAGGTTTGTCATGCTTGTTCGGAAGCGCTGGGCATTAACCTGTAATTGCTGGCGAAGGGGGCCACCCGCTTCGATCAAATCGAGGGCCGATAATGTTGTCGCGGCAATTACCGGCGCCAACGTATTGGAAAATAAATAGGGACGCGAACGCTGCCGCAACCATTCAATTACCGGCGCCTTTCCCGCGGTGTACCCACCGGAAGCACCGCCGAGCGCCTTTCCCAGCGTACCCGTGATCAGATCAACGCGTCCATCGACACCGCAATACTCGAGCGTACCCCGGCCATGTTCACCGAGGAACCCAACGGCATGGCTATCGTCCACCATTACCAGAGCATTGTATTTTTCGGCGAGGTCGCAAATACCGGACAGGTTGGCGATAACGCCATCCATGGAAAAGACGCCGTCCGTAGCAATCAGGCGGAAGCGGGCATTGCCTACCTGCTTCAAATTAGCTTCCAACTCCGCCATGTCATTGTTGGCGTAGCGCAGGCGCCGCGCCTTGCAAAGCCGCACGCCGTCAATGATCGAGGCATGATTGAGGGCGTCCGAAATGACGGCATCCCGCTCGTCCAGAATTGTTTCGAAGAGCCCGGTATTGGCATCAAAACATGAGGAATAAAGAATCGTATCCTCCATGCCGAGAAATCCGGCCAGCTTTTTTTCCAGTTCCTTATGAATTTCCTGCGTACCGCAAATAAAGCGCACCGAGGCCATTCCATATCCGAACTTGCTCAGGGCCCGCTTGGCGGCTTCGATCAATCGTCGATTATCGGCAAGGCCAAGATAGTTGTTGGCGCAAAAATTGAGGACCCGTTCGCCACCTAAGACGGTAATATTTCCTGCCTGAGGCGACGTGATTACACGTTCCGGCTTGTAGAGGCCCGCCTCTCGGATTCCCGCCAGTTCGTTTTCGATGTGAGTATTGAAAGCCGTTGTCAGCCGACCACCCTCCCTGAGTTGTCTTTTTGCGTTTCAATCATCCAGTTGACGAAGTAGTCAGCCCTGCTTCGTTCAACACCAAGCCGCCAAACATTTTTGGCGCATCGCCAAACCAGCAAAGGGATACCGGCGACGAGAGTCCGTTTGATTGCATCGAGCGGCAATCCCGCGCGTTCCAGCGAGATAAACCCGCCTTGCCTCAATAGAGCCTCAGCGCCCTTACCTTCGATATCGAACCAGCAAATGTGATCACTGTAATAACTCGCATGCACGCGCCTTTCGGGGAATGCCCGACCGACGGCCTCAATCACATCATCTGCCTCATTCGCGGCGGTGTGCGCCAACCACGACCGGGGCGATAACCAGGAGACAATACGGCTGCCTTCCCGTGATACCGTTCCGGGCGCCGTTGGGATATTCACCGTTAACGCCCGGGAAAGCGCCTCGACTATTTTTTCGGCTTCAACGGCACTGGTTAAGAGAATACATCCGCCGCTATCCCTCTCAACAATAGTTTCATCTTCACAACATGCTCCCCCCAACCTATCCCCATGGATGACGGCGCGTGCTCCCAACTTCATGGCCTCAACCTTTCACTGTCGGGGTCATAAAACACCGGGGAACAGATTTCCGCCTCAACGACGCCACCGCCGTCATGGATTCGAACCGTCTCCCCCATCCGCGAACGGCCGCGCTCAATAAGCGCCAGGCCAATATTTTCGCGCAACGAAGGGCTGTAACAAGCGGACGTGACATAACCCTCAGTCACACAGGGCGCCGAAATCGCATCAGCCGCCATGATCCGGCCGCCAGGGGCAAGACGACCCTGTCCAGCCTGCAGCCCGACCAGTTCCTCGCGCTCGTCACTGCCGCCAAAAGGAAGTGAAAGGGAGCGCTTGCCGATAAAATCCGCGCTCTTCCGCTCGACAATGCCGCCCATGCCGATATCACCAGGCGTCGTCCGGCCGTTGGTATCGGAGCCCACATGCAGATACCCCTTTTCAAGGCGAAGTCGTAACCACGCTTCCATTCCCGTCATGCGAATTCCCAGCGCCTCCCCTTGCCCCATCAATTGATCAACAAGATCGTGGCCATAACGTGCCGGAACATTGATTTCGTATTGAAGTTCGCCGGTGAAGCTCACCCGGGAAATACGCGCCGCAACTCCGCCCAACCGGCATTCACGATAAGACATGTGCGGGAACGCCGCCGATGACAGATCAACATCGGGGTTTAGGTTTGAAAGCAACGCGCGGGCGCGCGGGCCGGCGATTGCGACCGAGGCCCAATTCGACGTTACCGGCGCTATTCCGACCTCAAGCCCCGGCCATTCGGTTTGTCGCCAGCGCTCGAACCAGGCGGCGACGGCCTCGGCGTTTCCCGATGAAGGACCGGCCAGGTAACATCCCTCATCGATGCATGTCAGCACGCCGTCATCAAAGATTACGCCGTCTTCCTTCAACATCACCGAGTAGCGGACACGGCCGGGTTTCAAAGTCGTGATATTTGAAACATAAAACCGATCCAAAAACGTGGCCGCATCTGGCCCCGTGACCTCGATCTTGCCAAGTGGCGATCCATCAAACAGGCCAACCGCATTTCGAACGGTCTCCATCTCGGCGGCAACGGCTGTTTCCTTGTCGGCGCCGTTTGAGCGATACCAATCTGGCCTTTGCCAGCCGAAATCCTCAAAGACGGCGCCGGCAGCGACGTGAGCGTCGTGGGCCGGCATCAAACGCAGTGGCCGGTATAGATCGCCTTGGCGGATGTGTGCGATAGCACTCATACGAACCGCCGTATAGGGGGGGCGAAAAGTCGTCGTTCCGACATCGCCGACATCTCGCCCAGTCAGCCCGGCAAGTATCGCCAAGCCGTTGATGTTGGAGGTTCGACCCTGATCAGTGCCCATTCCCAATGTCGTGTAGCGTTTAAGATGTTCAACGGAGACATATCCTTCGCGCACCGCCAGCTCTATATCGCCAACAGTTATATCGTTTTGAAGATCGACCCACATTTTCGCGGGGTTTCCGGCATTGCTTTTCCAGAAAGCAGCCGAGGGAGCGATTTCAGGCGCACTTGGTTCTGGGGTATTCCACGAAGAGGGTTCGGCGCCGGTCATTGTACGAATTTTTTCAGAAACACCCATACCGTCACTCATTGCCTTCGCCAGGGAGGAATGCCCGCTTGCATCGCCAACAACATGCCACCCAGCCGGCACCTCGGGACAAATGAACTCTCCCGATTCTGGGTTGAAAACCGGCTTAACGCCACGATGCGTCGCAAGATGAATAAGCGGCGCGCGCCCACCACTGAGGGCGAGAACGGAACAATCCAGGCGCTCGGCCACACCGCCGCTTATGGGTGCGACGTCAATCCGGCGAAGTCCCTTGTAACCGGAGGTGCCGACGATCTCTGAGCGGTCGAGTATCCGGATACCCGCCGCGGCAGCCGCATCGACGATTGGTGAATTGGGTTCCGGCCGGGTATCAACGATAGCCGACACCTGCAACCCGGCTTCCAAAAGCGAAAGAGCCGTCATGTGGCCACTGTCGTTGTTGGTGAAAACCCCGACCGTGCGTCCCGGCGCCACACCGTATTCGCCGACAAACCGCCCGACGGCGGAAGACAGCATCACACCGGGTCGGTCATTATCCTGAAACACCAGGGGCCTATCCAGGGAGCCTGTCGCAAGCACAACGTATTGTGCATAAAGTTTCCATAGGCGCTCGCTTCGCAAGCCGCCGGCCCGCCCCCCGCCACCCGCGTCATGATCAGATTGCAGCAGGGTGAATAAGTTTCCTTCATAGGCCCCCGTCACCACCGTATCGGTCAAAACGTCTATCTCGTCAGCCGCTTCAAATACGGCTTGTTGCTCGACCGCCCATTCGGCGCCGGGCCGGCCATCGATTGTCACGCGATCCCGCATCAAGGCGCCGCCGAGCCGAGGTTGTTCATCGGCCAGGACAACCTTCAATCCGGCGCCCATAAGTCCGCAAGCGGCGGCGATTCCCGCCGCGCCGCCACCGATAATCAAAACGTCGCAGGCATCGTGCCGCTGCTCTGACCGTCGCGGTTTTAAAGGCTTGGCACTGCAAAAGCCGGTAGGTTTTCGTATAAACGGCTCATACAGGCCCCAAGTCGGCCACATGAAAGTCTTGTTATAAAAACCGGCTTTCATGAAGCACATGCCGAGTTGCGCGACGGCGCCGATATCGAAATCAACGGATGGCCAGCCGGTGACGGTATTTGCATCCAGCCCTTCGGCAAGACGAACCTGACCGGCGCGTAGGGCCGGCTCGTACCCAAACGCATCACGAACCGCGACCATGGCATTCGGATCTTCCAGGCCGGCGCCATAAATCCCGCGAGGACGATGATATTTGAAACTGCGTCCCAATAGGCCGACACCATTGGCCAAAAGCGCCGACGCCAGGGTGTCGCCTTCGAACCCGTGCATTAGTTTTCCGTCAAAGCGGAATTGCAGCGGCTTGTTGCGGTCGATCAAGCAACCGCCGCCGATCCGGAATCCTGTTTCCCGCGCCGCCATCCCTACTCCTCCGTGGGACGGGCAAACGTCCCATCGAACTTCAAAATTTCGTGGATCTCATGGCTGACCGTGTCACGGGCGACCTTAAACCACTGTCCGCAACCGGCTCGACAGCACCATTGTTCGTGGTGGCGGCCTTTGGTATTGGCACGCATATAGAGGTAGCCGGCCCATTCTTCGTCACTGACTGATTCCGGTGGCGCCGGCCTGACGATTTCCGCCTCGCCACCGTATTCCAGTTCATTCTCATGACGCAGCTCGTCACAATACGGGCAACGAATAACGATCATAAAAAACCTCTCCTAATGCGCGATTCCGGCCGCCGCACCCTCGTCAACCAGTCTGTTTGTCACGAATCGCTCCAGGCCAAATCTTTCGGCTATGGGATGGGTCTTCCCCGTGGCCATTGAATGCGCCAGGAGGAACCCACCGGCTGGAATCGCCTTGAAGCCGCCGGTGCCCCAGCCGCAATTTATGTACATATTTGAAACCGGCGTAGCGCCGAGTATGGGTGAGCTGTCCGGGACGATATCGACGATCCCGGCCCAATGCCGCATCAGCCGCAGATTGGCGAATGACGGAAACATCTCGACGGTGCCGGTGATCACTTTTTCAATGGTCGGGTATGTGCCGCGTTGGCCGTAGGAGTGATAAAGGTCAAGAACACCGCCCACGACGATCTCTCCTTTCTGTGTCTGGCTGATGTAGACACCTGTTTCCGGCGAGATTACGGCATGATCAAGCGTCGGCTTGACCGGTTCGGAGACCATCGCCTGCAAACAATGGCTGGCTACCGGCAGCCGGAACCCCGCCATGTCCGCGATGCGGCTGGAGTGGCCGGCGACGGCGACGCCGATGCTATCGGTTTCAATCCGCCCGCGGCTGGTGTTGATGGCGGTAATGCTTTCGCCTCGTCGCTCGAAGTCGAGGACTTCGCAGTTCTCGATGATATCGACGCCAAGGCGGTCAGCGGCGCGTGCATAGCCCCAGGCGACGGCGTCGTGGCGTACGGTGCCGCCACGCCTTTGCAAAAAGGCGCCGAGAACGGGAAAGCGCGGGTTCCCGTCGATGGCCAGGTTCGGCAACATGCGTTTCACCGTGTCACGGTCAACAATTTCACCATCGACGCCGTTGCAGTGCAGCCAGTTGATTTTATGGTGCGCGGTTTCCATTTGATGCTGGTCATGGATCAGCATCATCCAGCCGCGCTGCGAAAGCATGATGTTAAAGTTGATTTCCTTTGCCAATCCCTCATAGAGGCGAAGACCCAGATCGTAGATCGCCGCACTTTCCGGGAACATGTAATCGGAACGAACTATGGTCGTGTTGCGGCCGGTATTGCCGCCACCGATCCAGCCTTTTTCGAGAACGGCTATTCGGGTGACGCCGTGTTCCTTGGCGAGATAATAGGCGGTTGCCAGGCCATGCCCGCCGCCGCCGATTATAACGGCGTCGTAACGGTTTTCCGGTTCGCACGCCCGCCACGCAACGGGCCATCCGTTTTGCCCCTTGAAGCCTTGAGCCAGCAGATTGAGCAGCGAGTAACGCAAACCGTTTTAACTCCTTTATTTTAGGTGTGGAATTTTAACCACTTGGGGTCGGGTGCATAAGCATTTTTAACGATTTAGTTCCTCCGGTCATAATCCCCGCGGCAAGAAGGCCGCCATCGACGCCGATGATTTGCCCGTGACATGGCGCGATTCCTTGCTCTTCCTTGAGCGTCATTCACGTTTATTCCCTGCACCTGCGGGTTGGCCTTCCGGCGGATCAGAGCATTGGCGCCATCATGGGTCCTTCGACTGGAATCTCCATCAAGTCTTCACCCCAGATGATATTGCCGTCATAGATTTGCATCATTTCGCGCAGTATTTCCTCACGAACCCCTGGTTGGTCGATCTGTTCGAGGAAATGCGTCATAACAAGGGTCCGCACGCCTGCTTGCTCGGCAATGTGCGCCGTATCGATGTGATTGCCGCAAACGGCGCGGTAGATTTGCGTCGGCTCGGTGCCGGTGCGGTAGTGCGTCATATGGATCAAGACATCGACGCCGGTGGCAAGCTTGACGATTTCAGGACACACCGCGCCGCTGTCGCCCGAGTAGCAGAGCGAGCCCTCATCAGAATCGAGCCGGAAGCCGTAGCATTCCAGATATGGCTGCACGTGCGACCCCTCACCGACGGTAATCGTCCAACTGTCACCCTTGATTGCATCCCCGGGTTTGATCTCCGTGACATCTGGCGCCGGGCGCTTGCGCGGAGGCTTGCCGCCTCGCGCCTCGAAAACGTCAATGCTGCCCTGATGCTTGACCCGGGCGGTAATGTCCGGATCAAACACACCGCCGTCGCCGAACAATTGTTCGGTCATGCGTTTGATGGGAGGCGGCGCGAACACCTTCAAGTCAGGGACCAGATCGGCGCCGATATCCCAACGCTGTAACACAAGGCGCGGGTAATCCAAGCAGTGGTCATAATGGAGATGCGACAAAAAAGCGTGCGTAACATCGGTAGATTGCTTGCCAGCCTCTAAAAGCCGGTGATGCGCGCCCGGTCCGTGATCCATGACGATCACGTCGTCACCGATCTCGATCAAGTAACCGGAACTTTGGCGTTTCAGGGATGGCGACGGCGTCCCCGTGCCTAAAAGCGTAATTTTCATAATTTTATTCCTTTCCTGCCTGGTTTCAGACCGTGCCGGTTTTGACCGTTGGATGGGCCACACCGAGGCCTGGGCGCGGGGCCTCGGTGTGGATGATGTCGTCAGGCTTGATGTTGCCGAGATTAACATCGGGGCATAGCCAGGTGGAAGATAAACAAATTGACAGGAGGCCCGTGCTTCCCCGGTGTCGCCAGAATTCAACCCAATTTCGCCCTCGGAACCGTCAGTAAAAAGACGGCATTGGAGGTATCAGCAGGCTCCCGTCCTAGACCCTCCAATCCAAGACCACTTTCCCGGAATTTCCGGAAGCCATCGCTTCGAAGCCTTGGGCAAAATCATCAACATCGAGACGATGACTAATGATCGGCGCCAGATCGATCCTTCCCTGCACCAGCGTCGCCATTTTGTACCAAGTCTCAAACATCTCCCGACCGTAGATGCCCTTCAATGTAAGCATCTTGAAGATAACCTCGTTCCAATCGATCTCGAATGCCGCGGGCGCTATTCCCAGGATGGCGATTTTACCGCCGTTGTTCATCACCTCAATCATGTCACGAAACGCCTCCGCGGCGCCCGACATCTCAAGGCCAACATCGAACCCCTCGCGCATACCGATATCCCCAATGACATCGCGAAGGTTCTGATTGGAGGCGTCGACCACATAATCAATCCCCATTTTCCGCGCCCGATCGAGGCGCATCGGATTGATGTCAGTGATGACGACATTGCGCGCACCGACCTCTTTGGCTACGAGCGCGGACATGATGCCGATGGCGCCCGCCCCCGTCACCAGTACGTCCTCGCCAACCAAATCAAAGCTCAACGCCGTATGAACCGCATTGCCGAATGGATCAAAGATTGCAGCGATCTCGTCGGGGATATCGTCAGGAAGCGGAAAGACGTTGTGTTCCGGGATGCACAGGTACTCGGCGAAAGCCCCCGGCCGATTAACCCCTACCCCGACAGTATTTCTGCACAGGTGCCCCCGGCCAGCCCGACAATTGCGGCATGCGGCGCAAACAATGTGCCCCTCACCGGACACCCGTTGGCCAACTGAAAAATTCTTGGCCGCCGACCCGACTTCCACGATCTCACCACAAAACTCATGGCCAACGACCATCGGCACGGGGATCGTCTTTTGCGCCCATTCATCCCAATTATATATGTGTAAGTCCGTGCCGCAGATTGCCGTCTTGCCGATTTGGATCAGCACGTCATTCGGGCCAGGGGCTTGCACCTGAAGCCGTTCCATTTAGAGTCCCGGTGCTGGTTTCGAATTAACTAGAGCCGTAATTTTTTCGGGCAAAGTTGTTGATTCCT